>WLWF01000082.1_pt1 | contig 80793 bp, 79 predicted proteins | sample 6718331 | NCBI WGS metagenome assembly WLWF01 (sample SAMN12718692, study PRJNA515312) | sponge metagenome | isolation source: marine sponge | host: Mycale hentscheli | place: New Zealand: South Island, Marlborough, Capsize Point | collected 2003-05-01 | reverse complement strand
CTTAGATCGTGGAGGCAGAGGCATTAGTATTCCATCAAGTAATCATCTAGAAGAGGTAGAAATTTTATATTATCTCTATAAATTAAATAAATCAGCTAGAAAATTTGGAGGGCGAGTAATCAGTTTAATAGGTAACCATGAATTAATGAATATGTTAGGTGATTTTAGATATGCTAGTAGTGAGCATATCAGTGGATTTGGAGGGGTTGATGAGAGGCGATCTTTGTTTAGACCTGGTGGTTCTTTTGCTAAAAAAATAGCCTGTAATAGTTTAGGTATTGTAAAAATTGGTGACTGGGTATTTGTTCATGGTGGTCTATTACCAGAGCATGTTGAAAGTATGATGAAAAAACCAGGAAGTTCCAAATCTGGTAAATTACCTCTCAATCGTATTAATAATTTGGTTAGAAATGTGTTGAATGGAAAGACAAGGCTAGACAGTATTACTCAAGATGAAGAAGATATTTTATTTGGCAAGGATGGAATGTTTTGGACACGTAAATATTCTCAAGGGTATATTAATCAAGATAATTGTGATGAATTATTAAAGACTATGTCTCTACTTGAAATTAACTCACAAATAGGTGGTATGGTAGTAGGTCATACACCACAAAATAATATAAACGCACAATGTGGTAATAAGGTTTGGAGAATAGATACCGGAATGTCTGAAGCGTTTGGAAAAAGACAAAATCACCTAGAACGTATTGAAGTTTTAGAAATATTAGAAAACGGTAAAAATGTCCAAATTATTTAAATAATTTGATAATTTAAATTATTTGTCATAATTCAATTGAAAAAAATCTTATACTATATCATATAATGTCATCCATTACTGATAGTGTAGCACAGGGAAGTGAAAAAGTATTATCTTCTGGACGTGATGCCGCTTTAGGAGCTCTTAGAGGAACAGGTGAACTTGTTAAGGAAACTGGAAATATAGCTGAGGGTACATTAAAAGGTGCCACTGATTTAGCATCTCATACTATTAAAAGAGGAAGTGATATCGCAGACAACCTCTTACATGGAAAAGTAAAAGGTACTGTTAAAGCAAGTAAAGATTTAGTAACGGGAACCATTGGTGAAGTTGTAGGTGATATAGAAGGAGGACTTCAATACGGACTTAGTAATAAGTATGTTTCTACTACAATTAAAGTTTTAATAGCTCTTTATGCCGCATTTGCTGCCCCACAATTACCCAAAGGTGTCGCTTTAGTTTTTGACAATTCTCTAGTTAGAATTGCTGTTGCTATCTTAATTGTATATTTAGCAACTAAGGATTCTTCTATGGCTATTCTACTTGCTCTAGCTTTCATTCTTACTTTACAAACTGCTAATAAGTATAAATTAATTGACACAAGTAGAAGTGTCTCCGCACCAGGAAGTCTTAGTTGGTTACCATCTTTAGGAAATTCTAGTGGACAGGAAACATCTGAACACTTCACTGTACCCGAGAGTGAAGCCGAAACGATGCCATTACCCCATGAATACAGAGTTAGAAGTGAACAGACACCAACATATGCTCCGGCAGTTGTCTCACATGAGGCAACCGGTGAGGAAAATGTTCTGCAATATACTCCGGATGCCTACCAAGAGTCCCAACAGCAGCCAAGACCAACCCATCAAGATGATAGTGGTTTAGCTCTCATGAATGTTCACGATGCTCCAGAACTTGGATCTAACGAAGTACCTGGTGCTAACCAAGCTAGCTGTGTTCAGTCATGGAAAAGCCAACATTGTGCTCAAGGTTTAAATCGTCCACAGGGTTATGATCAATCTATTTTCCCCTATTCACAGAATTGAATTAGTTCCGGCTTTAATTTATAAATAAAGTTTGGATAATATCTTATATGTGCCCAGAGGCTATCTATTTTAAGATCCATGTCTATATGTTGTCCCTTTTTTAATTTAGAAAAATCTACTGGACCATGTCTAATATCCATAATAGTAGTTTTTACTTGATTTTTAGTACACCATAATTTAATAGACAAATTTTTATTATTTTTTAAATTAGTTTTAAGATAGCAATTTTCTTTCGACAATTGACTTCTTAATTTTGCTTCTGTCTCTTGTAATGTTGCGATAGCTAGATTATCTAGTTCTACTTCCAGTGTAATATCATTCTTGTTAACTATAATATCATTTATTACTGATAAATTTAATAGTTTAAAGTTAGTATCATATACACTTTTCCATTTAAATTCACCCTTAGTTTTGGTCTGACTTAAATTCATTACCGTTTTGTATTTAAGGAATTTTCTCTTAAAGTAAAGACTATGGTAGTTATATATTAATGTGATGGATGAAAGTCTATATAAATTACAGACATTAGATGAATATAGTATCCATAAAAAGAAGATTGATTTTTTAGAAAAATGGATTATAAATTGGCAGCAGAAGAAGGAAAAACGTTACATTATTTTGTCAGGTCCATCTGGATGTGGTAAATCATTATTAGTAAATTTATTATTTAAAAAATATAACTATGATTTGGTAGAATTTATGCCAGCACATAATAATACGCATAAAAACGAGGTTAAGCGTTTATTACAACTACTAACGGCTACAAATATTTTAAGTATGATTGGTGGAAATAAAAAAGCTGTATTATTTGATGATATTGAGGTTGGTACTAGTGGAGATCGGGGCTACTTAAATGATATTCTTTCCATGTTTGAAACTATTGAAAAGAAAAATATTTTTTCTAATCCGGCTATCTTCACTATCTCAGGTGGTATAAAATATAAAAAGATGCAGGCAATTCAAAAACACGCGATATTAGTAGAGTTACAGAGTCCATCTAATTATGAAATGTTTCAAATTGCTAGGTATTTATCAGATAAAATGAATCTTAATATTGAGGATTATAAATTGTTATTTTTAGCCAATAATATGCAGGGTGATTTAAGAAAATTATACCATGCTTTTGAATTACATAAGTTTAAAGATAATAATTTAGTATTGTCTGATAATACTTTTGATTTTGATAAAAAAAATAATGAAAATCTAGACAACCTGGAAGATCATGAAGATATGATTAATATCAAGGTTAATTCACAGGAAGAAAAAACAGCTCTTGATGAAGAGGGATGGAATGTTCTATATAAAAAAGATATGGAATTTTCACCATTAAACAGTATTGAGTCACATTTAAATCCAGATAAAGAGGCATTTATTTCTACATATCAGAGAATTTTTGAATCAGAACCAATGTTTACTCCAGCCAATCTATATGATAATAGTTGGAAGGTACTAGAAAATATTCATTATCCAGATAAAAATACCAGAGAACAGGTGTATGAAAAGATTCTTAAATCAATCTGCGATTGGTCTATAATGGAGAATTATTATTGTGATCCTAGTTGTTATTCCGCGTATGAATATAGATCATGTGTTGGTATTGCTAAACCAATGTCAATTTTACGAAATGAGAGGAGAGCACATTCCTATTCTCATGTTAACCTAAAGACATCTAATTTGTTTAGTAGAATTTCCCAATCTAGTTTTAACTGGAAATCAATAAGTGAATTAAGTGATCGTTTAGATATTACTCGTAATCAATACCACCAGTTTAGTTACGTAATCTCTAAATTTATATCAAATACTAAATTAGACCTTGGCAATCTTGGTAATTATTTATTACAAAGAAATATTAATCCAGGTGACCTTGATAGGATAATTAGATATAACTGTATTTCTAATATTTTAGAAAAACAAGTCCCTACTAAAAGAAAGACTATTGTACGTAAAATATTAAATGGTAAATCAAAACCATCTAATATTAATAAGGATAAGGGAAAAACAAAAACTAAAGATAAATCTAAATCAAAAAATAAATCAAAAAAATGATTAGCAGGCAGTGTAAATAGCAAGGGATTTTTTGTATTTATAACTCCCAACTTCATAAGGATCTGCTCGTCTAATATTGCCTTGTGAAACCGCACTCTTAATAAACCGATTTATTATCCGTTTTGTATTTATATTTAAACGACGTTTTAAGGTAGTTCTACTAAAAACTACACCTTGGTGTTCACGTAAAAAATTCACAACTGGATTATCCATTTATAGATACTGGACTGTATATTTTTAAATAGGTTTTACCATAAACTTAATTAATTATATAAAGTAGTTGTCATGATTTTATTATGAAACATATTGAAACATATTAAAATAATACAACATGATATCTATATATAAATATTTAAAATTATTTATCACCATTATTATTTGTTTGTAATTAATAAGTAAATAGTAATGTCATTTCTTGTATCTTTTGTTAAGTAAATACATGTAAATTATTTATAATTAGTCTTAAAGACATAATTAGATAGTACAATATAAAAAATAATGTTAATTAGTTTAGTATTATCACTGATACTGGTTTGCTCAAATGTATCAGAAGCTTTACAAATCCCAATTAGTTATCAAAATACTGATCTTGTAGTTAGTTTAAAACTGGGTACGCCCCCTCAAAATATTAGGGTTAAATTAAATACTATTAATAGTGATAGTTGGGTCTATCAAGATACTAATAGTTTTGACGCAAAGAGAAGTAGTAGTTTTGTTACTACTAATCATAGTTATACTATTCATTATCAACAGCAAATCTTAACGGGGGTTATGGTAAGTGATTACAGTTATTTTTCAGATAAATCTAGTATTTTTAGTTATTTTGGTTTATTTAATAAAAATAAATATAATAATGATTCAGTAGATGGTGAACTAGGTGTAAATCTATTTAATCAGTATAATCTTAATGTGAATTGGATTACACAATATAATCAACAAAATCAGCAAAATCAGACCAATATGTCAACTTTGGGTCTCTATATAAATAGAAAGCATCCCATATTAACAGTTAATAATCCAGAGCCATTAGATAAAATGACGTGGTTTAATGACAAAACAACTCTACATCAATCAGATGTCTATCTAGCTTCTGGCTCCTACTTAACTATTCCAGTGGCAACTATTTCAAATCAACCAGATAGTATAGCTAGTATAACTGATACATCTAATTATTTTACCACGGCTAAATTAGATATTAGTAGTGATGTTATAGCTATTCCTGAATTAATATATTTAAATTTAGTGATAGATATTTTAAAAGAAAGTACAAACTGTCTTTTAACTAATGATCATGATAAGGTTGTATGTCATAATAATTTTCAATGTCAAAATTTACCCACACTTTATCTAATTAGTAAAAATAGTAATAATCAGACGGTTCAAAATAAAATTATCCCCAGTTCTTATGTTAAAACCCTATCTGATAATGGATGTGAATTATTATTGAGACCAGTTAATGATAATACCTGGATACTTGGAAAACCCTTCTTAGAAAATTACTATCTAGAACTTAATTTAGACCCTAAATATAAACATTTTACATTAACTGAGGTTGAAACTAATAAAGAGACATCAACCCCTATTATGGTTTATATTTTTATGGGTGGATCGGTACTTGGATTAGGTGTTTGGTTATGTCATTTAGTAGTAACAAAAATAAAAGAGTGTCGTAATCAAGATAATGAAATATTAATAATTAATGATGAAAATAATGATAATACTAATTATCAAAATTTATAATTAATATCTAACATATTTAATATTTAGTATGCCGAGAATTAAGTATAACCAATATGGTGGTGCGGATTGTAGAGATCCCGGTAAATCATGTAATCGTCCAAGCGGGTCTGGAAGGTGTCAAATTATCAATGGTCAAGCACATAACCATGGATGTGTTTGTAATCCAGATACTGGAAATTGTGTGTTAGTTAAAAATAACCGTCATTTAGAATATCAACTAGAAAAAGATTGGCATAAAGAAAGGAACTTTAAATCATCAGGTAAATCTAGTACAATCACAAAATCTAAAGTGGAAAAACCAGATGCTTATCAGGAAAGTTTCAGAACTAGAGTTAGTAATTTAGTTAGAAATCCGCGATTATTTTTAGATCATGCTGGATCAGGTATAGTTCCAAGTTATGAGGACCAAGGAGGAGGTGGTGACTGCCAATTTAGGGTTTTGGCTAACATTGCTTATGATAACAAAAATAGATTTGATGAAGTAAGACAAAATATAGCTAATATTATTAGACAAAATGGTCCCTGTTACCCAAGATGGTATTTTGAAGCGGATCCCTACAATACCACACTTGAAAATTTTTGTTATAATATTGAAAAGAACAGAGGGGGGAAAAATCGTAGGTCATGGGGAGACCATATTACTTTACAAGCATTTTGTAATATATATGGATATGCTATAATTCTGATTTCAGATAGGGGTACTATTACGATAACTGAACCAATGTTAACTAATCATGCTGGGGATCTATGCCCACCACCACCACCAGAAATAGAAAATATTATTTTACAAGGTATTAATCCAGAAACTAATAAATTTGATAACCTAGATAGATTCCGAGTTGTTTGTTATTACGATGACGTTCATTATGTGGGTATAAATCCATCAACCCTGCAACCAACTAGAGAATTGGTTGATTATATTAGAGAAATAGAAACATCTGTTTACGCTGAGGATGGATCTTATGTTAGAAGAGCCCGGAATGTTACCTATCAAGATTTAATTGATCATTTTCACATGGGACAAATAGAACATGATGATAAATCAGAAATTGGATCTCAATCCCATTCACATTCCCCTTCATCCGTATCAATAAGTAGTTATTTCGGAGAAGATGATACCTTAACTGATTTACAACAACAGCGTCATAATTTATTAAAACAACTAGAAGACTTAGACCATCAAAAACCTCCAAAATTACCAAGATCTGAGTCAAATGATTTTAAAATTGCTATGTTACAAAGTGAACAACTTTATCAGGCAGAACAAATAAAGGAGCAGTTATTTGAATTAGACGTTAAAATTATGACACTTGAGCCCGGTATACCTAAAACATCGCCCATAGTTCCACCTTCCCCTTCCCCTTCTCCTCCACATCCCTCTCTAGCTCACCCACTAATTTCACCACCAAGAGAAGTTTTACGTCCAGCTGAACCCATTAATTGTAATGAATGTAATTCACCTAAATTACGTTTTAAAGAAAAACGCGAGTGCTGTACTAGTGATAAATATAAAGGGTCTTGTAAATATACCTCTAAAAAATTATGCCATAGGGACCAAAAATTAGGATAAAGTTTGCCTGTTAACTATATGTCATATATTATATATTATATGTTATATATCTGATATAAATATATAATATATATCTAATACCATTATGGTGTCAATTAATACTTTACCATCGGAATTACTAGTAATTTGTATTTCTTATCTAAATTTATATGATAGTTTAACATCTGTACGAGGTACATCTATACAGTATAAAAAAAAAATAAATACCCTTTTCTATAACCTTTGTCTAACTAATTATCTTAAAGAAAACGATAACGTAACAATACCACAATTATTAGCATCTAATTGGTGGAGAGAACCAATGGCATCCATGAGTCAGATGCCAGTTAATCAGGGATTACGGCAACGTCTCCAATCAAATAACTTTATCACTATTAAAAAAATGAGATATTATAGAGGAGAGTTAAAAAATGGCAAACGTCATGGTAATGGTGAAATGAAATGGGAAAATGGATTTTATCGTGGAACTTGGAAAGATGACATCAGACACGGATATGGAACTATGAGGGTAGCCAGAGGTCCCGTTTATAGTATTGAATGGGACCGATAAATTTTTAAAACTATTGTATCCAAGTGTATCAAGTGTATCAAGTAGTACGTTTATATTATTTTATTTTAAAGATAAATTAAAATAAAAGGAGTATTCGTATGGATATTTTAAACGATTTTCTTGCTACCTTTGAGAAGGCAAAAGAATTTGACGATAAATTATGCTTTATTATTTCAAAATCAGATAACAAAAATTTCGTCGCTTATTCTTCTGAATTAACTGACGGTAATTTTAGCCTACCAAAACCAGTAAAAAAATATTGGCAAACCTGGGAAGAAAAGGTAGATGGGAAGCCTTTACCTACTCACACCCTAAGCCATTTAGAGAAAAAACTAGCCTATGGGACCCAATACCTTAGTGTCTCGGAACAATTAGTTAACTTAACTATCAATGCCTATAAATCATTACCGATTAGTTTAAAGGTAAAAAATAATCAGGTTATTACTGAATTAGAATTTTCTGGAATGAAGTATCATTTATTAGGGATATATGCCCATATTGAGGGCACTATCACACCTAAAATGAGACCAAAGGGTATTAGTTTAGTAGTTAAGTTACCTATATCCGAACCTGATGCTGAAGAGATTGAATTATCACCTGCTTTTACTATTTATATTGATGGGAAAACTAAAGTAGACTAATCTAATTTACAGTGATCAGATAGCCATCTATCTAGACTCTCTCTAATATCATCTACAAATGAGATTGGTATACTAGAAAAACATCCAGTACGATTAATATCATCAATGTCAATGTAATTTTCTAATAACCAACCTTGTCGCTCTTGGTAATCTCTTAAAACCATTTCTGGAACACTGGTTATTTTATCTAGATTAGGATGGAATTGCCCAGCGTTAAGAGCGATTTGCATTATTTTCCGAAATGATGCCGCATTTTCTAATGGTATCCGATACTGTTGTATCAGAAAATGATGTGGTTCATCAATAATTTTTTTACCATTACCTAATAAATAATATTCAGGTAGTGCTAAAACAGATTCAGTGATGTCTTTTGGTTGACTTATCCAACCACTAGGATTTACTAAATTATCGTAAATGGCAAGCTTATCTTTGATTGACTTCCAAAACCCTAATCCATCACCATCTGGGCATTTACTTCTAAATAGGTTAGCTTTGGTGAATATTACTTCATAACATCTCTTAAAATTATCACTCATATTTTTATTACTTATTATTTACTAGTCACGGTAAAAAAATTATCAAGTGTTTTAACATTTCCAACCTTTAGTTTTTTTTTTATCTTAGTATCTTTCTTTATCTGACTAGAGCTATTATCATCGTCACTATCATCATCATCCTCTGCTCCCCCGGTTTTAGTTAAGAAACCTTCTCTTTTAAGAGCTGTTATAATATATCTAGCATCATTAAAACTGATATGACATCCCTTACTTAGTGACTTGGCTAAGGCTATTCTTGGTTTGCTTTTTAATTCAGGATTAATAGTTAGAAATGCCTTAACTTTAGGGGTATAAATCTTGGCGCTTTCATAATTTTTAGAATAATTAGCTCCTTTAATAATTTTATGAATACGTCGTCTTGGTGCTAATCGTTTTTTTAAATCCGGTTTTAAATAGATATTATGATTTTCTGGTAGGGTTTTACTATGTAATTTTTCTATAATATTAAATGTGATGGGAGTTGCCTTAAAGCCATTATTTAATAGGTGATCATAAACAAAAACGGTGGCGGCAAATTCTCGTTGGTTGACGCATTCTCGGAGTAGATGATGGTATCCCTCTAAACTTAATTTATTAGTTGGATTATACAGATCATTAATTTTAGCTTGTAAATTCATAATTAACGTTAGTTATTATTAGTTAAGATAATTGCATACATTTATTAACTTGGTCTTTATATTCTTGACACGCATTAGCGTCCCATTGATTTTCTAGACATTTTTGATACTGTTGATAAATTAGTTTACACTGTTGAAAATCGTTGTGACTACTACTATTTACAGTATTAACTTCTGTAACTTGATCGCGTGTCTCATGATTATTTCCGACTACAGCATCAACACCTCTATGAGCTAATGAACTACCGGTTCCAAAGGCAAAGCCTTGTGCTACGGTACCAAATAGACTACCCATTAATCCAGGACTATTTTGTTGGGTAGATGCTGGGGTAGATGCTGGTGGTGGTACAGTTCGCTTAGATGCTGTTTGACCTTGATATTTAGTGGTTGATTTTACGGGCTTGGATCTTTGTCTGGGCATAGAATATAAATATTATAGATAAAAATATTTAAATGTTTTTTAAAATGATATTTATATTATAGAGGTTTTTCTATACTTGGGCTTCTAATATGACACTACCAATTAGGGTATTAAACGTATCAAAACATCATTGGATGGTGGAATGGATACCCATTTCATACTTGAAATTATTAACTACCATACAATTTAATAATTCCAGGACCTTTCTTTGGAGTGAGGGATATCAGATAATGGCAATTTGTAGATGTTATTATCAAAAGGAAACACACCTAGAAATAGGAGACCTCTGGTTAAATAAAACATTACGTGGTAAAAGGGATGATATGGGTGAAAAATATTCCGAAGTGTTTCTAACTAGTGTTATAGAGAAAATATGGATTTCATATCCAAACGCCTTACTACTAACCTTAAAAGTAGCGGCAACTAATATTTCTGCCATTATGCTCTATGAAAAAATGGGTTTCAAAAAGGTCGTTACCATTCAAGTACCAGAATTAAATATTAAATCTGGCTTCTTAATGGTCAAAAAGAAAAATTATTAAATAAGATCTATTATTTTATAGTTGTAGTCATGCTATTTATAATCGTATAAGATAATGTGAGAATCAGACTGGTAATAATATCTCTTTAAAAAGTAAGACCAAGTTGTACCAGGTTCATTTTCTTATCAACCGTCTCTAACTTTTTCTTTTTCCGATAATAGTCAATATCATATGATTTTCGGTATAGATGTTTTTCTGGAGTAGCTTGGATACTAAGACATTTTAAATTAGGTAATCTATATAATAGCCAACTTTCAGCCAACCAGCGATAGGTCTTATGATTACACGTTTTATCTAAATAAGGTAGTGTTTTTATGTAAGAGGTTTTAGACCACCAGAAATTACCCGAATAATGATAATTGTGTGTTTCATTTTTAATTTTACAGTAATATCCACGCGCAGGTCTCAAATTACACCCAATAGTATCATATGTCTCTAAATAGGGTAGACACTTTTGGTAATTTTCTACTAGGTAATACATCATCATTCTTCTCCAATTATGAACATGGATGTTGTTTTTTCGTGAGTTACCTTTAGTATGAATATATAAGATATAATGCTCCTGACAACATCCTTGGGCAAACATTAGTAAACTATTTATCGTAGGATGTTCATATTCTTTTAAATTAGGACTATGGTAAATAAGCTTTACCTTACCACGGATATATTTGATAATATTATGCTTTTGCCCGAGAAAACTTACTCTAATTTCTTGACATCTTCCATATAGTCCAGAGGCGTGTATTTGATCTAGTTGTTCCTTGACAATATTTTCCCATTCTCCTAATTCAGCAATGTGATAATAGATAATAATAGGTGGTTGATTATTAAATGCCTCAAGTAGGTTGCCCCTATACTGATAAAGGTTTATTATTAGTAAAATTAATAAAAATAATAAAATTATAATATATTTCATTTATTATACTATATATTATAATTTATCTAGATAATTATATCACCTAACTGGTAACATTTATTAGTTTACTTGTAAAATATTTAATCTTTAAAACGACCAATTCTTTTAAAATTCCAATTTGGTTCTAAAATTTCAATGTAAGCAGCACCTGGTGGTCCAATAAAAATATCTATTAATTCTACATCTTCAGTACCTAAATTAGCTGCTGACATTGGAGTACACGGCGGCATATAGTAACCAGAATTGGGTCCATATTTTTTAACGGGTTTACCTTCAACAAAATCTGTCATTTCACCTTTCAATATTAATGTATATCCCCCATAACTATGAACATGAATTCCAACACGAGTTCCAGCTTTTCTAATGCCTTTGGTCATTAAAACACGTTGCCCTTGATCATTTACAATATCTAATAAAACCTGACTGTCCTGAACCGGTAATAATTGACCAGGTGGTGTTAATCTATTTAGAGTAGAAAACCCATTGGTTAAATTAGATAATACCTTCATATCACATTTTGGTTTCTGGCATGAATTTTTTTCTAAAGTTTTCACCCAATTATTACTGTAATTTTTGTTTATTATTAGATTTGTTAACATATTAATATAATTAATAATTAGATTTTTTTAAATTTCCTATTTTTTAATCAGGTTAAAGTTCATTAGCTATTTTATTACAAATTATGTTATTATTATTATTTAAAAATAAATTTATTATTTGCCATAATGTCTTCTCCATTAGTAGATTTTTTAATTAATAATGATGAAGATAGTGATGGGTATAGTATGAAACAATTGGAATTACAACTTAAAGAATTTCCTGGACTGGATTTTCAGATCTGGCTAGATAAAGAAATGCTAATAAATTTAGATAGTCCTTTTACAGATTTAGATAGTATATTTATAGTGGATAGTAGAAAAATAATGTATATCTATTATTTTACCGAAAAACAGATTACCGACATGGATTTAAATACACGTTTACTTGTTGAAAAAAAAGATAACCAACCTATTACTTTACGTCAAATACTACTTGAAATTAGTAGTTCACCTGGATTTAAAAATATGAATGAATACACTGAGGATATGTATCTTACTAGGCTGAGAAAAGATTGTGATATCCAATATACTTGTATCTTTGAGGCTAATGACGATATTTTTAACTAAATCTAAATTGGATAATATTACTTCGTTTAGAAATATTAATAGATATTATCCAATTAGATTATAAACAAAAATGTCTGTAAATTATCAAATTATAGATATTGTAACAGTCCCTATCACAATAGACCCTGTCAAACTACCTAATTATCAAGTTGATAGACGTAAAATTAACATGACAATGAAACCTAAATCTAAACAAAATATAAAACCAAAACCTAACTCTAAACCAAAATTAGTATATAAGAAATTTCCTTCATATCTTTACGATGCCAAGCATCACAGTCTTAAAATTGTTAGAAAACATTGGAAACCAGTACCTATATCATAATTTAACATCTTATATTAGGATATGTTTTAATAAACCAATGAATAGTATGAATTAAACCATCTCCTAATTCAGTAAATTGTGTCTTTGGTAATATTTTAAGTAGATAACTATTATCTACTGTTTTTTTGTATTGTCCATCAGATTTTGACATGTTGAAATCAAGAGTAATCGTCTTTTGATAATATTTCTCCATTACTCCCTTAATAATTTTGGCTACGTTTATAATACTAATTTCATCTGATACCGGAGGAGATAATATTACCTTTTCTGGTAGAAGATTTAAATCAAATAGATTCATAATTATATTTGCGGCATCACCAGAATATAGAAACTGTCTTTCTGGTTTACCAGTACCATTTATCGTAAATTTAGTTCCCTTAGTAATAGCGTGGTAACATTTATGTATTAATTCTGGAATAACATGAGCAGCCCCAAAGGTAAAATTATCGTGTTCACCATAGATATTAGTAGGAATCACACAGCAATATTGACATCTATTGGGAAATTGTTGTCTATAGGCAGAAATATGGATATCCATCATTCTTTTCGAGTAGGCATAGGAAAAATTACTAGCATGAGGTGGTCCATGGTGTAGATCAGTTTCACTTATCGGATAGGTAACTTTATCTGGGAAAATGCAAGTAGATAGACAGACAATACATTTTTCTACTTCATACGTGTGACAACATTTAATAATATTTAAATTTATTAGGGTATTAATTTCGTACATCTCAACAGGATTATCTAGATTATGGTATAAACCACCAACGTAGGCTGCTAGGTGTATGACGTGATCTGGTTTTAATTTTGTAAATAAATTTTCAACTTGTAATTTATCGGTTAAATCAGCCACTTTGCTATTAACTAAATAAAAGGAATACTGATTTTTATAATATTTCTCTATTTGTTTAAAGGCATTACCAAGAAGTCCACTACTACCAGTAATAAGTATTTTTTCATCGTGTTATTTTAAGGTAATATTATAATATAATAAAATTAAAATAAATAACCAATAATTTTCTAACTAGTTTTAAATGATTAATATTGCTTTAATAACAGGTATTACTGGTCAAGATGGAAGTTATTTAGCAGAGTTATTATTAGAAAAGTCATATATCGTATATGGATTATTAAGGAGAAGTAGTGATATTAATACACATCGTATAGATCACCTATATTGTAAAAAAAACTTAATTTTACGTTATAATGATCTAAGTGATACTAGTAATCTGTTGCATATTTTAAGTGAAATTAAGGATAAATATACTTTTGATAAATTAGAAGTATATAATTTAGCGGCTATGAGTCATGTTAAAGTTAGTTTTGAAATGCCTGAATATACCGGTAATATAGATGGTTTAGGTACTCTTCGTTTGTTAGAAGCAATTCGCTGCTCCGGACTTATAAAAAAAACTAGATTTTATCAAGCATCTACCAGTGAATTATATGGTAAGGTTCAAGAAGTTCCTCAAACTGAAACGACTCCATTTTATCCACGATCACCTTATGGAGTTGCTAAATTATATGCCTATTGGATTGTTAAAAATTATCGTGAAGCCTATAACATGTTTGCCTGTAATGGAATTTTATTTAACCATGAAAGCCCTCGTCGGGGACCAACTTTTGTTACTAGAAAAATCACCAAGGGTCTCGCAAATATTTTAAATAAATCACAAGATTATATACTTATGGGTAATTTAGATGCTAAACGGGATTGGGGACATGCTAAAGATTATGTTTATGGTATGTGGATGATGTTACAAGCCGATACACCCGATGATTATGTTTTAGCTACTAATGAGTTCCATAGTGTTAGGGAATTTATCGAATGCGCGTTCGCTTGTAAAAATATTAAAATTAGATGGGAGGGTTCCGGTATCGATGAAGTTGGGATAAATATAGATACGGAACAAATTGTTATTAAAATATCAGATAGATATTTTAGACCTACTGAAGTTGATCAATTACTTGGTTCTAGTAAAAAAGCCGAAACGGTACTTGGATGGAAACCCACCACAAATTTTAAACAGTTAGTAGAGGAAATGGTAGAAAACGACTGCGATAATTTAAAATATACGGTATTATAAAATTATTTTATAACCCCATACTATAAACATGAATAACCTTGGATATGGAGTAACTAAACAATACCGTCCTCTAGTGTATGGACGTAACGCAGTAAGATCTAATAACCAGATTAGATATAATCAAATACAAAGACCAAGACAAAATTTTAGTTGGTGGGGATCATGGGGTCCAACTATGCCAAGCATTTATCCAGCACAAATACCACAATTTAATAGACGTGTTTCCGGTGGTTTTGGATTTTAATTTTAAAATTTAATTTTAAATCTAGCTTTACAAAGAATGTGATTAAAGCTAGATTTAAAAACTAACTTTACAAAGAGTGCGTTTAAAGCTAGATTTAAAAACTACGATTTCTTAAAAAAAAAATTATTATATCCTATAAGTTAAATTAAGATGAGCAACACTAATAATATAGGAATTGGTAAATCAAAACAATATTATGGATACCCATATGAAGTAGATCGGTCCTATGGGGCTTACAGACATCCCTATGAGGTGGATAGGTACTATAGAGGTTATAGACACCCTTACCAGATAGATAATTATTATGGTGGTTACAGACATCCATATGAAGTAGATAGATACTACAGAGGTTATAGAAATCCATATGAAGTAGATAGGTACTATCGGGGATATACCTACGATGATTATGAACTACATCGTTATTACCCAGAATTAACTAACGGACATAGGGTTGCTAGATGTAATCCACCATATGGTTGTAGATTTGAAGAAGTAGACATTTATAAACAACAGAAAAAGCCAGTAGACATAACTAAGGAAGTAAAACCCGTTACTCATGATGTTTTAAAATCTACTAAAGCCGATTTACATAAAGCTGAACAAAAGCAACCTAATAAGCAAGTAGAAAATAAAAAACAAATACAATTATTAGAAAATAATCCAATTAAGGTTGTTGAAAGGACAGTCAAATATGGAAAGGGATTTAAAAAACATAAGCAATCGGTATTAACCTCATCATGTAGTTCGTGTTAATTAATAAAACTAACTAAAATATAGCGAGTTCCTTCCGTAATTTCTAATGCTTCATGGTAATGAGTTAGTCTACCTGGATGAATTATTAAGGAACCAATCTCCTGATTAATAATGGTTAAATTTTGTCTAATAAATCTACAACCACCACCCTTAAAATCTTTATTTAGACAAATATTTACCGTATATGTAGATGAATCATGGTGTGGATTTAATTTCTTTTGACCTCCTAAATCATATTTAACTACAAAAGCTAAATTAATATCTTTTGTGGTATAAAAAAATTGCTGATAAACCAGAGGCGTGATATATTTTTTAACGATAAACTTCCACATATCCTCTAAATTAATTTGTTTTAGATGGATATCACGGGTAGGGTATAGCTCCTTATTTTGGATTCTTTGATCATAATAAGTCCTTCCCCCTTGTGACCATTTTTCAGATAATTCACAAATATGTATTATCTGTTGACAAAATAACTCGCTAAATATTTTTAGTTTTAAGACATTTTCCCCCAAATGGGTAAATGTATTCACAGAATTACTACGTAAATTATCTAAGAATATCTGGTCTAAATATAAATTTTCCCAGTTAATTAGGTCATCTTGATAACTTGTTAAACTACCCGTGTTGTTTTCTAAAAAATAACCATATAATTTAGTATTTAATAGGTGCATAAATATATTGTGGTTTCTTAGACTGGCACAAAAAATCATATCAATATTATTATGATGACTATCTTGATAATTTAAAAACTTAGATGTAAAGTACTCTTTTTTAAATAAAATACAATACCATAAATATGGTACATTCCAACATCCACATTTACGACTATTAATAATATCTAGATAATCTGGAGAACGCTTATAATAACCATTTTTATCTAAATCTCCCCAAAAGTTACTAAATAAACTTGATGGATTTTTTAAAAGTGGTCCAATTACAGATCGGTTTTCACCTACTAATGTTTTAAGACAATCCATAGAAGTTAAGATCGCATTGGTGGTTAGAAAAAAAATAGAAGTCACGGCGATAGTTTCTATAAATCCGATAATTTGATTCCAAACCTCTGGTCTATATTGATATATATAGTGAAATTTAAAATTATATCTGTTTTCATAACTAGAAATATCATCATTACTTGATAATTTAGATATAAATAGAAAGGTTAACTTATCTAGTGGATAATCTTGATGCTTTAGTCCATTTATAAATTTATAGTCTAATAGGATTGTTTCTTGTATAATAACTAATATGTTAGGTAGTGATGACGCAGTATTTACCATACTCTGATAACCATATATCTCATTGTAGCCTTGTCCACAATAATTAGCCAATCTATTTAATGTTAATTTAATATTAATTGGTCCATTACCATGTATAAAAGCAGGTCTTTGTTTATTAAGTAAGATGCATCCCTTCCTATTATCAGTTTTAACTTTAGATGTTACCCCATTTAGACATAAAAATAAGTCTTGTTGATAATCCAACGATACCTTATCCACATGTTCTAAAAAATATTTAGTATAGGCTAATTGGTCATCATCCCTATTTTTAATATCGTTATTAATCATAAGTTTAATCTGGTCACTATGACCAATAAATAATCCAGAATTTAAATATTTAGATCTTACACCAGATTGGCATGGTGCTGGATATTTATCTGCTAAATTAATATCCGGCCAGCAAGATACTTCGGTCGCAAATACTGTATTTGGACTGAATTTTTCCGTATATTTTTTTATTAAGATATTAATATTGTCATTAGCAATCACGTCATAACAATCAGTAAATAAGATCAATCTATTTGAATCTAGTTTATCTAAATACTGTTTTAATAAATTAATTTTATAGCCTCCACCTGGTCCTAATGCCATATTGCCACCTTTCCAGTCGGTACCAAGTCCTAAGATAACAGGGTGATACCCAAAGAGATGGCATGAGGAAAGGTATCTTTTTACCGCATCGTTGTGTTCCGTTGCGACAGTAATAACTAAAAGATCATCCCTTTCTTGAACAATTGGTAGTGAGAAAAATGTAGAACTAGTAAGAAATGCGTTTTCTTTAGGTTTCAGAAGTGGTGGTTGAAAGGCATAGCATCTAACGGGATTATTATTGTTACCTGGTGTATAATTATGTGAGATATAACTGATAGTGTTTGCCTGATACATAATTGGTAGATATTCGTCCACCGGAATAACGTTATTATAGAATTCAAGGCTGGCTAATTTATGTGCTCCGGATAATGAAATTAGATATCCACATGTCCAATAACTATAACTAGCTTTTACTAAATCATCCGCAATTGGTACCTTATTTTCATATTGTTTTGTTATTTTTTTCCTACCTAAGTAGATGATATCAAATAGATTGGCATTAATATCGGCTATTTTACTAATTAAATTATCATCTAGTATTTCCACGTCATCTTCTAAAATAATCACTTTTTCATAATTTTCATCTATTATTTTTCTCCAAACTTTATAGTGGGACATGGCACATCCTAATTCACCATAGGTTAAACTTCGGTGTGTATACGGATCATACCATTGTTGGGAAGCATGTCTACTAGAAATCTTAGATCCGTTTATCGCATTAAATAGACAGGCTTTTAATCCATGTCTACTCATTTCTTTAGTAATACTAACTAGTTTATCAGTATCTTTATTAAGATGTATAATAAAAATAGGGATATCCATTTAAAATATATGATAAAATAATAGACCAGGGTATAATTTAATTTCCTAGAAATATTACTAACGGGAATGGTTTATTAGTATCACTGTTGTAGGGATTTTTCCAATTTAGTAAACATATTTTCCAAGTTAGTTAATCTATCAGTAATCATACTTGAAGTTAGAACTGGATCCGCCCATTTGGGTAAACCCTGTTGTCTACTGTATACTTCTTGAAACCACTTCCATTCATTTTCTACTTGAAATTGAAATTCATGTAATAAACTATTATGTGGTCCACGCGTCATGTTAGATAATTTCTCCCTATAACCGGTGTATTTATCTTGTAAATTCTTAATAGTTAGTTGTAAACTTTGGTCATTATCTTTACGGGTTTTTATTTTATCATAGAAGCCTTGTAATTCCTGACGGTATATTTCTAGGGTATCAAGTTTTTGTAATGTCTCATAGAGATGGTCCAACCTTTCATTCACAAGATTTTTCTGTGTTTCTAATTCTTCCTTAGAAAGATATGTTTTAAAATCACTATCAGTTAAGAATTTGTCTTGAAGAGTATAATAGCTATTTTCTAGATCATTTCTAATAGTTTCCCTCTTTACTTGTAAAACCCTAATTTGTTCAGCGTTTACCTCAAATGACTTAATTTTATTAATTTTATCGCTAATAATTTTAGGTGGCTTTTCATGGCTGATAACAACTTTTAGGGTTTTATCTTTGGTTTTTATATTGGGTTTACACTTATCATTATCTTGTGTATCCTGTTGATCTTGGTTAATACTATCCATATTTCCTTGATTATCCTCAAGTACCTTTACCGTTCTAGGTTGATAGAGGCATATCTCATTAATTCTACATAACTCATCTAATCCATATTCAATAACTACTTTAAGGTAGTCATCCTTTTCAGTAATTACATCCTTTGGTAGTCTAATATCAACAAGTTTTTCATAATTTTCCCCATCATAATTAATATAGATATCAAGATCTTTGGCGTCACGTATTGTTATTTTCCTGACAATTGGATATACATCCCTCTCCCCTATCAAAGTAAACGGTTGTTTACTTGCCCATTTTAAATACACTGGATGCCTTAATGGATATTTTAATTGTACATTAGCTTTAGTGGAGATACTATTAGATTGAAGTGCTCCAATAATACTACAGCCTTTCGCAATAGACTCATCTAAATTTAAAGTGGTTTCTATTTTGTTTGGGAAATAATGTTCTAAAAACTGTCTTAATTTTGGGATTCTAATAGTTCCCCCAGTTAATATCACTCTACTAATACTATCTTTTGTAATACTATTTTTTACTAATAATGTGTCAAGGTCACTAGTAATTTTATCTCCCCAGATTAGTATATTTTCCTCTAACTGCTCTCTAGTTAAGGTATAATTATAATTTATATCTCTATCATTAAGGTAAAAATCTAAATTAATTTTGGTAGAACTATTTATAGAGAGGGAGATTTTTGCCTTTTCGCACGCATTAAATAAAGAGATACGATATTTAGGATAATTGTTTAGGTCTATAGAGTATTTTGATTTAATATCAGATAAACAAATTTCTAATAGTGATAATGTTAATAAATGTCCCCCTAGTTCTTGATTAATACTAGAATCTATTAGTGTTATTTTGTTATCTTTAAATTCTACTAGGCTAGTTTTTAGTGTCGCATGTCCAGAATCAATAAAGCATATGGTCTCTGATAACTCAGAGAAACGGTTTTGTAGTATTTTTTGAAATCCATAATTCATAGCATTAGCCATTCCATCATCTATAATGGCAAGTAAATGTATATCAGCAATATAACAGGCATCCCTAATTATGTTTTTTATGTGATTTCCCACCTCCCTATTAAAGCTAATGATACATTCTAAACAATTAGCATTAACAAGATGTTTAAGATAATTGAGGAAAATTGATAGGAGGTGTACTCTATCTAAATTTGGTATATAATTTTCTAGATCTCTATGTCCACTGTTAAAATAATTATAGAGTCCTAAAATATTAGTGTTATTTTCAAGCACACCTCTAATATTATAGATATAGGTTTGGAAACTTTTACTAGCTCTATCATTAGCATCATTTCCAAAAAAACGCTTTTGATCTCTAAATACAATACCACTTAATATCTTGCGTCCGGATTGTTCATTAAATACAATTTCTGGACTTCCCTTATTGATACGATATACCTTGGTGTATTGGTTACCAAAATCAATGCCAATGATAGTCATAATAATATAAAAACTAACATAAATCTTTATATTAGGATATAATTATCTATTTTATACCTTTTAAAGTATACCAGGTAAATAGTAAAATATTTTATTAGTTGATAATTCCAGTATTTATGTTAATTTAATTTTTAAATATTCACTAATCCTTTTTACTACCCTATCAGCATACCTTATTGGAAAATAAAATAGTGGTATTTTAAATTTATATGGGTTATCTGTGATGATAGTAGTATCTTTCTTAAAAAGTACTAGTGTGTTCATACAAACTATCGGAAATATACTAGCGATGATGTAGGATGAGTTAAAAAAACCCATATTAATTTTAATAAGACCTATAATGGTACCATATCCTAAATAATAAGACCAATTATTTTCAAAAATAGCATATCTATTACTATGAGGCACCTTATGGCTACTCCAACTATATTCCCAAGAATAATAACTATAAATAAGAGAAGTTAAAAACCAATCCATAAAGGTTCCTATGTAGGGTAAATAACTAATTAGTATAGTTTCTAAAGTAAGAAAGGTAATAATCACTTGATAATATCCCTTGTTAACTAGATATCTACTATATCTACCATAGCAATGATATTTTAAATTTAGATTTTGTGGATTATAGACATGGATAAAAACTCCAATGGCTTGATTAGTATAATAACTATTATACATTAAACCTATTACATAATTGGGAAGTAGCCAGAATAAATTTACGAAAACTCTGTATAAATATAAAGTATAAGAATTATCCAAGTTATAATATTTCTGAATACAGTAGGGATAATTATCTACTAAATAATTAATACCAAGACAAATTACCAAATTATAAAATAATAAATTATAAATTAGCGATTTAGTGATATTATTTCCAACTATTTTCACTAAAATATTTAAACTAGTAATAGAATCATATACTCCCTTTCCAAACTGAGATACTAGATATCCTAGCATATTAATAATTTCATACTCTTTTTTTTTAAGCCAAAGTTATTTTATCTTCTGTTTCAAAGACTATTAATTGTTTATTTATTCTACCGGGTTGACTACTAAAATTTCCAGCCTGTGATCTAAACATAACATGACATTTTGACAATAACCAAATATCCATGACAACATCTTCTCCCTTTTTAAAGGGTGGTATTTGTTTATTACCACGATGAATACTTAAATCTTGATATTTTTTTAGTTTTAAACATTCCTTATCGGTATCACCTGATTTACAATTGATAGAATCTAGGGAAATGTCTGAAGTATTGGCAGTAGATCTAGCAGTGTCATAACTAACTACATTTGGAAAATGTAGCTGTACCGTTTCTATAAAGGGTTCCTCATCACTAGCTACGAAAATAACAACGTTTTCTTGTTGACTTTTTGTTAAGTTATTGATATACTCTCTTACTTTAACTATAACCTTGTGATAAGACATATGTCCATTATTTTTTAAGTCTTCATTATCTCCATGATTTGGATATTTATCAGTTCCCCGATAATGAATCCCAATTACATATTTATTAGTAAAATGGGTCTCCGTAAATTGGTCCAGTTTATTAGAGATATAATTATTTGGAGTAATATACTGATAAGACCAATTAAAGTCAGTTGTTCTATTTCTTAGGAAATTTTGAAAACTGGTATTATTATAGAGGTAGGGCTTACTTGATGGTGGTAATGGTAACCCTTCTATTAGAGTATATCCGTACGTTTCGCCATAGGCTATAATTTTATCGGTGGTTACTTTATCTACAATTGGACGGAAATAATAAGTATACCAATTATTCCCATAATCAGCAGAATAGTAATAACCCCGATTAAAGTAGATGATAGGAATTTTATTTACTTCTTTAGCAAAATATAATAGACATTGTACATGGTGTAGATGCCAAGCGAAGCCACCTTCATCAGATTCATTAGGGACAATACATTTTAAGACAATAAAATTATCAGCAGTTTTCCCATTAAAAGTCGGAGCTATAAATTGTTTATAACTATTATTTCTAAATGGCATTGATAGTATCAGAGATTTTTTCGTATTATCCCGGATTATATAATCTATTAATTTTATGATATGGGCAATAATTATTATTGCAATTATTAGTCCTATGATTTTAAATAACATCATTATTGTATAATAGATATATTTTAACTATTTTGTATTCAGTAAATAAACTTAGAGTAAATAAACTTAGAGTAAGTTACTTAAATATTACACGCTAATTAATATAAAACGTAATCACATTATTTCATGAGTAATGAACTTGATAATGAGAATGATTTAGAATCTCAGTTAACCAATAAGTATTATATTAATGAGGTAAAATGTCAAAAATGTGCTAGTAAAATAAATACATACCTAAAAGATAGGATACCCACTATTGTTAATATTAAATTTTTGCCGGAATTACAGAGACTACATTTTGAAATACCAGATAATTATATTCCGGACCATATTCAATCCATTTTGGATGAAATAGGGGATTATACTTTAATCCAACATAGGATTATAAATAATCCTACTAAATGTGATCTTATAGTTGGAAAATTAAAACAATTTTATCCTTTATTATTAATAGCCACCTATTTGAGTACCTCAGTTGTACTTTACTATTACCATCTTAATATAACTTGGGTCAGAGCCATGGATATTTGGATGGGTTTATTTTATCTAGTATTTAGTTTTTTTAAATTATTGAATTTAGATGGGTTTATAAAAAGTTTTAGGAAATATGATATACTAGCCAAATGTATCTGGGGGTATGCCCTACTTTATCCCTTTGTAGAAATTTTCCTAGCCTATATGTACTTAACTGATTATTATACTAATTTAGCCAATATAATTACTATTAGTGTCTTTTCTGAAAATATCCTTGGTGTTATTTTAGCCATTTATAAGAAACAGACCCTACATTGTGCCTGTTTAGGGAGTATTTTAAGTTTACCCCTAACAACAGTCACTATTATTGAAGATATACTAATGATATCTATGGGATTTATAGGACTAATATATCATTAGTCCATAAAAATAAAATTGAATTAGACTATCTATTATTATATTACCAAATAATCTAACAACAATTAATGAGTAAAGTGGACACTATTGCACTAACTAATAATACTGAAAATACAATTGTGGTTTATCATGCCTGGTATTCTAGTAAACAAGAATCTATAAGGAGAGGGAGATATTCCTACAAAGAAGTTGTTTCAGATCATCATAAATGTCCGGGTTGTATTTATTGGACTACTAAAAGTGGAGCAAAATTAGAAACAACAATGGTGACAAAATCACGATACCATAACTGTAATGAAAAATATCTAGATGATCTTATATATCAAGGAGAGGTCTTACGATATGGAGGAATTTGTAGATGGTAACTAAAATATAATATTATATTTTTTATTGGAAAAAAAATATAACATTTAATTATATAAAATGTCTAATCTACCGCACAATCATTTTTATTACAGTAATAGTCTATATCAACCCGTTAGATATCATCCGAATGAAGGATATATGAATTACAGGGAAAACTTTACAAGTCAACCAGAAGATGCTTTCGTTATGTTTTACGCTCCCTGGTGTGGTCACTGTAAAACGTCTAAACCAGCCATACAACAATCATTAGGTGGTATTGCCACGGAATACAGTGACTATCGTCAGGGTAACTTTAAGAAACACAATGGACAAGTTGCTATTATTATGGTAAATGGTGATGAACATCCGGAAATAATGAGAAAATTTGGGGTTCAAGGTTTCCCAACCTTTAAATTGTTAAGAGGTATTAAGGATAGAAACACCCTTGATGCTGATGGTATTCATGAATACGAAGGTGGAAGATCCGTTAATGAAATTGAAAATTATATTAACGGAGCACAAGAACATTTTGTTGGGAGTGAATCTTCTAGTGAAGAGATGAATACTAATACAAATATTCCAGGTGTGACTATGAATCCTAATAGTGGATTTGCGTCGGGATGTCCTACACAATGTCAAATACCAGAATGTTTAAACCAGTTAACATGGAAAAAATCATCTGGATCACCATCTTCTAATCCCGGAGTTACCCCAGGAGGCATGCCACCATCTTCTTATCCAGGTGTTACCCCAGGAGGCATGCCACCATCTTCTAGTCCAGGTGTTACCCCAGGAGGTATGCCACCATCTTCTAGTCCAGGTGTTACCCCAGGAGGTATGCCACCATCATCTAATCCAGCCGCTGGGTTATCCTCTATGGGATCTGATACATTTATTGGTAACAATCATCCCCGATATTATCGTTAATATTTTTAATTTTTTCTTTATAGATAGCTAAATCGTTATCTATACTATCAAGTACTAATTCTCCACAACAATCATCGTAATAATAACAATGATAGATGTGGTTATCAATATTATCTAAAACAATCTGTTTAATCTTTTCTTGCTTGAGTTGTTCTCTAGTAAGAAGTAAATCTAAATAATAGAGTGTGTAAATCGCATAACTACCCGTAGTTTTACTTATACACACTTCTGGGTATTTCAAGATATATTCACATATAATAGAGTCCCCCACTTTTGGTTTGGATAAATTAATTCCAAATATAGTCATTAAAATTTGATGATAAAATTCCCATTTTTCCATATCAATCCCTTTAATATATAATGGGTAATAGTCTTTATTAGAATCCATTTCAGTTTCAAGACAAGTACCCATCATTCCAAGTATTTTTATGATATAGTCATTCATACTTTGATGAAAATTTTGATCGCTATAGCATTCCCATACCTGACCCCCTTTTTTTAAATAACTATCTAAAGTGACGTGATATTTCATGATATATAGGACCGGGTGTTTAGATGTAATAATTGACCGATAAATCTTAAGGGATTCCTGATAATTATTATTAGTCATAGGAGTAGGAGTGCTTGTTAATATTTTCACACACTGATGATAGCAATAATTTAAAGAAATCTGATTGGCTTTTCTATTAAGACCTACTAGATATTCCCAAATATTAATTTGACGAGTAATATTAACACCTCTTAACCATTCTATATTTTTTGGTAGATAGTTATCAATAGCGACCAAAATATGAGTTGGAATATCTAACAAGTTTTGGGGCATGTAAAATTAAATTACTATAATTGTTTAAAAACAATTTCAAATTTTAAATTAATGACTATTTAGTGAATGAGTATATGGATTATCCTTAAAAGCCTTAATTAAATCGGGATCTGTTCTATCGGCTAATTTATCATTATCTAAATTAAAATATTCTGTCATTTCACCCATATTACTTACATCTGGAATAGTATTAATAATAGCGGTTTTGTTTATTTCTCGGTGATTAATAATATCATCTTCCATCTTTTTGATATCAATCTGTACATTTTCACTACCAACAGTAACCTTGTTGTTAGATTTGGTGGGTTCACGACCCTCTAAGGTTAGTTCTCTTAATTCATTAAGCGTAGCATTATATATATTATCATAAGAAACTGGTTTTGAATCACCTTTTGCGGTACCACTATATTCTTTATCAGAAGTGAATTGACGGTTGGTTAAGGGTGCCGTTGGATTAGCAGTTAAATAACCCTGACCTCCTCCACCCTGAACATCCCCATCAGCTACCCCTGAATATTCATAGTCATCAGTGGTAGCACGATTGGTAGTTTTTGCACATACTTTTTTCACTAAATAGCCATCACTTCGCTGTTTGGCTTCTACCTGACCATCATAATTATTATTTTCGGTAGTTTCTCTAATGGTAGTTTTAGCAACTTGATCTGGATCATTTACTTGATGTTTTTTCATTCCTTGTAAATTTAAGTTGTGGTCTTCCTCTGGTAAGGTATTTCTGACTGTGACGCGTGCTATCTCTTCAGGATCATACACATGTGCCTTTTTATTTCCATGTAAATTACCAGTTCTAGTATCATGAATATTAGTTTCTTTAACTGTGGTTCTGGCGACGTCATTTGGATCATAAGCAGGTTGCTTAGTCTGACCTTGTAAGTTACCATCTCTAGTGTTGTGGATATTGGTTTCTTTTACGGTTGTTCTGGCGATGTCATTAGGATCATAGGCTGGTTGTTTCTGGTGTCCAGTTGCCAAATTACCGTCTCTGGTATTATGGATATTGGTTTCTTTAATAGTTGTTCTAGCGATATCATTGGGGTCATAAACCGGCAATTTTTGATGTCCAGTTGCTAGATTTCCGTCTCTATTATTATGGATATTGGTTTCTTTAATAGTAGTTCTCGCGATGTCATTTGGATCATATAGGGTAAGACGTTTCGGTCCAGCAAGATTGCCATCACGTGTATTATGAATATTAGTTTCTTTAATGGTAGTTCGCATGATATCATTTTTGTCATAAACGGTAATCTTAGGTGGTGCCTGTACTCCCATACTTCCAGTGACCTGATTATGAATATTGGTTTCTTTAATAGTAGTTCTAGTAGTATCATTAGGATCATAGACAGTTTGTTTTTTATAGGCACCATCAATATTACCGAAATTCTCTATATCATTAACAGTTTCTTTACGAGTAGTTCTAAATAGGTCCTGAACGGGAGCGATCAACGCCTTGACGACATTAGTTAAATTACTTGTATGTGTTCTAGTTTCTGTAACTTCTCTTTCATTGGGTGGAGCCCAGTGTCCACTCTTACCATAGTCGGAAACCCGTTGACCTGACGCACCTAAATTTCTTGTACTATCTTGTTTATACTCTATTTTATTAGAAGCTTGAATACATGGTCTTTGTGGATTTTTCTTGGTTTGAGCTGGTCCCGCTGCGCCAATTAGAGGTCTTGATACCTTTCTACCGGTATCTTTAACTACCGGTTTAGCTCTAGATGTTTGCTTGGTTACAGCGCCTACTGTGGTATTATATCTACTTGGGTCATTTTTATAATAACGGTCAGGTGCTCGTTTTTCTATTTTAGCGATACTAGTTCTCTTATCTACGGTAGATTTACCACTAATTATTCTACCTCCATATGATACTTTAGGGTTATTAACAGTTCTTAGTTGGTCTACTGTTTTGGGCATCATGACATCACGTACCTTATCTTGGTTTAAGCCTCCGGTTGGTTTCCAATCATAACCACTATTTATACCAGGACCCACCATTATTTTTTTAATTGGTGTTTCACTTGTTCTCATTTGAGATGGAATATAGCGGTCTAACTTATTTTCAAGTTGATGGGGAGTACCATGTACATGTGAAATATTTCTACTTGGTTGAAACATGGGTTTAATTTCTTCCTTTTTAAGACGATGATTTTGTACACCGGTATGACTTTCTAATCTAGATGAATTAGCATTAAGATCCATATTTTGCTTAATACTTCCCCCAAAAAAGGGAACCATATTGTTGTGAGTAAAATCACTTACCTTCATAGGTAATCCAGTGAGACTACTAACCATGGTTTTCGTTTTATTTACAGATCTATTTGCTATAACACTATTAGATTGTCTGATATTATGGTCTATACTATGATCTAAACTATCTTTTGTATTACTTCTTTGATTATTTAGTCTTGTATGGCTGGGTCTTTCTAAATAATTCATTATTTTAATTTCACCTATATTATTATTACGATGATTTAGTTTTATCTACTTTATACAATACTAATTTAACAATTAACAATTAACAAATAATTGCTGGAACTTGTAAACCTAAGTAATTATATTAACTAGATAATGAGTTAGTCTATTGTGAAATATTGTTACTATTAATTCACGAATATCAAAATCCTATAGAAAATTATAACTTTAATTTTTAATAGTCATGTCAGATAGTTTTTAAAAATACATATTTATTTCTGCTTCTTACATTTTAGCCTAATGTGTAAAGTTTTGTATCCGATTTAATATTCTGAGGTGATCTGACATTACAAACTTCTGTTTTTTTATCACCTACAATATTGGTATTAAGGTTGTAATATTGTGAACAGATATTTTTACTAAGATAGTTTATTAGGCTATTTTTAATTATTACTGGCTGTTTAAAAACAAACCATTTAATGGGTAAGGGTTCTAGTTTTTCATCAGAAGTAGATTGAATTTCAGGAGGTTTACTAGTAGAAACTGGATTTTCAACAGTAGTGTCTTCTCCACCATGGTGAACATTATGAGTTCTGTCTAAAACTTCTAATTTAATAGGATCCTTAGGTAGAGGCATTGGTTTCGTATCTGGTGTATATTCTAAATTAGATTCTACTTCTGATCCAATATTTTTTACAGGTTCCTTAACATTTTCAGGGGTGGGTGGGAAAGAATCAACACTAGCATCAGAAAAACTAGATAATGACTGGGGACTTAAAGGATCCGGTTGTGTGCTAACTGGAATAACTTCAGATGAGGTATCAATATTAGTGATTGGTCTAGTTTCAGATGATACTAGTTCTGGATTAATAAGAGGTTCTACTGGTGGTGTGGTAGTACTTATAGATGTGGATTCACCTTGTCCAGTTGGACTAACTACCCCTTCTGTCACAGGAGTGATTGGTGCCACTTCTGGTTCAACTACTGGAGCTACACTCTGTTCGGATCCATCCGTTACCTGTACAACTGGAGCAGCTACTGGTTCAGTGGCAACTGGTGGGATTGGTGACACATTATCCTCCCCTACGGGAGTGATTGGTGCCACTTCTGGTTCAACTACTGGAGCTACACTCTGTTCGGATCCATCCGTTACCTGTACAATAGGAACAGCTACTGGGTTAGTAGCAACTGGTGGGATTGGTGACACATTACCCTCCCCTACGGGAGTGATTGGTGCCACTTCTGGTTCAACAACTGGAGCTACACTCTGTTCGGATCCATCCGTTACCTGTACAACTGGAGCAGCTACTGGGTTAGTAGCAACTGGTGGGATTGGTGACACATTACCCTCTCCTACGGGAGTGATTGGTGCCACTTCTGGTTCAACAACTGGAGCTACACTCTGTTCCGATCCATCTGTTACCTGTACAATAGGAACAGCTACTGGGTTAGTAGCAACTGGTGGGATTAGAGCGGTAACTACCGGTTCAGTAGTAACTGGAGGGGATGGTGCCACTGCCTCTTCTGTCACCGGAGTGATTGGTGCTACTTCTGGTTCAACTACTGGAGCGGCTGTTGGTTCAGTAGTAACTGGAGGGGATGGTGCCACTGCCTCTTCTGTCACCGGAGTGATTGGTGCTACTTCTGGTTCAACAACTGGAGCTATACTCTGTTCCGATCCATCTGTTACCTGTACAACTGGAGCGGCTGTTGGTTCAGTGACAGGGAGGGTTGGGTTTTGGGCAACAGATTCATCAGTAATTGACTCAGTAACAGGCACAGTTGGTGACACTATGGGTTCGGTTAAGTTTTTACTTACCGATTCTATTTGTTGGTCAGGACTACTTATAGATATTTCAGAAGCACTACCCGTCTCGGTAGTTAATTCTTCACCTTCCCCTGGATATTGTGGTAATTCTTGTAATGACGTGGGTTCATCGGCTCCCACATATTTATCTTTCTCGCCACTGGATTCCGTTTTCTGATCAACAAATATTGATTTATTATCATTAACATCTATTAGACATGGTGGAATAGTTAACGATCCAGTATAATAATAAAATCCACCTGACAATTCAACATTGTTAATTAGATTTGCATTTTCAGTTATTTCGGTTCCATCATTAATACTAATAAAACTATCAAATGGGAATAGTAGGGTCACTGGATTTTTCTTATAATTTTTCACAGTTAAAAATAGGTTGGCTAAGTTAGTTATATTTACCTTAACGTCATCCGTTTTATCTCCTTTTAATTTACCTAGATTCTTGAGATCTGTTTCCTTTAGTGCTTGTTGGGTAGAATAGTTATACTCTATACTATTAAAGTCATCTGGTTCGGATTGTAAAAAAATAGATAACATAATGTAATCGTCCACTGGGGGTCTCAAGCCATTATTTAATTCTTCACTAGTGTGCTTTAATTTATAAAAAAATTGTAGTTCCCCGTCATATTGTTTTTTTAGTTTACCCTGCTTATAAGTCGATCCAACGCTAGGTGTCACTAAATGTTCACTTGGCACGTGAAATATAAAATTTTCTAGACTATAGGTTATTGTTGTATCATGTGTAGGGTCTAGACCATACTTATTAAATGGTGGTAATACTCCATTTGGCTTAGTCTGGTTAGGTTTTATAGTTAGGGTAGAATTCCAGGTAGCCGTATTTACTGGGCTAATCTTATAGGTGTCGTGTACCTTTTCTAAGATGCCCTGCATCACTGAAGGAATAGCTAAAGACAATGTAACTCCTTTATTATTGGGTATTACTACTGTACTATCCCCATCAGCGGGGAAAATAATCGGCGATTGTTGCTTAGAGGTATTACAACTTCCTCTATTACCCCAAAAATTAGTATTATCTAATTTATCTGGATAAGACCATACTCCATCAGTATCTCCCTTTTCTTCTATTCCAAGTAATTTAAACATAATTTATTTTATTTATTAGATATATTATAAATTATGTTTATACATATTAATTAATATCACTAAACATAGCAAAATTATCAGACATGTTAAAATTATCATAAGCCTTCACGTCACCTCCTTGACATCCACCGTTTATTATTTTTTCATTAGCATATTTCCATCTATCTTTAGATAGAGTGTTTTCCGATCCTATCTCTTCAGTAAAGGCGGGATCTTTAGAAAATTTATCCAGTTCAACTGGGAGTTCATCTAATACTTCGTCATCCTTACTAGTAGGTGTTTCGGTAAAGACGTAATTATCATTATTAGTGATTTGAAAATATCTTGACAAATCATCATCTTCTTCTTCATTAGTTAATAAACTGTCCTCTTCATAAGAAATGCTATCTTCTGATGATTTGCTATTTTTTCCATAATCCTTTACATATTGTAATAATTCGGATTTAATGCTGATAGGCTGCTCTGGTTTTTCTAAATCATGTTTATCATTATTAAGTCGTGTATCCATTGGTTTTAAATAAGAGTCAGAGCTATGACTTGGGACATTAGGTATTTCTTTAATTTCTGGGGTATTATTAAATCTGACACGTTTCCGTTTAGGAGTATTCGGTATATATAGTAAATAATGTTTTATCGTGAAATGTATAATTAACACAATCACCATACCAGTAAAAAATGGAGATATTGTTGAAGACATATGACTTTGATATTACAAACAAAATATTTCTTAGAAAAGGATTTGTTTATTTTATAATAATTATCTAGATAAATTAGGTAATATAAGCTTAATAATCCGCTAATTTAAGCTCACAATATCCTTAGGGTTTTAGAAAAAAATTTAAACTACATATACTTAGTTGTTACGTTATAAATATATAAAAAAATCATTTGTAGATTCTAAAATGTTTAGTACAAATAAGTCACACACATCTGGATTACATAACTTAGGAAACACCTGTTACTTAAGTAGTGTTATCCAATGTCTAGCATATAGTCACTCTCTAACTAATTATTTAACCGATAATGAGTATGATGAAGATTTACGATTGGATAGTCCATCCACTCAGTTTTCTAAAGAATTTAGAACTTTAATTGTTCAACTCTGGATTAAAAACGGCGTAGTAAATCCTAATAATTTCAAACAAATTGTGGATATGAATATGTTGAAAAATGGCTGGAAGGGACATATGGTAGGTTGGCAAAATGATGCTCATGAATTTTTAGAATTTGTACTTGATACCCTACATGAATCTTTAAAATATCAGCCAAAAATTTCCATATCAGTTAAGGTAGATGATGACTCACTAACTGCTACGGATAAGTTAGCTTTAGAAGCCTATAAAAGGTGGCAAAATCATTTTGATAAGGGATATTCTAATATTATTGATAGTTTCTATGGTCAATTCTTATCAGAAATAAAAAAAGGAGAGGAAGTATCTCATTGTTTTGATCCTTTCCAAGTATTAACCTTGGAAATACCAACCAAAAAAAATCAATCTGGGAAAAAGACGGAAGGAAATGTTAGCTTAATAGATTGTTTTGATAAGTTTATGGAAACTGAAAAAATTACCGATACTATCAATAAAACCTTTTACTTTTGGAGAACACCCAAAAATTTAATTATTGTTTTAAAAAGATTTAATAATAATGGTTCCAAGGATAGTACCCGAGTCAACTACACTGATATTTTAGATTTATCTAAGTTTTCTAAGGGGTATAAGAGAGAAAAAATCATCTATCGCCTTTATGGAATTTGTTGTCATCATGGAAATGGACCTCAGTTTGGGCATTATTTCTCATTATGTCGTAAACATGATAGTGACAAATGGTTTAAATTGGATGATGAAAATGTAGAGCCTCTGGGTAGGGATGGGGCATTACCTTTAACAAGTTCAGCCTATATATTATTCTACCATTTAATATAAATTCGTGAATCTTATTTATAAAAATTATATAATTATAGAATAATATGAACCCCTTCATTGAAATATTAATAACATTTATTGGCATAATTATAGCTGGTTTTATAGTTTATCTTATTATGGATTTATACGATGTCCATCAAAGGGATACTGGGGATAAAACATTCATCGGTTTTATTAAAGATTTTGGTAAAAACATTTTTTATAAATCTAAAGCTGGAGTAACTAATGTCTATGATAGTTCTACTAAAACACTAGCAGAGGATGTCTATGATACTGGTGTAACAGCTGGAGAAGATATAGGTGATATAGCATCTGAAGGTTTAGATGGCTTAGGTAAACTATCTAAAAAAGCTTACCAAAAGACAAAGAAGGGTATCAAAGCAGTTATTGGATCAAGCACCATTCCATTAGCTGAGGGAGTTGATGACCTAGTTGATAGTATTAGTGGTGAAGATAATTCTAAGGATACAGCAACTTCTGAGTCAGGGTCCTATATTGAAAACAAGGTAAAACAAGGTATTGAGGCAACTAAACAAGGTTTAAAAGATGTAGTTGGTTCCACTACTATCTCATTAGCGGAAGATGTTGATGATGTAGTTGATAGTATATCTGGCAGTATTGAAAATAAAACAAGCAGTGAAGATAATGGTGATAATAACATAGGAGAAAAGGTTCAACAAGGTATAGATACTACTAAACAAGGTCTTGAAAATGTCATTTCTTCAACAACTATAGCGTTAGGTGAAGATATTGATGACGTAGTAGATGGTAATTGGTTACATGATACAAGTCAAACTGGAACTACTGCAACACCTAAAAATACAGGAACCGGTACAGGAACCGGAACCGGTACAGGTACTAAAACAAGTAGTAGTACAAGTAACCCAACTGAAAGTCCAAATGTCGTAAAAACATTTACTAATGATGTCATTACAGGTACTGAAAGAGTCCTAGACTCAACTACGGGTAGTTTAGGTGGGGATGTTTCTACTATCGCCAGTGGAATAGAAAAATTAAATAGTAAAATTGAAAGTGGATTAGATAATTTAAAAAATGATATCTTTCATATTCATCATAAAATAGATACTATTCATAAAAAGAAGCAGGCTTCTTCTACATCTGAAGAGAGTAATGTACCTCAAGAAACGAGAGTCCCTCAAGAAACACCTAATATTTATAATCAGACCTCAAATACTAAGGAGGTTTTTAATGTGAGTCAAAATTTATTTACTTATGAAGATGCACCACTTGTTTGTAAATCCTATGGATCTGAATTAGCAACCTATGATCAAGTATTAAACGCATATACAAAGGGAGCTAACTGGTGTAACTATGGATGGACTCAAAATCAAATGGCTGTCTATCCGACTCAAGAGAAATTCTATGATGAATTACAGAAGGGTCCTTCAAGTCACAGAGAAGATTGTGGTAAACCAGGTATTAATGGTGGTTACTTTAGTGATAAAAATATGAAGTTTGGAGTTAATTGTTATGGCTATAAACCTAAAGCAGACCCAAGTGTTGTACAGTATATTACACCTGACCAAGAAAAACAAAGGGAACAAAAAATAGATGATTATTACCATTCAGATAGCTTAAATCATAAATTAAAAAAGATAAAAGAAGTAATTAAAAACGAGAATGTTACAACCCTACCATGGGATCAACATAAATGGTCAACCGAATCTAGTTTTAGCCCAAGAATAATTGTAAATCAAAGTAATGCCCCGTCAACCTTACCTGATGATATGTTACCAAGTGAAGAAACGGAACAATTAGTTGGTGGCTGCAGTAGTACTAGATATGGTTGTTGTCCTAATAGTGATACAGCTAAAGCCGATTATATTGGTAGTAATTGTGAAAAAAAGACATGTGGATTACCAAGTAATAGTGATTTTGTGACGGTAGAAGAAACAGTAATTTAAAATAAATTTATTAGATAATTACTGTTAACATAAGCAGTGTAAAATACTAGTAGTCCGGCTCCCAAAAATACCCATTTTTTATTAAACCACCAGTTAGGTTTACGATTATTATCATTATCATTATCATAATCATAGACTTTCAAACTAGACATTGTAGTTATCTTTTGATGTCTTAGTAGAGATTCTTTCTCAGATAGGTCGTAACTGGTTCTTCTATAAATTATTTGGTCTGGATTATATAAGCCCTCTTCTAATTTAGATAAATCTACTTCATCAATTACCATAACATTATCTTTTGTAGCTATTTCAAGGGCATCTGTATTTTGTAAAGGATTTTCTACAATAATGTTTTTCTTGATAGCCAGATCAACATTATTTATGATATTAGGATCCGTATATATATCCACGTTAGACTGATTAGGTAAATAACTAATATTAATATTGTCATCTGGAGTCCGTACTTCGTCAGGTAAACCATCAGGTAAACCATTAGGTTTATCTAAATCAGATTGGCTACTGGTATCACTAAAACTTTCATCAAGTGTTTCATCTAATGATTGATCTGTTCTATTACTTGAATTGTCAATTGATCTACTTCCACTTTGGTTTTCAAGTAGATCATTTATCAAGGTCCATTCTTCTCCTTCCATTATAGATTCTATAGAAAAAATGCGTCAGAAAAATACTAGAATTAATAATCTTATAATTTAATGATATCCTTTATCATACCAGTAATTCATCCACAACATGTTAAAATAACTTGTTATACTGATATCCTAATTTGTCTAACAAGAACCCTAGATAATCTTTTAGATAGACCTGGTAATCCCACTATAATAGTAGTTAGTCACGAAATACCCTTGTGGCTTAAAAAAAAATACCACCAGGTACATTTCATAATTTTAAAAGCCGCGATTTTTAATTTCCTTAAAGATTTAGATGGAGTAGCTAATTCTGATCAGACTTCTGAACTAGATAATATACCAAATAAATACCATAAATATTTACAAATGAAAAGTCAATACCATAATAAAGACAAGGGATTAAAATACTTTATAGGGTTACTATATTATTACAATTTACCGAAACGTGAAAAAAGAAAATTCATTGGATTAATTGATGGAGACGACTTTATCCATAAAAATTTAGGAAAAATACTAAATAAGGCAAAAAGTCATATGGATATGTTTGTGGTCCAAAAGGGATATGCAATGTTTTCAAAATCTCTTGGTAAGTTTACGGATCCCCTGACGGTTAATCTCTTTTATGAATTAGATAACTTCTCTAATGTTTGTGGTTCTAATCGTTTTTTTAAATCAACTAGTCTAGAAGAAAAATTAAAAAGAAGGCTGCGTTTTAAAATACCTGATCAAGAAATAGTTAATTTAATAAAGACTAAAACCGTTAATGATAGATTAATCCATTTTATTAGTTTTAATATTAATAGTCATCCAGATGCCTGGTCTATTTTACCTAATTTTTTTGGTATTCATCGGCTAGTTTTATCCGATGGAATTAGTTTACCTCATCATTTTATGAGTAATTTTAATATGGTAGAAATTCCAATTAGGGCATCCATTAAATTTATACATACGACAAATCATAGTTGTGACCAAAATAATAAAAATATACAAAATGAAATAATAACAAGATATAAAAATATAGGACTTATTAAACCAAAAGACAATGGTTATAAACAAATTAGAGAAAAAATGTCTAATTTTGGTTTAAGAAATTTTAATACTATTAATATTATTCAAAATTAATTGTAATATTAACTAAATGTTTATTTGCGGTTTTAGTTGCTGATACAGATAACTCTTGACGTCTCCTTCTGGCACCCGTTTGATCTTTTTTGTAATTTGCCTTTCTTATACAGTTATTCATATCATGTTCAATTGTGACAATGTTACTAGTGATATATTGTAAGACATTATTTTTAATAGCCCATCTAAAGAAGTTAAGCTGACCTACGGTGGTTTCAATAAATTTAGTATTGTCTTTTTGGTCATAATAAAAATTTATACGCTCCCTTCTACAAAATGGATCAAATTGTTTTTTTGTGTAAGCCTTTAATTGGGATTTATAGTTTAAAAACACTAAAAATTGTTTTATATTATTAGTATTAGTTGGTGTCTTTGTAACTATCTTAGTCGTATCTATTACCTTATCATTAATAATATCCTTGGTATCTGTTACTAAACATGTATTATTTTTTTTCGCATAGTTAGTAACAAACCAGTCAATAATTCGTAATGATATTTTAGATTCTCCATTAATAATTGGTAACATTTCATGAATGTAATCACTGTTTTGGAAAAATTCCGTTAAAGATTTCATTAAAATATCCTGTTTATTAGGAACTACCCCATTAACATTTGAGCCTAATATTAAATTGGACATAGTTATCTTTAAATTAAATGTACTAGATACTACAAGCTTTAAGTATTTATCTTAGATAAATTAGGTATTTTTTGGATATAATAGATAATTCCCCCATTAGTTTTTTTAATAAGAGGATAAAGATTATCATAGGCTAAGTATAAATATTTTTTCCCATAGCTGACCATTAATAATTGGGGTAGACTAGTTTTATTAATTACCCATAAACGAATATTACTAGGGAATTTTTGTCTAGTTAATTGATTAAAACTATCATCTTCTCTGATATAGCCTAAATTCAGGAAATTAGGTAGAGAATTATCAAAGTAGGTTTGAAAATTAATTAGTCTTATATTACTAAAATTACTATTAAAAAATGTAATAAATTCTGAGATAGACACTTGTTCTGGTAGAGTATTTAATGTGATATGATATGGTATTGTTTTCCAATCAAGTCCGATAAAAGTATTTTTAATTAATGAATTTGTAATTTCCCGAATGCTTAAAGACGGGGGTAAATAATAATACCAATGTTGACTTGACGCCCGTGATAAAATAAAAATGGCTACTCTGGTAGTATTCTTAATAGTCAGGTTTCCATAATAGGTATATCTAATATTTTTATCTAGCATTATATCATCTCTATCCGACAAATAGTTAAAAGCCATTAAATCAGCAACTAAATAGTATTTACGTTGCTGTAATATTGGATCTGTAAAATATTGAAACGATAGATTCAACCCACTATCACATGTTTTAAGAAAATCTAAAATAATGCTATTTGTTGTATGATAAACCAGCTCAGATGTTTCTAGTTTTGCCAAATAGCAATTAATATTTCTCTCTGCGTATTCTCCGAAATTAAAGTGCTTATTATTTTTTTGGTTAAAGACAAGGTTCCACTTACTAACCTTCTTTTTCATTGAAATAATGGTTAAATGTTTCTCCTCATGTTGATTTTGTTTTTGGTCTAAATACTCACGTTGTTTTAGCCTATCTTCTTCCAAATGTCTTAATATCTCCAGCCAACTAATAGGTTTAGAAGTAATGTCTGGTTTAATTGTGATTTCGGTATTGGTATCGCTATTGGTATCGCTATTGGTGTCTGGATTAGATGTAGCATTTCCAACATCTACATTACTATCCTGGTTATCTAGTTGTTTTAATGAGTTTATCTTTGTTTTTGATTTATCATTATAATTTGGTGTGGCGATTCTATTAAATTTCTTAATAATTGGATTAACAAGATTACTAAAGGTAGAATTCTTTTCTAAGAGGCTAAAATCTTGTGCCTTAAGGACAGTTTTTTCCCATTCACTTTCCCATAAGTGAACTACGTGACTCTGATAGAGACGCGCATCAAATTCTCTATTAATCATAAAATTTGGTTCCTCCCAACTAATTGGGAAAAAATGTTTACTATCTACTACTTTTAATAGACTACTGAAAAGTCTACTTAGCAAATGTGGAATTTTCACAGAGTGGTGATCCCATCTAGAACTTTGAAAGGTAATATATTCTTGATACCACCTGTTGATAAATTCCCCATTTCTCTCAGACATAATAACGGCATTACATAAACCTTCATATTTGGTTCTTGGGCATTGTATTCCCATAACGCATTTCTCCTGATAAAGTTTTCCAAATGGTTTTAAGGAGATAACATCTAAATCTAAATAGACACCACCCCTTTGGAGTAATTTTTCTAAACGGATAATATCTGCCATGTGTTGGAATTTTTTCACCGGTCTTCCGAAAATTTGAGTCGGGAGATCAACATATTCCAGTGTTACAAAAGGTTTAATTAATCTGAACCATTTTGCCTCTTCACACTCTATGTCATCTGGTAAATGGTGAACATATAGATAAATAATTTCGGGACGATGGACGATGTAACAGGTAGCTACTGCTAAATAATGGATAAAAGTAAATTTAGTAAAACCAAAATATACAAAATGAAATATTTTGGGTATCGCCATAAACCTATATCACTATAAACGACTCCTCTATATATATCTTTAATTTTCCATTAAAATATTATTAATAGAAAATTAAAATTGATAGTAAATAATATTGCTAATTAGTAGATAATAATCATGGAAGGGGAATGGGAATTAATAAAAAAACCAGCCTATAATAAAACTCTAAACTATTTGGCTGAGAAATATCGTAGACTACATTATCTTCGTCAATTACGAGATTTATCTTATCAATATCAAGAAAAAACTAACTATCAGTTTATGGGATTAGAAAATAATAAACAACAACCTCTTCTTGAAACTAATAATGATGGAGAATTAGTTAAATTAGCCAGATCATTAGAAACCACTTATAAAAAATATTCTCATTTATTTACAAATTGCTTTTGTTGTTAATATTTTAGTCCATTGTTTAGATAAAGATACAATTTAATCATATCATAATAGATTTGATTAAATGTTTTTTTCTCTATGAACTTGTCTTTGATGTTATGGTATTGTATCCAGGGTAGACATGTCTCAAAACATTTTTTATTGTCTAGTCTACAATCACAATTATTTGGTAATTGGTAGGCTTTCTTTCTATAGATGTCTGACTGATAAACAAGTGAACCGATATTTATAGATTTAACGTCAGTAATTACAATTCTGTCATCGTAATTTTTCTCGTAAAATTTTACAAGTATTTTAATTAATACCATTAACTGATGTGAACACCGACCCAGTAAATTAAGCTCACTAGTTACATGATTATTTTTATCTGATGGTAATATATTTAGTATAATAGATATACCATTAGAATACATGCTCATCTTATAACTGCCGGAATATGATGCTCCTAGATCACTTTTTGAAATTCTCGTTGGAAGATATGCTGATTTTTCAATACTAACATAGCTAATAATTAGTCTGGCTACTGAATCTGGAACCAACTGTTGTAAGATTTTAAGTAGATATCTTTTTATTGAAATATATATGTGAATATATCCGGTTTTGCCATAAAGTAATAACTTATCAGTTAGATTAAATTCTACTGCTTGTCTAATTGGTTTCTGATTATAGATATTTGCCAAACTAAGTAGATTAGACATAACGTACTTGCCTTTTTTAAATATCCAGTTATTAATAATTTAAGATATCAAATTTTTCAAAAAAATTTGAGGACGGGTTTTTTAGGTAGTAGGGTAAGTAATTATTATCATGACTAAATTGTATCTGGTATATAGCTTAGACCCCCGTGGATGGATTGATGTATATCCAAAGTGGGTTTGTCAAGAATTCACTAAAGCGTATGATGAGTTTTTAGAACAGGGATCCCCGAAATGTCTTATTCTTGGGGAGAGGTTTTTTGGAGCCACGATCCATTTTAAAACTCAGGATTCTAGTGAAAATCAACCCCGTACTAGATCAAGCGATGGGAATTCAGACAATGATATAAATCACCATTATCAATCATCTACTAATGGTGGTTATCGTAGTGTAGAAAGTTGTCTATTCACTGGACAGACTGACTTAACAACCCAAATGTATCATACCGACTATAGTGCTAATCAAGGTGGTGGTTGGAGATTTAATCCATCTGAATCCCAAACGGAGGTTCAACCCGTTGGGGTAGATCTACCCGCGGAATGGTTTAGTGAGGAAAGTCAACATAGTAAAACACCAATTTGGCAGTGGGGGCGTTTGACTGGGGAACAATTACAAAAGAAAAAATCAGAGGGAGAGTACGACTACTCCGTCACACTAAAACGGTTGCCTGATAGTGAATGGGTCGCCTATGATTTAGAAGCATCCAAACTAATTGAAGCGGCTTGGCAAAATGGAGAGACAGAGATTGTAGTAGAAGTTGGTTTGCGTCAATATAAAATTGTCTTTGAAGCAAACCGTGTCTTTGCCAAACAAGTAGATGTTAATGACACTAATAGGGTCAGAGTAGTAAAAAGAAATCCTAACCTAACCGAAGCGGAAATTAAAGAGAGTCTGGAGAAATGGGAGCAACTAAATCAGGAGGTTCATCAGGGCGATGCGTGTCCACTATGTTATGAGAAATTTACTGGGTTTACTCCATATGTGACCCTTAAATGTGGTCATATCTTTCACTGTGCTTGCCTGCAACCGATGCTAGTCAATAATTTAAAAAATCATTATTATGGAGAATTAACACATCATTGTCCTATGTGTCGTGATGAATTTACTTCTGAAGAATATACTGAATTAACCGGAGATGAGATAAAGATCACGCAGTTTAATGAATATTATGGTTCTCGTTTTTAACCAGGTGGTAACTATATGATATAATTATCTGGAATTAGAGACATTTATTTAGATGTAAATGATTATTATTCATAAAATATCTAATCTTATTTTATTTTTACAAGAAACTGTCTTTAATATTTAAAACTATATTATTGTTAATTACTAAGATGTTGCTTCCTCCCCTAAGTGAACATGGAAATATAGAATATAAATTACATATCAAATCAAAAAATAAACTGGGATTAATAAAACTAGCAGCCCTATTAAAACTAAGATGTCTAAAGGGACGTGGAATGGCTGTATATCTAATTGGTGTTAATGACCAAGGAAAAATAGTAGGCATTAGTAGTAAAGATTTAAAAAAAACTATAGATAATATTAGTAAAATAGTCAGTATAAATAAAGGTATGATATTACAAAAAACTATTACCCAACTTGGAGATAGTAAATTATGGGCAACTATTTTTATTTTAGATTATGATATTAATAAAAATGCCATAAATACTACTACTTATAATTTTGATGGAATGAAATGTGAATTCGCAATAAATGATTAAAAGCATAGACTTATATTAAATTAGTGTAGGGTAGACATCAACACCAATTGGTGCGTTTCTACAAAGTGGACATGGCATCTTTTGGCTTAACATTTTTTCAGAGCAGGATTCACAATAGGCATGGCGGCACGATTTCCAAACATGCCATTTTACAGCTGGTTCACAACAGATCCAACATTCGTTAGCATTAATATGATCACGATTTACAATTGAAATTTCTTCAGTGATGGGTAGGGCATAATTGTTAAGGTAGAGTCCATATTTATAAACGGTGCGGTAGTCGTGTTTTAAGGGTGGTGCCGATGCGGGTATGAGAGGTTTTGATAATATATCTCCATAATTTTCATATAGTGGTTGAGGTACATGATCATCATCATTAATGTTGATAGTAGTCTCATTATAATTATGTATTAGATGACCCCTTATGGTTTGTCTCCATTCTTGATTATGACGTAGATCTCTAGTTCTAAATTGGCTTAATGACATCCAGTCGATAAATCTATTACCACCTGTGTAATTATTTTTCTTTATATGAGTGCCCATTAAATATCCAACAAAACCACCATGTAAATTTTCTGGAAATACTGGATAAATGGAAACTAAATATTTTAGTGGTGTAAAACAACAACAGCAACAACCACATTTACCGTTACCACAATCATCATTGTCATTAGATGAACTATTCATATTCCTATCTATACTATTTGACCTTGGATAACTACTAGTTCTCTCAGTAGATCCATAATAGGGAGTGGGTTCGCAGCAATAACAACCCCAACATGGGTCAGGGTATGGACCACCAATATAGACAATATTAGTGTTATAGGTATTTCCATGACTTGTATAGCTCTGACTACAACATCCGGTACCATTGCAATCTGAGCAACATAGACACCTTTCACAATTATCACAATCATTGTTACTATTACTATCATTTCCATTACATAGGGCAAGACAAGCGGCACAGGCAGCTACAATTAAGACCACTGAAATAATAATCCATAGGATCATAGACCAGATATAGCCAAGTATAGCAATTAGACAAGACGCCAACATATACCACCAACAAGTAGTTTTAACAAAATAGAGACTTAATGCGAAATCATCTCTAAGACACCATCTTTTTTGATAAATACAACTTCCATCACAAGTAGTAGGACAACCTAAGCAATTTTTTATTTTAGCCATCCATGAACGATGGTGATCACAATTTGGACGCCTCCTTCCAAAAGGTAATGAAATAATCGCCAGAGATAGTCCAATTTTCCAAAATAGGCTTAGACACAAATATTTATATACCTTAAAGACCGCTACACTGAAGGCATATGGGAAAGACATACATCCTGCCTGATTATTTTGAAACCCAAGGTGACTAAATCCACAATAGCAGTTCCAACCCTTTACAGGACAAGACGGGTTAGAGACAGAGGGAAGTAGACTTTGACATTGATTACTAGTTTGACATTTAAATTGACTACAACTTCCCTTAAGCCAATCAATAGTATCGGTTATTCCTGCTGTGGACCAATTATCATTGCATTGACATTTACCAGTGGTATTTTGAAAGACACCATGCTTACAATCTTTAGTACAAATCCCTTCTCTTAAACTACTCCCAAAATCACAATGACAGGTTCCCTGTTTATCTATAGTACCGCCGACACAATTTGGGGTCTGACAACTTTCTCCTGTCCATGAGGCTTGGCATTGACACACCCCATTAACACAATCACCATGTTGATGGCAATCATTAGCTACCTGACAAGCAGCTGTTAAATAAACTAAATAATAATAGATAGTAATTTTAATGATCTTCATAATTAAAACTAGTCGCTGTAATTTTAAACTTGTATCCATATTGTAAAAAATGTTTGTCTTAAATTTTTTTACAATAGGGAAAATAAAAAGATAGAAATTAAAATAGGTGGTTTGCGTTTAAAATTAAACTAAGCATTATAATAAGTAAATAACTAGATATTATGTTTAAAAGACTGTGTAATTTTTTAAAACATAACATGTGTTGTTGTTTAAATTTATCACCAAGAACTGATAAAATAACTAGTGATAAATTTCAGAATATTAATTATAGACCACTGGTGCTACTAAATACTAATAATGAGTCTAGAGGTAGTTTAGTACAACTTTATGTGGAATGTCCCTCTAACCCCATAGGAAATTATATTACTGATTCTATGTTGTAGCTCGGTTATCACTCCGTTATTATTTCTGGGGATTCTCACAGGAGATATCACGACACAATGCTTGATCTCCCCAGACCATATTATGGAAACACGCATCCTGACTATTATATTTCTTATTGGCGTCTTCTACTGTCCAGGGTTCTCTTTCTGGATTAGTATGCTTACTTACATTATTATGTGCTTCTACAAAAAACTTTACTAGATTAGCTTGGTTACTACAAAAATCGGGGTTTTCAGAAATATAATCGTTAATAAATTCTTGTAGATGAAATCCACAATGACTACATGGTAACATATATGGTAAGGCTTTTACAAAGGCTTTACAGTTAATAATAGTGTCTTCGTTAGGTTCATCTGGATAATTTTGACCCATCATATGAAGAGCAGTCCAGGTAATAGGTCCAAATACTCTTGGATCACCCGTTGGTGCCTCTCCACAATAAAAAGGATCGGATTTATCACTATCATCATTCTGCTTGGCAACCTGTAATCTCTTAGAAAATGGCATAGGTTTTCTTATATTTGTATTAGATATTTAAAAAATTTGCCTGACTTATTTATCCTTAGTTCTGCATTTTTTACCCGGTTCCTGTGTCCGATCCCAAATACATTCTGGATAGCTGGTTCCCTTTTTACAGGTAATATGGTGTACTTTATGACACGGATCTAAATTACCATAGAGGCGGTCTGTTTTTTTAGTTAATGGACGTTTAATTTCCGGTGTAACATCAGCTAATAATTTACAGGAGATCTCATGACTGGAAGGCTGGGTTTGACAAATTATTTTATCATCCTCACTCCGGCTAGTTTTTTCTTGGATAATATAGTTAATATCAGTAACACTAAAATTAAAATATTCAGCTAAATGTTCATCATCTACTACTGGTAATATATCTTTTGGAAACAGTCTAACATCGGGTAAATAATTAAATAGGACGGCATCAAGATAACTTTGACCATACTTAGTTGCTGCGGCTAACATATTAACTAGATTAGTATCAAATAATCGTTTAAGTTGTTGTAACCCATCAAGACTAGTGTCCTGATCATAGAGGCTGCTACCGCTACCGCTACCTTCAGCTATATCATCACTTAATTCTGACGATAGAGCGATGCTTTTACCAAGCTTATCTCTGTAAAATTCCGTTATTCTCTTAATTATCTCCGAACGTGTTCCCTTAATTTTAATACCAAGTTCTTGACACATCATTTGAAGTTCAGGTTTCTTTTTACTTTCTAGTAGATCTATAAATTGATCTCTTAAATACTCCCTTTTGGGTTCCTGGTCTAAAATATAAAATTTATGGTGACCTATTAATCCTAGCCTACCATCATCAATAAAAGATCCCCTAGTAGAGGTTTTATTAGCTAAGATTAGTTTCGCTTTATCCGTATCTGGATGCCTAGATTTCATTTCTTGTACCATAATTCCAACATCTCCCTTTATTAGTAAGGTAGTGACCCCTAAATTATTAGATGCTAGATAATGAGCAGGTAAAACCATAGGTGCACCGATACCTTCCACGGTCTTCCTCAGTACTTTAAGTTTAAAATCTGGATTATCCTGTAGAAACTGTTCTAGAATATTAAAAATACTAAAATAGGCTAAGGGTGTATTTTTAGTTGGATCTAAATATTGATGATAATAGGTCCTATCTAAATATTGTCTGGCGATACGAGATCTTATTATAGTAGATTGCCTTGTAATATTCTGGGTATTTTGTAAGACATAGAGACTACATGGTATCTTGGCTCCCCCTCTAAACATTTTTCTTGATTGTAGGTCATCCCAGATTTCCAACCATATCATATGTAGTCGTAATAGAGTAGAATGTAACTCATGTGATATTCTCATCCATGAGAGTGGGGTAATAAAGGTTAAAAAACCATCAGTCCTTAACATGGTGAGGGCTTGTTTTACAAACTCAGGCCATAGGGTCATGTTCCGTGCTTTACCCTTTTGACTACTGGAACATACACGACACCCACCTGAATTATAAGGTGGATTACCCATAATAACATCAAATTTCTCTGGCCATCGTTTATGGATGGTCGGATCCCTATTAATAGTCCTTATTAGATCCGGTGTTAAAAAACTACCCTGATAAATATTTCCTTGTATAATATCTCCATCACTACGATAACAAAAAATTCCAAGACTAGCGTTTACATTATCTGGATCTAATTCCACCATATATAACATATTTTGGATGATATGTCTACTTCTAGTAGTTATATCTGGAATCTGTTCCTTTAGTCCATCCATTAAACGATAATAGACGCAAATGGAAAAATTCCCGATTCCATTAGCTGGATCTAGCCATTTTAAGTCAGGATTACTCCAAATCTCATCTGGAAGATAATCTAACATTCCTCCTAAAAAATTTTCTGATTCCATATCATAATAATTTTTGGCTGATTTACTACCAGTAATTGATGAAATAGGGGTAAATACTTCACCTCTATCCTGTTTAGCAGATTTATTAGTGGTTAGTCTAGAAGCTACATATTCAGACATTTGGTCATAACTAGCATCGTCACTTATACAGGTATAATTAATTACCGGTGCCTCTTCAGAAAGTGTTCCACCAAGATAATGTTTGGTTTTATGATATTTATGATATTTTACTGATTTATGATATTTTCCATTTATACTGGAAAATGGTATAGTAGAATAGCTATGATTATAGATGTTATTTCTTTTAATATATTGTCGCATTTCATAATAACTAGTATGTTCAGTAATACTCATCGGGCTATTTTATGGCAATATATTAATATTATAGACTATTTAAAAATGGGTGGTCTTTTAAGATGACTAATTCATCATTTAATATTATCATAATATCATTATTTAATATTATGCTAATAATATACGATGCCCTTTTCCTATCGTCCAAAAAAAAGAGCGGAGCCACCTAAACAAATTTTTATCTATTTTAATAGCTGGGGTGGTAGTTTTAATCAGTCACTCTATCTTAGTAGTCCACTAACAAAAATTGCCAGTCATTTTTATGTTTTTACTGTGGGACTCTCAAATTTAGGTGGCTTTAATCCCAATGTAATTCCTGAGGGATGTTCTATCACTAGTGACAATTTTAAAACTATGGTAGTGGATGAAACAGAACGTCTCCTAACACAGGTAATAAATTTTATCAACCGGATCATAGATACCACGGATCAACAAATTGTCTTAATGTCACACTCTTTTGGCTATACCATGTTATTTGCTAGTCTAGAGCGGAGTCATCTTAAAGACCATGTTTCTAGAATTAAGAATATCATTATACTAGATCCAGCTGGAAAGGCAACTAACGAAAAGGATCGTTTGGTAAATACACAACTTTACGGTACCTTTGTAAAGAAATTTGCTGCTTATACTACAGGTCGTCAAACCGATCCAAATGTCTATAACCAATGGAGACAAATGATCGAACGGTCTACCCTGTCACAATTTACCACTAGTGAAATGCTAACCGGAATGTATCAGTACATTAAAGATTGTGATAATAATAGTCAGCTTGACTTAGCTGTTTATGCTTATGGCGTTGAATACTGGCTGATTAATCCTATTATTAAAAAGTATACACGTCTGATTAATAATAAAATATATCTACTAACTACCACGCATGGTCTTGCTTATCAAAATATGGATTTCTGGAAGAGTTTAGGAATAGTAAATATAGAAATAGTCAGTAATGCGGGACATTTTCTCCATATTTTTAGTCAACCGGAGACTATTGATAGCATCTTAAATATTTTACAAGTTACAAAATATCCATATATCACGTATGACACTAGTTATAATGCTCCACTTAGTGACTTAGCGGTTACAGATATTAGTTTAAATTAACATGTATGGTTCTTAATGATAATCATCCTGATTGTAATATTCATTAAAATTACCACTTTTAACTTCTTCTACCGTTTTTCTAAAATGAGCCTGACGCTCTATTTCATTTGGATAGGCTAAGCCGTCTTCCAGGAAATAATTTTCAAATAGTCCATTTTCTATATAATTACCATATTGCTCAGAAGTGATAATAGGTGCCGTTAAAATATCCCGTAATTTATTAATCAACCAATCACAAGTTTTAAAGCCGTCAAGATATCCCTTGGCATATTCGCCTGAGCACTGATCCTTAATGGTATTATTGATAAATTCTTTATTTTTTTCTTTAATCTCGCTTAATGTATTATACCATTCCTGTTGTAAACGATCAGATAAAATACTATCTTTTAGATTTGGTGGGATTTCACCCCCAAAACAACTTTTAACGTAATGATCAGCATCTTGATAAGGTTCACCAGTTTGGTAATCCAAAATTTTTTCAATTTCTGTATAGACCTGGCTAATTTCTTTTACGGCGTCTATTATCTGGTTTTCACCCAAATCATCCCTACTTGTTGTTTGATGACTCATCGCCTATATCAATGATTAGTTTAGTTATCTTACCGCTTTAAATGCTTTGGATTTGGATCCGGATTTGTATTTGGATTTTAGATATTTATCGGATCCAATTAGAAATTTAGCATAATTTTCATAACTCATAATTCTAGGATACCAACGAGCCGCATGTGAATGTACGGCTTTTACTAGGGCTAATACCATTTTTCCATCCACTACTAATGTTCCCATATCTAAGACACCGGTATACCTTCTCTTCTGTAATAACTCACTTAGACATGTGGGTAAATTAGGAGATGGCTTATTAAGTGTTTTAATACTTTTATTGATGTTTAGGTTTCCCTTATACCAGGCACTATCAAGTAATTCACCTTTTACAAAATAATATCTCCATTCATCTAGAAAGTTAACGACATCTGAACAGATAACACGTTCTTGTTCTGGAATATCACTTGTTACGCGATAGTCATATATATGACTAGACCACTTATGATATTGCGCAGCGGGTCTAATAAAGGTAGGAATTACCCGTTCAGAAATTATTTGATAGCTAGTTACCCAGACATTACGATATAGGTATTTAGATAAAAAAAATGGATAATAATCAGGAATTATTACCCCATATACCATTTCACACCATTTAATATTACCCACTGGTATAGTAGTTGGTGTCGGTTGAATACTATAATGGATACTTGATAAGTTAGTTTTACAATATTTCATCAGCATTTTCTCCTCTCTAGTTATTTCTTCATCACTGGCTCCTAAATTATCTCCCCCCTCTATTAATGGAAAAGTAAACACAAGATCCATCTGGGCTTATAAAAATATTTTGTGTTTAAATATTATTTAGTAGTCATAAAATAAGATAAATTGATAATTAGTGTCATCGTCTCCTAATATTTGGTGACCACGACCCAGATCGTTTAGTAGCATATTATTTAGATACATCAGAACCACTTTGGAGACATTGGGTTCAGGAAAGACATAGACATGTTCCTGTTGATAAATGGTGTCTATTTCTAGTTTACAATCTGCTGCAAACTGGAAATCACGTTTTAATTCACCTAGATATTGATATTGGGGTAAACTATAGTAATAGATAGTTTCCACAACTGATGATGGTAGTTTATTAAACAGAAGCGTAAATGGAGGGGTATCCATATGGTCTATTAATAATATTGTTTTTATATCTCATTAGAAATATACTTGTGCCGAGTTAGTCACTGGATTATTTGTACTATTTGTACTATTAAGTTCACCCCCTACCACATATAATTTGTTACAAATTACGCCAGACGCACTAACAGCAGTAGTTGTCTTTTGTTTTGAAATCGGTTTCCAACTATCCGTTACCGGATTATAAACTAATCCCTGATTAGTAACAATATCACCACTAATATCATCACTACCTATTATACCACCTACGACATATAACCTTCCACAAATGACTCCCGGTGTGGACCCGTATACCGCATAGGGTAATTCCTTGATCCGCTTCCAACTATCACTAGTTGGATTATAGACCAGGGAATTTTTGGTCGTATTACCCAATGCGTCAATACCACCAGCCAGATACAATTTATTACAAATAACACCAGCTGCTGCTAAACCCACCGCATAAGGTAAATCTGCGATCCGTTTCCAACTATCAGTTACTGGATTATAGACCAGGACGTTTTTTAGCACTTTCTGATTATCACCGCTGCCTATGAAACCACCAACCACATACAATTTACCACAAATGACTCCAGCTGCTGCTCCAGTCACCTCATAGGGTAAATCTGCGATCCGTTTCCAACTGTCCGTTTCCGGATTATAGACCAGGGCATGTTTTGTCTGCTGATTACCATCACCGCTAACATAACCACCCGCCAAATACAATTTTCCACAAATTACTCCAGATGCTGCTTCAACCACCACATAAGGCAAATCTGCGATCCGTTTCCAACTATCAGTGACCGGATTATAAACGCTGGCACGTTTCGTTCCGGTATTACCATCCGTACCAACCCCACCACCCGCGACATATAATTGATCACATATGACTCCGGAGGCAACCGCCCTAACCTTATAGGGCATTTGCTTAATATATTTCCATTTATTATGCAGATTACTCTGATAATAACTTTGTAAGACTCCATCTTGACAATTAGTCAACATCCTTGTGTTTATAAATATAGTTGATAGATTAGTTAAAAATTTCTGTTAATTTAAATAAAATTTGATCCCCATCATATTCAAATAAGAGCTATAAAAATAAATGGTCATTAATATCAGCGATGTAACTATTCGTAATCAAACTAATCCAATTTTTCCACCTGATAATGTCACGCAATATCCATGGTATCAGTCATCTGTGGCTCTATTTATCTATACCGTCATTGTTTTAATGTGTATGTGTGGGTGTCCATATACCACCAGTAAAAATAGGAAAGTAGTACAAGTCTGAAAACTTGTTTAAAAGTATAAATTATTTAAAGTCTAAAACTACTAAATATTTATAAAATGAGTACAGACGCACCCACTACATTTTTTTGTGAATTTCGCCTCCTTGACGAACACACCACCCGTGATACATGTATGACCTTATTTGGGGGAATGACTCCCGATGATGATAAGAGGGGACTTGGCAAGGTGAACGTCCTTGGGCGTTGGGCGTGTGGTGGAGAGGCTCGTGGTTTTGGTATGGCCGAAGCACCGGATGTTAACACTATGCAACGATGGCTAAATGCCTGGGTTACCATGGCTGATATTCGGGTAACTCCTGTTCTGGATGATAACCAACATCGTGAATTAGTTACAGGCACAACTCCAACTTTCACTGTTTCCTATGACCAGGTAAATGCCGAAGCTAAGGAGGGTGAAAGTCTTTATTTTGTCAAGTATCAATTCAGGGAGGGAATGCGCGATCAGGGCTTCCAGGCTTTTGCTGCCATGTCAGAGGCTGATGACCAGAAAGATTCTGGACGCTGTACCTCCTATGGTAGATGGCACGTCCCAAGCCAGGGATGTGGCTATGCAATTGCCTCTTGCCCATCAGCACATGATATCTATAAGTGGGCTTATAATTGGAACAGTCTGTGTGATTGTGAAATTAGCCCAGTCACCTCTGATAGCGTTACTCGTGAGATCATTAGGTCAGGACTTGGATTTAGTGTCAAACATGCTAATTTGGTAGAACAACTAGAACAGCTAAATGTTGACACTGGTCCGTGTTATGTAGATGCTAAATTTACATTTAGTAATGCTGAAAACAAGCAAAAGTTTATTGACATCTTAAATGGAGAGAATGGTCTCCAAGTTACCCGTGCTTGGTCTGGATGTCAGTCCATTGAATGCTACACTTCACAGGAAAACGAACTGGTTTTTACTATTAGGCAGAAATGGGATAAGGCATCTGATCATGAATCTTACCTAAATATGCGGAAATCTACTGGATTATTTGATTCAGTAATGGAAATGTTGTCTTCTCCATTAGAAATTACCCATCATCGGGTCTTAGAATGTTAAACACCATTTAGCTAATGACTTATATTTTTATTAGCATTACGTATGTTAAAATCTAAAATTAAAATTTGAACTAATTCTTATTTTAGGTTTTTCTTAATTTAAATTACCGAGATATGTATACTAATTTCGTTACCTTATCTGAGGATGATATCCCAGATAATTTCATTAAATTTAATAGTTTAGATATTAGAATTGATCACCAACAGATGAATCCAGATAAACCCCTCTATTTTACAGTAGATCCTAGTCAAACGCATGGATCACATACCTTTAGTGACGTCTGTATTGATCAAGAAAACGAAGATGGTGAGATGAAGCATATCGCTAGATTTTACAATAGGTATGGTTATACAGTAGCACTTCGTCTGCTATTAGATGATGAGACTAATCTAGAATTTTATCGTCTAATGATAAAGGGGACAAATATTCCAAATGATCAAATTGATGTGAAATTAACCTTTTATCTAGAAAAAATGTTTCTACTCAACCTATATGAAAGGGTAGAAGTACCTCTAATTATCTATAAATTACTTACCAAGGATGATGAAGTAAAGATGTGGCGTAAAAAGAAATCCAAAGAAGTTAAAAAAACGGCTCCTAAATTAGATCTTTGCCAACCCTTTCCAACTAATAATGCTAATGACCAATTTAAACGAGAACCCTATCGCTATCAACGTCAGAATTATTGCTGGATGGCAGAGTTAGAACGACAAGTGGATCAAGGGACACTGTGCTATGAAACTTTTACCAAACCCCAAGATGATAATATAAACTACTATTATATTGAGTCTATCGGTGAATACCTTTTACTGGATAAACATGAGAAACGAATGATTGATATCAATACCTTTCCCACTAAAAGTTTTCGTTTTAATGGAGGTGTCTTGGCAGATGATGTAGGACTTGGAAAAACATTTTCAACTATTGGATTAATACAAAAAAGAAAGGTAGATGGTGAAAATCCTACTCTAATTATTTGTCCCCGCCGTCTATGTCTACAATGGAAGGGAGAGATTGAAATGTCTACTGATCTAAAATGTTTTATCGTTAATAGTATTACTCAGTTTAAAAAATTAAACCTTGTGAATATTAATAGTTATGATATTGTCCTAATTGCCTATCAATTTTTGACCAATGCTAAATATCATCAGCTATGTGATATTAATGATGCAAATCTGAATTATCCACTGTTTCACACTTATCCATGGAGACGACTTATCTTAGATGAGGGGCATGAATATATTACCAGTAGTCAAAACCTAAATAAAAAACATTATCGTGAAACCCTCCAAGAACTTTATCGTATCAACAGTAAATATCGGTGGATTTGTAGTGGTACCCCCTACACCTGTGAGCTTGATATCTTTGAGCTTGTAAAATTTCTGGGACCAAGACCCCTAAATCATGTGGTTTCATATCATACACGGTATTCTATTATAGAATTTAATGAAGAACTACAAAAACAATATACTCATATCTTAAAAGATGTCATTGATCTATTGTGTCGTAAAAATACCAAAGAAAGCGTCACGGATGAGGTGACGATACCAGAACCTAATATTCAAACTACCTTGTTAAATATGACTAGCATTGAACGTGCGATTTATAATAGTGCCCTAGATGATCAAGATAAAAAAATCCAGTTATGTAATAATATTCTGGTCTCAGAACATCATATTAAGGTGTTAGGTAATGATCCAATTAGCCAAACGGAAGCACATGAAAAGATGGGTGCCTATTATGAAAAGAAGATCAGCTATCAAAATAAACGACTAGAAAATCTAAAGACTGAGATTAATCAGTTAAAGCAATTAATGGAGCAACTTGAGGAGCAGGAGTATCAAGATATGGTAGAATACACCACTAATGAAAATAAACTGGAAGAACTAGAAACTAAATTTGGAGAAATAAATACTGAGTTAAAAGAAAACTTAAGAAAGCAAAAGATTTTCGCGGAACTTAGTGAAAACTTAGAAAAAGAAAAGTGTTGTCCAGTATGTTATGAGGACTTGGATGGTCTCTTTAAGGCAGTGACGCCTTGTGGACATTTCATCTGTGGAGAATGTATTCAGGAAATTTCCAAGTGTAGTCACAAACTAGATTGCCCAATGTGTAGAACTCCACTTCAGAAAGAGTCTCTTAATATTATTTCCCCAGAAAATATGGATCTGACCATGAAACTGGGTACTAAAATGTCGGAGTTAATTAAATATTCCAAAGATATACTAGAGGCTAGTGTAGATAACCGGATGATTATCTTTTCTCAATGGGATTCTATGTTACGTCTGATTAGCAAAAACCTAAATACCCATGAGGTAAATCATATGATACTTAATGGGTCTTATCATACTTTAAATAGTAAATTAAGAAAGTTTAGACTAGATACCTCTATTAGAATTGTGCTACTTTCTAGTGAAAAGGCAGCCAGTGGACTTAATTTGACGGAAGCTAACCATATTGTCTTGATGGATACTCTTAATAATGATCCAGAAACCTCTAAGGTAATAGAAAATCAAGCGATAGGTAGATCAGTCAGAATTGGACAGACACAACAGGTTCAGGTGAAGCGATTTATCATGGCGAATACTATTGAAGAGGAATTCTATCATAGATTTTTGTAAAAATCTATAGCAAAAACGAGTAAACTCCTGGGGTGGAGGTGGTTAGGTAAGTTGGATGGTGTGATGGTTTGGTAGTTGAGCTTAGATAGGATGGTGTGTGAGTAGGTGGGTATGGGAGGGTAATTATAACCTTAAATAATCTATCTAACGATTTAAAAAAAATTTTGAAACTATTATCTTTAGTATTTTTTTATATAAAACATATGTCTACTGCTGTCTCAGAAACAAAATCGGACACTTACAGTGATCGTGATGCAAAATTAGAGGTGGAAGTAGAAATAGAAGGTAATGAAACAAGTGAAGACAATGAAGAGTCAGACCAAGTGGAAGAGCCCAAGACCCTGACCCAACTAATGGAAAAACGAAAAAGATTACAAAGTGAAAGTTATCGGTTACAAAAGAGACTAGAACAGACCAAACTAGATCTTGCCGAAAATGAAAAAGTTATTAGGAAAACCTGTCAACATAATTGGGTTAGGGATACAGCTTATTATGGTCCTTATGATAAGCCTGATGATATATGTACTATCTGTAATTGTATTAATTATCGGTTTTAGAAATAAAATTTGAAATCCATTTTGGTTATTGTCATTTTTTTTTAAAATAATGAATAATACTAGTAACAATCTTAGTTTTGACCAACGTATCCAGGCATGTGCTAATAAACCATGTCCTTCAGATTTCCCGGAGAAATTAAAGCCCTATTGGGATAGTGGGCTAAAATATTCACTAACCCCGCTTCAGTCTGGATGGATCCAATATTATGCGGATCTTGAGAAAAAGAAGAAGGTGAATAGTAATCAATCTAAATCTAAATTCTAAATATTCTTAATACACCATAAAATAGGCACAATAGACAAAAAACTGATCCAAAGATACTAATAAAATAAAAACCCTTAAAATACATCAGACTAATGATGGTAAATATTAACAATAGGTATGAAATATTACCACTAATGGTATATTTATCTGATGGAAATTCAGGTGCGATACCAAACATGACAAAATACATGACACAAGTTAACAGAAAGATCCCAAGTTTTTTATTGGAAACATACTCCATGGGTGCCCAGACTAGTCTACAGGTATCCTTATCCGCAAGTGAACACATTTTATCTTTAGACTTTAGGGTAAACAGGAAACAATACAGAAATAGTAGCGATCCAATGGTTAATAGCACTATATTACGTTTTTTTATAGTGACAGACATCCGTTTGCTATTAAAATAGTAACAAATCCAATAATATAAAAAGGGTTGCAGCCATAGTAAAAAGATAATCATAAAACTGCCTATTCTATTGGTCTGATTACACTTCTGGTTTTTCCATAAGAAAAACTCAATAATTTGCATTTGAGCAATTAACACCAGGAGGGCTCCAGATAAGATATCGTCCTTATTATTTTGTCTTAACCCTCTCTTAATGAGATAGATAGAACAAAGTAGTCCAAAAATATAAAAAGTAATAGATGATTCTTTATTAAAACACATATTAAATTAGAGGCAATAAAATATTTTTTATTAAGTCAGTTAATTAATTTTATTAATTATACACCATAGATAGGTGTAATTTTCCTTAATTACCTTAATTACCTTAATTACCTTAATTACCCTAATTACCTTAATTACCTTAATTACCTTAATTTTCCTTAAACATGATCCCTTTCCCACGACAACAATAATGACTTTTTTCCCCAAATTCTAATGCGTATATTTCTCCAATTTCTCTTTGTTTTCTTGATTGAAAATGAATACTAATTGGTTTATATTTATATTTACCTTTACTTTTACCTTTACCCTTTCCTCTGATATATTTAGACCTTACTTCTGTTAGGGTAATAATAGCACCATAATGGTCAGGAGTATGAAGTTGACAACCTAAGATATTATCATAACTATTAGGTTTACATATGGTGAACATGGAGTGGTATTTTTTATTAACTAGATATAATTTACTATTATGTTGACAGGTCCCAAGAAAATCTCTAATCATTGATTCGCATTCATCTGGAATGGTTAGAATATTACTCATGATAATATTACATGTATAAATGGTATTACTAATGTAACTTCAACTTCAATTTTAAGTTTAGTAATTAAATTATGTTTTAATGATAAACCAAAAAAAGAGTGTTATTGTACTATATAAAAATATCGTATATTATAAAAATGAATTGGCTTATCTATGCTTTTTTAGGAGCGGCATTAAGTGCTGTTTGGAGCCTTTCAGTTAAACAGGGCTTACACTCTGTGTTTACAACAGATTTTTCTAGTGGCTATGTTTCTATTTCTGCTCTACTACTTACTATTATTAACTTATTTACTAAAGAATCGTTTTCTCCACAACTCTGGGGTATTATTTCTGGATTTTGTCAAGCTATTGCGGGGATTGCTTTAACATTATCGTTTAAAACCGCTCCTAATCCAGGATTATCCATGTCTGTTTTTAGAACTCAGGCACTATTAACCTCAATATTATCATATTTCTTATTTGGTGCTCAATTATCATTTCAAAAAATCATTGCTATGATGGTGGTTGTCTTAGGTGTCTATTTAGTTTCTAAAACTAAAACAAGGGAAAATAAGACTAATGCTACTGCTGATGAAGAAATAATGGAGTCATTTACGGATCGTAATGGTATTTATAATATAGGTAGCAATCCAAAATTTATAAAAATAAGGGAAAAACTTAAAAACTCATGGCTACTATTGGCATTAATAGCCGGTATAGCCATGAGTTTAAAAGATGTGACTACTAAAAAAGCGATTGTGAAAAATCCTAAAAATCTTGGAGGTATATTATGGAATACCATCATTGTACAAGCCATTTTAATGGTTATCTATGATAAATATACCACTGGAAATTTTGGGTGGCGAGATGTAAATGGTGATGGAAAGGTTGATATTAAAGATAAACTAACCATTGGCTGGACGGGAGCCATTTTTATGCTATATATTATAACTGTTATTAAGGCAACTAAATTGGCACCAAATGTTGGTTACGCTAAGGCAATTGATACGTTTGGTGTTATAGTCACTACTATTGCTTCACATTATCTATTTAATGAACCAATTACCAGTGATTCTATAATTGGAATAGCTTTAATAGTTGGAGGTATCTCTTATATCTCATTAACATAATTATACCACGCTATCAGTATTATTATTACTATTACTTGTATTATTTGAACTATACCAGTTTAGATAAATATATCCAAGAAAACTATAGACTAATACTAGGCTACCTAAGACACAACTGGTGTAAGAGAGACCTACCGTTAACCAACTATACAGAAATAAAAACTTTAACTGACGATCATGACATGTGAAATAGTCTAAAATACCTGGTGGGTGTTGTTCGCGATATCCGGCGATTGCCACAAATACGGTTCCCAATGAGGCAAAAATAGTATAGATATTAACAATTAGATTAGTGAAATGGAAATTTTCTTTACTTTCCATAAACCCATAAACACAGGCTAAAAAAAGTAAGATACCCGAGGAAAAATTTAACAGGTGAAGCATATTATTACCGTTATAACTCATGATTTAATTAGTTACTATAACACCGTAGACCTTAAATATGTTTTTAAAATATTTAAAGATCAATATTATGGTATTGGAATGATACTGTATCGTATATTAAACCTATATAATTATAATTGTAATTTATAGATTTAGTTAGTCCTAATTTTCTTATCTAATAGATATGGAAACTATTGTAGTTGCCGTTATTGGAACAGTTGGAACCTTTGTTGGTACTTTAATAGCTGGATTTATCGCTCATCGGCGAGAAATGAAAAAAATACGGTATAATCATGAATTACAATTACAAAACGATGATCGCGAAAAATTACGTCAAGAACGTGAAAAATTAAATGAACAATTTATGAAGAAACAACGTGAACAAGAAGAAAAACAGGAGAAGGAAGCAGAAAGACAAAGACAACAACAACAGGAAGAACAAAAAAGGATGAGGGAACAAGAAATAGAGCTAATTAATATTAAGAAGGCAGAACAGGAAAAACTAGCTATTAAGAATAATTTAAATACTGGACTCTATTTACAATTAACGGAGAGTTTGGAGATCCTTTTACGACATCTCAATGAAATTAACGTTTTAAGTGTAGAAAAACGACAAAAATCTTATCTAGATGTCTATAATGATCAAATATACAATAGTATTATTTTATTATTAGCAGCATTGTCATTAAGCGAACGTCAGATAAAATATCAAGAGATGGAAGTTTTTAATATCAAGGATATATTATTAACCAAAAATATAGACAGCTATATGGTAACTAATTTATTTAAAAAAACCATTAAAGATCTAGAAAGATACATCACTGAAGAGGTATGTCATTATAAATGTATTAATTCTATTAAAACATATGGAAATTATGCTATTGCTAACCGTAATGATTGGTTTAATGAAGAAAAAACCCAAAATAATGTATTTATTAGTGATCAAGAATTCCGACTACTTTGCTTATGGGATAAGGAAACATTTGATTATAGTGACCAAAGTAATAAAGCTAAATTATATCGTGATGGAAGACAATTATTTCTGGAATTTTTCTTTATCCGTGATGGTGACGCCATGAAGGTAATGACCCTCATTAAGCTTCTTAAAAAATTTAAGATGTTATTAAGTAATAATAGTGATGAAAAAATAGAATCAGATAGTGATGATGAAAAAGATGAAAAAGATGAAAATAGTGATAGAGGTGATGAAGACGACGGGGAAAATTCTGACATTGAATATGATCTTCATCATAATGATGAAGAGAAATTATCTGAAACTGATATAGATGCTAATGAATCTGATAAACTCTTATCGCCTCTATAATAAATCCAATCTTTTAAGATTAATCTGTTTTTCTTCTAACCAATTCTCTAAATAGCCAATAAATAGTCTTCGTGTCTTTTTTTTGGGAAACCCAATATTAAATAAACGTGTATCATTAACTATTAGTAGCATTTGATAAATATTTATATCATTATCACAGGTGTCAAGTGTACCATAATAATCAAGATGTTTAATTTTAAATTGATTTTTTTGATATCCATTATATTTAAATACTAGCCTAAAGCAAAAATCCTTATCATTATCGGTTACTAATTGAAAAATTCCTATTTCTAACCGATTATCTCTGTAAATTGGCAATTCCAACCCTCTTTGTAGTAATTTTTGAAAATTAACAGATATCATCTTAAATATTTAGGATAAATTATTCACCATTTTTTTAACATGACCCAACATATAAAGTTTAGTCGGTTTAAATCTGGGATTGACTAAATTTTTTTGAGGCTTATAGAGGCATTCCCCAAGCATTGTATTAATTTTTTTTTGGGTTACCTTTCCCTTATAATAAGCATATAGGTCTTGCTTTGACATTAACCGATAATCTGGATTAGTAGTACAACATGTTTCACATATATGTTCATCTAGAAAATTAAAGTAGTCTAGTTGATGCCGATTAGATTTACAAATGTGACAAATATCATCCCGATGTGTAAATGTTTTACTATTAATAGCACTAGCGTCTGAATTTCCAAAAATACTATTAATTTTTACCTGTGTCTTTTTGGGTTCTGGCTTTATAATAGTACTAGTACTAGATTTTATGAAGCCTTCTAGTTTTTCAAAAAGTAATGGTTGGTCTAAACCTAACAGAAAGTCTATAATATCTGACTTACTTTTATCTGTTAATCCTTGTTTTATTTTGGTTTTACTAGATGCTGTTAGTTTCTGATCTACCTCCGTTTTATCACTAATAATGGCATCTTGTGGTAATTTCCAACTAGTAAATCCATTTAACTTGTTTTCATAATAAATTTTCCCCTCATGGTCTTGACATTTATTCCATTGATTTTCTAGCTCCTCTAACCTCTGGTAAAATTGGTTTACCTTAGCATTAACATTAATAGCTTTAATTTGATAATTTTTAATATGTAAATATTCAGAATTAGTTGCTCTAGATAGGGCTACATAGGCTTGACCGTCACTAAAGACATTATCCCCAATATCAACACTAAGTCTTTCTATCCCCATTCCCTGAGATTTATGTATAGTTAATGCCCAGGCTAGACGAATCGGAAATTGTTCTATGTAGAAATTAGGAAATTCCCAATTGGCTTTGGAGATACTATGTATCAAACCATCACTAGTTTTGATCACCAAATTGCCATTACTATTAGTACCCTGATAGATACCCTGTCTACCGTTAACAAGACCTTTTTCGGAGTCAATATTTTTATTAATAATAATAAAGGCACCCGGTTTTAAAGTCAGGGTTTCTACAATGACACTATCTTTTGGAAATAGATTAAATTCACTTGGTTTATTTGGTTTTGGTTTTAGCCTGGCAGTATAATTACTGGTTATTCCGGGTAATTGATCTAGTTTTAACATATTATGTGCTTCTACCTCTGACACATTTGGATATAAGTGTGTATAATCATCATTATAATTTTTATTAGTGTGGTATTTTTCAAGTTGTATGGTTACCAAGTCATTAATCTTTCCACGCCTAACATAGTTCAGAAAGTTAACTAGTTCTTTTTCTGCCTGACGATGATTTTTCTTAAGACAGATGGTGTAATCAACTAGATTATCCCAACACTCTGCATTAAAACTAAATGGTATTTCTTGAAAACTATTTTTACAAACTGGGGGTAATTGATAAAAATCCCCAGTTAAAATAACTTGAATACCCCCAAATGGTTTCTGACAATTTCTAATATTTCTGGCTACTTTATCTAGAAAATCTAGTAATTTAGCTTCTAGCATAGAGATTTCATCAATCACCAACACCTTGGTATATAACCAATTATTAAGACGTTTATGATTTTGTTTAGTTGTTTGGATAAAACGCTCTAAATCATCAAGATTATCCTTGGGAGTCATTCCACTCCAACTGTGAATGGTTTTCCCGTTAATATTTAGAGATGATAATCCAGTGGTTGAGGTTACCGACATGCCATCAGGAAAATCAGGGTTATTTTCTAAATAACTTTTAATTAATTGTTTGATTAGGAAACTTTTCCCGGTCCCAGCACTACCAGTAATAAATAAGTTAAAGCCACCTTGAAATAATTGTAAGGTGTTTCTCTGAACCTTGTCTAGTTTTACTTTGGACATTATATCTTAAAACATTATCTACATTAAAAAATATAGATAATAGCCTATTCAATTTTAAATTATCACTAAGTTTAAGTTTAGCCATATATTATTGATAACTGACTATAAACTTCATTAATTTCGTCCAATACTTCTTCTTGATACGTATCACTGATAACTGATGACTTAGCCCTATCTAGAAGAGAAAGTAATTTAGTTTTCATCTCGGCTAATTCTTCTTCTTTTTTTTTACTACATTCATTTATATCTTGTATACAATCATCTATATGTTCACCATTATCACTATGCTGATTAATTATAAACTCTCTACTATTATTTTGGTTGGGGTCATTGGCTGGTATATGATTTATTGGCAATGATATTTGAGAATTAGTATTATCAGTATTACTCATATTATTATTTACTTGATCGGTAGGAGCAACGGTGTTCTTATTTTCAAAGGTCGCTATAGGAGACAATGGAGGAGTAATATTGGTAGTACCACCAACCATTACTTGAGGAGTCTGATTATCTGGAATAACATGATCAACTAGGGATGTCTGATCATCTAGGGTAACCAGTTCACTTAGAAACTCTGTTGGTGTAACTGATAATGTATCGTGAGGTTCGTCCTCACCCGTAATAGAAATGGTATTACTTTTATTTTTATAACATCTCCAATCATTATCTAAAATTAATTTTTTACGTTCAGCAATTTTATATAGATCACTATATTTAGTACTGCTAGTATCGGCGTTAAAACATTTTCTATTTATATCGATGGTTGTTTTAATAGCCGTAGTTAAATCATTTTCTTGATCCATTGAGAATGTTTTATTATAGGTAATTCCAAGTATTTTCCCTATTTGTTTAGATTTAAACTTAATCGAGTGCTGGGTGTAATTATGAGATCCATTATTATGACGTTTTATGGCGTTTTTGGAATATAATCTTTTGTCTTTATAAATTAAGACCCCATCTTTAGGTAGTAAATCTAAGTCATCCTCTTGAGGCTTAGTTAAAAATTTATCAGAATACAAAACAAATGTTGACTCTATTTCTATTGACCATGTGGATCCATACATTACTGTATACTTATTTATATCTTCTATACATTTTTGCTCGGAAGTCTTTTTCCACTTACCATCGTATACCATATAAGTTACATTACCATTAATTTTTTTCCGATAAAATATTTCAGTCGTCCTAATTTCACTATCTATAATTTCCTCTTTAGTAAGAACACATATATTATATATAGTAGTAAAGGGTTTACACTTCTCATCTTGGTAATAATCATGTCCAGGTGCGACTGGTTTATTATTAACACTAAGTTGGCATCCATCTGAGTTATTTTCAGAAAACAATAGTCTACCATATGTTTCACCTAAACACTTGATTAACTTTGTTTCTAGTTCTTCAATAGTTGTTTTAGGATAGATAGTTTTTAAAGTATCTTTAATAATAATAGTTGATCCGGTTTCCCATGGATGAAACTTTTCATATTGTTTAGTGTCACAAGTACCTAAATATTCCGGTTGATAGGATAAGGTGACATTATCAGTAGTCTTCATATCTCTAAAATTAAAACGGACATTATAGGTTTTATCTACCTTGGTAAAAACCTCCATCTCATTTCCCAACGCAATACATGCGGTTTTTAAACCCAATCCAAATTCAGACGTTTCGTCATCATCTTCATGTGATGTATTTATACAACCCATGTTAAATGGATTATGTCTTCCTTGATTATTAATCCCAATAAATCCCTGTATATAATCATCACTAATGATAATTTTTTGTAAATATCCATTGTTATCAAGAACAGTGGCAATATTAATATGCTTTGCCTTCTTAATAACATTATCACAAAATTCTTTTAATCCATTTTCTAGGGTATAATTTGAATGTCTGGCACGTTTAATTTGAGATGAAAAATGTTCAGGTTCTAGCACCTGAGTATTAATAGTATCACAAGATAGTCCACTTGCCATTTATCACTTTTATTTATTAGTACTGGAGTGTAATGAATTTATACCAGATCAATTTTTTAACTGAGATATAAAAAATTGATCTGATATCTATTAATATTAGTAGATAAAAGATTTATGTCATGGATGAAATAACATCTTTAAATATAATATATCATAAACATAGACAGATCTTAAAACAACGATTATTTACTTATAAGCAGGCAAATGATACAAAAGCCATAAAAATATTAAGACAACGGTACCCATGGTTAGATAAATCAACTGGCTATAGGTGTAAAATTGTTGATATTTTTAAAACTATTCTTCCCAATATAAAAGAAAATTTTACCACTGAAGATATCAAATATATATTTATACAGCTTATTAGTAAAATTAGAGGTATTTATAAACATACCCAGGCAGAAAAAACGGCTATCTGTAATATACGTATGATTCAAAGTATTAGTTTAAATAAATTAGTTATTGCCGTGACTAAAAATACCCTATTTGCTAATGAACAATGGACTTCCAGATTAATTAGTAAGATAAAATCTTTATATCCAAGTGAAAGGCTAGATCAACGTATTATGGTTATTTCTTCGGAGAAAAATGACCTAAAAGGCAATGCGACCCATTGTAAAAATATAAGCGAAGCGTATATGTTAATTAGTAAAAATTTTACCTATCAAATCATATTTGTCTGTTCTAATAAAAGAAGATTGACAGATATATTAGAGCTGTTGGAGTCTTATAAAAGTATTTCACCCACCCTTAAAAAACCTATTGAAATATATCATGATGAAGCACATAACCGTGAAGATGGTGTACCTTCAAAAAGAGTATTAGTTGAAAATATTATTTTAGATGATGATGTAGAGGTCTATATACCAATAACCGCATCTAATGAAACTCTGGTAGAGAAAAATAATCCTCTATGGGGAATGGTAAATTTAGAAAAAAATGCTATTAATTACACAAATTTTAGTAAAATAAAATCAACATCTCCAAATTATTCATCAATTCAAGACTCCAATTTTCTGTATCTTGAAGATATTGAAAAACAAGATAATTATCAACAATATCATATATCAGAATATGATATTGATGATTTTATCTCCTTGGATAATTTTAACTATTGTGGATGGGATATAAATAAAAAACAGGAAGATATTAATCGTCGTAGAAAATTAGAATTTTGCCGGTTTATGAAAGATGAGCGACGAAGTTTAAATATAGGGATGAATTTACTTGATAATATTATAAATATTAATAATGGAAAGTTATTTGTTAAAGATATGATGAGTTTTCACTTAATAACAACTCCATGTCGCTGTATATTTACCTATACTTTAATGAAACACGCGATTAATCAACCATATAATCCAATATTAATAGGACTATATCGTAGTAGTATTACTGTAATGTATCATAGTGTAGATGGTGGTCTTAAAACCTATCAACATGTACCAAATATGGATCAAATTTCACAAGAACTAAATATGAAGATAGAACAGCTACTAAAAGAAATTGTAAAACAAGGAGATACTATTGAGCGACCTATTATTATTATGGGTAACTATAAACCAACTGGAGAATCAATAACTTTTGTTAATTATAAATATGGAACCTTAAAATCTATTACCATTTTACCAAGATTTCAAAACAATACACCTGAAGATGATTATCAAAATTATTCCAGGGGTAATTATATGGACACACTATTTAAAAAAAATAATCCTAGCTTTATTCAACCACCTAAATGGATGATTGGATGTCAACAAACAATTAATAATGCTGTAAGATATGAAAAAATAAATGATTTACGTATTAATAATTTACAGATCTCTACTCAGGCTGGACATCAAATCCAGGAGATTTGCTTTAATGGTATTAGTGATAATAAATGTGAAAATATAGCGATCCCTATTAAATTACGTATACATGATCTAGATGACCCGACTATACAAGAGATTTTCACACTACTAAATAAGTCGTGGAGAAGTACCCAAGATAAAGCTAATATATTACGTCTAATAATATATTCTAGTAAGAAGAGGGTAATTGAAATAAATGATAAGACCAATAAATTTAACGATACTTACAAATTAATGGATGTTAGAAGTTATAGAAAGACCTCATCCGAAGTATTGGAAATGAAGAAACTTACTTGCCGGAGAGAAAATAAAAAATATGTACCACCCGAGGATAATTATCGTTTTAGTAGTTATAATACTAATCATGAAATAGAAACTCCGTATCTTAATCATAAAGATAAAATTAAAGCTAACCAATGTGAATTACTATGTGCCTTAGATAACTATACTGACAGTACCGGTTTTATAAACTGGAAACATACTATGTGGTTATCATATAAATATTAAATTTATCATCCATCATTTATAATCGTTTTGGGGTAATATCCCCAATTAATTTTTTCTCAAGCTCGGTTTGTTCATGATTAAAAAAAGTAGTTTTAGATCCATCTTCTTTTAGTTGATAACCACGCATATTGGTATCACCCTGATAGTCACTATCATCATCAGAACCATTATCTATGACAATATCTTCTTTGACTGGATAACTATTCTTGGTAGTTTTACGATCTTGTTGTAGTCTAGTTAATTTACTTTGTTCTCTATCCTCAAAAGTTATTTGTCCTTCCAATGCTTGTAATTTAGTCTCTAGGGTTTTTTGACACTTTATATCCTTCGTCCTTTCTAATGCTAATTGGTAGTAATTTTTAGCATCCACATATTCTCCTAATAATTCTGACACCTGTCCTCTTCTAAAATATCCTTTATTCCAGTCAGGATTTAAACGAATCACCATGTTAGCATCATCCTCCGCATCCAGTAATTTATCCATTTTAATATAAGTTAGGCATCTATTACTATAAAGATTATCTTCCGGAAAGATAGATATAGCGCGTGTATATAGTGATTGTGCATCTTTATAAGCTGTCAATCCAAATGCACTTTTAGCTCTGTCTTGTATTTCAGCAACTAAAGTTTTCTTTTCTTGCTCTGTTTCTGGAATTGGACATGATAAGACGTCTTGATGGATACTATTTAAATTATTACTACTATACATTTAATTAGTATAGTAATCTGATTTGTTTATATATTGATAAAAATAGTTATATAGTTACACTATAAAATAACATTACCCGTTACTTTTCTTTGTGCCTTACCTCCTTCTAGTAAAAATTTTAGGATAAATTCCATTAGGTTTTGACTTGGTTTATAATGGTCCTTATATTGTTTACTGAAATATCTACTAACTCCATAAATGATAACACAAATAGTGATTACTAATGAACCATTTAATGTTTTCTGTAATAAGTCTATTTTGTCTTGATATTGATCATGTTCCTCAGTATTTTCCGTCTGTTTTAGTAAGATCTTATAATGTTGTATATAATTTGAAATAATGGCGTTAATAGTCAGACATACCATCATAATAATAAAACTTTTTACAGATTGTTTAGTAATGGTTAGGTAGATGAAAAATAATAATACCGATTTCATGACGATATCTAAAAAGGGTATTTCTGGACTAAATAAATTTATAGTAAACATAATTAACATGAATAGTACTATTAACTGTGCTCTTCTGCTAGTATCAAAAATCTCTATTAGGTGATGTGGTAGTAATTGCCATGACCAAGCACTAAATAGGGCTAGAATAAATCCAAACAGGGTATAAAAAGTACTATTAATATTGTTAAATGTCAGATTATTATCCATATATTATTATATTAGATATAATAATATCCAATATTAATAAAATATTGTGAAATATTTAAAAATTAAATAATTACATAATTAAATAAATTTCTATGTTATTACCATTTAAGCGTTCTATTTATAATTAGCATATCACGGTTATGTTGTCAAAATTATCATTACCTTTAATTAGTATAAAAAGTGAAAAATCACGACTGTTTACTACTCTACGTCAAACACCATTATATCAGTTACATAAAAGTTTAAATGCTAAAACTTCCGAATTTGGAGGTTGGGAAATGCCTATTTCCTATCCAGATGGGATTATTAAAGAACATCTACATTGTCGTTCTCAGGTTGGCTTATTTGACGTTTCTCATATGTTAGGCGTTTCTATTAGTGGAAAAGATAGGGTCTCTTTTGCCGAAACTATTTTTCCTGCGGAGGTGGCAGATTTGCCAATTGGTGTAGGTACTTTAACTAATATACCAAATGATCAAGGTGGGATTATTGATGATTGTATTATTACTAATATGGGTGACTATTTATATCTAGTAATAAATGCTGGGCACGAAGATAAAGACTTACCTCATATGGATAAATATCGCCAGAAATTTAATGGAGAGGTTGAGATTACTCCTCATAACGGAAATGGGATTATTGCACTACAAGGTCCCAAATCGGCAGAGATCTTATCGCGACTACTTATCTCAACAGCAGCTAATGATTTAGTTACTAATTGGAAATTTATGGAAATGAAAAATATCAATTTGCTTGGGACTGATTGTCTAGTAGCGAGAAGTGGTTATACTGGAGAAGATGGATTTGAAATTAGTTGTTCAGGACGAGAGGTAGAAACCCTAGCATATCAATTACTTAGTCATCCTGAGGTAAAACCAATAGGTTTAGGTGCTAGAGATAGTTTACGTCTAGAAGCTGGATTATGCCTTTATGGTAATGATATAAGTGATACCACCACACCAGTAGAGGCTAATTTGACTTGGACCATTGGTAAACGTCGTCGTCGTGAGGCTAATTTTGTCGGTGCTAATTTTATCATCCCACAAATAGAAGATAAGTCCCTAGTCAAACGTAAAAGAATTGGTTGGATTACTGATGGTGCTCCAATTAGAGCAGGAACGCTCCTATTTAATTTAGATGGAACAAATGTGGGGGTAACTACCAGTGGTGGATTTAGTCCATCTCTAAATAAACCAATTGGTATGGGCTATGTAAAAAGGGGATCTACTAAATCTGGAACGATATTACAAGTTAAAAATCGGAAGGGTTTTTTTAATCAGATAAGGGTAACTAAAATGCCGTTTCTAACTTCAAAAACAGTTAACGTTAATTAGGATAAACAACTACCTAATTATTTTTTCCGGTGAAGCGATGACACTATTTTCCCGGCTTTTAAACTATCAAGGTGACTTACCATTGTTTTACGATAGTGACTTCTTAATGCCTTAAAACCATCTTTCGGAAGATACCAGACAAACCAGGGAATCCCTTCTGATTTTTGAAATTGTTGACATCTTGCCTTATCACCTAACCAGTGAATAAATGATCCTAATGATCTTTTATCACCATTTTTAATAAATTGGGCGGTTTTTTCACTAACCTCCTTTTGTGTAAAATAAGCCATTGCTAATGGTAGTCCTACCTGTTCTTCTTCCTCTAAATGAGGAAACATGAGTGTACGATATTGATCCCAAAGTATTTTAATTTCACAAGTTTGATCACCTGGAGTCAAGGTAAATATTACTGTGTTTATCTGTTCCATTATTTTAATAATACCTTGATGGTCAGTTTCTAGCTTTTCTGGATAATTAATTCTGGTTCTTAAAAAAGGATTAAAAATATTATCTTCATTATTATGATGTTCGTGAACATGTATACGATGTCCTTCCCACCATAATTTCAGACATTTTATTTCCCATCCTCGTAGCTGTCTTTTCAAACCAGCTAGCGTTTCTCTCATGGCATTAATCTCTCCCCTGATAGCATTATGTGATAGTACCCAACCAGATTGTTCCGGTGTAATAGTCCAAGTATTACCTTTATCAGGTGAAAAATTAATATCTGCCTGATAAGTTAAATCATGTATATCCACAGTATCACACATAATATACATATGAAAATTATTGTTTTTAAATAGAGAATATTTATCTATCTATATAATATTAGGTAATATGTATCAAAAAATTGTTAATCCAATTACTAATAGACCAGTTAGTTTATATGGTAAAATAGGGCAGTGTGTTTTAACTAATTATCTCCGTCATTTTCAAACCGGTGGGGCAGAATCCGAGGAGGATTCTCATAATAAACCAAAACGTAGATTAGATGATGGGGTAGAATTTGAATATTTTAAAACACCAGAAGAAGCACTACATACCATAGGAACTAGTTATAATATTGCTGAAATGCCAGATAATACCTATATTACTTATTTGGGTGATACCTATCTCATTAAGGAGTATGATAATAAGGGTTACGTTATTTGCTATAAGCTTGGTAGTCAAAACCAAAAAATAGAGGGGAAACCCCCAATTAAACTTGACGCATCGTTAAATGTTATCTATTTAGGAAATACTCCATCCATTGGTTAAATTTCATTATAAAAATGAGATCCATATGATACCAAATTGTTATCTAGAAATCATTGCTATAGTGACAATATAATATATTGATATACTATAAATGCTATTTCTTTTTTTGAGTCAGGAAAAGACATATAAACGCCTTATACTATTTATTATATCTATTGTTATTTTTTCCTATTTATATTCCGTTATGTGTGATGCTGAAAAAGATTTTTACTATGGAATTTATCCTAAACCTAAGGACAGTGTTCTTGATAATTATATAGATTACCTTTATTTTTCAGCTCAGATACAATCAACCCTTGGATTTGGAGATATGGCTCCAAAGACTAATAAAACTAGAATATTAGTTATTCTACAATTACTATTCTCTTTTATTATTTTTAACATAAATATATAATTAAAGGTTTTAATGTGTGACAATAGGATGCTTTATTTCCATATTAAGTAAATGGGTAATACTCATCACTTTATTACAATCACTATTCAGCAAATATTTTTTAATGTTATCTTTATTTTTAGTTAAATATAAGTATAAATATTGATAGTCTATATGGACATGGTCTTTCTTTTTAATAATATACAGATTTTGATCAGCCGTAAATTTACCACCTCTCCAATAATAGGTATTACCAGCATATTTCCCTTTATTAACTAATAGGACACATTCCATATTATCAGAAAAGGTATCACATGTTAAAAATATATCGTTATCAGTAATATAATGATAGGGTCCATCCGTTCTGGTACTTACATTACCAGTACCTGGTATTAGTTCAAAAAAATCTCCCAAAATGATAATATTAGTCTCTATGTTGGGATACATTAAATAATACTTTATTTTGATTTTTTATCATTTTTAAAAATGATATCAAATTTATTTTAAGATATACTAAAAAATATAGTTATATAATATTTTAATTGTCTTTGGTGAAATGGTACGGTATCCAGGTGAGATATTATATTTTTCTAAGTCGTGAATTTTTTTATCACTACCCATAGTTTCTAGAATATTTTGAAATAGTAATATATCCATATAACCTCTATTGTGGTGAAACTGATTAACTAGACCTCTAATTTCAATAAGATCAAGATCGGAAAGAGGTAATTTAGCTAATAATATTTTGTAAGCCTTTTTAAGTCCATCACTATTTAATCTATAATAATCAGTGCTAGATAATGTATACTGATCTGTATCTATATCTGTATCTGAATCTTCAGTATTAATTTCTGTATCCACGTAATTTGGTACCTGATCTAACTCCTGACTGGAATATGATTCCTTATCAGAACCGTTAATAGTGCTAACTAGTTTTATATTTTTACTTGATGTTACCATATTGGTATCTTGAATATTAGGAGACTCTGGCATTAGTTACATATACTCTTAACTCTACCTTATATTTATATTTTTTTAGCATTATTCTATTAATATCTAACACTACAATAAATGCCGTTTGGAACTAAGGGAAAAAATAGCCGTAACTATGTTAGTAATATCCCTAATAATACAGTAGTTAGAAAAAAATTTACTAATATGACTAATGATCAGAAAAACCAACTAATTAGCAGCATTTTAAAGTTAAAGAATACACCAAGTCCTAGTCATTGGAATAATATTATTCCAAAAGATACCTCTTATTGGGATGCGTTTGTCCTATTACATGGATCACAACCACCAGCTAATTTAATAGCACACCGAGCCTCAGGGTTTTTACCATGGCATCGTCTATTATTATTACTTTTAGAAAAAGCATTACATAGTGTCGGATATCCACAGCATTTAGGGTTCCCCTATTGGCAATGGGATGATCCAAAAGATATCATCCAAATTTCTAAATCCCAATTTGGTGAAATAAGACCTGATAATCTAGTTAAGATAGTTAAAACTGGTGATTTTGGACGTATTCAGGATAGTTGGAAATTACGAGTAATGGTATCTAAAGATTGGCAAGATATGTCAATTAATGATACAAGTTATATTAGGAGAAATTGGGGAGGTTTATCTGTTAGTAAAACAGAGCCTCAATTAGAAGGCGCGGCTAGTGTTAGTAATTTAAGAATGTGCTATACTACCTATAGTAGTTATCCATATGATTCATTAACTCCAGATAATAAGCAGGTATTTAGTAATACACTGGAAGGGTTTACTGTATCTGATGGTACTGACGAAGAACCTAGATATCATAATTTAGGACACGTTAATATTGGGGGAACTATGGCAAATTGTCTTACTTCTATAAATGATCCTATTTTTTTCCTCCATCATACTAATGTGGATAGGGAATGGGCTCTTTGGCAAGATACCTGGCAAAAATCTGTTCAGGAAAAAAGACGGGCATTAAATATACCACTTTCTATCATAGGAAAGGGTGTAGTGAGTAACGATGGTAATAAAATATACCTTGATATTCCCGTGGCTAACAAATTCGCACAGGTACTTTATCGTCTAATGAGTGAAACTATTAATGATTCCGATTTCCCTATTCCTACTGTGGGAGATCTTACGATAACGATGGATGAATTTGTTAAACCAAATAAAAATGGGGTTTCACTAATGGGATATATTATTGATAAAGTAGAGGGTATTTTACTCCATATCACTAGTGATTATGTTCAAAATAAATTAGAACAGTATCTAGATCCTAAAGTCTGGTATAATAAACAGCTAAATCAAACTGACGATAATACTGGATATTATCAGTACTTTACTATACTTAGTGAAGCAGTATTTGATTCATATGCCCAAAAATGGATACTCCATAATGATGGTATTTGGTTTTGGATGCAGAATATGTGGGTAGTACAAAATATTACTCAAGATAGAATATATAATAATAAGGCAATTAGAATACTTGGAGGTAGAAAAATCTCAGAGGACACCTATCAAATTATAGACTTAGATACGGATGAGGATATATCTTTCCTAGATAAAAACAATCCACTAGATTCACCCGTAGTAGAAATTGGTGATCGTATTATATTAAGCCCAAGTAAATTTTATATGGAATCTATGAAAAATACAGAGGGACTGGTATTTCCTACCATGCATTCTAATAAGAAAAATTCATTAACAAAGGTAAAGGATGATGTAGTTACAGCCCTAGTAGTTGACTTAACAGATCAGGGGTTACTTAAAATTAAGGTGATACATGATTGGGAACAAACAACGGAGTGCCATCAATTGCCTGATAAAATAGCATTATCTTACAATAATGCCTATAAAGATATTAAAAAATCAGATGATCCTAATTCACAAACACTATTTATAGGTTCTAGATTTGGTCACAATGTATACGATATATTGGGGCATTTTAATAGTATCAATGAGATTGGTATGCCAATTGATATGGTAGATAATGATAAGTTAACTTATTTAAGTAATGGAAAACAAATGGTAGCCAGGGTGATTTATGAATAAATAAAAACATATTTAGATATAGTTATCATCTTATAATAAAATGAAATTACTAGATGGTGGTTTTGGAACAACTCTTAGGGACCAATTTGGGGTAGATGATACTAATGTCTGGTCATTACGACCTATTGTTGATGGTAATTACCACCTTTTTAATAAATGCCACCAATTATATATTAATGCTGGATGCGATATCATTACCACCGGTAATTATTCGGCAACGCCATATTATTTACAAAAGGGTAATTTAGATCAGACGTTACTACCTGACTATATTAAAAAATGTGGAGATATAGCACACCAGCTAAAAATAGAAAATAAACATAAACACAAATTTCAGATAGCTGGATGTCTACCACCTTATGGGGAAAGTTATCAACATAACTCCCTTTTTAGAGCACAGGACATTATAGATCATTTTAAAATAACAGCAACCCAATTGTATGACACATGTGATTTTTATTTGGCGGAGACTATTGCTAGTCAACGTGATGCTGTATTAATTAGCAATACCCTCTATAATTATCATAAACCACTGTATATATCTTTTTGTGTCAAACCAGACGGTGAAACCCTGTTAGATGGAACTAGTATTAAAGATACCTTACGCTTAATTAACTATAATATTAAGGGTGTCATGTTTAATTGTAGCCCTATCCAGAATATTGACCAGGCAGTAACCAAAATGACACAGACCAGACAAACTCTTAATTTAAAGTTAGAAATTGGTGCTTATCCTAATAAACATCAAGAGATTGTAGAAAATTTTACTCTAGACAAATATCAAGACACCATTAAATACCAGGACTTAACTACTAAGGAATTTGCCAATTTTGCTAAAAGGTGGTATCATCAGGGAGTAGATATTATAGGTGGGTGTTGTGGAATTACCCCGGAATATATTTGGGAGTTATATAAATTTCATATCTTATAGTAATGAAGCTACTTGATATTTATTCCTGGCTGGCGATGTTTAGTTTTCCAGTTTCTCATCTATTACAGTTACGAAAAATAATAGATGAGCAACATGCTGAGGATGTTTCCTATTTAACATTTACTAGTTTAATTTTAGGTAACATATGTAGTTTTATCTATACTAACAAATCCTCTGATATTCGTTCATGGTTTAATTTCATAGTACCATCGGTGATAGAGTTTTTAATTGTCTTAATTATATTTGAAAAGGAAAGGCATTATAGTAAAAGTGAAACTAGACTATTTATGATTTCGTTTCTGATTATTCTAGGAGTTGCTATTTTCTATTTCATGCATGCTAATAGTTATTTACGTGATATTGCTGGAATAACTCCGGCATTTTTATTTCCAATGAGCGTGGTCTTTACTCTCTTAAAATTATATACCGCAAAAACCAAAAAACAAGCTAGTTCTATCCTGAGTTGGTATCTTATGGTGTTTGGAATGCTTGGAGCTTATATCCTTTCAGAGAAGTATAATCATTGGAAATCTATTTTAGCCTTCTTATTACCTGCTATCCTATCTACCCTAGTTATATATAAATTGTATAAAGATAGACATTATCTTAAAGACCTAGAAAAAGAACTAAGTGAGGAAATTAATTAATTAACCCAAAATCACTAGTAAAATAATAGCAATCACATTATAAATAATACTTTGTCTATGATGACGGGTCCACCCTTTGCTATGACTAATAACTAGATGCCAGATAATACTGGACATAAAACATATGTATAAAATATAGCTATGATATCTATCGTGACAATATAATAGGAGACCAATAGTAACCGAGTAAATACCCCAACCTCTAATCAGATCAGCCACAGAATAACTTTTCCTGATTTCATCTACTAGAACTCCTTCCGGACGATAGATAGCATAACTACCAAATATAATAAATAGCACGGATAAGATAGGTGGTATCATAATAGGTATGATATCAAAATTACTCTTATATTCTTATGCTACCCCTAATTACCATTTTGTATCTCTAGGACATAAAAGGTTAGACCTTGACCCAGGTCTACTTTAACTAGATATTGATTCGGTGTCTGTTTATCATATATGGCACAAAATAATGAGACGGTTTTACTTGGGTGATGGATAATAGAGTTTTGTAGATATTCACTTTGTGGTAATAAACTACCCTTACCATAATTCTCATAATTATAATTAGCTAAGGTACTATTTACAAGATCCGATATATTAGTCCAGCCCTCTGGTGCCTGCGATCCATTATAGGGTATGTTAGGGTTAAGATCACTTGGTTTTTGCCCATTACCGTTAGTAGTGTAACAAAACAGAGGCCAACTATTTTTACTGGCATATGGGTTAATACTTGGATAGACTACTACTGGTAAAATACCAGAAGTTAGTTGTCGTAATGCGTCAGTATTATAGTATTGAACATCCCCCTTATAATTAAAGCTAATAAATTCAAACCTATTATAGGCGCCACTATTGTAATCTAAATCTGTTTCCATCTGAATGGTGGGAGGAATATTAGCTTGACAAATACATCCACGACATAAAATATTATCCGTAATTTTAGATAAACTAGAACCCATTTGTTATAAATATTAAACATAAAAAAATATGTCACTCGGGAAAAATAATTTTAGGGATTTATCTAGATTGTTATTAATACTTCTCAACCTTCTAGTTATCTGTTAACATAATAAATATTTACATCTAGGTATCACCATGTCTTACCCCCCTTTCCCCTTTTCATTCCCCTAACCCCCTCCACCCCAACATTCATCCGATAAATATTAATATTTAACTAGCTAGATTACTAAAATCTACTTCGTTTTAATAGCTTATTTATATTCAAAATCTAAAGAAATGCCTATTATTCCAAACGTTAATATCATTTTTATCCATATCCCAAAAACCGGAGGTTCTAGCGTCAATGAATATTTTAATCTAGCTAGACTTAGAGAACAAAATAGTATTGTTGGAAATTTTATTTGTGAGCAAAAATTACCGGGTACTGTTAGAGGAGAATATGGGAAAAACTTTGTTTGGACAAGTCATGACTTAAGAGCCTATGTCTCTAAAGGTGATTTTATAAGGATAGGTAATTTATTATACCAAGTTCATTCAAAAAAACCACTCCGCCCAAGAAGAATTCATTTAGCTAGTATTGATAGTGCCGGTAAAATTATGAAGGGTAGTATTGCGGAAACAGAAGGAATCTACATCGGTCATAATGATAAAACCCCTATTTATAAAAAACTAGTGTCAGATCACAAGGGAAGTAGGTTAATACCTTCTAAATTTCATTGGGGGTGGTTAACGACTCATAATCGGGATGGACATCCATTAGTGCAGGTATTTGATAATGCTAGAATTAGACAATCAGGTAATCCGGCTATTGAACTTGATCATGTCTCTATCCACTACATTAAATCACGACTACCGGCACAAATTTATAATAATATGTTTACATTTTGTTTTATTAGAAATCCTTATTCTAGGTTGGTTTCTGAGTATTTTTGGAAACGAAAAGATTCAGATGTCAGACTTGGAATAGACTGTCGTATTATGAATTTTACCCAATTTATTAAAACCCTCCAGAGAAAATTTAAAAACCTATTAGCACAACCTCAAGCCGAAGTTTCACATTATCTACCACAATACTTATTTGTTTGTGATTCAGATGAAAATATCATAGTAGATTATGTGGCTAAGTACGAAGATGGACTAGAAAATGGTTTAACAACCGCCCTAGAAAAGATCGGTTATACCATAGATGAACCGATAAAATTACCAAAAAGTAATAGTACATCACATTCACGTGAACATTATTCTGCCTATTATACCCCGGAAACGCAGAATATTGTTTATCGTCTCTACCAAAAAGATTTTGAAATATTTAACTATCCTAAAGAATTATATGTTAAAAGCTAAAAGCTAAAAGCTAAAAATTTAAACTAATTTACTGTTGATTTTTTAATTGTTTATACAGTCTCTTATAGGTTTTATACTGCTGATAGGCTTGTTGGTCACTAAGATTGTTAATATCACTGCCTCCACCAAAAGTGTCTAAGCATTGGCTAGAGTTACTATCACAATAGCCGGAATTTAAAGAGGCATTTATGATACCTCCCCCGGAATACTTCCTATTATTGTTCTTGTTCTTGTTCTTGTTCTTGTTATTATTGTTTTTAGAACTACGTCTAGTTCTATTTTTTTTAGAGCTACGTCTTTCTACTCCACCTTGTTGACAGGTACTGTAAAAATCTTTACACTGGGTTACATGTTGATCACAGTAATCTGGGTTTAAAGCTGGATCTGCTGGGACAGATCCTCTGCCAGTTTGTCTATTTTTAGAAATTCTTGGACGGGTACGTGAAACTCTTGGTTTTGCCTTATATTGTTTCATTTATATTTTATTAAGATAAAATTTTTCACAAACTATATTAAACAATGCTATTTAATGTATACTAATATTAAATAGATGTCTAGTAGTTCCGATGACGAAAATATGGACAGTAGTGAATATCTAAGTCAACCTCTTAATTTTCCTGGAAATAATTCATTTTTTAGAAACCAAGTAAAAACCCTGGAAAGATCAACTACTAATAAAATGGAGCGACAGAATTTCATCTCTATTAATAGTGAATGTCGTAATAAAACCAATCAAATTACTAGTTCTATTATCTCAACGCGCTCAGATTTTCTCTGGTCCTATAATGGTTCTTTCCGGATTTCTATTAGAAATCCTTACCAAATAATTAACGATACCACGACTGGAATTCCAGGACAAATCATGGTAACTATTAATAAAGCGATACCAAATTCACCGGATAATCCAAAATTAATTAGTATTGGGGGTCTACCTCAGTATGAAGTCATCTATAATGAAGATTTAGCGGCTCCTTATTTTTATGCTGAACTAGAAACCTACTCTGAGGATAATGACGAGAGTTGGTATATCTTAAAAAATATAAATCCTATTTTAGATGGTACTTATGGTGAAAATACAAATCCACCCCTAATATTAAAATATGTTAAAAGTCTGGTCACTGGATATCCACTTCCTAATAACTATCGGATAAATTTCCATAAAACCTTTAGAAATATTACCCAGGTAAAATTATTATCTACGGAATTTCCAAAACCTAATAAGTTAACTATAAATGGTGTGGTTCCAACCTACTATGCTGAAGTTATTTTAGAAAATTTAGAAATTAAGAAAAGTATAAATTTGGTTCCTGAAAATTGCACCACGGACCGGATGTTAACAGTAGAATTAGCCAACCAATTACGAGAAGTACTTTATGAATACCAATTAGCTCCCCTGGTAACTAATTATCTTAATTTAAACCTATCTATAATCCATCTATTAATTCCAGATGACAAGATTTGTAATACTGTTGTTATTGATGACCAACTTAAAATACTCCTAAAGGTACTAGGTGACTGGACCGTTTATTGTAATGAAGTGGTCCTAATTAATTTAGATAATTCTTTTGGTTATTACCGTGTGGTAAAAACCAATTATCTAAGAGTAAAAATAGACTTTAATACTGATAACAATACGGAACCAGATGAATTCTCAGTTATTTATCTAGATAAAATGCCGGTTGGATATTTTGTATCCCTCTCCACTTATGGGGATAATACCTATATGACAGTAACTTCTGAACTAGATAGTGCTTTTGAAATTGGAAATAGATTAAATTTTGGGGCTAAAAATATTGTCGTTCAAGTTATTGATATGACCGTATTAGGTGATGGTGTCAATATCGTATTAGAGTATGTTAAAAGCTTGAAAATTGATGCTCTATATGAAAGTAAGCCAATACAACAAGGCTTGTTTAGACTAGAAGTCTTTAGGTTTTTATATCCAGAAGACTCTATTTTACAAAATAGTAATCTAGATAAACTAGATACTGATAGTACGGTTAAGTCTACTAATAATAGTGAATATACCACTCGTGGGAAAATTTATACCGATAAATATAATTCCAGTAATATTACTTTTAGTACTCGGGATCTACCTGAAACGGAACTTGGATATCAAATCTTACGGGTTCAAAGTGAAAATGACTACCGTGATATCACAGACAATAATATCATTGATTTGGAAGTTATTTTAACGGAAATGCTACCTAATGGTAACTTAAAAGTTTATGTCAGAGATAATGATGTAGATATTTATCCAGGACAATGGCTTAAAGTTGTATATCAGGATGCCCCTCAAGACTATTTACAAGTAAAAGAGCTGGATGATACCGCTTATGGAGAATCCCCCAATCATGGACCAACCTTAATTTTAGACAACACTAATCATGATAACAGCGTTAACATTATGTCTATTAAGATCATTGAGAAGGATATTGTCCTATCTCGGGGTCTAAAAGATGATAATGTCATGGGTTATTTAACTGATAGTTGCCTTAGAAGTCAACGAAATTTACCAGTTATTACCAGTAGTGAATTTCGTTCAGGATATATTATTAAAATAGGTAATGATATAGATGGACGGGGGGTCTCAAATTCAGAACTAAATATAATTAGTCAGATTATAGAGAACAATCGAGAAGGACCCATAGGACCCGAAGGACCCGAAGGACCCGGAGGACCCGGAGACCCTGAATATCAAGACGCCCCGATAGAACATAATCTTAATTTAATAACCAAATATCCAATAACTAATAGTAGAATAGAGGGTACCTGCATTAGTCAACTATACCCAATCTATAACTTTACCAGTGACCTTAAACGGGGAGCGACAGAAATCACGATCAATTCTGATGAAAACTTAACCAGCTCCCAACCCCTTATGGGATGTATAAATTGGTTGTCTAATTATTTAGCTGATTTG
>WLWF01000081.1_pt1 | contig 81129 bp, 59 predicted proteins | sample 6718331 | NCBI WGS metagenome assembly WLWF01 (sample SAMN12718692, study PRJNA515312) | sponge metagenome | isolation source: marine sponge | host: Mycale hentscheli | place: New Zealand: South Island, Marlborough, Capsize Point | collected 2003-05-01 | reverse complement strand
GTACGAGGATTTATAATTACTCAGATAACTATTGCCGGTGAAAGCCGGCATTAGAAATATTAATTGATAACGTACATAATTATGTACATTTGAGTGATGATTAATAATTTATAAAAACCAAACAAAATGGATGAATACACAATTGTAGAAAAGTATCAGCAAGGTAAAAACCAAACTATTGCTATACGCCCTTATTTTAATAATGATAAACAAAATATGGGTTTAGAGAATTACGGAATGTCTCTTCATGAAGGAGTATATCATGAAGAATCTTTAGCTTGTTTAGAAATGAACGGAGTTAAAAGGTTTGTTACTGGCCTAAATGAATTTGCTCCTGAAGTAAAAAAATTAGCTCCTGGTGATAAAGAGATTAAAGTAAAAGAGATTAGAAAAGCCGTATCAGAGTTAGAGGCAGAATTAGCTTCTAATATTTTAGATCCCGAAGACAAAGATTTTTGGAATAAGGTTTTGCTATTAAAACCAGATAATGATAAATTTTGGTCAAGGATTAGTTTAAGATGCGGTAATGATCCTGTATACTTAGATCCAGTTAAAGATCCTTATGATAGAATTAAACTAGAAGCAATATTGGCAGGTGGATTTTCAATGATATCTAGTTCATTAAAATCTGCTAAAACTAGCGCTAATCCAAAGAAGTTTTATCTAGATAGATTGGAAGAAACTATTTCTACAAGAACTGAATATACTAAACTTAGAAATAAAGCTTTAGTACAACTGGAAAAAATGTATGATAAGGATAAGAGTAAATTAATGTATGTAGCAAAAGTTGTAGATGCAGATAGTGTTCAATATACTAAATCTACTCCTATTGATATCATGTATGAAAATATGGATGCATTTATTTCTGGAGAAGGTACTGAGTCAAATAAGAAAAGAGCTTCTGAAATGTTTTTAGATGCATGTAAATCTAAAATGGAAGATCTAAAAATGAGAGCATTAATAAAAGATGCTATGTTTTATAGATTTATTACACCAAAACCATCAGGATGGATTGAAACTTTAGATAGCGGATTAAAATTAGGAAAGGTCCCTTCAGAAGTATTAACATTCTTAAAGAACCCTGAGCACGATGATGTATTAACATCATTAATGGATAAAATAGAACCTTACTGGAAATAATCATGGATAACGCAACTGTTCAACTAAAATTAAAGCAAAGATTAAATAAACTATCAAGTAATGATTATGATAATATTGAATCATGGCAAATAGCTGAAGCTTTTAACAAAGCACAGGTTGAATGGTCTAGAAGGCAACTTCATGGCGGTAATATGTATAAAGAAGGAGATGAGTTCTCTAAACGTAGGATTGATGACATGCAAGTCTTACTTAGAGAACTTCCTCTAACTGGAACAAGCACAGATACTTATTTTGAAACAACTAATTTTCCATTTGAAACTTATTTAGAATTTAAAAGAGTAAATGCATATGCAAAAGATGAATGTTGTCCTGAGCCAAGGGTAATGTCTGTTTATTTAGCAGAAGAGGCTAACGTAAACCTCATCCTTAGAGATATATTAAAGAGACCTGATTTTGATTGGGCTGAAACTTTTTGCACATTACTTGGAAACAAAATTAGGATATATAAAAATAAAGATTTTGAAATCGTAGATCCCGTTTTAACATTTTATCAAAGACCTACATATATTGAATTTGCTGGAGTTACAAATCCATATACAGGGGTTGTATCGCTAGTAGATGTAGAATCAGAATTTAAAGATGATGTTGTTGAATTAATTATTGATGAGACTGCCGCAATTATAGCTGGAGATATTGAAAACTTTAATCAATCAACAAGGGAACAACAAGCTGCAGAAAGATCAAACTAATCTTTGATTTAATTAAATCTTTTTGTATATTATATATGTCGATAAGGACAATTATTTATTTATAAAATTTAAAAAAGAAAAAAAATGGCTTATTTTAATCATGCTTTTTGCAAAAACTTTCTAGCATCATCAGTTATTGATGCAGATGGTACTGCTACTTCAGCATTAACTCCAGCTCAGATTAGTGTAGTTGATTCCGGAGATTGGGAATCAATCAGTATCGCTACTGGATATGAAAATGCTACTGGACACTTACACATAGTTCAAGGTAGTTTACGTACAAATGATAATATTGGTAATAACCCTGGACATGGAGGTTATTCTGAATCAGTTAAATCAAAAGGAATTAATCCAAGATACATTAGTAGATTGGCTTCTTCAGATGTTTTACAAGCTGAAAATGCAACTGCTACTTTATCTGTTGCTTCTGATTGTGCTCCATGTGGAGAAAACTTCTTTGTGCGTGTAGACGTTAAAGGTTCTCCTGCACTACGTTTCTTAAACCACAATGCTTATGCTATTGGTGATAGTTCTGGTGATGCTGCTGCTAATGGAGGAGATCTTCCTGCATTTCTTTGCTGTACTGAGGATGGTCAGACTCATGTTGATCCAGCATTAGCTTTAGCTGCTGCAATGCAAATGGTTCTTGCTGATCCTATTATTTCACCTTTTGTTCAAGAAGTTGGAGCTTCTATGGCTGTAACTGGTGCTGTGACTCAAACTATGGATGGTGCTGCTACTTTAGGTGCTGTTGGTGCCGGTGGGGCTGACTATGTTACCGCTACAAATGTAGCTACTACAGGTGGAACAGGAACTGGACTTACTTTAGATATTACAGCTGTTGCTGGTGCAGTTACTGCAGTAGCAATCAGTAATCCAGGGAATGGATATTCTGCACTTGATGCAATTACAATTACAGGTGGTGATGGGGCTGCTACAACAACTGTTGCGACTATTTCTTCAAACAGTGGTAGTTTTACTATTACAGAAATGCTTGATGGTACTTATACTGCTTCTACTGATCCAGTAACAGACTTAGTTGCTGCTACAGTTACTGTTGAAGGTGCATACGTAGATACATCATTTGGAAACTGTTCTTTTGATACAAGAGACTTCTATGAAAAAGAACCTGTAAAGGTTATTCTTTCTGTATTAGATGAGACTGGAAATCCTTGTAATGATTGCGGTGTTTCTACAGAGACTCCTGGACAGATGCCAAATACACTTGGTGAAAAGGTTATGCGTGATTTGATCTTAACTGATCGTTATGCTCAAATGCCTTACAACCAAGGTACTGCTGATTCAGCACGTATCCGTGAGATTGAAGGTTCTGCAGATATGTTTGAGCGTGTTACTAGAAGCGCTTTGTATAAAGTATATTACTTACAACACAGTGTTCCAAGATTCAATAATCCATCTGGAGTATTTGACAATGATCAGTATTTATATCAAATATATGTACTATCAACTGATGCTGCTGCAATTGCTAGCATGGACAATATGATGGCCGAGTTCTCTACTGTATCAGGTGTTGCTTTTGAGCAAGACATCTAGTATTTTAACACATACAATTGGAAAGGCAAGTTAATTCTTGCCTTTTCTTTTTTATGACCTGTTTTTTTTGTATATTATTAATGTAACTCATTTAATATATATAATGGCTGAGAAACATATTTTAAGTTTAGAGGTTCCTAGTGTAGCTAATTGTAAAGTTTTTTCTATTAGAGATACAAGTCAGTATACAAAACTATTACCCATAGATTGTTCTGAACTCCTTATTACTTCGCCCGGATTTAATAAACCGGCATTAGTACAAGTAATACCAAACTTTGATTTAAATTTAGCAGCTTGTGATTTAGGATTGCAAACTACAAACTGCAATGATCAAAATGCAGATCTTCCAGATGGGGTTTATATTATTAAATATAGCCTTTCTCCAAATGATAAAGTTTACGTAGAGTATAATCACCTAAGAGTCAGTAAAATCTTAACTCTTTATTATAATGTTCTATGTCAAATTGAAGATCATACATGTGTTCCAGATTCTGATCGAGAAGAGCTTATTGCTAAAATATTTTATTTAAGAACTTTAATTGATGCGGCTGTATCAAAAGTAGAGTATTGCGCATCTCCTAATCAAGGAATGGAAATATATAATTATGCATTAAAGGAGTTACAAAAGTTAGATTGTTTAAATTCCAATTGTTAAAACCAACATTATGGCATGTATTCATTGTAAAAAAGGATTTAGTTGCGGATGTCAAAAGACAAAGGCCGGAGATGGTTCTACCGTACATAAAGCATGTTTGGCAACTTATAATGCTAAATTAAAAAAGACCAATGTATCTAAAGATAAAATAACAAAGTTATTAGACAAGCATGGATGATGTAAGCATTTTAAATACGGAAAAAAAGTTTTCTGGAGCATTATTTAAAAGCTTTAGATCTAAAAGATTTGGAATAACAACTTGTTGTGGGTTAGATGTTAATACAGCTATAATATCTAAGTCTCTTTGTGATTGGGAACAAAAGCTAAATGAAACTTTGGTTTTTTCAACAGGATTGATAATTAAAATAATAGACTGCGATACGGGAGAACCGGTAGCAGAGTAAAAAGTAAAAATATGATACCAACGGACAACGGAAATACTCAACCTTGTAGCCCTATATCTTCTAATTGTGTAGTTTGGCAAGGTCCTGATATTGCATGTATAGATCTTTGTAATGGAGATTCTGTTTCAGATGTTGTTGCAGCATTAGCAACAAAACTTTGTGAGCTTATTGATCAAACATGTGAATGCGATCCTGATATTAGTTCAGTTGATTTAAAGTGTGCTTTACCTAGCGTACCCCCTACAGATTTATCGGGTACACTGCAAGCTATTATTGATTATTTATGTGAAATAGCTCAAAAAGATTTTTTAACTCCAGATTTACCTTTACCTGATTGTTTACAATATAGAGATGATTTAGGAAATCCTGTTGTACAATTAGAATTAGTTTCATGGGCAACATTGATTGGTAATTCTATTTGTACTTTAATAGAATCCATTGGAATTATAGACTCAAACTATCAAAACATATTATCAAGAATTCAAATCTTGGAAGATTGTGTTTTACCATGCAATCCTAATAGTGGAAATATTAGCCCTGTAGTTTCATCATGTATACTTAGAGGCCAAGAGGTTACTGTTCAAACATTACTTTTAGCTATTGAAACTGAGTTCTGCGCTTTTACTGATGCTGTAGGTAGTGTTAGTTTAATTAACAATGCAATTAATCAAGGTAATTGTTTAAATGCAACAACAACTTCTTTAAATGGCGTTAATTCATTGGGTGATCTTGGATGGGTTACTGCTCAAACATTAGCTGAGTCTACACAAAATCAATGGGTAGCAATTTGCGATTTATACCAAGCAGTATCAGATATACAAAATAACTGCTGTGACGATGGTTGTGATACGGTGGCTGTTTTATATACATGGTCAACAGTAAGTGGCGGAGGATTCCCTGTAGGTATTAATATTCCATTTACAGCGAGTACTATACCTTCTGGATATACAGATTGTGGTAGCCAAGTGACAGTTACAGATTCAACGGGATCAAGTGTAAATCAAAATATTAATATTGCAAATTTAGCTCAGCCAGGTACAACTCCATTCTATATAGATATAACAACTTTAAATACTTTAGATGCATTAATTATACAAGTTGAGTCTTGTTTAAGTAATGGCACAACTACTTGTAGTTCTACAACTAGTCAGGTTGTACCACTTACAATTCCTTGTCCAAGCTCTATTAATGTAATTCCGGGAACTACAAATATAAATGTTTCGTTTTCAAATAATCTTGGCGGTACTGTTTCATATACAATTCAAGTTTTTGAAACAAACAATCCAAGTGCTGTACTAGGGGTTATAACTGTTGCAAATCCAGGTACGCTGATATCTGAAAATTTTGTAGGGGCTGCTGAAGGAACTGAGTATACAGTTCAAGTGTCAGTTACATCTGGAACATCAACGGTAACTTGCTCTCCTATTAGTGTAATCACATTAGGACAAACTTGTAATACAATAGAGGTTACAACTTCAAGTTCAGTTTTAACGCCATCTGGAATTTGGCTAGGAAAAACAGGAGACTTTACAGCTAGTAATGGAGTTTATTATTTCTATAATTTTACTAGCGGAGTAATAGAACTGCAAACAGGTTTAGATACAAGTATATGCGCAGCTCCAATTCTATCTGCTTTATCTGTAGGTGCTTTAGGTTTAGTAAGTTTAACAGCAGCTTGGGGTAATGGTGCTGAAACATCTATAAAAATATACTCTAGTTCTGATGGTGTAAATTACGGACCTGTTGATACAGGTGTGGATGGTGCTCGATCTATTGCCACAAGTATTACGTCAGGGTCTATTTATATAAAAGCAATTACAGAATGTGCTGCTGGAGATAGTATAGAATTTATAACTAGATATGACTATGGTACAGGATCATGGACTACAATTCAAAGTCCAAGTGAATGTATAGCATCTCCACTTGATGGAGACGAATGTCCTGCAGGAGTTCAAGTATCCCAGCAATTTTTAGACTGCGAAGGTACAAATATAGCGGTGCCCGGTGCTCCGTTATCATCTTATTGGTTTTACATAGGTAAAAGAATTGATACTTCAGGAATTAATCCTGTTACAAGGTATATTTACGGAGGCTGGATAGTAGGCGGAGGTATTAGAAAAGTTGTGGAATGTTGTGCATGTCCTGCATTTATCCTTTCGGATACTATTAGAGTATTTGCTGGACAAGACGCTGGATTTACAACAAATATAGAAATCCCATATGTAATGGGAGATGGTAGCCCTGTGATTTCATTATATGGTGCTGGTCCTTTAAGCGGAACATTAAATCAGGTAGATCCGGGAGGTAGTGCTTTTACATATATAACTGATCTTAAAATTCCAAACCATTATGGTGATACATTCCAAATATCAATTGATACACAGGTTGGAGGCGTATGTAGTACGGCAATTGCAACAATACAAATTCAAATTATTCCTCGGCATACAGGTTTAAGACAAACTGATGAAGACATTTATGTTTTTGTACATGCTGATCCTACAAGTTATACAGAAGCAGAAGCTTTAGAAATGAAGAATGGATTTACTATTCTTCAGACTTATTGGAATACTGAATTTGGATATACAGGTAATATTTATTGGATGCCTGTTGATGAATCAAACTATTTAGCATATGCTAAGGCAGTACAAGATGATGGGGCAAGTGTAACTCTTACTGCTACAGGAACATGGGCAACTCAAAGAACTTTACCTACATCCTGGACTGGTGGTGCGGGTGTAAATAAAAGAAGAGCTCTTATTATAGCATTAACAAATGATGCTTCTGCAACTTATCACGGTGTACTTGGTAATGACTTTGCAGGTCAGCCAACAAATACATTTAAAGATGACTATGAAGCATGGAATGATATGTATAACGGAACTGCAGTATCTCTTTGGGCTCAGAATTTTAATGTTAATGGTATTACACAGCCGTTATATCCAGATGGTTTAAGCATTGTTCTTTTTCCATTAACTCAAGATGGTAGCTCTTCTGCAGACTCTGCTTGTTTATTGCAAATGCTAGGAGCAACAACTGGAGAAATTATACCGGCTCAAAAATATGGAATACCAACCTTGACTGATACAAGCATTGCATTATCTATTAATCCATACTTTGGCGCTGTAACAAATGATGGTACATCAATAAAGCCGCTATATGATTTTGAAAATGTTGGAGATGCTACCGGTAGAGGTTTATTTTCTCTTTTATCGCAAATTAAATCAAACAATGAAATAGCAGGTTTTGCTGATGCTGTAAATCAAAATGAAAGATGGAGAAGTTTATTAACTACAGCAATTAAAGGAGCTACAAATTCATATCCAGCAGGAACTTTACCAACAAACGATACTTATCGTGTAAAAGCATGTCCTGCTGCATTAAGTGGGGGAGAATCTGAATACTATGTTAAAATTACCAACTATGGATATGGTGCAATAACAGAAGGAACTGTACTAACATTACAAAATGATGGTGCTTCTTTTCCAGCCGGTGCTAAAGATGCATGGGGGACAGGTGTTCAAGCATTATGTACAATTCTTGAAAATGATAGCGCTGTAGCATATGAAATAGATCCCGCATCTGTAATATCAATAGGAGGAAGTTGTATATAAAATAAATTAAAAATGGCAAATTGTAATTGTAATAAATGTAACCCAACGAGAAGCTGCGGATGTGCAGATTCTCCAGATAGAACTCCATGTACATATTCCGACTGTAGTGTAGGAAGTGAAAGGTGTTCTGATATCCAATGTGCTGAGTGTGTTAGCTATTGCGGAACTACTTTTCAAATTGGTGGTGTCGGAACTTTAATAAAAATAGAAACAGGAGAAAGATTAGATTCGGTTATTCAAAAACTAGCTTTAATGTTAAGCTCTGGTGTTGGAGCTTGTACTTCAGATGATTTACATCATGCACCATATAATGCCTATGCAACTGAAATTGGTATAGATACAATTACTGTTGTTTGGAATGGGGAGTCATCATTGACTACAGGAATAAACGTTTATTATAAATTTGGATTATCTGGATATGTATTAGCAAATCCAACTCCAATTGCTCCTGGGGTTTACTCTTATAAAATTGAATTATTAACTCCAGAAACAGAATACACTATTAAGTTAGAATCTGTAGATGCTGGTGCAGCAACTTGCGACAGTGTAGAATTAATTGTAAATACATTATTATAACAGAAGTGACTGTTTGTTGGTTTTTCAGTCATAGATGTTGCGGAGCCCAGTTATGCTGGGCTTCTTTTTTCAATAATTTTTCTTAAATTTAAATACAATATATAATTATGAGTTTAGAAAAGAAGGTGCGAGATACTCTTAAATGGAAAAAAGGCTCTAAGTATTGCGCTAAAAGATTAGGTATTTCTATAGAAGAATATATCCGTATAAAAAAATCTATTATACATTCTGATAAGTTTAAAAATATTGATCATGATTCTCATCATGATTTGGATGTCGGTCAATCAAAGATAACAGGCATTTCAAAAAATGAGCCAAAAAGCGCGGATGATATAATTAAACTATTAAATATTGATACCACTAAATGGAAATTATCTCAGTATTGGAATAAACAAATGTCAGATCACTGGCGAATATCAGCTTTAATTACAAGAATTAAAGAGTCTGAAAAAAACTATATTGTAGATTTATTAGATCTTTGGCAGCCTAAAAAACATACTATTCCAAACTTAAGTAAACCAAAAGGTTATTCGTTAGATCCTAACAGAGATCAAGTTTGCGGTGTTATGTCTTTGCAAGACATTCATTTTGGGAAAGAAGGTAATGAAACTATAGATAAAGATTTTGAAGATACAGTTATTAATCTTATAGAAAGAGGTATAGCATCTCATAACATTGAGCAATTATATTTTGTTATTGGTGGAGACCTTATTAATATGGATACATTTCATGGCACAACTACAAGCGGTACTCCTTTAGATAATTGTAGCACTGCTACCGAGGCATATATGCAAGCTTTTGATGCAATGCATTGGGCAATTCAAGTTATCATTCAACACGTAAGACATTTAACTATAGTATATGTACCAGGTAATCATGACAGATTATCATCATTTCACTTGGTACATGCTTTATCTAAATCAATCACTGAGCATCCTAATATAACTTGGGATGTAGAATATGCAGAAAGAAAGGTTCATGTATGGCATAATAATTTTAATGCTTTTGAACATGGTGATGCTGTTAGTAAAAATACACCTATTGTATATGCTACTGAGTTTCCTAAAGAATGGGGTTCAACTAAAAATAGAACTCTATATACAGGTCATTTTCATCAAAATAAAAAAATAGAATATATAACAACTAGCGAGACAGCTGGGTTTATTCATAAAACATTACCTAGTTTATCTAAAACAGATTATTACCATTATCATAAAAAATATGTGGGTAATAGAAGATCTGGAAAATTAGAACTTCAATCTGCAAGTAAAGGAAATATATGCGAACTAACATACTTAGCCGATTAAACATGAGCATTTAACTTTTATAAGTGCTCTTTTTTTTGTAAATTATAAGTAGTAATATGATTAATAATTTTAAAAAGCCTGATCTAAATGCACCTAGATATAGATCTAAAAGATTTGGCTTGTTAAATAAACAAATAATTGAGGAGTTTAAAAGTAAACATCCTCTATACGAAGAAATTGATAATGAGAAAATAAAAAAAATAATTAGGCTTTATAATAAAAAACTTTGGGAAGGTGTAATCAACAATCGAGATGGTGTTGAGCTGCCGGATTCTTTAGGTTATTTATTTATTGGAAGTTGTGCTCCAGGTAAAACATTAAATATTGATTATAATCTATCTAATAAATATGGAAAGGTTTTAAGAAATAAAAACTGGAATACAGATGGAAATATAGGCAAGATATTTTATACTAATTTTTCAACTAAATATAGATTTAAAAATAGAAATCTATGGATGTTTCAAGCAGTTAGAGACTTTAAAAGAACTGTAGCAAAAGAATATCCTAAGAACTGGCAAAAATACCTGTTCATGAAAAATAAATATAAAGTAACACACTTGTATAAAGATAAAACAAACCAAGAAGACCTTAATTTATATAATGAATTTGAAGATTAAACATGGCAAAAATATCAGAAGTTATATCAAGAATAAGAGGTCAAATAAAAGCAGAAGTTCAAGATGCATTTGTTACTGATCGTTATGTATACAGCTTAGTAATTAAGTATGCTCAAATACTAATGCGTAGACAAGACTTTGCTAATAAGCTTATGAAGTTTAACGCTGTTTGGAGAACTCTTCCATATGTACAATTAATAGATGTAGACAAGGTAGAGGCAAGCTGTAGTGGAATACAATCTGGGTGTACTTTTAAAAGAACCAAAGAAAAGCTTCCTAATATGATAGAGGGTTACTGGGGGCCTTTAATTAGGACTATTAGCTCTATAGATGGATCTATAGAAATGCAGGCTACACAACCCGGGACATACACTTCTATGACTAAAACAACATCTTTTAAATACAATACTACAAAGTACTGGTGGTATATAAATGAATATATCTATATACCAAATGTAGAATGGGATGCTATAAAGATTGAAGGTGTCTTTGATGATAATATTGGCGCATGGTTATGTGAAGATGCTGCCGAATGCATTCCAAGATATGAACAAGAAATAAATATACCAGAGGCTCTTTTTGCAGAAATAGAAGCGCAGGTAATAAACGCAATGATGGTAACTGTTAAGATACCAGTTGTAGATGGAGATAATAAAGTAGACATAAATAGATAAACGATGAAAATAAGAAAATCAATGACAAATACAGGAAAGGAAATTCCTGGAATGTTTGAAATGGAAAAAGGCGGATCAACAAGAGGTATAACCCCAAAGTTTGACAGCAATCCAAACCTTGTAAAAAATCAAAGTAATTTACCGGATTTTTTACAAGAGAAAATTATTAAAGCTAAAAAATAAACTTAAATGAGCGTATCACATAAATATAGAACATTTGACTCACTATACGAAGATGTATCTGTTGATTTTAATACATATGCTCTAGAGAATATGATTGAGCCTCAGCAGTTAATTAAAGTTGCTACACGGGTTAATTATGATTTAGGTCTAAGGATCCACAGAACAAAAGAAATAGTTTTAGATATTGAGCACGGTAAAGCAAAGCTTCCTGCTGATTTTGCATATCTAAATCTTGCGTATAGATGCGGTGATTATACTATTGCGGATAGACCACCATCTGGAACACATATAGAAACATTTAATGATGTGCCGTATGTACCAGCTCCTGGTGAGTCTGGCCCATGTGATGATCCCACCTGTAGAGATGTATGTGTAATTAAAACTTGCGATGGAAAAAATGAACATCAGTTAGTTCAAAGAATTGCGGCTTCTCAGTGGAGGACATTTACTGCATTTGCTCCTTTACAAATAAAGAATGTAAATAAGTACGTGTGTGATTGTCCAAATATTAATATACAATCATCAAATATTGCTGAAATCAGAGACGGGTTCATGCTTACAAGTTTCACTACTGGTAAAGTATATATAAATTATCAAGGGGCAATGGAAGATGCTAATGGTAATCTTTTGGTTCTAGATCACCCATTTTGTAATGAGTATTACGAGTATGCTTTAAAACAACGAATACTTGAAAATATGATTTTTGCAGGTGAGCAGGTTTCACAGCAATTAGGTCTCATAGAGGGGCGACTTAGAGCTGCTAGAAATAATGCTTTAAGTTTTGTTAATACCCCAGGCTTTAAAGAAATGCAAGAAATGTGGTGGACGAATAGAAGAGCTCAATACCATAATTATTATAATATGTTTAAGAGTCATCCACCTGCAGGTAACCGTCACTATAACCTTAACTAAAAATGGCAAAGAAGAAGAGGTCTCAAGCACCTACAAATACGTCTTCTGTAGATACTAATTCCTTTACAAAAGGAATGAATAAAGATGTTTTTGCTTCTTTTGAGCCAAAAACATCTTGGTCACATGCAAGAAATGCATATAATAATTCTGTAGACGGAGATTTTGGTGTTATTGGAAATGAGCCTGCGAACTTAGCTTGTGGTAAAATACCATACCCTGTAATAGGTACAATACATAAAATTGCAGATCAATGGATTATATTTTCAACAAATGACTTAAAATCGGAAATAGGATTATTTGATGATAGTAAATGTGATTATAAAACTATAGTAAATGACGATTGTTTAAACTTTAATAGAAAGTATTTAATAACAGGGGCATCTAAAGAAAACTTTGATTGTACATGGCAGGTATATTTTGATGACGGAAACAATCCATCTAGATCTTTAAATATAGATAGAGTACCTTATGAACAAATAGTTGTTTCTCCTCCTGGAGCTGATTGCATTGTATACGAAGATGGGGACGCTTTAGATTGTGAAAAAATAAGATTGGCTCCAATACTAGATACACCTTGTTTAAAATTAACAAGAGGTCAAGATGGTGGCCAATTAAGAAATGGAACATATCAAGCATATATAGCATATGTTGAAAATGATCAAAGAGTTACTGATTATATCAGCGCTTCAAATCTTCAGGCTATCTTTAATCATCAGGTAAATGGTGGTTCTTTAAATATTGCAATTACCAACTTAGATAAAGATTTTGAGTTTTATGAACTTGTAATACTTGCTGATAATCAAGGTGCAAAGGTTGCAAAAAAACTAGGTGTTTACAGTACGGAACAAGAGATTGTCTACTTAGATTTTATAAGTACTGAAACAACAACTGTTCCACTATCAAATTTATTTTTGAGAAGTCCTGCATATGAGAGATCTCAATCAATGTATGTTGTTAATGATTGGTTAATAAGACAAGGTCCTACTGAACAATTTGATTTTAATTATCAACCTTTAGCTAATAATATTAAAGCTAATTGGACCGTTGCTGAATATCCCGCTACATATTATAATAATGGTGGAAATTCTGTAGGCTTTTTAAGAGATGAGCAATATGCATTTTTTATACGCTGGATATATAATACTGGAGAAAAATCAGCTTCATATCATATTCCGGGAAGATCTCCCAAATTAACTAATGGAGAAGACCAATACGGAAATTCAGGTCTTGATGAATTAAGTATTATTTCTGGAACCAATACGATTGATGGACCTAACTATTTATTTCAAGCTTATAATACAGCAACAGTAGAACAGCAAAACATATCAGAACCTACGGGTGATGGGGGAATTATTATAGGTAGAGGTAAAATGGGCTATTGGCAATCTACCGAGAAGTATCCTGCAACACAACCGGATATATGGGCAGATCTTTGCGGAAAAGAAATAAGACATCATAAATTTCCTACAGAAGAGAAGAATGATATATTACATCTTTCATCTAATGATGGAGATAGAATTAGAATACTAGGTGTTGAGTTTTCTGATATTCAAAGACCTTTAGATAATAACGGCAATATAATAGAAAATATTGTGGGCTATGAGATACTAAGAGGTTCTCGTGAAGGTAATAAATCTATATTGGCCAAAGGCGTAATTAGAAATATGCGTAAGTATGATATTCCAGATTATGCTAGTGGATTTGGCCCTAAGCAAGGATTGTATCCAAACTTCCCATACAATGATTTAAGGAGTGATGTATATCATCATAATGGTAAAGGTACAGTAAGTGGTGGTGGTGTAATGGCTGCTATACTAGGACAAGATCCTTTTCCAAGAACTGATGGATGTGAAGGTAGTTTTACTGATTCTAAACAAAACTTTCCCCCTTTAAGTGGATACACTAAAGATGTATTTACATTTCACTCACCGGATCTTTTAGTTAGAAACCCATTCTTAAATGCACCAGAACTTAGACTTTATGGCGCACTATCAGGAAACTCCGTAGGCCATTTTATTAAATCTGAAAATCATCCTCAGATAAAGTTAATAAGAAATTTAGGTGTTATTATTGCTGGAATACTTGGTGTAGGATACGCCATCCAAGCAATGGAAGGCCGAAAGAATACAGAACAAGCTAGTCCAGGTATTGATTTAGATCAATCTGGAACTAGTGGTTTTGGAACCATTGGACCTTTACCTCTTGCATTTACAACTGAGCCACCAGGTGTTGGTTGGTCTTTAACTTCACAAGTTGCTGTAAATGCTTATCTTATAGGTTCTTCTATAGCAGATATTATTGTTGATACTTTAATTGATGATGCGACTTCATTAACAAATCTTTGGGTAGGAGATGCCGTTACTCAAGGTGTAGAACAAGGAATAGAAACTTCAGATAGGGCGGCTGCTGCTAATATACCAGGTTTAGAAATGCCGGGTAAAGTATTAAAAACTGAATTTGATGATAAAACAGGAAGCTTACCAACCTTTGTAAAAGCATTTACTGCTATAATGGCATCAAGGATAAATATATCAACAGCATCTCAAGAAATTGTAGATTTAATATATAATCTTGTTTCTTTTGAAGATTTTGCATTTAAGCATAATTCTCATGGCTTTATGAATGATTTTCATAGAACTTCATCGGGTACTATTGTTAGAAGTAAAGTATTAGATTCAAGTTATATAGGTAGTTCTGTAACTGGATTTACTCCAGACTATAAGGTGAATAACTTAAATAGACCTGATACAGTTTTAATAAAAACTGAAGATGAATTGGAAAATGCCAATGATATTTCCGGAATTACAGATATATCTAGATACGTTATAGGAGGAGATGCTGATTCTGATTTTGGTAATACGTTTCTCATAGGACCTGAAGTTGCGCAGACAAAATCTATTTCAATGAATTATGCAGCATTGAAATTTAAATTTGAAAATCAATATGGGCAGCTTAGAAATATAAAGCAGACTTTAATGCCTAATTGTTTATTTAAAATAGATAATAAAAGACCTACTGGTTATTTATATTCTACGGATCCTATATTTCAAGGAGATACATATGTAGGTAGATATACTGAAAAAGTTATCATGCCTATATTTTCCGATTTCCTCTTAGGTCAACCAGATGGTTTTCCTTATAACTATTTACAAAGACAAAATATACCTTATCCTCGTTTTTGGTTTAATAGTAGAAAGTTTGATACATCCGCTTTTGCAGATAAGTTAGTTACTCTGGGTTTATCGGGAGGAACAAACTGGCTACCAAATGATTTATTCTATTTAGATCGAGGGCAGGGAACTTGCTTTTCAGGATCACTTGGAGGTAGTAATTCCCAAGATCAAAATGGTAATCCAGTTGATACTCCAGGTAAAGGATCTAACCCTTTGTTTGCAATGAGGTATGCTTATATGTATACTCATTGTAATGGGATATTGGATTACTTTACAGAAAGCGAAGTTAACTTAGCATATAGAGATTGGGAAGATGATCCAGGACGGAGATACTATGATACTTATAGATATAACAATACAGATGATTTATTTGAAGCGCCTATTATAAAAGTTGGCAACTCATTTAAATATGATTACTCTTTAAGTGCAAGCAGGTTTATTACAAATCTTACATCAAATGGTTCTCTTCAAGAACCTGATTATGATCCTCAAGTTGCAGAAACTTGTTTTAGTGAATATCCAAAAAGATTAATATATTCACTACAAGCACAGGAAGAATCAAAAAAAGATTTCTGGCGTGTATATCTCGCAAATAATTATAGGGATTTTAAAAATAAGGTCAATGTAATTAAACCTATTAATAAGAGTGGTGCAATTATATTTTTTCCATATCAATCCCCTCAAATGTTTCAAGGGGTTGATACACTAAAAACAACAGATCTCGGAACTAAAATTACAATAGGTGATGGAGGTTTATTCAGTCAGCCATTTCAAAATTTAGTTAATTCTGATCTATCAAATGAATACGGATCTTGCGAAAGCCAAAGAGGTATAATAAATACTCCATATGGTTTTTTCTTTATATCACAGGCGCAGGGTAAGATATTTCAACAAAGTGGTCAAGGTCTGAATCCAATATCTAATAACGGAATGAAATGGTGGTTTGCCAAATACTTACCATCTATATTACTAAAACAATTTCCTGAATTAGAATATAGCGAATATGGAGATAATCCTGTTGTTGGTATTGGATGTCAAGTTATATTTGACATTACAGATGATGTCGTTTATTTTTGCAAAAGAGACTTTAAAGTAAAGGATGAATTTTTAAATCAAATATCATTTGACCCTGAAGAAGGATTTACTATAAAACCAATAATAACATTACCGGGAGGTGGTGGGTCTACATCTCCATCATTAGAATCCTCAAAAAGAGGGCCCTCTATTTCAGTACCTAAACTTATAGGAAATTCAAAGATAGAATTTGGAGATCCTAGATACTTCGATGATGTTTCATGGACAGTAAGTTATGATCCTAAAAATAAAGCATGGATATCATTCCACGATTGGCATCCTGAACTTTGTATGCCTAGTGTAAATCATTTTTTAACTACAAAGACTGAAATATCTGAAGAACCAATATGTCCGCCAGATTACGCATACAATCCAGAAACACAGCAGTGCGAAAGGTTAATTCAAGAGCAAGAAGCTGCCATAGTTGCAGTAGATGAAATAGCAGCTACAATTGGCGAAAATGCGGCAGGTTGCCCAATAGATATAGTATTTGCATTAGATGCGTCTGGATCTACAGTTTCTGGTACACAGGGACCTACAGACCCAACATCTAAGGCATATGCTGAAATATTATTTGTAAAAACATTTTTAGAAAATCCAATTATAGTTTCAGGTATGCAAAATGGATACATACAAATTGGAGTTACTTTATGGTCAACAGCATTAGATCTTAGAAATGTATGCCAAATATGGAACTGGGGTGGATCAGGCCAAGGAATGTTAAGTAGCATAACACCATCTCAAGTAGTAAATGGTATTCTTGGTTTATGGCCGGGAGGTTCCCCCGGAACTGATGTAGCTGCGGGATTAAATCATGGAATTTCAGTAATTCAAGATAAAGCAAATAGTCAATTAGGGGATAGGACGGCCGTTACCGGATTCAAAGAATTTTTATTTATGGTACCCGATGGAGTTGGCGGAGCTGTTGCTCCTAATGGATGCTCTTTTCAATCGAATACTTTATCTGGTGGAAGCGGAAATCCCTACTCATTTGTGTATGGTGTATTTGCAACTAACGATGTTAGTCAAGGGACTAACTTACCTTCACCTACAACATCCCAAGGAATCGTATTAAATCAAATAAGCTGCAATCAAACAGCATATCAGTTTGTGATTAATACTAATAATCTATCTGAAGTTGATAATACAGTAGATGATATATTATCTGATACATGTTCTACACCATCATGCGAATGTCCAGAAGGATATACATTGGTATATGATAATGATGCAGATGGTATATATACAGATGCAGAAGGAGAATGTAATCCAGAAAGACCTCCTATATGCAGAAAGGTTGAATGTGATTGCCCACCTCCACCAATACCTGAAGTAGAAACTACACAAAGTGGTGAGTGCGATAACTTATATTTAACGGGCCCATTAGGAGATCCAAACTATATAAACACTACACCTTTAATTTGTTCATACTATGCATTACTTAAAGAAGATCCTAATTTTATAGCAGGTGGCATTTGGAGACACAATTATAGATGTGATCTTTATGCGAATTACTATGATGTAGATTATCCTTGGGAGATTGAGTTTATTGAAGGTACCGGGCAAATGGTAAATACAATAAGAAGTTTAGAATACCAATTAGAATCATACGTATATAAAGGAGACTTGCATGATGCATGCGGTGATGATAGATGGCATGATTTGGATTTTAATTTTGATGAGCTAACCCTTTATAATACTGAACAGGTATCGGGGCTACTAAGATTAAATCTAAATCCAAAAGAAGATCCAATATCCGCATTAGCATTTCCAATTATAAATGCAAATGATATAGATATACTTTATTCTAAAGAGGAGCAAAAATATAGAATTAATCAATTTTGGGATATTACAAATGATAGAGGTGAGTTTAGTAACTCCGAACAAGAGATATTTATTACTCAGTTAAATGGTTATATTCGTGATTTAAATATAAACAACCTTGATTATAATAAACTAGAAACTCAGAGAAAAAAGTTTAGACATTACTATAATAAAGTTTTACTACGAAGGCGTTTATCAAATAATAGAAAGATGTTACTTAAGCTATCTAATACCAAACTAAACATGTCATATAGATGATAAAGAAACACGCAAACATGGAGAGTAGAGGTCTGCCGGGTGGGCCTAATGAAGTATTTACATATACAACTGGTATATTTTCTACTGAAGGTTATAAAAAAAATAGCCCTGATGTAGGCAATCCATTTAATGTAATTAATTCAGGTAATATTACTATGCAAGATGTTCAGTTCCCTGTTATGGGTACAGACAATTTAGGTAATAGTAAAATGATGATGCCAGGTAATGATTATCAATTTCCTGGAGATCAAGTATTTGAAGTCCCAATGGCTCAAGACGGAAAAGAAAAAAACAAAAAAAAAGGAAAAAAGAAAGGTAATGCTATTGAAGATTGGTGGTATAACCTGGAAGATGTTCAAGATAAATATCAAATGTTTAATGATATTGATAATGCTTGGCTATCTGAATGGTTAAGTCATCCAGAAACTATAAAGAGACTTCAAAATCAAGATATTTATTCTAATACATCTGCTGCAGAAAAATTAAGACAAGAAGGTCTAGAAAAACTAGCTAATACACCTGTATATGATGCTTCTGCTTTGGAGGGTAATTATCCTAAAGTAAGTGATTTTGCATATAATCAAAAGCTTCAAGGCTGGCCTGAAATAGATTATTATCGCGATCATTTTGTGGGTCCATTACAAGAAACACAATTCCATGATACAGGCGCACTAGGATTTTATTATCCCGATTATAAGTATATAGGCATGCAAAGTTTAGACCCTGAACTTATGGGTGCTTTCGCTCATGAGGGAGTTCATGCTACAGAGGAATTTCAAGAACTGAATGAAAATCGCATTAAGGCAGCATTTGGACCACAAAGACCATATGATGAAGGTTTAGATCTGTATGGTACTGTAGATGAAGACGGTAGACCAAGACTTGGCAGTGATTACTTAGATGAAGATGGATTATATCCTAGAATAATGGATATAAGAAGAAACCTTGGTGTTAAACCGGGTGAGTTGGTAACTGAGGAAATGTTAGATAATGGATTTGATGATAATTGGGCAATTCAATTAGCATTAGAACAATTATCACAATACTATACTCCTGAGCAAATTTTGCAAATGTTTAATAGCCTTGCAAGTAATGACAATGATCTTCATTTAGATAAAGCTTGGCAGGGAAGGGAACAAAGAAAAAAAAATAGAGATCAAAATGTTGCTAATACTCGGCAAGGTGCAAGAAACTTTAGCCATAGCGAACGTAGAGCTGATGGCAGTATAATAACAATGCAGGACAAGTATGATAAATTTATACAGAAAAAGCAAGAAAGAGATGCTAAACGGAATGCTGCAGGTACCCGTATAAATCATATTACAGGGGATTGGGATAAACGTAATAATTGGAGAGATAGAAGGCAATATAAAAATTTTATAAAGGCTACAATGGATGATATACATTCTGAGGCAGATCATCAGTATATGTATAAAAATGATCCCAGCTATAGAGGCAACTATGATCTAGCACGTAGAGAAGAGACTAAAAGATTTGATAATCCAAATTATGTATATGATGATCCAAGCACTCCAGATGTAAATGAGGAGTTAGACTATTTAGATTCAGGAAAAGCTGAGTCAAAAACAATCAATCAGTTTGCAGATGTTGATGTAGCAGGTAGTGAAAAAGCAAGAAGCAAGTTCAGACAAAGGCGAGATAAGGCAAAAATGATGAATCATATCTTTGCTGAATTAGATGGGTCAGGTCAGCTTCCGTCTGGATATGGCGATGAAGCTTGGGCTGATTATGTTGAAGAGTATGATAGAAAAACAAAAGAAGCAAAAAATATGCTCAACTATGAGGCTGCAGCAAAGAAGGTAAAGAAAGGTAAAATGTCCTCTGACGAATTTTCAGCTTTATATAAAAATAGGGGTTGGGCGGAATATGATCCTAATAATGTTAAAGAAGATATAAAAGGCCTATGGAAACTGCAAACTGAAATGGGTAATGAAGAAAAGCGTCAAACTTTTGAAGATGGTCTTGCAACAACAGCAGATTTAGTCGGTGTAAATGCAGCTAAAAATATAATAGATAATCCTCTAGAAAGCGGCATGGATGTACTAAAAACTGGATTAGATGCAGCATTGGCTATTCCAACATATATTGCTGGTTCTGATGAGAATTTTATTACTGGTGAAAAACTGTTTAGTAATACACAAGGGCTTGAAGATATATTACAGGTTGTCCCTTATGCAGGAATGGCAAATAAAAGTTTTAAGCTTGGTAAAGCTGCTTATAAAGGTTCAAAAGCTCAAGATTTATATGGCAAAGCCAATAAGATAATGAAATGGAATCCAAGTAATGCTAGAGTAAGCAATCTAATAAATCCTTTGATTGATAAAACTAATGATATAAGATCGGTAATTAATAGGGCTCCGGGTAGTAAACTTAAACCTATTTCAAAAATTCAAGGTACCAATACAAATATATTAAATACTAGTGTAAACGAAGCAATAGGTAGTGGCATCAGTAAGGTTAAGACAGGACTTAATAAAGTTCCTGGAGTTAATCTTAATACTACAGCAAATCCTTATACAGGTATAGGGTCTGATTGGAGTACATGGGGAGTTTTAAAAGATAAAGCAACTTACGGCTCCATACTTGGGGATAACTCAGTTGGGAGTATTTTAGATGGAGACTTTAAATTTAGTGATAGCGCTTTAGGTAGAACTGGCTTATTAGCGGGAGATGCACTCGGTATTATTGATAAAGAATATTTAGGTCAGAATGCTCAAAACGTTATTAATCAGGGTATTAATAGCAAGGATCTAACACAAATTGCAGGTGCTGCAATGGGCTTTGATGGACCTATAAATAGAGTGTCAAAAGTTTTAAATATTCCATTTTATGAAACAAAAGGACTTGCAAAAGGTACCTCCAAACTTCTTTCTACTAATGAGGACTATAAACAAAGAAAACACGGTGGAGAACATGATCCTGAAGAAGAAATAAACACTAGAGAATATACTATACCATATCTAGGAAAAAATTTATATCGTAGTAAAGATCAAGTTAAGGAAATGCAAAGTGCATTAAAAGATGCAGGATTTGATATTGGAACATTTGGTGATAACAAAGATGGTGTAGATGGCATTCTAGGTGATACTACAAGAAAAGCTTACATTGATTATGTGAATTCTACATCTGAATATGATCCTAGAATTGCAAGTTATGACTCAAGATTTTCTGCATTAAATTTAGTATCGGATGATGTATCACCTTTAGTCTCATTAGCAATGGAAAAGGCAGATAGAGATTTTAAAGATGAAGAAATACAAAAATTAAAATCTGTATTTGAAAGAGTAAATCTTTCATCAAAAGCTATATCTCAGATGGTGGGGGATGTTGATTCAGAATGGTTAGAGTCTGCAGCAGCAGGTATATTAGGAACTGAAAGTAGAATGGGTACATATAATTCAGATGGTATATTAAAAGCAGATCCATTTGATAAAAGAGCTAGCGATAATAGAACTCCTTGGGGTACAGGTCAATTATTTGAGCTTGGCGATATGAAGAGAGGAATTCAAAGTTTAGTTGGAATGGACGATGCTGAAAAATCTTTAGGTATTGCTAAAACAAAGTTTGAAAATATTGATCCTGAAGAAAGAGCTTTTTTAAATATAACGTCCCCTCAAGATCTTTTAGATCCTCAAAAATCTATAGACTTAACTATATTAAGTTTAGCCAAAAGATATAATAGATTAAAATCATATAGTGCTCAATTTCCAGAATTAAAAATGACAGATGATGATATTAGAAATCTCGCAATACTAGGTCATAATGAAGGAGATGATGCTCAATCTCAAAATCGTTTTGGTAGATATATGAAAAATGGAGATTACAATCCTAAAACTATGAGTGAAGAGCTACATTCAATGCGTTCTTTATTTAATCCTACTTCACAAACAAAAGATTTTAGCAGTTCTTATTATAAACACATACCCGGAGGAGGTAAACTGTTTGATTGGTTTGGTAGTGAAAGTCCTACATATGTAGCCAATGTTAAAAAATACATGGATGAGCTATACGGAAATGTTAAAGATAAAAATATGTCAGGTTTAGTATATGATACAGAAAACCAGAAATACATAAAAAGAAATGGAGGGGAAGAGGATTCTGATATAAAAAAGGCCCTTCACATATATAAAGATTTTTTCAATAATAAATATAAAGGGAATCCTTTAGCGGGATCAGCTCAAAATTTATATGAGCTATTAAATAGAAAGTTTTATACGCAAGCAAAACAAAATGGGATGTCCCCAGCAAATTATATAATGACCAACAGTTAATCGTGCAATTGCTTATTAGCTTAATAATTTGTATATTATAATATACTATGAGAAGAAAAAGTTTAAATAAAATAAGTTTACAAAGGGGTGGCGGCACTCCTAAAAAAACTGTTTCTAGAAATACAGAAAAAAAACCATCTAATCCTGATTATGCCGATTTAGTACCTAGTATAAAGTCAGCAATTGAAATGGGAGCAAGTGTTAAAGAATTATTGTTTGAACTTATTCAGCAAAATGTTCCAGATGAAGATATTAAAGGTGCTTTAATAGAATCTGGAATTGAAGAAAGTGCAGTAGAAGAGGCTGAGTTTGAAATTCAACAAGATGCAATGAGGCAGATGCAACAGCAAATGCAAGCTGCAGCGGCTCAAAAACAAGAACAACAAAATCCTCAACAAGAACAAGATCCTAATTTAGAGCAAGCTGCAGATGGTACAGAAACAAAAGATCCTCCTCCAGATAGTATAATTGATTTACTAGCTGATTACAATATAGATCCTGATTCAAAAGAAGGTTATGAACTTGCAAAGAAACTCACACTTGAAGCAATAGAAAGTGGAAACTCAGTTCCTCAATTCTCATGTAGAGGAGGAGGTTGTGCTGCAATTGCATCTAACGCAGCTAGAGAATTTGGCGTATTTAATAATAGAGCAAATGCTTGGGATTTAGGAAATAAAAATTATCCTCAATGGATTAGTTCTAATTATGCTGAAGATTTAAAGAAAAAACAACTTGCGCAAAGATGGCTGGCAGGAAATAAAGATGCAGATATAAATTCAGAAAGATATAAAGAGTTTTTAGAAACAGCCAATAAACCTTTAAATCATATACCTGGTTGGAGATATAACCTGGGTGAATTTCAAGAAAATGTTAAAGCTGGTAATTTAGTTGGATTAGATAGATCTAATAGCCAAAGTTCTATTGCATATGCCAATAATCAGACATATCCTAAAAATAGAGGATATGAGCATTCTGGTTTCATGATGGATGATAATTATATGATTCATGGGTCTAAACATGATCATGGGCCCAACTCTCCATATAAAGGTGTATATACCATAGATGATATTCAAGATGGTATTGCTTTGCCTGGTTATGGAGAATACTCACCAGTTGAAACTATTGGTGTTGATAAAGTAGATGATATTTGGAATACTGTTCAAGAAAATGACTATATGAATAAGCTAGTTGATTTCTTTAAAAGTATTGAAATGCCTGATACAGACTTTTCTTTAATGCCTTTTGCATATGGAGATGAGGTTAAAGATCTGCCTGAAAATCCACCAACAAATAACCCTGAAGGTTTTTTATCAAAAGCTGATTATAATGCTAAAATGTTAGCAGAAGCTACAGCAAAAAATCAAGAGTTAAAAAGTGCATATGATTCAGAATTAAGTAATTATAATAATTATCTAACTGAAAAAGAAAAGTATGATGCGTCTAATTCTGGATATGCAGCTTCCTTAGATGCTTACAATTATCAACAGGCTAACCCTAATATGTTTCCTACAAGATTTGGAGGCATAGGATGGAGAAGTGGTTTAGATAAAAGCTTTCAAGATCCCTCAAGGTATAGAAAAATAGATGAAAAAGAATTAGCCGAATTTAATTCAAAAAAAGAAAAGTTTGTCAATCAAAATAATGCTAGACTTAAAGGCCTTACAGGCGAAGATGCAGATTCTCCCCAAGAGCAATTTATTCCTGCTAAATCCACATATGTTCCTGTAGATTGGAAAGGAAGTGCTTATGATGCTCAACATCTTGGTTCAATATATGAGAATCTTCAAAAACCTGTTTCTCCAGGAGCTGCTCCTACAGAGGTAATAAAACCAACAGAACCTTCTTATGTTGATACTACACAATACATGGATACTGAAATTACTCCTTTGCCGGTAATGTCAGCAGGTACTTTATCAGGAACTCCAACTCAAGGTATAATAGGTGAGTATGAAGAAGACGAGATAGAAGCTCCTACTTATAATTCTTGGGAAGGTTCAAGACCTCAAAAATTTATGGGTGCGAAAAATCCATTTAGAGGTGGTAGAAGATTATCTGCGGGATTAACTCAAAAACTTTCAGGTTATGACAGTGATGCAATGAACGCTGAAATTGATGCTGCAGAAAGTGAAGGTAGAAGAATAAATTTTGAAGGCTTAGGTAAAGGTTCAGCATCTAGTGGAAAATTTCAAAAACAATACAATAAAGAATATGATGAATATGAGGCTGCTATAAAAGAAAGGGAAGATCAAAATGCTCTTTCTAAAGCTATGACTCAAGGTATGCTTAATAGATTTACAGGAACAAATGATAATCTTGTTAAAAATCAAGACGGAGATGAAATAATTCCAGGTGCCGTTTCTGATAATACCAGTGTAGTAAATCCATATCCCCATTACGGATCATCAGAACCTTTTAAAAAATTATCTAAAAGTGATTTTTATTCCAACATTATAAAAAGAATGACAGAAAATTCTGATAATAATGTTGATAATAATGTTGATACTTCTACGGATATGTATAACTCACAAGGTGTGACAATGCAATCAATTGGTATGCAAAAAGGCGGGGAGCCGCCATCTAAAGCCTATTTAAAAAATATTTCTAAAATATTAAATAAAGAAGGTGTTCATCCTTATATGCTAGTTGTTGGTGATAAAGAATTGGGTATACCAAAAATGGTTAGTAGCCCTGCGGCATTAACTTCAATATTAGGAAAGATACCTAATTCATACTATGAGGATGAGAATTTTATGAATGTTGTTGGCGATACATTTGCTTTATTAAACAATGGGGACCAATACCAAAACATTAAAGATGAATATTATTCTTTATATGGCAATGACCGGGAACAAGCAGAAGCAACTAAAAAATTAGAAGACCAAGCTTATAATAATTTAGGTACAACTAAGAAAGCTGAAGAGGCGAAAGAAGCTAAAAGGATTGCAGCTGAAGAAGTGCAATGGGCTAAAGATGATGCTCAGTATGAAAAGCAAAGACAAATAGATATTGCTAATAAAAAACGACAAGCTGAAATAGATAACATGAACTTTCTTCAGTTAGCTACTGGTGCAGCTGGAGAACTTTACGATGAATATGTTGAGCAACCTCTTAGAAGTGGTATTAATAGTATTGCTGATGCGCCTGTAGATGGTCTTAAATGGGTAGACAATGAAATACTTAAACCGGTTGTAGATTACGCTTGGGAAAATGCCATCAATCCAGCAATAGATTATACAGTTGGTCATGGATTACCGATTGCAATTGATGCAGCGCAAGATGTAAATAATTTATATAGGCGTATAGATAACACTCTTAAAGGCCAAAGTTATAGCTCTGAAGATGCACCTTTCTATAATTTCTTGTTTGATAACTCAGCAGGAACAAGCTATAATAGTTCGTTTGATGATGCGTTTAATTCTGCATATGATGCAGGTGTTGAAGAATTTAACTGGAATGGTAAAAGATATAACACTGCCAAAGAAGGCGAGTCAAGAAAGGGAAATCCAAGGTCTGCTGAAACACAAAAAGCATTGGATATTATGGGTAAATATCTAGATGAAAATTTTGAGAGCACTACAGTGAATGGCATAACATTGAAGCCTAGCGAAAGGTTATTTCATATGCATGCGGAAGGTAACAGCCCGTTTATATCAGGAGATCCCGCTAAGATATTTTCCATGTTTAATGTAGCCGATGATAGTAAAAATACGAAAACTGATACAAATCTTTCAGAACTGATTGAGGGTTCAGATGAGAAAAGTAAACTATTGGCAAGTTATTTTAAGCCTGGTTTTAAAGTAGACGATCAAAGTACATGGATCCCTAAAGATAAGTATAGCATATCCAAAGATGAGGTGCAGCATACCGATGATAAGAAAAAAGCTTATAAAAGTAGATCTATATATAAAGATGAAAAAGGTAACTTCCATCTTTCCAGTAGTGGTAGACCATCCTATGATCCAACATCTAATACAATGCATTTAGATAAAGATCTGCTTAATAATCCTGAGCAATTACTAAGCGCATATATTGCAGAAATGTCTCATGTAGCCCAACAAAAGAAAATAGGTGCGGGGGAGATGATGAAAGATTTTGTATCTAAAGACGGAAGTTTTTATGATTCAGATGCTTTTGGTCAAATGCGAAAGAATCTTAAAAAGATAAATACTGGGTTTGGACCTTTAGATGAAATTTTGCAACCAGCGGCTAATCAAATATTAAAAAATACAGTTCAAAATGATATTTATGGTGGAAATAAAACAGTAGATCAAGTCATTAAGGGATATAGATCAGGAGATCCTTATTATGCAGAACATGCTCATAAGTTTTATGAAGACGGTGCGTTTAATTATCTTTTAGGAAATAAAAATGAAGATGGTAGTTTAATTCAAGGATTATATGACCCAAAAGTAGGCTATGAAGCAAGCGGTCACTTTGAAGGTGATGGTCATGATCATAAATTTGGAGGAGAATCTCTTAAAAAATTATCTATGGGTGCAGGCATACCTGGCAATATAAGCAATCTACCAGGTGGTACATACGGTGCTAGATATAGAAACCCAATGACTTCATATCTTCCTATGGATTTAGGAATGAAGGGATCAGGAGCTAACTTTTTAGCAAATGCAATTCAAGCAGTTCCCAATTTATTTTCAAACAAAGATAGAGATGGTGATGGAGCAATGGATGGATTGCTTAGAGATAGAAAGTTAAAAAGAAATAGAAAACGAGATCAAAAAGGTTTTGAATATGATTACTACTTAGAGGATCAAATGGGTAATAGACCCAATCAAAGTTTATCTGGTTATTCTTCGCAAGACTTATATGAAGCTATTAGAAGAGGTTCTGGCATGGATGGGGTAAGAAGTGCTGAAGAAATGGAATCTGATTTAGGAAAATTTTCTAAAGTTGACTTTAATCCTAAAACTGGTGACTATGAGATGATAATGTCTGACAGAGATCCATTAGAACGTCTTTCTAAAAATAAAAAAATTAGAGAAGCTTTCATGGAGAAGTACGAAGGTATGGATTCTAACATGGGTGACTTTTTACAAAGATTTAAGGATAACCCAGAAAGTAAAGAAAAGTTCTTAGAGATGTATAAAGCAAGAAAAGATGGTTCTACTTTTGGATTCTCTCCAGGCATGGAAGCATTTACATATGGAAAAGATGAACAAAATCCTTATTATTATAACACAATGATGGGATATAATCAGTATCATCCAGATGCAATTTCAGATGAGGCTGTTCAAAAACTAGTATTTGATAACTTTATTTCTCCTCAACTTGACACTAAAGAAATGGATCCGGGATATGGTGTTCTAAGATTTCCAAATACACCATTTACTTTTAGAGATGGAGGAGGTTTACCAAAGGCTCAACCAGGCATGGAATGGTTAGCAGGGCAAATAGCTGATCAAGCTGCTTATGAGCAAAATCAAATGGCCAAACAACAATTCGAAGTAGATATGGGTCAATACATTGGCTCATTTAATAATTCAATGGGTCTTCCAGATGGAAGTGTAGAATTTCCCACAGCTCCAGGAGATGTTGACCCAAGTGATCTTCAGATGATGTTTGCCGTTAATCAGGCAGAACAAAGTGCGATGTCTAATATGCAAGAAGGTAAAGCTGCAATGATAAGAGATAATCAACCTGAATCAGATTTTGAATTAAAGAAAAAAAGAAAGAAAGGCTTATTTAAAGAAAAACTTAACAAAGCAAAAGATAAATTCGGAAACATTAGTAATAAAGTAGTAGGGGTAGCATCAGATATAAATAGCATGTTTAGAGATCAAAGAGGTAGATATGCAGCTAATCAAGCAATGCTTGAAGGCACAAGTGTAGATGCACAGGGAATGCAATTTCAAGGTGAACTTGCTAGAGGTAGAAGAGATTTAAATACAGGTATTGAATATGATGTTTTAATGGGGAACTCTCCATCTGGATATGACGATGGTTCTCAGTTTAGTAAAAGAGGAGGAGAAGTATTAGATTTGTCTCCAGCAATGATTGCAAAACTTATTTCTGCAGGCGCAGATATTGAAATGAAATAATTATGAAAGTTAAAATTAATAAGTTACCGGAAGGCTTTGAACTAAAAGATGGAAAAATAGTTGAAAGTAAAGCGCATGGTGGTGCTACATCTGGTTTAAGTACTGGAGATCAAAGTGATTTTGGTTTAGTTACTTATACAGGTAGTACACATATAAGTGATGTAGATCCTACAGATGTTAGGTTTAGTTTATCTAGTGTTCCAAGAGAGGAAGCTAACTTAGAAGCTGAAGGTGGAGAAACTGTTTTAACTGATTTAAACCAAGATGGTATATTTGGTTTATATGATATTAATGGACCAAGACACAGTAGTGGTGGTGTCCCAATGTTTTTACCAGAACAATCTTTTGTATTTTCAGATACTCAAAAAATGAAGTTGAGTAAAAGTGATCTAAAAGAATTTGATATAAATTCAAGAAAGAAAATAACTCCAGCTAAGGTATCCAAAAAGTTTTCTTTAAATGAGTATTATGGTAAAATGAATGATGAATATGCAGATGATATACAAGTTAAGTCTGCAGAGCTCATGCTTGAAAAGAACGGCCAAGACTTATCTAAACTTGCATTCTTTCAAGAATTAAATAAAAACTTTGATGATGGGGTTCCTTTAGCATCTCATCCTTACTTAATGTCTATAGGCGAAGATCCTATTGAATTTACTGCTAAAATAGAAGAGATTTCTAGGCAACAAGCAGAACAAAAAGCAATTCAAGCATTGCCTATAGAGCAACAACAGCAGATTGAAATGATGCAACAGCTTATGGCTCAAGCACAACAAGCTGAGCAACAACAAGCTCAGCAAGCTGAAGAGCAAGCAGCTCAAGATCCGCAACAAATGAATGCTGATCCAATGATGACTCAGTCTGGTTCTGAAGAGATGATGGCTCAACAACAACCAATGGGTCAGCCCGAAATGCCACCAATGCCAGATATGGATATGTCTGGTATGCCTCCAATGATGAAAATAGGTGGAGAAAACTTATACAAAGACGGAGGTGAAGAAAAGCTTAGAAAAAGGATAGGAAAAAAAGTAGCAAGTGGTGAAGAATTAAGCTATGATGAAAGGCAGCTAGTAAATGCTGATTATAAACAGGCAATAGCTGATGGTAAGCAGTATACATATGGTAATTATACATTTGCAGACGTACTTCAACATGCTGGTCCGGAGGATGTGGCAAAAGGAGATGATGGCTTAGCTTGGTGGGAAGGTGAAATAAAAACCCCAGATTGGTTAAATGATGCTATGGATTTTGTTGGTCTTGGTCCTGGTGTAGCGGAAGCTCCAGAGACTGGAGGTCCAGCTGATACTAGATCGAATGCACAACTTAGAGCTGACATAGGTAAAAAAATTGCATCAGGGGAGCCTCTTGATAGCTATGAAATGAACATGTATAATGCTGATCAGTTCAGAGCATCTACTGATCCTAGTTTTGCAAATAAAAAACAATATGGAGAATATGACTATACAGGACTTCAACAATATTTACAAGGGGAAACTCCAAACCCAGTAAAACCAAAACCATCTACAGAACTTAGAGAACTAACATATGCGGATGAATTTGCAGACCAACTTAAAGCTGCTGGTGTGAAAGATGGCTTTGTAGTTGATGATGATGTAGTTAAAGCATTTGCAGATGAGCTTAATGTTAAACCTGAAGAAGCTAAAGCTATTATACTTGAAGGTGCAGAAAAAGCAGGCATTTCAGTAAGAGATGATTCTGATGTAAAAGCATCAGCTGTTCCTGCTAAACCATCAGCTTCCTCTAGCAGTAGTTCTTCTTCTAGTTCTTCTTCTAGTTCTTCTGATGGATCTGGTAGTGATACAAAAGCTACAGTAACATTAAAAGATGGAACTCAGGCTACAGGAACTTTAATTGATATTTATGATGAAAAAAATCAACAAAGTAGACGTGGTATAGTTGATTCTAATGGAAACTTTATTGATGGATCATTAATAAAAGATGATATAAGCCAAAGACCTAAGTATCAAAAAGCAGTTAGAGATGCGGATGGAAATATACAATATTACGGTACTGCAGATTTAACAACTGAAGTAAGACAAGCAGACTTTGAAACAAGATTTCCTTGGGCTAAAGATATTGAAGGTTATGATTATTCTAATGGTAAAGGTCCATGGGTTCTTAAGTTCCAAAAAGAATATGAAACAAGAAGAAAGAAACTTTATGAAGATAAAGGTTTACCTTATGTTCCATACTTTAAAGATAAGAAGGCTGAAGGTTATAGATCTGGCGAAGGCTTTGATAGTAAGTTTGGAATGCATACGTATAGCTCTCCATGGCTATCATTACCTGAAGATACTCCTGAACCTGAACCTACACCAGAACCAACTCCAGAACCTACACCAGACCCTGTAGATCCAATTGATGTTCCTGAATTGCAGCAACAAAAGGTTGGGCCTACTGCAGATTGGTGGATACAAGATTTATTAAAATTAAATGCAATCTCTAATAGAGAAAGAGATATGTTCTTACCTTGGCAACCGGGTGTAAGAAGAACTAAATATGATTTTGTATTAGAAGATCCAACTAGAGCTATTGCATCAATTAATGAGCAATTAGGTATTACTACAGATGGTATAGCAGCTTTCTCAGGACCTCAAGCATTATCAGCTAGAACTGCACAACTTCAAGGTAAAGCGGCAGAGGCGATTGCAAATGAAATAGGAAGAGTTAATGCTAGAAATGTAGGGACAATAAATAGAGGTCTTCAAGTACAAGCTCAATATGATAACATGTTTAATCAAGAAGAAGATAAGAGAAATACAAAATTATTTGATGATACTCAAGCTACATTACAAATGTATATTAACGAAAAGAATTCGGATGAACAACAGTATGCAGATGCTTTATCAAATGCTATAACAAATAAAGCTAATACATACAATATGAATTCTATTCAAGATTACTACAATGTAGATCCTAATAGTGGCGGTATGATTAAGATGGTAAACTCTAAAGCTCTTGATCCTGCACCAATACCGGGAGAATATGATTTTATTACACCTTATGGTGAAATTGCAAAACGATATAAAGCTGCTACAGGGCAAGATGCAACAAAAGAAATGATGGAAGGATTAATGGCTCAACATGCTATGAGAAAAGCAGGTCAAAATCCTCAAGAATCAAATCTTCAAAGAGAAATTAATAACAATCCATATGCAATGAATATGTATTCAAATTTGAAACAGAAAAGCGGTGGAGAAAAAAAACAAATAAAAAAATGGGCGGTCCCATTTTATGCAGGAAAGACAGGAATGTAAACTTTAAAAGTGTTTTGCATATACTTCATAAACCTGATAAATTTTTTTAAATTAGTATTATGGCAACTTATGTACCAGGTGTACCCCAATATTTTCCAAAATTAGAACCATTTACACCGGATTATAAATTTTTATCAAGTGTTTTAGATTCTAGAACAGATAGATACAATAAAAACTATAAGGCGGTAAATGACTTATATAGTAAAGTAGTATACGGAAACCTATCTAGGGAAGATACTAAAAGTATAAGAAATCAATATGCTGAAAACTTAGGTCCAAAATTGCAACAAGTTTCTGGAATGGATTTATCCATGGCTCAAAATACTGAGGCAGCTAAATCCTTATTTAAACCATTTTTTGAAGATGATCTGATTGTTAAAGATTTGGTTACAACTCGCCAATATCAAAATGAAATGAGCTATGTAAATCAATTACAAAACTCTCCTGATAGACAGCAAAGAGAAATGTACTGGACTACAGGACTTCAAAAAATGCAATTTGAAATGCAAGATTTTATAAATGCATCAGAAGATGATGCTTTAAGAATGGCTGCACCTAAATATACTCCAGATGCTGATTTATATGAGATGGCAATGGAACATCTAAAAGCTTCAGGTTTAACTTCGGATATTACAGAACCTAGTAAAGATGGTATGTGGATGATCCGTAGAAAGAATGGAGACCTTATTACAAGACAAGCTTTGCAAGATGTGCAGATGGCACTTAAGGATGATCCTAGAGTTGTAAATGCATATTATGCAGATTCTTTTGTAAGGTCTCGTAAATTTGCAGATGATGGTATTCAAGCTGGAAAGTTTGCAAATATTAAAGAAGGTCAGGCAGCATGGGCGACTGAACAAGTAAATAGAGTTGAAAAATTAATTGCTACAAAAAATGTAAAACTTAAAGAAGAAAATCAGAAGCTTTCCAATATTGTAGTTGATTGGGAAAACTATAATAATGTATACGGAGTTACAGAAGGTTCAGATGAAGAAAAAGCAATGAATGAATCAACCTCAATATACGAAGCAACAAAAGCTGCAATAAAAGGAAATGATGATGCATTGTCTGATAATAAAGGAATTAATGAAGAAGATTTTCAGGGGTTATTGAATAGAGCTCATAGTTTACTTATGCATCATAATATGGAAGGAGATCTTCAAGCGGCAGCTATTGCATATAGTAATATTGATAAGGTTGTTGAAATGAAAGAGTCAGAACTTCAAAAACAAAAAATCAGGTTTAGGTTTGACATGGCTAAGCTTAGAGCAAAACAAGCAGGTGATCGAGAACTTGAGAAATTAAAGAATAGAAATAAACTAAAACAAATTGATTACGAAGCAGCAGGTGGGGAACTTGGTTTAAAATTACAAGAAGCTTTAGGAGGAACTTCTACCTCATATGGTCAACCGGGAACTATTGATCTAAAAAAAGATAAAAACGGCAAAGTAATTTTAGATGAGGATTTTGATGCTCTATCAGCAAACGAGGAGCAAGTGGCTGATCAATTTGACCATATGAAAGGTGATATGGTTGATGATGCAATGGATGCTTATATAAATATATTCGCATCAAATCAAACAAATGGAGTCTATACTATTACAGGAGACGGTTATTCATTTACAGGAGATAGAGAGTCTATTAAGAAGCAGTTTATGAATCACGATGATAAAATAGAATCCTTCTTTACAGACATGCAAGATGAGATGATTAGAGCTAAGGCATCAACCGGGGCTTCTAAAAGTAATGGAGGCGCTATGTTTTATGCCAGAAATAATGGACAAGATTACGATGCTCTTTATCAAAGAATGAATAACACATATTCAAAACGTCAAGCTTTAGATGGAGCAATGACATATACATATAATAAAGCAAATGAAAACTTTATTAAATTATTAAAAATTCCAGCTGATGCTGCAATAGGTAAAGAACATGAAGACTTAATTGGTGTGTTGAGTCAAAGCGAAAGCATCCCAAAAATATTTGCTCTAGGAGGAAAAGGGGGAGATCCTCATACTAAACTATTAACTGAGGAAGAATATGTAAAAGCATATATAGATTGGGCTAGAGAAAATGGGCAGTCTACAGATGTAGAAAATACTATTTTTGATACAAGTACTTGGTCGTCACATAACTCAAATGAAAGAACTCAATTATCTGATGGTACTAATGCAGGTTTTGGTTATGGTCAAGATTTATCTGAAAATAGTAAAAGAACACTTGAGAATTTGGCAAAGTATGGTGAAGATGATGGATATTCGGCAGATTCAAGAAGTCTTGGATATGAAGGGGAGTTTAAATTTCAACCTGAGTTAGCTGCATTTCAAGCTAAAAAATTATATGCACTTCAAAGAGACTTAGTTAATAAGACATTAAATGGTTCAATGAATAGAGTCCAAGAAGAGATGTATGAAGATGAGGATGGTAATGGCGCTCCTTACGTTAAGATGTTTGATGAAGCAAGTGTTAATCAGGTTATGCTTGGTATCTCTGATGCAAATATGTCTGCGGGAGATATTGAAATTTCCCCAACAGTGACTGTAAACTTTGATCCATTGATGCTTACAGAAGAAGGTGTAAATATGATAGGCAATCTGAATAGACAGATTAAATCAACAGATAGCAGAGAGCTTTACTTCTTAGATGGTGATTTCATGCAAGAGGAGGACGGTGATTATAATATGGAATTTTTAGCAGAAGAAAATGAAAAAGGGAGTGCGGATGCAAAAAGAATATTCTTACAAAACTATTTAAGTGATGTAATGAGAATGCAAGCTAAGGGTGCTACAAAATCTAATTATCCAAAAGCTACAATATCATATACAAATAGCATTGTTGATAAAGATTACTTAGATGACTCAGAAAATCCAACTGAAAGAATAGGCTCATATAAAATAGAGTTTGGTGCTGACTTTATAGATCAGTACGTTGGTAGTAAAGAAAAGATGGAAGCTCTTGGAATTGATAAGACCCAGTTAGCAGACATAGCAAAAAATGGTATAATGATAGCATTTCCAGCAGGTAAAGACATTAATCCAGCTAAGCATGGAGAGTATAATTTTTCATCAGTAGCTACAGAAATAACTTCATCAGCTAATAGTTCTTACCAAAGAGAGGTTAGTCGTGGAGGAAGCGTGAATGTACAAAGAGATCAAAATGGTCAATATGTTGCATCTTACGAACCTCTATTATATAATACCCAAACTGGTCAGTATGATGCATTACCAAGACAATATCAAAATTTGGGCGGTGATCGCTATGGGTTAGATCAACAAATTAATAAGTTGTTGGATGGCATAAGAGTCATAAGACAGAAAAATATCCAAAGAGAAATGGCCGGTAAAAAAGCAAATAAATAATTATGGCAGAATTTGAAGATGGAATAAACCTTCCACAAACCAATAATCTTACTCCTCCACCTGGAGTACCGAGCGATGCTTTTGAATTTGAATCTGTTAGGGATTTAGAAATTCCACCAAATTTAGAAGTTTTTGATGATGCTTTAGACTCAAATTATGAGATGTTAATGGCAGAGCAAGCATCTATTATAAATTCTTTACCTGGTTTTGAAACAACAGGTAATATGAATAGCCCATATCCTTCTGGTGGTAGAAATAATGCTCTTCCAAATGGATCTAAAATGTCAACTGACTTGAGTAGTGCAGATGGTGTTTTAAATTTTATGAAAGGTATTGAAGCTCTTCCTGCAGAAATGCCAGATGAGCCAAAGATTGCAGATCCAATATATATAGGTTCAAGAGATAGTAATTTTGATAGATACTATAATCATGGAGATTTTGGTGAACTTGGATTTAATCCTTCTATTGATAATGAAACTTACTATAACGCAAATACAAATTGGTTTCAGGAAATGGGTAGAATGTTTCCGCAGTTTGCTAGAACTATGGGTACTGGTTTTCTTTCTAGCTATAGAGCAATGGGTGATTTATTTGATGGCGGACCCTCAGATTATTTTTCTGAAAAAGATTTAACAAGTGCAATTGAGTATGCAGATGCAAATAGAATAGGTAGTTCTACATCAGGTGGTGCGTGGGCTACAAACTTTACCTTGAACATGGGTTATAGTATGGGTATAATTGCAAATATTGCTGTTGAAGAAGCAGCTTTATTTGGATTAGCTGCTTTACAAGGTGGGCTGAATCCAGCATCGGATGCAGCTCTTGTTGCAAGAACTGGGTATAATGTCAAAAGATTTTTTAGTGCAATAGGAAATGCTTTTAGTATTACTAAAGCACTTAAAGCAAGTAGAAATTTATTGATGAAGCTAAATAGAATTGAAAATTTTAAAAGCTTTGGTCAGGCTGTAAAAGTAGGAGGAAATGTTCTTGGAGATCTTTTAGCACCAGAAACTGTTAGAGCATTTAAACAATTAGGTACTGCTGGTAAAACAGTTGAAAACATGACCGATCTTGCTAAGGCTGGTAAAATATTGGCCGGAGCATATAGAGATTTTAGATCTCTTAATATGGCTATGTCTGAGAGTAAGATGGAGGGTGGTATGGTATTTAATAATGTACTTGCAAATGGTTATAGTGCCAAAGTACTTGAAAATCAAGCTGCTGGTTTAGGTTCTGAGTTAACACCTGATCAATTTAAGGAGATATCAGATAATGCAAATAAAGCATCGTTTTCTACAATAATGAGAAATGCTCCGTTAATATATCTTACAAATCAAATTACTTTAGGCACTGCATTTGGTGGATTCAAAAGATCTTTACCTCAAGCTATGAGACAAGGATTTGAAGGATTAGCAAGGAGACAGATACGTAGTAAAGCTATAAGAACAGCAGAAGGTACTATTGCAAAAGATGTCTTTGAAGACGTGGGAGAATCTTTAATGGAAGATATGTTTGGTGTATTTTCTAAACAAGGATTTAAAAAACTTAAAGCTTTAGGTCTTAAGGGAAGCTTGCAAGCAACAGCCGGAGGGGCACTTAGATATTTTGCAGCAAACTTTTCTGAAGGTGCTCAAGAACTGTATCAGGAAGCTGTGGCCAATGGTGTAGAGAATTACTATAACGCATTAATGTTTGATCCTTCAAGAGACGAGGCTGAGTTATACAGGGCTTCTGTAAATTCAGCACTATCTTCACAATGGAGTTCTGAAGGTATCCAAACATTTTTAAGTGGTTTTATGATGGGTGGTGCCATGCAAGGACCTCAAAATTTAATATTCAAAGGTGCTCCTAATTTATTTAGCTATGTTAAAGATAAACAGGGTTATATGGATGCAGCTAAAAAAAGAGATGCAGAAGCTGCGCGAATAACTAAAGAATATAATGATGCCTGGAATCAGCAAGCTTTAGATATAGGTTATATTTTTGATACCAATGTTGATGCATTTGTTAAACAAAATCAAACAGGTAAAGAATCAACTTTTGCTCAGTACGAAGGTGATCATATGGCTAATATTGATTCTAAGCATTTTGCAAAGTTTGATTTTTTAGTAAACCTTGCTAAAAGCGGAAATGTTAATTTATTTCGAGAGCAGCTTGATAATATGTTAGAAATGACAGATGCTGAACTAGGTGCTGCTTTTCCAAGTGCTACAAAATCTGAAATTAAATCTGGTAAAATTCGAACTAGAATTCAAGATATGATTCAGAAGTCTCAAGAAATTGAAAAGCTTGTTTCAGAATCTAAAGATGATTCTCCAAATCCGCATAACCCAAATAAATTTCAACCTGGGACAAGAGAGCATGGAGAAGAAATGCGAGCTTATATAGCCTGGGAGCATGTAAGATATTTAAAACTTTTTACAAAGGATGCTTTAGTAAATGCTGGCGAAAGGAGATTAAAGATAATGGAGTCTATGGCATCTCATCCTGTCTTGGGAAAAATTGCAGCCAATCAACTAACAGTTCTTTTAACTAAAACTGGAATAGAAGCAGAGATGTCTCGCTTAGCAGGTGAAATTTCTGTTATTGAAAACACCAAAGAAAATAAAGAAACCTTAGATACAATGGCTAATAGATTAACTTTATTAGCATCTATATCAGAAGTTTTACATTCACCTGAAAATGCAACCGCTTTAAAGGGAAGAAGAAAAGGTGCTTTTGATATGAGATCATTTAAGAAAAAATTAAGAGGTCCCTTATATGAATATTTAAAACATCTAGCCGGTTCTCAGGATGATGTTGTAGTTACAGATGAAATAGATAATGCATTAACAGCAATTATAGATTTTCAGCATTTAGATAGCCGACAAGATAAATATTTCATGGCTTTAGAAATGTTAGAGAATCCTCAAGAATTAGATAGACTTAGAACAAGATCTAAAGAGTACTTAGAGGAGTATTACAAAAATAGATTAGTTAGGTTTAGAGAAATTATTGATCAACAAGCATTTAAAAAGGATATAAAAGATTTTTTAGGCAAGCTTGCAGAAAAGGGTGTTTTCATAAATCAAAGAGAGTTTAATGAGTTCATTAAAACTGGAGATCTAGATGTTATTAAATCTTTTTATAGTGAGCAGGGTCAGCTAAATCCTATAGATGATCCGGAACTTTTAAGACAAGTTATAGCAGTAAGAGAACAGTTTAGAGATATTTTATTATCTCAGCATAAGGCAAAAACAGAAGCAAAAGCAGAAACAATAGATGAATCTAAACCTCAATCACAAGAAGAAATTGTAGAAGAGTTAGAGGAATGGGAAGAAGAAAATGGAGTTGAGATTGATGACGATATAACACTATATGGAGAAGAAGAAGAAAACCCGGTATTAAAAGCTCTACTTAAAAATAAATATAGAAAATATGTAAGCACACTAACCAATCTTAAGAAAAGAAATCCAAATGATAAGAACATACCAACTCCTTTAAAATTCAATGATTATGTTGCAGATATTGTTCCTAAATTAAAATATGTTGAAGCTTATAAAAAACTTAAATCTTTATGGGGTTCAGATTTAAAAGAGCCTAATAAAAATAAAAGAGATAAGATATATAAAAACGATATTGGATTTTTAAAATGGTTGGCCTTAAGAGCAGAAGATCCTCAAGTTGTAGGAATCCTCATGAAAGATGTAAATCTTGGGGAAGGCATGCAAGGTAAAACAGCTGCATATGGAGATTTGAAAATTACAGATTTTTTAGAAAGCTATGAATCTCCATCTATGCGTAAGGATAGCAAGGGTAAACGAAAAGTAACACTTGTAAAAAATGGAGAGGGTAAATCATTTGGCGTTAAGAAAGTAACGCCTAAAAATAACACAGGTGAAAAACTTACAGCATATACAGTAGTAAATTTAGCTACTGGTAAGAGAGCTAGTGCTGCAGATTTAGAAGCTGCAGGAATTGAAAGGAATGCATTTAAGACAGTATCTGAAGCAAAGAAAGCAATGGGTTTATTGGATGCATCTGTTGAAGAATCTAAGGAGTTTACGTTTGATGGTAAAGAATTTAGCTATGGTCAAATTATTACAAAAGGTGGTCAAGAGTATATTGTATTATCTAAAGCTGGCGTAGTAAAGAATTCTAAAGATGGTTACATATTAATTGCACCATTAGAAGCATATAATAAAGCAATTGAAAAGGGTGTAACGGCAAAAAAAGCAGGCATAAGAGAAAAGATAAATTATGGCGAGGCAAAAGACTATGAAATATCAGAGCTAACGTTTGAACAATCTTCTTCAAATAAAACAAAGATAAGAGTAGATGAGCCAACTAAGATTATGCCTTATAGAGAAAGGGGTGAATCTGATGCTGAAACAGATACTAGATTCTCATTAATAAATCAAATCTTAACTCAAGAAGAAATTGAAAATGGTTTAAGCATAGTCGTAAAAAGAAATAATGTAGGCCCAAATACACCAAGAAGATTGCAGTCTTTCCAGGATAAAGAAAAAAATTCTCAAGTTGTATTTATGCAAGAGCCATTAGAGATTGCATTAGTATTTGATGATGTAACATTTGCAAAACTTGAAGCTGGATTTGAAGAGTTAGGTGTTGGCGTTAGTCCCTCTAAGACCTTTGGATTTTTGAAAAATAGCACGGTGCAAATTAAAGATAGTGCTGGTAATGCTATAAACCCTATATCAATTACTCCTGAAATTGTAAAAGAAACATTTATAGTAAACGGAAATATAGATGCTGTTACTGAAACCATCCAAAAAAACTTTGCTATACAGAATGTATATCTAAGAGCAATCTATGATAAGTTAGATAAAGCAGACTCAGCTGAATTAAAGCTTTCCGATATAGAAGACTTTAATATTAATATGAGTGCTGGTTCTATGAACTTCACTGCTAAAGGTGTAGAAACTCTATTGTCTAATCTAAACTTTAATACTGTTGAAGGTAGCAAAGTTATATTTGTAACATCAAAGAGCTTAGTCAAAGGTAAAGTAGTCAAGACGACAAAAATGATTACAGACTTTGAGGGTGAAAGTCAGGATGAGGAGTTTGAGTTTGAAGAAAGGATTAAGGCTGAGCTAACAGCTCAGAATCCAAACATGATTAAGAATATTGAAAAAGCCGGCCGTTATGTAATGATTACTAAAACGCAGAATGGTAAATATTCATATGCTCCTATAAAAACTACAAGGGTAGATAAGGCAGATCTAAATGAGATATTTGGGGAAATGCTTGATGCAGCTAAAGAAGTTAGAAAAAATAACTTTGCAAAAGCTAAAAAGGGAAGTAAGGAAACAAGGGTTGAAGATAAATCACAAAGGTTAAAATTATCAGATAAGTTTGGAGGTCTAACATTAGCAGAATGGAATGCTGAAATGAATGATGAATTTTTTATTGCCGGTATTCCAGGTTATAACTTTGAACTAAATGTAACTACAAATGGTCATCTAAACTTAAGTATATACGATATTAAAAAAGAAGAAAGAATTGATGTATACATAGATAAGTATGAGACAATTGAAAACTATAGTGGTGCAGATAACCAAATAGAACTTTTAGAGACTTTGCTAAAGTTAGGTAAAGATACTGCGGGATCTATAGAGTATGGTGAAGTTGATATAAATCTAAGTATTGATAATATTAGAAAATCAATAGATAGAACTGAAAAGAATTTAGATGAAATATTTGAAAACTCATCTACTACATTGAGTGCATTAATGCCTAGAAAAGAAATATTATTAAGGGCAAATGTTGATAGTGTAGATGTTCAAGATGAGATTAACTTAGCCGCTAACTTAGAAGGAAACGTTGAACCTATTACTGATAATAAATCTTCATCAACTAAAAAAGGAAACGGTTCTAAGAAGCAAGATCAAAATGATATAGAGCTATATACAGATGAGGAATTTGATGATATATTTGATAATGATCTTCAAGATCTTGATGCAAAAGAATTAGAATTTATTGCTCGTAAGTTACATGATCATAAAAAAGGTATTATAAAAAAGCTTAGTCCTAGATATGAAAAGATAAGAAAATCATATAGGACTAATGAAGGTATAAAAGAGCAGCTTGATACATATATGATGGCATTGGCTCAAAAAGATAATAATCCTCAATCAGAAGCATTAGATACAAAAAAGTCAATAAATAAAAGGCTAAGTGAGATTGCTAATGAGATTACCTCAATAGAAGATGAGTTTGATTTATCTGTTGATGAAGATGAAATTAATGAGGATCCTAGAATTAAAAAATTAAGAGCGGAAGAAAAAGATCTTATAGCAAAGCGTAAGGATGCAAATAAAATTATATCGCCTGATTTAAATGTTGATGATGTAGAAGATATAGATGTTTTCTTAGCATGGGCTAAAGAAAATCTTCCTGGCTTTATGCAAATAGTAGATATTGAGGAGCTGGGTAATAATTTAAAGAAAGGTGGGGTAAGAGTAGGTGCTTTTGTTTTAGGCATGCGAGATATAGCTGGTGGAATGGAAGTAGATGGTACATTATATACAGGTGCCAAATCTCCTTTTAGATATCACGAAGCTTTTCACGGTGTATTTAGGATGTTATTAAGCAAAGAGAAACAAGATGAGCTTTATGCTATATCTCAAAAAGAGGTTCTTGCTAAGATGCGATCTAAAAAAGGCTATGAGATTTCAGAAGGTGTATTCGTTAAATCAATGGATCAAGCCATTGAGCTTCTTAAAAACTCAGCAGATACATACCAAGGCATGTCAATAGAAGAACTCCGAAAAGAAGTTCTTGAAGAATACATGGCAGATGGGTTTGAGAAGTTTAAAAAAGATGCTAAGTCTGCTAAAACAGATGGTGTAATAAAATCATTTTTTACCAGATTGCTTGAATGGATAAAATCTATATTTACATCTTTTAATTCTACAGAGCTTAAACCTATATTTCAACAAATAGATTCTGGCGCATTTAAATATGCTAGTATTGCAGAAAATGGATTTATTGATAGTGCTCGATCTGGAGTCGTGCTTGAAGCAAATGCTATTGTACCATATGATACATTTACAGATGAATATGGTGATGAAGTTAATAGAGTTTTAACTGCAGATGTTGCTACAGCAGTTGTGCATTCAATTGCAGCAAGAGTTGTGCATAGACAAATGCATTTTAAACCTACCAAGAAACAACCAAATTTTGATGTAGTAAAAGAGGTTGAAGAATCTTTTCAATTGCATAAAAAATTATATAGCGTTAAAAATCCTGTATATAAAGACAAGATAATACTAAAAACTGCAGATCAAAAAAAGAAGCTTAGAACTTTAAGTAAAGCATTTGAAAATAATGAAAAGGCCCTTAGAGAGGGTGTTATTAACTATATGCAACTCTTTGATGTTAAACTAAGTCTCGAACAAGATTCTGTAGATGAATTTGAAATGGAATTTGGACTTAGATCATCAAGTCAATATGATAAAGATGCATCTATGATTGGAGGATTTAATTCATTGTCAAAAGAGATACGTCAGTACTTTGCTACTACAACAATGCTTGAGAAAGACTTTTTAGGAAATGATATATTAGATCCTGAAACTGGTGAAAAAATTATAGTCCCTGTTGATTATGCTGCTGTTTATAATGGCTTTATGCAGGTTGGTTCTGGTTCTAAAAGCTCATTAGAGCTGTTGCAGAGACTTTGGATGTTTAGTAGAGATAATGCTAATACTAGAGCTGTTGCAGATAGAATGTTTGAAGACTTAAATATTACCGGTGATGAGGTAATGGCTGGCGATTTATCTAATTTAGATAGTGTACTAGCACCAATGATTATTAGTGGATTTACAAACTTTAAAACACAAAATCTTTTTATCCATAGGGTTAACAATTTTGGTCAAGACAACCATGAAAAAGTATATACATATAGTGCTGCTAACAGAGATGATGTAAATAAACAAGTAGAATCTTGGGCAGTAGAATGGCGTAAAAGATGGAGGTCAATAAAAGATGGTGGTGATATAGAACTACTAAATAAGGGAACTAATGCTTTAAGAACCTTGATAGGATATTTAAGTAAGGAGAGAAAGACAATGACTAATGGAAAGTTAGATGAGGTTTCTAAGAAAATTTCATCAGACTTATACGAATCATTAGGAATTAGTTTGGCCCCTTTATTTATAAAAGTTGCTATAGTAAAGAATATTAAAAACCCAACTAAAGGATATCAAGAAGGTCTTCAGGATATGTATACCGATAAGGAAATGATGAATCTAGAAGACATTGAAGAAATCTATGATGCATTAATTGCAAAAAATGAAGATGGTAAACCGGATCCAGCAAATATATTTGATGATGCGGATAGAAATACATACAGCAGAATTAGAAATGTAAGTAGACTTAATGGTCAGTTTGATGAGAATATTGGTATTAGCATGTTTAATAACCCTAATGGAGATTTAGTATATGCTCACCAATTGCCATCATTTAATTTAAAACAATTAGAGGCCCTTAATAGACATGATGAATTAATGGATAAGATTGAAAGAGAGCATCCTAATGATCCTATTTTAAATAGCCCTGCTTTTAAAGCAATGTCTAGAAAGAAACTATTTCAAGTTTATAGAGTTTCGGGTATAAAGGAAAGCGCTTTCTTAGAGAAAAAAGATGATGACTCACTTGTAGTTGGTACTGTAAATGATCAGGGTGAAACTTATGGTGATTTAAATCCAAAAGAGTTTGCTGCTGCAATGATAAATGCATATTTAGGATCATTTAATGATAGCAAAGGAACAGTTGATAACTTTACAGACGATGATGGAAATGAGCATGGGATATCACCGCATTTATTGAGAGTAGCTGAAGCATCTAATACAGGGGATATGGCAGGAATGGCTGTAATTCAAGCAGTGGAAAAAGATTCTTCTAATAAAACTGTATTAACTGATAAAGCTGTAGGTGCAATTATTCAGAATGTTGAAACAGAATTTGATAGAATTGTAGATGAATTTGGTAGAAATCCTACTCAGGATAGACATGAAGGTTATAATGTTAAAAATGGAATCTTAGATGAAGAAAATGGTAGAGCATTTAAATTTCACAATAATGAAACTGCGCTAACACCATTAAACTTTGGTTCTAAAGATTTAGGTAAGGCTAGTGAAATAGTTATGTTAAAAGATGAATTTGATCTTTTACAAGAGACAGAAGAGAATGATGCTGCAACTAATTTACTTTTAAGAGATCAGCAAGTTCCCGGTCATAGAATTGAAGGTACAGTAAAGAATATTTTAATTACACCTTTTGATAGGCCTACAGGTAAAAGCAAAAAGAATACTTATTATAAAGATCAGCAGTCTTTACTTAAGATGCGCTATCAAGGTCCTATAGCAATTAGCGAGTTAACTGAACAAGAAATAATAAATAAATTAGAACCGTTTTTAAATAAAGATAAGACAGATGTTTTTGGTGTAGAGGTTAAAATAGGTACTCGAGTTTTTCATACAACTACTGGTAAGGTTAAAAAACTTATAGAAAACGAAGGTGTTTTATATGCTTATGAGAAAGTAGATGAAAATGCGGAAAGCGAAATTAGAGAACTAAAAGGATATGCAGAAGAACTTGTAGAAGAAATTAAAAAAGCAAGAGATGCAAAGACTTTAGATAAATTTACATTAGATGATGCATTAAAAGCTATGGGCTCTAATAGAGAAGAGCTTGAAGCTTTTATTAGAACTCGAATGGACCAAGAGTTTGCAGCATTCCAATTATTATTAGATGATATAGGAGTAAAAGATAAAGATATAAGTATTGATATTAGAAGGGGTGTAGAAAGTATAAGCAGTGCAAGTAAATCAGAATTAGGAAAGACTAATAGATTAATGAATCTCACTGATGATAAAGACTATAACCTAAAACAAATATTTATTAATGACTTTATTAATACAAAAGCTTTAAATAAACTTATCATGGGCGATGAGGCCTTAAGTTTAAAAGATGCTGTTGATCAAGTTAAAAGAAATAAAGGTGCTATTGCTGCATATTACAGTGCTAAATCTGACCTACCTATAAATAAAAGTAGTAGAGATTTAGGAATAACAGAGCAAATAGATGAAGTTAATCTTCTAGAGCTTACAGAACCGGTTGTAAATCGCACATATAATGATGGTGAAACTGAGTACGCAGATGCTCAAGCTTATATGACAATCAAAGGATTTAGATATACTTATTTTGCATTTGGAAAACTTCATCCTGGACTTGCAACTTTATTAGATAAAGTAGAAAAAGGTGAAAAAGTTACAAGCGAAGAATATTTTGCAGCAGGTGGAAAAGATGGTATGAAAGGGTATGCGAAAATGCAACACATGCTAAACTCTAAAAAGTATGTATACTATGATGGTAAGAAGTATCTTAAAATGTCTGTTCAATTCTTAGCCAAGGAATACACCTCAGTGCAAAAAAATGGCAAATGGGTTGCTAAAAGAAACATGAGGGCTCTTCATAACTTAAGAGTAAATCTTGAAAAGTCTGAAACTCCAGGTAAGTTTTCATTAGCGGCACCAGCCTCTGCAATTAAGATGATGAAAACAAATCTTATAGATCATAAAGATATGTTAAGTGGTGAGATGCCTGCAGATTCTTTAAAAGGTTATGGATTAGATCCTGAGTATCTAGGTTTACAAGTTATAAACCCATCTAATAAGCTTATCATTACAGATCCTAACCAAATTAAAACTCTTATTACTGGTCAGCATAATCCAAACAGTGAAGTTATAATGCTGGGATATAATGGCAATCAACCAGTTCCTATCTCAAAAGTAATTGAAATGTATAATAGAGGTATACAGAATAGGCAGCTTATTGCATATACCTCTAAACGAAATATTGTATTTAATTTAAATGAAGGATTAAATCTACTATCCGCATCTAGAAAGAAGGGTAAAATAGATCCAGATTTAAATGCATTCTTGAAGTATGCAGCAGAAGGATTAATGGCTAGTGGTAGTAATACAGATCTTTTACCATTCTTTACTACTGATCCAGATACTGGAGAACAGCAATATGATTTAAATAATCCAAGAGCTTATGATACAGCACTAAGATTATTTATGACCTTTTTTAATAAAAGCGTTATTTCAGAAAAAACTCCCGGTATTTCAGCAGCATTGGTATCAGATATGGGTGTTCGCGTGTTTAGAAAAGTTCTTGAAGTTGATGAGGACGGAAAGCCTATGAGATCTGAGATAATTAGAGAGACAGACTTTAGGGCTAACTATAGTGATTCAGATATATCATTTGATATAGATGACAATAATAATTTTGAAACAGATGTTATTACAGGATTAAAAAGTGCAGTTGAAAACTCAAAAGGTAAAGGTGTTATTATTGTAGATAGATTGCGACATGGTATGATGCAGTATGATCCACAAACAGGGGAGCCTACTGGAACAAGATATACAGAAGTTATCTTACCCGCACATACTGCAGAAGAGCATGATTTATTATACAATACAACAACACCAATTCCAGAGGTTGTTGCTAAAAAGTTTGGTATACGTATTCCTTCTCAAGATATGCATTCAGCAATCAACGTTATGGTTGTAGATATGAGTCCAACATTTTATGGTTCATCTGTAGTTTCAGCTAGAGAGTTAGTTGAATTATCTGGGGCTGACTTTGATATTGATAAGTTATACATGCAAATGAAGGAGTATTATGTAGGTAAATCAGGTACATTCGTAGAATATGGTAGTATATTTGAGCATTATGCAATATATCAAAACCAAGATGTCAAAAAGAAAGGCAGTACACTATCGGAAGCTGCAGATAAGTATGATAAATTAGGTCTTAAAAAACTAAATAAAGCAAAGCTTGAAGAATTAGAACAAAATAATATAGATCTTCGAACTTATAAAGCTCTTACTGTTTTAGGATTACCTACAAACAAATCAGAATATGCCGCTTGGGTGGAAAATAATAATGGGCAAATACCATACTCCGCTGCAATAAACAATATGCTTTTGGATTTAAAGTTTGCACTGTTAGGTGAAAGCTCTATATCTGATTATAGACCTGTCTATATAGACAACGTTACTGGTGAAGAAACTTATGATAAAGAAACAAGAAAGAAGAAAAATAAAAAAGCTTTAGATGCAAGTGGAAAACAAAAAATGGACAAACCATTGCATGCAGAGCCTGCAGATTTAAAACCTCTTACGGAAGCATGGAAAGATATGGAAGAAGAGTTTCCAGAATTAGCTGAAGCTGCAAGAGAAGATGGATTAGACGTAAATAATTTACGAGCTAAAACTATGGGTTTTGCAAATAACAAAGCAGGTGCCAAATCTATTGGGGCTGTTGTGTTACCAAATCTTTATCTTTCTTTATTGACTGAGTATAAAATACCGCTAAAGAGTTTAATGGTACTTGGCGAAGAGGTTCAAGCCGAGCTTAAATTTAATGGAAGATCATATAGTACATATGGTGTTGAATTTGAGCAATTAGAAAATGGTACAAGAGGTCAAAGAAAGCAATATATAATTTCTGCATTAATAACTGCAATGACCGATAATGCCAAAGAAAGACTTGCTAAAAAATTAGAGCTTAATATTTCTTCATTAGGTACTGTTTCTAACATGATAGCTTTGGGTGTACCTTTAAGTCTTACACTAAGAATGTTAAATTCGCCTGTAATTGCAGCCAACTATAAAGAAGCTGAGCTACAAGGTAAACAGTTTATAGGGCACATTTCAAGAGACAGTGAAAATGACAAAGGAAGTCTAGCTTTAATAACTAGAATGATTGCTACGCTTGATCCTAAAATGGAGAAAAAAGAGCTAGCTGCTCGTACAGATGCGGTAAATGTAAGTACAGCATTAGTTTCAGAATCTATAAGCGATCCTATTGATGGATTTATGACTGAAATAGAAGCAGATCAATTTGCCAATAATATTCTAGAACAAGAGGATTCAGATTATACTAAGCAAATGATTGAAAAGCTTATAGATGAAAGAGCCCTCATAATGATGTACTTAAGAGCAGCTCAAATTTCGGAGGGAACAAGACACATAAAGAATCTTATGAATCTAGCAGCAGGCTATGATAAAGAGGGTAAATCTGAGATTCCAGATGTTATCAATGCAATTAAAATGTACAAGCTTGCTTTAAGCGACAAGGACTATAATAAACTTAAACCAGAAGATACTCCTATAGTAGATATTAGAAAAATATTTGGCATTAGTCCAGGTAAAGTTGCTGGCAGACCTCCAGGAGGAACTTGGCAATCAAATATGGTTAAAATGTTTGCTGATTTTTACTCTTTATTACCAAATGTATTCATGCCTTTTACTGAGTCATATAAAATATTTGTTAATAGTATTGAGTCAAATTCAGATACTTATAAATTGTATTCGGGTCAATCTGGGAAAAAGCTTAGAAAAATGATTAACAATGATGTGTTATCATTTTTAACTCTAAAAGCATACATGCATAAAATGCAAAATTCTAAAAATGGTGCAATGAAGATTGCATCATTAAACCAGGATTTACTTTATGGGGATAATGCTATTGATATAATGCTGAATGAAGCATCTGATTTATTTGGAGATGAAGCTGTTGCAAATACATGGCTTCAAGATTTTGCTGAGTGGAGTGGTAAAACTTTTGAAGGTAATGATAGTGGTATTGCTATTCTTGAGCATGATACATTTAAAAAGTTAAGCTATACAGAAAAATTAAATTCTCAAATAGGACTTTTAAATATTTTGGGTAATCCCGCTACAAGTGATATAGGTAGAAGCATAATCTATTATACTATGGTTAAGGAGGGATTGCAGTCTAGATATAAATCTGTAAGTAAATCCATAACTCCAGATCTGCTCACAGAATTCTTAGATGTTATTCCAGGTGTTCACCAAGCAATGATGAGTGACAATAAGAATGATCATAGAAAAGTATTTGGTGCATCCTTAGAAGATTTATTAGATGAATATACTACTAATTATATGATGGCATCATCTAGTACTGTATTGACAACTACTAAAGGTTATTCAGCAAAGAATGGTGGAGGAAGATATTTACCGGAATCTTTAGTATATGATCCATTTTCAGAATCTACGGTTAGCTCAAAGCATATAACTAGAGAAATGGCCAAAGATAATCCGAATACAGTTTATGTTATATTTGATAATGAAAATAGAACAGGTCAAGCAGGAAGCTTAGGTGCTAGAAATGAATTTAATGTAGTAAGTATTACTAGCAAAAAAAGATTAGGCATAGAAGAAGATGCTTATTTTACAGATGAAGAAGAGCAAAATGAAATGATTGTTGAACTTCAAAATGCTATGCAAAAACTTGATGATTTAAGTGAAGGTAGAGATGTTGTATTCCAACCTTTTATTGGCAAAAAAGAAGCTGCTAGGCTTAAAAAACATAGCCCGATATTCTATGATGAATTATTAAATGCAATAACAGAAAGAAGTTATAAGTTTTATCAAAAAACTAAAACTGTAAAAGATAAGAAGACTGGAAAGAATAAAACAATTACTGTAAAAGATAATAATCCATTAACTAGTACTATTTATTTGGATAAATCTAGACCGTCTCTGCCAGTTTTAAGAATTGATTTATTTAAAAGGTTTGGTTTAAGTGAAAAGTATAAAGAAAGTAATAAGTCTCAAATTTACCATACGCCATCAGTAGCTGCAAAACATACAAATTCTCTTTATGGTATTGCAGATTTTCTTAGAGGGTATGGTTTTGGTGTAAGGATTAATAAGAAGAGTTTATCCTCATCTACAATTCAGTTTCCGGCATCATTTAAAATGCAAGTTGACGGTGAATACAGAACATTTAGATTAGTTCAAGTTGCATCAAAAGAAAAAAGAAATAAACTTCATAACGGTGATGTAAATACAGGATTCTATGCTGCATATATTATGGATTCATCTATTGGTAGTAAAGATTCTTGGGGTGGTAGCTATATGTTTCCAGGCACAATGCCTACATTAAAACAAATAAATGATTTTAATAAAGCTAAAGCTGCAGTAGAAGGAGAGGATATTATGGATGAAGAATCTGCAAATGAAGGAAGGTCAGACTATGATGATGCTACAGGAGAATTTGGAGAAATAATTGAAGAAGTAGATAGCGATGAAGATGCTGAAGAACTTATAGAAGTGGATAGTAATGAAGAAGATACAACAGTTGATCCTCCGCAAGGACCTTCACTTGAATCACTTGCTAAAAAAAGTTTAGAAGAAAGAGTCACTGAATTGACTGATGAACTAGGAGGAATATTAGAAAATCCTAAGACAAAGAAAGATAAAAAGACTGCTGAAAAATTAAATGCTAAAATTGATGCAGATATAAAAAATACTACAGCACGCCTTAATAGCGTTAAATCAAAGATAGCTAATGCCCCAGCAGCAGCAGCGGCACAGATAAAAAAGAAACCGGAAGATAAAGAATTTGTTGAAGGAAAATTGGAGCAAATGCTTGCTAAATTTAAAAAAGAATTAGCTGAAGGTGAAGAATTTATAGCTAAATTGCAAAAAAGAGACCGCCAATCTTTAGTAGCGATTATTGCTAAAATGGTTAAAGTAGGAACAACTTTGGTTAAGATGCCAGTAAAAGAGGCTACTGAAACTATAATGGATGCGCTTAAACAATGCGCTTTATAAATAAATAAATATAATGGGAATAACTTGTCCAAATAGAAATAGTGCAGAATACAAGCAAATAAATGCAAAGTATAAAGATCATTTAACAACTACTATGCTTATAGTAGCGTGGCAACAAATGAATAAATCATCTGAAATTCCAACTTTATCTGATATGGAAAGTGATTTTCAAGATGCTGAAGATATTTTTACTGTTGAATCCAAAGGATTTTCCAAAGATATAGTTAACAACTTACAATCTTTGGAGTTAATAAAACGGGATGGAAATAACTATGTGGTAGTAGGTGATTCTATTGAAAAGATTAAAGCTTATTTAGCTTTTCAAAATATAGATCCTGGTGCAGCTATATTTGATAATGGTAAATTCTTTTTAAATAAGGCGTTTTATAATCTAACTACGGTATCTAAAAAATCTAGAAACAATAAGGAAGCTACTCATATTAAACCTTTAATACAACATATGAATAGAATATTCCCAGGTGTTGAAATAAAGATGGTTACCGAGGAAGAGGGAAAAAAATACTATGACTCCTTACCTGACTCTGCAAAAGCAAATGTTAAGTTTTCGGAGATGAACTCTTTTTATATAGATGGTAAAGCTTATCTAATTGAAGAGAGGGTTACAGATGATATGCTTGTGGAAGAAGTACTACACCCTTTTATTGATGCAATTAAAGCTCAAGATCCTTTATTATTTGAAGGATTATTAAGCGAGTCTCAACTTTTATTTCCAGAACTAAAAGAAGATATTGATAATACATATACATCAAAAAGAGGATTTACCCAAACAGATAGAGATCTAGAGCTAGTTACTCAAGGGTTAAGTATGGTTTTTAATAAACAATTTAAAGCTGAAGCAACAGAGGTGTATGCATCACTTTTTGAAAGAGTTTTAAAATGGTTATTTAATTTAGTAAATAAACTTAATTCTTATTTAACAGGGAAAAAAATAAATGAACCTGAATTTACAACAACAAGTTTAACTATTGCCAACGATGGTTTAGGTGGTCTTAATTATGCAGAAGATCTTAGTAGTATTGCAAAAATGCTTAATAGAAAAGATCTTAAGTTTATATACAATATCAAAACAAATGAAAATAAAGTAAAATATAGTTTTAGTCCGGAGAAAAAAGCTACTTATGATCATATATACAATATGGCGAACCCTCTCCAGAAAACTTTATTGGAGAAAATCTTTAAAAAACCTTTGTCTAGTAAAGAGAAAATAGACGAGCTTACAGTTTCATTAGAAGATGACGGTGAACCTATGGTCATGCGAGATAAAGACCATGTATATAAAGATCTACAAACAGGAGAAATATATAAGAGTACAACTAATGTAATTAATGGAACCCCTAAACAAATGTCCGCGTATGAAATAAACCGCGATATTGGAAATGATTTTGATTTAATTGCTGATATGATTGCCGGTGGTAAGATTAAAACAATGTCAGACTTAGACGGTATACAAGATCAATTCAAGGTGTTAAGTCTAGAACAGAGCAAAGATGCTTTAGGGCAAATGATTGTCATGGTAAAAGAACTTATTGATGATGGTAGTATATTAATACCTCAAGTTATTGTTCACGACCAATCTACTAAGATTGCGGGTACTATCGATTTACTTGCAATAACTCCAGAAGGTCAACTTAAAATTATAGATCTTAAAGCATCTATTCATTCTAAAGATGGCAATGTATATAAATACGGAAAATTAAACTTATCAACGGACAGTCTTGTTAAGATGAATGTTATTGATCCTAGTGGTAAGAGTATAGATAAGCTGACCAGAAAGCAAAAGCATGCACTTCAAGTTAATCTTTATAGAAGAATGCTTGAGAATATGGGTCTGCCTGTAGATTATTCAGATAGTGCTGCTACAACATTTCACGTAAAAGTTGATATGGATGGTAAAGGATCTAATCAAACATATAAAGGAACTTTTAAATTAGAAGGTACTCAACCACACCCATATGGGCAAAATGATTACATAATTGATCAGCTGATACCACTTAATATAGATGCTTTATCTCAAGAAACTATAGATGAATATTATAGTGAATCAGATGTTTTTTTAGAGGAAGACGTAGATTTTGAAGGTACTCAAGAAGATGATATACTAGAAGAAGATGTCAGTATGGAAGGTACAAATGAAGAAGAGTATATATTAGAAGACATAGCTCCAGAATTTGATGTTGTAACTAGAGCTTTAAAAAGTTATCAAGGCGCCCTGGTTACAAAGATTGAAGCTATTGAAAAAGTTAGAAGTTCTATTTTTATGGATAAAGATGAAGAACTACTAAAAGCTGGTATTGTAAATGATATTACAGAAATAACTATAGCCCTATCTGATACACCAGAAGAAAGATCTAGATTATATACAGAATTAATGCAAGGAGCTCTTTCGCAAATTAAAAAATTTGAAAACTATGTAAAGGATCCTAATAATTTTGATAAGCCTGAATTTATAACATATGTTTTAAATTTTGATAGATTTCTTTCTACGTTTAAAGGTTTATTTGAATTAGATAAAGAAGGTAATCTTAATAATACTCAGAGGAAACTGGCATTTAGTTTGCAAACCCGAGCTATAAGTCTAATTGGAACAAGAACTGAAAATGGACTTATAGATAATGCTATTGTAGATTTTGTTAGAAGTACGGTTAAATCTAAATCTAGTAGAAATTTTACCGAAGCTGAATTAGATATGTTAATGAAACAAGCTAATGATATAGGTGTTATAGAAAAAGGTGGCCAAGATATAGCAACTTCTTCAGATACTTTGCTTGCAATAATGGATAAGATTTTCAAGGCTAAGAAGCAAGAAATGTTAGATAAAACATCTATTCTAGAAATTAGAATTAAAGATGTTGCATCAAGATTAATTAAGTTATCAGACTCCAATGATGTAAATGCAATATATGATTTTATGCTAGAGTTTGATATTGAGGGTAATTTTACAGGTAGGTATACTCAAAAAATTGGTCAAGTATATTATGATAAACTTTTAAAATTACGAGAACCTTTATTTGATGAAGATGGTAGACCTATACAGTTTAGAGATATTACAGATCTAGATCAAGCTAAACTAACTGAGCAAGGTAGAAAAGATATAGCATTTAATATTAAATTGGCCAATGATAAAAAAACCTTTGCAAACTTTTTTACAGCAACTACTATTGGAGCAAACGATCAACCGGTTGATGGATCCTTTCATAAATTTACAGATGAATTTAAACAAGCAAGATCCAAACATGAAGTTTTCATTCCTATTGGAGATAATGGATACTTTGAAAAAAGACCCGATGTTTCAGAGAAAGCTTACAGACTTTATAAACTAAAATATTTTGAAAAAAGCGGGGATGGAAATAATGTTTATCCAGAAAGAATAGATGGTAAGCCTACGGGTAGAATAATTAAAGATAATGTATTCTTTTTTGTTAAACCAAAATATAGAGCCATAAGAGATGATGTAAGAATTGATGGAGAAAGCATTATAAATCCTAAGTTTCAAGCTATTTTAGATAATGATACAGAACTAGGAAAAGTTCAAAGAGAGTTTTTTGACATGTGGAATCAAATATATGAAAGAGATTTGCTTAATAAAATTCCAAGAGCTCAAAGAGATCAAATGATGGGACATGCTCCATTAGTCCAAGGCAATATGACAAAAGCTTTAAGGGGTAAAGATCCCTTAGCTGTCTCTATGTTTAGTAAAATGGTTGAAGGTACAAAAGAGTTTTGGACATCTACTGCTGAAAATAGAGTGATGATAGCAAATGAAAAAGGAGAACTAGTTGATCATCTGCCTATAATGTTTACAGGTAGAGCTAAGTCACAAGCTCAACTTGATGCAGTTGATAAAGAAATTCAAGATATTCAGGCAAGAGCTAGATTAGATAGAGAAGATCCAAACTGGATGTCAGTAGATGAATATAATGAACAAGTAAAATTGCTAAGGGGTAAAAGAAAAAGGATAAATTCTAAACCATTTAAAAATGAAATTAGTCGTGATTTAGCAACATCTTTGTTGAAGTTTGCGGGTACTGTGCAATACTTTGATACAATGAGTACTGTAGATGATACAATGAAGGCTATGTTTAAAGTCATAGGAGATAGAACATATCAGCCATCAAAAGGTAAGCAATTAGCTACTGGAATTTGGAATAAAGCCAAAGCCGCTGCTGGAAAAGATGGATTTCAACCTGTAGGTAAAGCTGGTTTAGAATCTGGTGTAAGAGCAAGAGCTGCAAAGTGGTTATCAATGGTCTTTTATAATAACGATGAAATACAAAAAAGTGTCGTTGATAAAATGGCTAGCAGCATAATGAATTTATCTTCTCTTGCATATGTGGGACTCAACCCTTTTGGTAACTTAAATAACTATATATTTGGTAGAGTGACGGATACAATGGAAGCAGTTGGAGGAAGATTTTATAGTAAGGAATCGTTAGCAAGGGCTACTTTTGAATTTAATAAAAGAGCAATACCATCTGCAATTCAAAGGATAGCAGGAGGATCAATAAAAGGTGCAAATTATGAACCGGACAAAGCCAACAATAAGTATGAAGCTTTAGTAAATCTATTTAGAATGATGGATGAATTATCAGAGCAACGAGAAATGGTCAAATCACCATCTGAATCATTTAAAGGTAAATGGCAAATTGCATTTAGACTGCAAGATTTAGCTGAATATAATGTTCAGACTAAAGTTGGTATAGCAATGATCATAGACACTAAGATAAGAAAAAGCTCTGATGGCCCAGGAGGGGAATCGATTTCTTTATATGATGCATTTGAATATGATAAAGATACACATAGCGTAAAACTAAAAGAAGGCTATGATACTATAGTTGAGTACAATCCAAAAAAATTAGATGAAAATGGAAATGCATCAGTATATTTTGAAAGAGAGTATACCGATGATTTTAGATATGATTTAAGAAATAAGATAAGAGAGGTAAATAAACAATTACATGGTAACTATGCGGAGGATGATAGAATGGCAATTCAATCTAATACATTAGGTAGACTATTTGCTCAGTTTCATAAATGGGTTATACCTGCATTTAATGCTAGATTTAGACTTGAATATTATGATGAGAACTTAGGCTGGATGGAAGGTCGATACCTATCATTTTTTAGAATGCTTAAGTATATGACCGGAATGGCTGTAAGTGGTGAGTTCAAAAAAATGAATGCTGAAGACTTTAAGAAGTCATATAGAGGCTATACGTCAGGTCAAGATCTACAAACAGATCAAAAGTATGAAAATTATGTTCAAAATAATTATAGAATGTTGGGTGAAGCGGGGATGATATTTCTTCATTATGCAATGGGATTACTATTTGCTTCAATGTTTGCTGATGATGAAGACTCTTCTGAATTAGAAACAAGAGCCGAGAACTTATTAATGTATCAAACAGATAGAACCTGGAAAGAACTTATAACCTTTGTACCTTTTATTGGTTTACAACAACAGTATCAAATGGTTAAGTCCCCAATTGCTTCTACAAGAACCATGGGAGAATTAGGCCAAGCTCTAGCTTTAACTATTACAACACCACTTGCAATGCTTACCGGATCTGATGAATCAGACTCAAGTATTTATTATCAAAGGGGTAGTAGAGCGGGAGAACTTAAGTTAAAGAAAGAATGGATGGATGCTATTCCTATTTTGTATGCAATTAAAAAGTATCAAAACCTTATTGAACAGCAAAACTTCTACATAAAATAAAGTGGAGTCCAGGGCTTCAACCTGCTCGGCTTTACGTCCTCCACTTTTACCGGTGTAACACCCGGTTAACCTTCACAAGATGCACATTCAAGAATGTTTCTTGAAAAGGCTTGAGCTGAACTTTGACTAAATTGATAGTACAAAGTCTTTACACCTTCCTTCCAAGCATATAGATAAAGTTGGTTAATATCTCTAGCTGATACACTGGGATCAATCATCAGGTTAAGACTCTGAGCTTGATCAATATATTTTTGTCTTTGGGCTGCCTGAAGTACAATTTCTTTTGGAGTAATCTCAACAAAAGATTTAAATACAGCTTTAGTAGGAAAGTCAAGATGCTGAACTGATCCATCCTTCTTTAAAATACTATCCCAAGTTTCTGGAGTATCTAAACCATACTTTTGTAATTCTTCCGTTAAGAAAGGATTTTGATATATAGTTTTAGACTTAGCAAGATCCTTAATAAAGTAGTTAGACTTTATAGGTTCTATACCCATACTCACGGCACCGTGAATAAATGAGCTAGACTTAGTTGGAGCTATAGCTAATAAAGTTGTATTAGCATAACCTTTACGTATAGATTTATAACCAAAGTTATCATGCAACCATTCAGAGGCAGCCTCCGCTTTAGTCTTTATCAGTTTAAACATATGCTCATTTAAACCTTTAGCTTGTAACGAATCAAACTCAAGCAACTTAGATTGCAATAACGAATGATACCCGAGTACGCCTAGACCAATAGCCCTATGTTCTTTTGCAAAGTTATACGCTCTTTTCATTCCGGGTAGAGTACGAGCTTTAGATACAAACTCATCCATCACGGCATTTAAGAACATAACATACGTTTCTATTGCGTCACATCTTTCGATCTCATCCCAGTGCAGCAGGTTCAGCGATCCAAGACAACATACAAACGAGTTGTAGCTATCAGTTGGCAGCTGTATCTCCGAGCATAAATTGCTAGCGGTAATCTCCATGCCCAAATCTTTATAAGGAGAAGTATTATCATTGCTATTGTCCCGGAACATAAGATAAGGGAATCCAAACTCAGAACGTCTCTGAAGAATCTTGGCCCAAACTTTACGTTTCTCCTGGTCCCCAGCTTCCATCTCTTTCATCCATTCATCACCTGCACTTATACCGTACTGTAGATTTTGGATGGGGTTACCTTCAGAACCAATGTCTAGAAAGTCCATTATATCTGCATGTTCAATTGGTAGCCAAGCAGCACATGCTCCACGCCTTGCTTCTGATTGTTTGCAAACGTCCACAACTGTGTCATAAATTTTTGCGTAATGCACGGGGCCATCGGCATGACCTCCTGTTGAGATCTCTGTACCGCGAGGTCTAAGGTTACCTAAGTAAACACTAGTACCACCACCATACTTTGACATCATACCAATCTCACGACCTGCATTCAATATGCTATCTAATGAATCATCTACGTTAGATCCATAGCAGCTAATAGGTAAACCTTTTTGTTTACCAAAGTTAATCCATACAGGTGTCGATAGACTGTAATATCCGCGAGCCATGTACTCTTCGAATTTTTCAGCAAAACCATCAATTCCAAGATACTTTTGAGCTGTGATTGCTATACTTTTAATTCTTTGTTCAGGTGTTTCACTGATATATCCTCTTGAGAGAAAGAGGCGGGACTCATCGTTGAGCCAATAATATTTAGGGTATTTCATATTAGAATAAATCTGCATGTGTTATACTCTTGCTTTTTTTGTTATAATCAATTTGTTTTTTGTAAAAGAAGTCTCCTTCTTTGGTAGCTGTGCACTCTACATCAAACCACCGTGTATTTTCTAAGAGATCTGGATGAACGCTAAATAATCCGTCCATACCAATTTTACTTAGAGAGTTATTGAATCTATTTGCAATAAAGTTCTCTATTGTTTCTTTAGATAAAAAGTCTAACTCACCTTTTTCAAATATCCAATTTAAGATCTCAGTCTCTGCAGCGTAAGCTTTCTTACAAGCTGAATAAACTAACTCTTCAAACTCTGCATCAAACCACTCCGGATTTTCTTTCTTAATGATATTGATCAACTCAACACCAAAGTTTCCGTGTATGTCTTCTTCTTTACTGGTAGCTTCAACAACGTTTGAGATCCCTTTGAAAAGGTTCTTCTCTTTGTTAAAACTCATCATAATAAGAAACTGACTGAATAAACTTACATGCTCAATGAACAGTGAGAATAATAGAACAGACTTGGTATACATTTTATTATCCTTACTTCTAGTACCATCTAGATACTTGTTTAGATAATCCATGCGCCCTTTTATAGCAGGAACATTAATTACATTCTCAAACTCTTTTTCTAAGCCTAAGATTCTAAGCAGTCTGGCGTAAGCATCTTTATGTCTAACTTCAGACTCTGCGAATGTCATACCTACATCACCAATCTCTGCTATAGGCATTCTTTTAAAGCAATCACCCCAAAAGGTTTTAACTTTTACTTCTATCTGAGCAATAGCTAGCATTGTACGTTTAATTACTTCCCTCTCTTGATCAGTAATTTTTGTTTTAAAATCAGAAATATCTTCTGTAAAATTATACTCAGTATCAATCCAATAGGAGTGTCTGATGGCGTCTTTGTAATCTAATAATTGAGGATATTCATAGGGCAGAATATTTTCTCTTTTTTGGAAGATGTTTCCATTCATGGGCTATTATTTTGGTGTTAGAATAAAAAAGCTATACAGACGTATAGCAGGTTGTTTTATATAGTTAATTTAATAAAAATAAAAATTACACGCAAGGTAATATATCTTTATTAACTATCAGGTTTAAATTTTGTTCTTTTTGTTTTTATCTCAATTATTTTATTTGTATATTATAGTACGTGCAAGTGAGTAATAACACGTATTTATATATATAATTAACAATGGAAGTTTCAAGTTTACAAATAGGGTTTGATGCATTAATAGCATTATTAGTTTCAGTAACAGGTGCGTTAGGGGTATGGTATACATTAAAAGGGAAGGTTACAATCCAACAAATAACTTTAGATAGCCTAGAAAAAGACTTGGATGAAATGAAAGTAGATAAAAAAGATAACCACACCCTCCTCCACAAAAGAATAGATGATCTTAAAAAACAAGTAGAAAGAAATAGAGAAAAGAATGATCAGGCTCTATCTGATATTAAAGCAGAAATGGGTCAGATGGAAATCAGAATCATCAATGCCATTAATAGTAAGTAAGCAATGGGGTAATATTATACTTCTTTTTGTTTTTCTCTGTGGTTTTTTGTATATTATACTATAAATCATTTATTATGAATATAGTATTAAGTATATTAAAGTTTGTTCTCAACATCTTGTGGACAATTTCAATTAAAAATATTTGCATTTGGTTAGTTCTAGGCTGGCATTGGCTATGGTCTAAAACTACAATGGATGAAAAAGCTATTGCTCTAGTTAAAGAAACTGCACGTAGAGTACATGCTACTAAAAGAGAGTTAAGAGACGTAATTGATGCAGTAAAAGGAAATAAAAAATAAAAATATGGATTATCCAAAGTATGGTATGGGTTCTGAAATGAACGCAATGGAAGCTTTAAGATTAGCTCAAGAATCTAAAGCATTTGCAGCACAAGGCAAAGAAATGGGCGCTGATATGATAAAAGGTATGGCTAAGTATGGCATGTCTGATACCCAAATTATGTCATCAGGGGGAGATATTGTAGAAGGTCAAAAGATGACTGGTAAAGAAAAGAGACAAATGAATAGAGCAAGGCGAAAAGCTAAAAGACAAGCAAGAAGAGACGGAAGTTTTACTCCACCGCCTAGCCCATTTATGGATGACAATACGACAAATTTAGGAGGCTAATATGGCAGCTCCCTGGGTAACAAAATTATTTGGTGGTCTTCTTGGTAAGGCTGATAGGATCATTGATGAGGTAGTCACCTCTAAAGAAGAGAAGATGACCCTTAAAAATGCTATGCAGCAGATGCTGCTTGATAGTGAGGCCACTGTACAAGAAAATGTTACGGAACGTTGGAAGTCTGATATGAATTCAGACTCTTGGCTTTCTAAGAATGTTAGACCTATAGTTTTAATATTCTTAGTAGTTTGTACAATGATTCTTGTATTTATTGATGCGGGGGTTATTAAGTTTGCTGTTTCAGAAAGATGGATTAATCTATTGGAAATCACCTTGTTAACAGTTATAGGTGCATACTTTGGAGGTAGATCAATTGAAAAAGTAAGAAATACAAATAAGAAAAAGTGAGAAATTGGCGTTTAGAATTAGCGTTACACTGGCCGCATGATAGATTTGCTATTGGTTGGGAATTTGTAGAAAAAGATGATGAATTTGAATACCACACTTTTAAATTATTTTTAACAATTATAACAATAACATACGATCATGGGTAAAGTAGAAAGAGTAAAGAAAAGAGTTAGCAAACTTAGAAATAAAGGTAAAAATGAAAGAGCTGATAAAATAGAAAATAGATTTTTGCAAAAAGACGCTAATAATAAATTACTTGGTAATATGGGCGGTGAAATTGACTTATCTATGGAAGCTGAAGAAACTTTAGCTAGTCAAGGAAAAAATAAAAACACAAAAATAGGACTACCTAAAAAAAATATGGGTGGTCGAGTTAGTAATGGTAGCATGACTTATTCAAAATAAATGCAAATTTTAACTGACATATTAAGTTTATTTAAGCGAAATGAGTTCGTTGAAAAAGTTAATGACTATGATGCAATAGTTGTAGGTGTCAATGAGGCTCCTCAATTAACAGGCGTAGCTTCTCCCATACCATACAAAAATGTTAAATTAATTAGAATTAAAGATTTTGTAAATCTGGCTAGTCCTGATATAGTAAATATACCGGAAGATTCCTCTGAAGCAGGATGTTATAGCGGTGAGACTATAGATCCAGTTACTGGAGATGTCACACAAGGCTTTAGAAGGTTAAAAAGTCTTTCTTTAGGTTTAACTATTGAAGAAAATGGTGACTATATTGAATTTAATACAACTTCTGGGGCAGGTGTAATATTAAAGCAATGCTTTGTTTCTCCAATGAATAAGTTTTCAAATACTCCAGATGAATTTGGTATAGGGGCTACTACAGGCGTAGCACCGGGTCTTGATGTACTACAACCACTTATAGGTAGTATTCTTTATGATCACGGAGTTGTAGTCGGAAATGATGTTGATACAAGAAAGTTAGTTGGATGTGCATCTCAAGTTCCGTTTACTATAAGTCCTTCAGGTACTATTGAAATTCAGTATATAATTCAAACAAATGTAACAGGTCTTAGTTTATATTGGAGACTTTGGAAGTTAGATCCAGATGATCTTGGAAATAATGGAATATTAGGTACAAGTTTAACTCAAATAACAGGTCAAGGCCCTATATCAATACTATCAGATTTTTCCAGCAATGGTGTAGCGGCATACGGTAAAGAAGTTATTGTACCATTCACTTTAGCACCTAATCCAAATAATGCAATAAACCAAGGCGATTTATTGTTTTTAGGTTGGTATTATGATTATTCTGGTCCTACAGGATTGTCGGATTATATAAGTATTAATGCAACAATAAGAGGATAAGAACCTATTAAAAAAATATAAATTATGAATAAGCGTAGACAATCAATGCAAAAGCAAAATATGAAAATTGCTAAAAAGAAATTATCAAACGGTAATGGAGAAGGTAACGGAGGAGGTTTCGGTTTTATAGATATGTTGGCTGCTAGAGCTAGAAATGAAAAAGCGATAAATGATATTAAAAACATGGATGTAAGTTTGACAAATCCATGGGTAAGATCAAATCCATTAAGTCTGTCAAATAGGGTGCCGAATAATTTAAATAATGTAAGCAATATTGATCCTGCAGTTTTAGTTAATAGTCCACAAGTAGTAAGTAGTCCAGCAAAAAAGCCTAAACCTAAAAATCCTACACTTGGTTTCCAAGCTGGTTCTACACCGGGTCGGGGTCAAAATCTTAGGCTTAACTTTAATACAAATCAAGGTGGAAGAGGTGTTAATCTTTCTACTAACACTAACTTTAATGATCCAAATAGTCAGAGTAATAAAATATTGGATAATTCAAGTGTGACTTTAAGCGGTAATCAAATACCATTAAGTCTTACAGTTGGTGGAGATGGAAGCGTTTCAGCTGGTGGAAACTTTAGTTTAAACCAGTTGAGAAATAAAGCGAAGGCGAATAAAAACAGGCGTAAGAAAGATTAAAATGCAAATACTACAAGACATACTAGGCCTTATACAAAGAAATATTTTCATCAAGAGGTCATCTATAAAAGATGATGATGTGATTTTTATAGCTAAAGATATAAGCAAAAATCGAGTACCTGATTTTGAATCAAGAGCTCTTAAGATGAAAGATCTTTCAGAATATGTCGGGTCTAATGGTGGGCAAGTAGGTCCACAAGGTCCGGTTGGACCTCCAGGAGCAAATGGTGCTCAAGGTATCCAAGGACTTCAAGGTCCCCAAGGAAATCCAGGTGCTGTTGGTGCTGCTGGTCTAAACTTTAGAGGCGAATGGAGTACATCTAATTCATATGCTATAGATGATGTCGTATTTTATTTAGGTGATAGTTTTGTGTGTATTAATCCAATTGCTCCTGGAGGATCAGCTCCAACAAATTTAGATCCTGATTGGAATTTTTTAGCAGTACAAGGTTTAGACGGAGATACAGGACCTCAAGGTCCAGCAGGTCCAGCGGGAGCTAGCTTATGGGGTCCAGCAGTTGCTTTAACTTTTAGTGGTCCAGCAGATACAATTGATCTTTCTACAGCTAATACTTTTAAGATTCTTATAACTGGAGATACAACTATAAGTATGACACTACCAGGATCTCCCATAGGAGATTATATTTTTATCATTGATAATACTGGTGGTCATATTGCTACTTTACAAGCTGGTAGTAACATGTATACTAACAATTCATTACAACCTGTAATAAATAATATAACATTAATGAAAGGTACTTCAGATGGTACTAAAATTTATATTACTTCATTAGAAAACATGGAAAATGTTACAGTATGATTCCTGTCAGAAGAAATATAGACACAAATGAGTTAGTCTTTTGGTTAGATCCAGATGCTCCTATAACTAGATCTCCTAATCTTAATGCATATTCTACTGCACAGGGTGGTAAAAATTTACTTGCAGGAACAAGAACTTTTTCAAATGTTTGTCCTCCTGTAACTGATTTTTCATATGGCCCTAGTTCACAAACACCTAATAATTTAACTTTAGTAGCTTCAGGTACTCCTGCACCTGATGGTAGCGGAAATCCAACAACTCTTATAACAGAATCTTTAGATACTTTTGATAGAACTCATAAAATGAGATTTGACTTTCCAATAAGTCCAATTATTGAAGGTGGTCCGTATGAAATGTACACTCATTCTATACATGTAAAAGTTTCTTCTGGATCTAGAACTTTATTAATTAATAACGCTAATAACCCAAGCAGTGGTTCTATAACAGTTGATCCTGCTACGGGAACAATTATTGCTAGTGATCCTGATAATTACGATCAAGGTGTAGAATCATTAGGTGGTGGATGGTATAGATTTTGGTATACTATTATTTTCGATGAGAGCACTCAAACTACTGAAGTAAGAACTGAGTTGTCTATTGCTATGGCTAATGCAGCAGGAGATACAGAATATCAGGGGGATGGAACTTCAGGTTTAATTATATACGGTCATCAGTGGGAAAGAGGAGTTCTATCGAATTATGTTGAAACTGCTGAAGGAGTTGACTTTGATGTCTATAAAAACAGAAAATGCAGCGATGCTAACTATAATAAAAATCCTCAATATTATGCAAATACTAACGATGGTGTAAATTTTAGATTTAATGGTATTGAATCTGGATTAACAAGTGGATTTGTTACACCTATTAGAAGACCACCTAGACCAGGCGTTCATCCAAATGGTGATGAGCCTAAATTTTCTCTTCTATCTCATAGTGTTTTTGCTTGGATAAAATTAGATCCGGATGTTGATCCTGATCAAGGAAATGGCAATTGGGGATTATGCGCAACTGCTATAGGAAATATTGGTGGAAGAAATAATAATGGAGTATTTGGTATATCACCGAATGGTACTCAGATTATATATAAAACTAGACTGCAAAGAATATCTGGAGGAAGTGGAGTTTCAGCTACAAATAGATCTGACCCTTTTTCAAGTGTTAGTGATAAATGGGCTTTGATATCTTGTTCTTTTAATATGGCATATAATGCAGCTCCAGCTACTGTAGATTTTTATTTAAATGGTCAATTTATAAGTAGTGCAAATGCTAATACAAGCGGTCAAGATTTAATTGGGATAGGAGGGAGTAATGGATCTCTTAGTATTGGATACTTTAATACTCAAGGTCTGGGTCCGGCTGGTCAGTTTAGAGGCTTGTTAAATATTTGCGGTATCTATCATAAGGCTTTAAATGCAACAGAGCATGAAGCACTATATAATGCTACTAAATATAAATTTGTATAGCGATGGCAGGTAGAACTATGAAATATTATAAGTCTGCTAAGGGCAAAAAGTCTTACAAGAAGAAGCTTGCTAAGGATGTTAAACGTAGTACAAGTAAGGCAGGTTTGGCAAAAAGGGCTGAGTTAAAAAGAATAAGGAATAAGGCGAAGAAAGCAGGGAAGGACATAGTGAACAAGGACTATGACCACAAGACAAAACGCTTTGTTAAACCTAGCACTAATCGCGGTAGAAAGGGTGAGGGTGCTAGAAAAAAGAAAAGGAAGTAACTTCTTTATAAGAGAAATATTATGGCAAAGACAAAAAAGAAAAAAGACTGTGGCTGTGGTAAGAAATCGCAGAAATCATTTAAAGCTGGGATGAGTGTTGGGAGGAACATGAAAAAGTCAACTAAGAAAAAGAAATAATGGCCACCAAGAAGAAGAGCAAAACTAAAAAAGATTCATGCTATTATGCAGCTAAGCGAGCTCATAAAGTATTTCCCAGTGCATATGCTAGTGGTATGATCGCTAAGTGTAGAAAGAAAAAAGCCGGGAAGAGTAAAAAGAAAAAGTAGTGGCAGTAAGAAAGACAAAGAAAGGTGCAGCCCTGAAGCGTTGGTTTAAAGAAAAGTGGAAGGATGAGAAAGGTAATGCATGTGGATCATCTAAGAATAAGGGTGTAAAAAAATGTAGACCAAGTAAAAAGGTTTCCAAAAAAACACCACGGACTTGGGGATCAATGTCTAAGTCACAAAAGAGTAAGGCTGTTGCTGAAAAGAAAAGAGTTGGAATGGGGCGTAGAACTAGCGCTATTAGAAAAAGAAAAAAGAAATGAAACTATTACCAAAGGTTAAAGATGCTATGGAGTTCTGCCCAACTATGGGTATGAAATACATGGGTGATAAAAAGAAAAAAAGAGATGGCAAAAAAAAGAGTTAAGGCACCATCAGGGTTTCATTGGATGAAATCCCCAAAAGGTCCGATTAAGCTTATGAAGCATGCAGGTAAATTTGTTCCTCATAAAGGGGCATCCTTGTATGCTAGTTTTGATATTCAAAAACTACATAAAAAGAAATAATCCAAGGCAGTGGCGAAAAAGAAAACTACTAAGAAAAAAGGGGCCATGTCTGGCTGCAATATTGGAAATGGTTGTAAGTCTAAAAAAGGAGGGCTTACTGCTAAGGGCCGTAAAATGATTAATAAAAAAACAGGTTCTAAACTTAAAGCTCCTCAACCGGGGGGAGGGTCAAGAAAGAAAAGTTATTGTGCAAGATCAGCGGGGCAAATGAAAAAGTTTCCTAAAGCTGCTAAGGATCCAAATAGTCGTTTAAGAAAAGCAAGAAGGAGATGGAAATGTTAGAAGAACAAGAATGTGATTTAATCTTTATATACTGGGAATAGTGGCCAAGAAGTTAAATATTAAGAAGGCAATTAAAAAGCCGGGATCTCTTACTGCAACAGCTAAGAAAGATGGAGGCTATGATAATAAGAATAAAAGAATAAAAAAATCCTGGCTACAGAAAAAAGCTAAAGGTAAAGGTAAAACCGCTCAACGTGCAAGATTTGCAATTACACTGAGCAAATTAAAAAAGAAAAAGAAATGAATAATCCAATGGAATACTTTCGAAAGGGAGCAGAAAAAAGAAAGGCAGAATCTTTAAAAGGTAAGTCTATGTATGAAAATGGGGATGAGGTATATGGACCTAAGACTCAATCTCAAGCAGAATTAGAAAAACTGCAAATATTAAATGATATGGGTTTGCTGGGTAATCAAGAGATTATTACACCTAAACCTTTAAATCCTAATAAGCCAATACCGCACCCAGGTTTTGATCAAGCCGGGAATCCACTAATTCAAAGAAGTCCAGCTAATCCACCGTTAACTCCAGACGATATACCACCTGAGCATAGACCTTCTACAGATAAGCATGGAAGGCCAATAAGACCTAGAAGTATGGTTCATAATGCAATGATGAGAAAACTAAGAGGACAGTAATAAAAAAAACCCCTAGAAGGTACCAGAAACTAGGGGTATGTTTGCGAGTTGGTTTTTAACACATGTACCTTTTTAACTGAAGTCCACTAAATTTCAAACTCAGTTGGATCATCAGTATAGTCTGGAATATCCACTACTGTTGTAGGATTATTAAAGACATCGTCAATACTAGGCATATCTTCATCAATAGTATCTACACTGTGGTTTATACTATCTACCTGCGTATTTGTTTGACTATTCATTGCAACATTGGCCATCATAAATTTATGAAACAATAGTGATTGCTTCATCCATAATCTAGGATGTATAGTTTTATATGAATGAGTCACATGATTATAAAATGACCACGCATTTTCAGGATCATAATTCTTATAGTTATAAGATGGGTTAGCCATCTCATCTTTAATGCATGATAGTTGTCTTGGACTTATTAAATCTTCGCGCATAAACAAAAGACCTAGCAGCTCTGCTTGTCTTTCTAAAGACAATTCAGTATTACGCAAAGAGTCTCTATCTTTTAAAATAGTTCTATAAACTCTTTCCGCATCTTTAATCTGACTAGATATTTGTGTTTTAACATCTTGATCTGCAGTTCCGCTATGTTTTCTTGCATAGTTAACACTGCCGCATATCATTCCATTAGAGCAGGCAAATACATATGCTCCTATTGAACATTGAAATCTTAAAGATTTATCATAAGAATTTGTCCAAGCAAACATCATTCCCAACTCTGTTTCATTTTCAATTGTGGGATCTGTGTTACTAAAAGGTTTTATGTGATATATCCCCTGTGCTACTTCGCAGTTATTATTACCTCTATAAATTTCTTCGGTAATCTTAAATCCGCTATTTGCTAGCATTACTTTTGTTGTGTCAATAATATCTTTATGAGATATGACAGTGTATGTACTACCGTGATTAGGTAATTGAGCATTTAATATTTGATGCTTCGGTGTTTGTAAGTTACTTTTCATATATAAACTTTGTAAGTGTAAAGATAAATAAAATAAGTTTATTTACCAAAATTTCTAGCGCCCCCTAGTATAAAAAATAATAAGGCGAGAAATGCAATTATTAATATTAGTTGCATTATTTTCTGAAGTGGTGTTAGCATTAAAATAGTTCTAGTTGATTAATATTCGATGATAAGATATCATTTATCTGAGATTCAATTGCCTTGCTATAATATCTTAAATCAAGGTTATAGTCTTCCCATTTTGGTTCTAATTCTATTCTGTTATAAACAGATTGTAACCATCTTCCCGACTCACATTGTATTTCCCTACCGTCTTCTTTATTAATCTTTACTATCTTTGAACTATTATTTCCGGGTTTAGATATATAATATCTATTGATCTTTTGCAGATCTTCCTCTTTATATACACCTTGTGGTGTTGATCTTGATACTTGTTTCCATGCGCCTTTAGATTTCATACCAATACAATAGTCTAAGATATTCTTATTCTTTTGTAGGTAATCTTCAGGTAGGACATCTTTAACAAAATAGTTATATATTGCTTTTGGTACAACAAGCTTAGATTTATTCTTATGCAGTGCAAGCGAATGAAAATTAAACCTACCCTTTAGTTTAACAGGTGCGTACATAAACTCCGAACCTTTTACTTTAAACAAATAATGAGGATTTTCCTCTTTAACTTTTCTCCAGGTAGTTATATCAACAGATTTAAAATCATTTACAGCTATGTAATTATTGACATCACCTAGAATCAATTTTTGATATGTGTCATGTTCTAGATTCAATTGAGTTATACTTTCCCAATCTTCGCAGACTTTAAGATAAAGATCTTTTTTATCTCTTGGAATTCTAATCTCAACACCATCTGTGTTCTGTAACAAACCAAATGCTTCTGGTATTGCATCAAGTATCATATCATACAACATCATTAGACTTAGTTGTCCATTAAGAGTTATACGCATACACAGTTCAGGATCATAAAAGAAACTATTCTCCTCGTTGCTCAAACCAAATGTTGAATTAAGTATAATTTTATACACGTAATTCATTGGATTAGACTTTGGAATTTTAACTCTTTCATCAAAGAACCATTCATACTGATCACAGAATTCTTCTTTTGGAAAGTGTGCTGGTGACCATTGATTGCGGATACATAAATTAGGATAGAAAGATGTAACATCAGAAGTCATAATAATATGATCATCATCTGATTTATAAACACCGTTCTTTCTTGCACCGTGTATACCGCCTAAAGCAAATGTAGTATGAACTCCATTATGTTCTAACTTGTATTTAAACTGACCCTTAAGCTGCATTGCATCTAACTCTAAAGTATTAAACTTATTTAACGCTTGCTGAAACACAGGAGACTTAAACTTTATATAAGGAAGTATCAGGTCTTTAACCTTAATTATATTCCTATAAGTTTTCATACTCTTTATTTCTCTAGAGTTTATGTTTAACTTTCTACTTAAATAGTAAGCAAACAACTCTTTAGCAATACGAGGTTCAGATGCACTGTATAAGTTAATACCATACTGATCAGTTAACTCCTTGCGAAGTTTTATTTGAGATTTAGACTTTTCAAATATAGCTTTAGTAGATGCAACATCGTTAATGCAATATCCAACTATAGTATCAAGTTGTTCTTGTGTCTCAATCTTTACAGTATGCTCAATAGGCATGTCTTGTAAGTTTTCCCAATCCATACTGAATTGTATCCACTTAAGACTAGAACGTTTAGCCGGGTTGTCCCAGTGATGCAACTTGAATAAATCAATCTGACCTATTTGTATATGCCAAGGTGCAAATACACCCCATTCTTTTCTATTCTGTCTAGCTATTGTTTCTTGAGCAAATGCATAAATAACTTCCGCTATTGCACAGCCCGACATATTAGACCACAACTCATAGTTGTTTAGTATATACTGAGTAACTTGAGCATCAAAGGCTAATCCATTATAGGATATATGCCATTGCTTCTCGTCTCTATTTTCATGTAAAAATTCTATAAACTTATCAAAATCATTTTGCAGATCGTGCACTATAAATATCTTTTGTTCAGATGTTTTATAATGTTGAAATACTGCAGTAAAACAATTAGATAAGGTTTCATAATCCATTACCCAGTGTGTCATATTTAAATTTTAATGCATAAAAAAGCCCCGGGTTGTCATCGAGGCTTTAGATCTAAATAGTGTATGAGGATAGTAGGACCACCATTTAGATATGTTTGGTTAATAGTTTAGCTTAGCTTGGCATAATAATGTTTGATGGTTTGGTTTTATCTACGGCAACAAAAAATTGACCGCAATCAAAACTATTATGATTAATTGCAAAAACTGCAAGAAAGTTTTCAATCTCTTCCTTTTCAGTTATATAAAACTCAGAGAATGTTTCAACATTAACTCTTTGTTCTTTATGAACTTTTCCTGTCTCTTTATTGGGGACTTTAAGTCTTTGTGGTTGTCCGTTATCATCTAACCTCGGTACCATATGAAAAGAGTCCTTTTTAACTTTTGTAATCACAGCTAGTATTCCACCAGTTGGATCAAACATCGCCTCTACATAAGGGCAATCATCAGTTACAGGAACTAAAGAAAAAGATTTTACTTGTCTGAAAGCTGAACTAATCAGCATCATGTTTTGACCTACATTATTTTTGCTCATTGATTTTTGTTTTGTCCAAAGATATAGAAATATTTGTTAAATCAAAGGGATCTTGTATAGTTTTTCCTTTGAATGTTTCTTTATCTATATCAGCTTTACTACAAACTTCATATACATCTTCAATTAAATCTTGATCAACACCAAATGCTTCAGCATAATCATCATGAAAATTCTCCGGGTTTAAAAAGCTGGATATATAATTAGATATTTTACCAACAGATGTAAAGTAATTTTCAATCTTTCTTTTGCTTTCTCTACTCATCTGAGAGAATCTACCATCTATAAAACAATCATAATCATATTTGAAAATTGACATATCAAAAAGAATTAGATCTTTATTGTCTGATATTTTATGCATGCTTTGATATGCATGTAATGGTTTAAGAACTTTATCAATAAAGATTTTGTATTCTATATCATTTTTATGTTCATAAATAGCCATAAGCTTACGATCATCTACTGTATAAAATTTATCCCAAATAACATATGTGTTTTTTGGCACATGTTTATACCCCTTTTTAATACCTAATAATGGGTACAAAAAGACTTTACTTTTTTGAAAGTAACGGGTATATACAATATTCATAAGCGTTGTTTTTTAATCAAAAAATCATAAGGTAAACTATAATCTCTACTGTTGTAATGAAACTGAGCTCTATATAAAACATCAGTTAAACCTTGAGCCCAGGTACCCATAGTACCTTCAGTTACATCAAAAGCATAGACCTGATTATACTTATCTACAACTATAAATTTAAATATAAATTCATAGTCTCGAGCTTCTTCATCTAAATTTGAATAAACAAGTTTCATATATATGGAAGCTTGTAGCCAATAGTTATAAAAGCTTATTGTCTCAGCAAAGTCAGATATAGTTTTACCCGTTGTTTTTAAATCGCAAATTATTACTTGTTTATTATCACGATCAACTTTATAGTAATCTATGTAACCGTGCAATCCAAATTTTTCTGCTCCTTGTAAATCACATTGTAGATATTTTTCTACATAGCTTTCTTCAGAGTCTAATTCAAAATCAGTACCGGTATTTACTTTACCATTACCAAATAAATCCATCACATCTTTATTAGATCTGATTATATCAACTTGCTTTTGGCAACGGTTATAAGTATCTTGATCAACTACATCTTTAGACTCATTGAATAAGAACTTCCAATAAGGATCATAGTCATCAACCTTAACCTTTGCAATTCTAGATTTGTCTGTTTTAAGAGATTGATATAGATTCATCTTCTTCAATGCATCTAGTATAACATGATCACGAACATTCTTTAATTCCTGCTCATGTGTAAACTCAACCATACTCTTCATTACCTTTCTGATATTATCGCTTGGTGTTTTACCTGGTACTAGGGCAAACTTATTTTCAAATTGGTCTTGCTCAAGAAGTAGGCAGTGTATTAACTTACCTTCTACAAGATGCTTATCTGTTTTGATCTCTCTATCTTGGAGAATATATTCCTTATAGAATAAGGATGGGGAAAATATTAATTTATTTAGAGAAGAATAGCTAAAGTTAAAATTATCTTTTGCATAAAATTCTTCTTCTTTTTGTTTATTTATCATCTCATCATTGCATTAAAGCAGCTACGGCTGCATACATCATTCATGTTATCTACGGGAGCACCACATTCAGAGCATTCCCACCCACCTTCAGGCATTTCAGGTTCATCATCTTCTTCTCTCTCCTCAATAATCTTCTCAGTTTTTATTTCTTGCATTTCTGCATCAGCTTTGAATGTACCTTCTGGATTATTATCAACGCCATATAATTGGTCAGCTAACTCATCTTCAGTTACACTTTCTACTTCTGGTTCAAAGTCATCATGTTGAATAGATTTTAAACGAAGTTCTCCTTTATCTTTACATTTTTTACAATTCTTATATGTTTGGCCATGATCAAACCAATATATATGATCACAAGTCATACATTTATACTCGTATTTACTCATTGGATTCATCTTTAATTGTTTCTATAAACTCTCTAAATGCTACACCCATATCAATAATTTGTTGTGAAAACTCATTATTGTTTACTTCAGGATTATCATTTATTGTTTTGTATACTTTATCGCCCATCTTTTCTACTTCAGCAATAAACTCATTACCGGCTTTTTTAATCTGCCTTTTATATAAAGAAGGATGCTCATACTTAACATCCTCCATAAAATCCATAAGTATAGGAAGTATACCTAATAAACATGCCACCTTTTGATTGCTTGTTGCCATATTACGATTCTTTAACTTGTTTCATTATCTCATCTCTTATATCGTCCTCTGATATATCTAATTTAATTGTAATACCTACATCATCCAGCTTCTTTAGTAATTGATCTCTTTCCATAGTAGCTTTAACATAACTATAATGAAGATCCAAAGACTTAGCAATGATATCATTGGTAAAACTCCTAATTACTATTCTAAGCTTTTTTGTATATAGCTCGGTATTACGTTCATGTATATAGGACATGTCCTGATCTGTTATTCCATCTAAAAATCCTTGGATCATTTCATCTATAAAAGGTGCATATTTTTTACCTTTATTTGCACGAGACTTTTCAGGCTTCCAGGTTTCTTTATCGTATTTTTCTTTTTCTTTTTCACTCATAATTTAAAATATATATCTAATTGTATTAATATCAAAATAAGCAGAATATAAAAACTTCCAATGCTCCAAATATGCATGCTTATCTTTAATTGGGTATCTCATTACGCCAGATTTATTTTTAACCTCAGATGAACCAGCCATTAGCTTTTGAGATTCCTCAGATGCCTTTGCCATTTGATTAGGATGATTTGTCAATGCAATAACTTCGCATTTATTTTCACCCGCTATAGCTCTAACAGCTTTAAATAATTCATCATAATGTTCTGACCACTTATGACTAAATATAACAGGGCTGTAATTTATATGTACCTCCCAACCTAAATCTTTAAGTCTATTAATTTCATGTATTCTATTAATAGTCTTTTGCATCTTAGGTTCTAGTATATCTGCATATACTTGCGGCATTAAACTTACTCTTACCCTTGGCTTCTTATTAAAGTGATTAACATCTAAATTTAATAAGTTAGGATACTTAGTTGCCATAGTTGTATTCAATCTGGGGTGATCATCATATCTCTTAAGATAATCTATCAGAGGCTCAGGTAAATGTTTTTGCATTAATACTAAATCAGTATTACATGCAATATCCACCATAGTATATATAGGATCCTGTTGATCAGGAACTTTTGTAAATTTTTTTTCCCATTCTATAACGGAATTAAATATTTCATCTACGTTTTTATTTACAAATACTCTATTACCATTGTACCGTGACATATAACAATAAGTGTCCACACAACCTCCAAAGCATCCGTAGATTAGATTTGGTGCTATGCAGTTTGCACTATTGTTATTGTTTTTAGTAACTAATGTTTTAGTTTTCTGAGTCTTGATCATACGCTTTTACTACTCTATCAATTCTTGCTGGGATAACGACAGTTGCATTGCATATGTTGCAACATTTGCCTTTACTTACAGGCTCTGCGTTATTACCATATTGGTCATCTAAAGGACCATCACATATTATACATTTCATATTAAAAAGATTGTGTGCAGTCGTTTTGCACAGTAATTAAAAAGGGGTGGGTGTGCTCTCACACACCCAATAACAATCAATTATGGCTACCCCTAAAATGGAAGATCATTTTCTTTTACATGTACATCTATTTCTGGTACATTATCAAAATTAAGTGGATAAGAAATTATTGATTCTTTCCAATTATCTTTGAGTTCAATCTCAGGTATTTTAAATACACCTGCTTTATTAAAGAAAATTTTAGTATACTTATTTGTTATTCTTGCAGCTATCTTTTTAAAGATGAACTCAGTTAATGAATTATTTTTTATTAGAAATTTAACAAGTGCATCATACGCATATGAATTTGTATGATTATATCCTGCTACATGATCTAAATCACTTAAAGCTTTTCTCATGCTCTTAACATTTACGGAATTCCAAATTGAGGATTCTCTCATCCAACCGTGGTAAAACACAAAGAAATAAGATACTATATCTAAAGACTTCTCTATATTACAATTAGCTAATACATTTACGGCCATTGCTGCATCGTCTTTATCATTGCTTTTTAAAAGATTTTTAATCATATCAAAATCATCAAATTTTAATACAGGACTATCAGCATTACACATATTAACTATATATTCATCTAATACATAACTCTTAGTTGGATTTAAAAATTCAATAAAAGCTTTTTCCTCTTTTAGGTTACAGCTAGATTCCTTGTAAAAGGTTTCTGTTTCTTGATTAATATCATCATTAACAATAAATGTTTTGCATTCCGCATATCTTGAAACTACTTTATTAAACTGACTCATTACCGCATCTGCAGTTTTTTTCTGTGGAGTATTATGTCCATAATTATTATACCAATAGCTATTAATTACATATGCATAAGGTTCACCTTTATACTGGTACTCAAGTTCTATCAACGTATCTTCGGTTATAATACCAAGAGCCTCTAGTTCTTTAATACATTTAATGTACTCTTTGCCATATATAAATGTGTCAGTCCAACTACATTCAACTGTTGATTGTAAAAGATTTTTAGATATAATATGATAGTCAGCATTAGAATCATTTCTAGTTACAGACCAGTTTAACTTGTCTTTTAATAGGGCGAACTTATCTCTAGGCAGTGTAATTTTTTTATGCCTATAAAAAGAAAGATCTTTATTGGATGGTTCTTGAGTATTGATTGAACCAAATAGTTGGTTCTTTGCCCAATTTACACTACTAAATGTTATTCCTTTATTAAATACTACTATATCTTGACTTATAACGCTAGATTTAAATTGCGCTTGTAATTTATTACCAATAAAACTTGGTTTATTTATAGCATCCGAATTGACCAAACTAACATTTACCTTTTCTAATTTTTTATACTTTATCTTGCTCATAATAATGTCTGTATTCTTTTTTTAATTTAACTTTAAATACATAAAGCTCTCTATTTTTTATTTCAATTTCTGCACGGCAGATTTGTTCAAAATATATAAAAGATTCTTTACTCATTTTTTTATCATCTTTAGATAGATCTAAGATCATCTCTTCAGCATTCATGTGATAATATTCATCCATGTTGCCTGTTGTCAACCAATATTTAACATCTTTATCTCTTCCAAGACGTTCAATTTCATAATTACATTCTTGAAATAATTCCCATAAATAATGTATATTTTTTGTTCTATCAATTGTTGGGATTATTTTTTTGGCTACTTCTTTATTATCATCATCATAACCTGTAAGCATACTTTTAAGAGTTTCTAAAAGACTCTTATCTAAAGTAACTTTAGTTGCAGATGCACTTAAAATATGTTCTACACTTAGAGTTTCTAATTCTTTAGTATGAATTAAGTGTGCCATTTTTAAACCCATGCCAGATATACCCCATCCTTCTAATAAAGTATCATCGTAACTTACTGATATTTTTTCAGCTAATTGATTGCAGATTATTGTTTTTACATCTTGATCAGCAAAATGATTTACATCTATAGCTAAACCAGTAGCACTACTAGAAGATGCAGTTAGATTATAATTCCAAAATCTAAACATTATTTCTCCACCTCTAATATGATCCCCATGTTCATGTTGTTTACCAATATTATCATGTGTTATTAGAATATCAGCTTTATCAATATCATTTGTTATAGTTATTGAATGCTCTTTACATGATGCTTTTACTCTTTCATTACTTACATCGCAGTTATTTAAAATATAAGCTCTTTTTTTACCTGTATGATTATCTATATCATATGTTGAAGATTTTAGTAAGTTTTTAATTTTATTCCATTGAGTTGCATCCTCACTTACATATACTGAGCAAAGCTCGTTATTAACTAGGAGACCTTTACGATCTCCTAGTTCTAAAGAAAAATGATTTAATATTGAATCATCAATATCAATAAATGATTTCTTTTGTGGCATATTTATTTTATTGTCATTTTAATTATTTCAGGCTTCATCATAAGTTTATTAAACTTTTGTTTGTTCCCGTTGAAAATAGTTCTTACAATTAAATACTTAAGATCATTTGTGAAATAATCTTTTGTTGCAAGAACTTCCAATCTATCTGTAATTTTCTGAGTAATTGTATTATCTTTTGAATAAACAACTGCAAAGTTAGATAGTCTTGTAGCTAATGTTGATGCAATGTCTGCCCGATATGAATCATCTTTACCAATGCAACTTCTTAACTCTCCTAAAATATATGATTCATCATCATGTGTTAATAGTTCTTTTGGGTGAACTAATTTATCAAGTTTGTTATTGATAAATACAGTAAACATAGATGCAAACTCATCTCCAACACTACCTTCCCCAATCATTTGAATCATTGGTAAATTATCTTGGAAGTTTTCAAAACTTGAAATAGAGTTAAAGAATGTAGTAATAGATCTTGCATTTGTCTCTTGAGTTACAAGCTCAGGATGCAACAGCAAAAAGTTAATACAACGGTTATCAATACCAGATTCTTCTGCCCAACGAGCCCATACATCTACATCAAACTTTAGATTTGCCGTTATGTAACGAGTCTTTTGTGCAGAGTCAACTGAGTTTACCATGTAATCACCATTGTCTGGATTAGCTGTTAAAATAATATGCCAGTCTTTTGGAAGAGCCCATGACACATATGTTTGTCTGTCAACTAATTCCATAACAGCTTGAATAAATCTAACGTCTGCTCTGTTCCAGTCATCAAGAAGTAAAATACCACCCTCTTTTTTATTAGCAATCCACTCAGGAGCGCAGTAAGACATTCTATTTTTACCGGTTACTTTCCAACCTTGCTTGGCATAATCTTGAACGGCTAGCTCATCTACCCACTGACCAACTTTTTTCTTAATTACTTTAGTTGATGTCGTTTTATAGCTTACAGAATCTCCAGATGGAGTTACTTCTTTTTCTTTATACATTTGAAATTGTCTAATAGGAAATCCTACAAGATCACCAAGCTCTTCAATTTGAGCTAGGTTTAACTTAACAAAGTTTAAATCTTTTTCCTTTGCCATTTCTACAATAGTTGATGTTTTACCAATTCCTGATTCACCAACTACTTCTGTTGCTACAGGTAGCTTTCCTTGCTCTTGCAAAAATCTATTATTACTTATAATATGATTTACAAAACCTTTTAATTCATCAATGTTTAATTGTACTTCTGCCATTTTTTTTTAATTTAATTTAATTTTTAATCCAGGGAGTTCGTTATTTATTCTAGATACACTGCTATGAACCCAAAGAGTATTCTTTGGACAGTTATCTGGTTTATAAGCTTCCCCATCTGTTAAATATATGAGCGCTGTGTAACGCCCGTGGTCATTATAATGATCTACTACAGGCTGAAATGATGTACCACCTCTGCCTTTAACTTCAAAATCTTTATTGGGATTGAAGTCTTCTATACTTCTTATACCTGTATCACATTGAACAACTGTAATTTTGTGTCCAGTTTTATGCATGTGACAAAGTTCATTGACAAACTCTTTGAGTTCATCATTATTTACTGAACCTGATGTATCTATTCCAACACATATATGATTCTTGAATTTAATTTTAAGACCTGGATTACTAGAGTATCTTTTATTATATTTTCTCCGTAATTTTTTTGTGTATACAACTGAAGAGTTACCTACAAATCTTCTTAAGTATCCACGCCAATCAAACTTTGCAGGTTCAACATGACGCAACCTCTTAATAAGATCAGCTAATTCTCCTGGTAAGTTTCCGCATCTTTTTTCTGTTGAATCTGCAGTTTCTTTAAGCTGATGTTCAATTTGTTTTTCAATCATCTTTCTTTCAGCTTCAGGAAGCTCATCAAAATTTTCCCATTCTTTATGGCAGTATTGAGACTCTCCATCCATTTCATTTAGCAGTTGATTCAAAGCAGAACAATTACCTTGATTTGCTGCATCTTCTAAAGTGTCATAATATACTTTAGTACCTGCACGTGTTGGAAGATTTAATTCAGGAAATGTATCTAGAGTTAATCCTCCCGGAGGTAGAAAGTTTGGATCAATATATTGATTGATTTCAATATCCATTGCAATATTTGCAAGTTTTTTATTTGGATATCTATCTCGAGTTGCTATATGACCAAAAGATATATGCAGTAGCTCGTGTTTAAGTAAGCCCGTTCTATGATTATCACTGAGTGATTCAAAGAATTCAGGATTAACCACTAGCTCAACCCCAATACCATTGGGACCTACACCAGCTGTTGGTATGTCTTTTGATATTTTTTTATTTAGTCCTATACAGAACAAACCGTAAAATGGTTCACTGAATAGTAAACCTTTAACTGTTTTAGATATTAATTCTAATCCCATTTATATTCTATTTTTATGTTTACGTTTTTAAAATCTGAAAAGTCTTCAGTTAACATCTTGCTAAGAACATGACTATATATTAGCTTATAGTTTTCTTTATTCTTTGACTTAGTACATTTAATTAAATCATAGATATCATCTATTGATTTAGTTATAAATTGATACGGTAGTCCACAGGTAGATTTATAACGATATTGGTCATTTAAACTTTTTAGTATTAATTGATGACCTATAGATGAATCATCATTAAAGTTAATGTGATCATCATCAGTTGATCCGTATATATGTTTTAATATTTGTACACCAATTGAACAATCATCTTTGGTTGCATTAAACATTGAAACTAATTTTTTATAATTGCTTAAAGTAAAATCCATTTAGTCTTCTATTTTTAAAGTTTTACGCATCCATTTAGGGCGTTCTTTGTTATTCATATGAACAATCCATTCCTTTGCTGATGGTATGTAATTATTACAATCTTCTTTAACATGTTGCTCTCCAACATATCTTGTATATACTCGTTTATTATCCGAGTTTAAAAAACTATCTCCGAATATTTTTGCACACTGAAATATACCTTCAGAGTGGTGTCTGTAAAGTCTATGGTTAGAGCTGCCTAACCATGCTTTTGTTTCATCAAACCATTGGTGAATGTGCAAGTAGTCTTCGGGTACACCTCCCCATTTTTTAACTGAGGATTTGGCGTGTATCCAAGGATGAGCCATTATATTTCTCCTTCCCAGCCTACATCTTCTGTAGTTCTTTGACTATAGTTAAAATTGTATTTTTCTTCTTTGACATTTATTGCAATATTACCGTAACCTCCATCATTATTTACCCAATCTCCGCCATACTGCATGTCTACGTAATGATGTATTAATTCAAGTGCCCAGTCTCTTAATTTATCTTCTGTTTTATTAGATATAGATTCAACTTGATCGTATAAGCCTCTGTTTGTGCTATCGTTCTCATACTCTATATGCTGTATGTCTCCGTCATCTCCTCCACCATCAAAATTTATATAAACTGTTTGGATACCTAGATCCTTCAGCTCAAACATTATTCTTTTGAATTTTATTTTGTTTTTCATTAATTATTTCTATTATTACTCCTGGTTTTTCTTTGTCATATTTATAAGGTTTAAAAACAGGAATTATATATTCCATGTTATCATCCTCAATCCAACCATTTTTAACCATGTCATCCTGTACAGTTTGAGCAGGGTTTATATAATCAAATTTATGTTTCGTTCCACGTATAAAGGTGAATGCTACTGTTACAGGTAGTTTATGTTTCTTTGCTTTTTTTCTAAACTCAGATGCATATTTTTTATAGTAGGATAAAGTATCCTTTCTATATTTCATAACTGTCTTGCTAGCTATGAAGTACTTTCCTGTCCAACGTCTTCCATTTTTACTTGATGGTACATTGCCTGGTATAAACCATTTCATATTATTTGTGTATAGTCTTTTTTAATAGAGGTGAGAGAAGAGAACGGACATAGTGAACACCATGATTCTTAACAGAGTCAGATATATCTTTGTCCT
>WLWF01000080.1_pt1 | contig 81305 bp, 77 predicted proteins | sample 6718331 | NCBI WGS metagenome assembly WLWF01 (sample SAMN12718692, study PRJNA515312) | sponge metagenome | isolation source: marine sponge | host: Mycale hentscheli | place: New Zealand: South Island, Marlborough, Capsize Point | collected 2003-05-01 | reverse complement strand
TTTTTTGCGTTTGTAAAATCAAAAATTGGAGAGATTAAATCCGCTGTTTCTCTGTCAACAGGCATATATCGAATTAGTGCGTTTGCGTGTTGAAGCATTGATTTTGAGCCTTTTGGATTTTTCTTAATAAGAAGATACATAGAGAATCCTACAAAGGCGAACATGGCCATTTTGAAATATTTTTGATTGATAGATAGCATTTTTGTATATTTTCCATCGTAGTACGTATTTACGACGAGAAATGCGGTTATGCCTAAAATCATTAATCCGGCTTTCATATATAATTATTAAATATATGTTTTTATGGGAAATTCATATATTTATTTATTTAATCCATCACTACATCTTCCTCGTTTTTTAGTAACCGTTTTAGTTACTGTTTTATCCGTAGTAGCATCTGTCAAAAATCTAAATATTACTAGACCACTACCACCTTTTCCACCAACCTCTACGGCAGGTACTGCGGAGGGTGTATTGGTGTCAACCGGTGTAAAATTTTCCCTATTGCCATTCGGGTACGGGAAACTCGCGGGGGGGTTGGGGGGGCCAATAAGGGGTTTCTGTGCGTAAGAAACCGACCCTCCTCCTCCACCACCTCTATTGGCCACAGCATTCAATGTGAGCAAACCTGTCAATTGTGTATTTATGGGCGAGTTGTCAGGTGCTGCTGTTTTAGAGCTGGTGAGGTTGCTTCCGCTGATTCCATCAGTGCCAGCTGCTGCCCCGTTAGCTCCTCCGTCGCTGCCGGTACCAGCATTCAGTGCAGTACCGGTATCAGACGCCCCGCCACCGCCTCCGCCTCCAAATCCGTTTGCCGCAGGTAGGTTTATGGCAGTAAGTATACTGCTCCATGCAGTATCAATCTCTGTTGTATTGGTTGTGTTCACACCAGCGCCGCCATCACCAGCTCCAGACCCAGTGGGTGGGTTGCCGGAGGTCCCACCGTTGTCATAGTCACCTCCATTCACTTTTGTACCTGCACCACCGCCGGCGACCGCATCTGAGGCTGCATAACCCGTACCCCCGTTGTATGTTGCCACACCATCATTATATCCTGAAGAATTACCTCCAGATTGAAAAGTAGCACTACCACCGGAGCCAGACGTCATTGAGCTTTTTCCTCCTTCACCACCTTTAGATATAATGGTTCCGATAGAACTATTTCCGCCATTGCCGCCAAGGATGTTGGCAACACTGTTTGGGCTCAAAGGAAAAAAGTTCTGAGGAAAGGTGGCTCCATTCCCACCTCCACCAACGGTGATTGGTATATTGGTTATACCATTAGTATAAGTTAAAGTCGTAATGTTAACCTGTCCTCCTCCTCCACCGCCACCAGCACCGTTTGACTGAAAGAAGTTCACGGCATCAGCAGCACTACCACCACCCCCTCCGCCGCCACCAACAACAAATACCTCAAGTTCAAGAGGATTACTTGCTGTACCAGTTGGGAAATCAAACGATATTAATGAGTTACCAACAGTTTTAAAAGCATAATAGGTATAAAGTCCATCAACCCCGGTGTCGAATGCTCCCTGTACAGTAATTTCCCCAGAGACACCGATTTCCTCAGTCTCCTCCACTTCTTCTTCAAATGACACAAGAACTTCTTTAAGATTAGTTCTTTTCTTAATATAATTACACATTCCTTGTTTCCCTCGTTGTCCACCACATAAAATAAGTCCTTGTTGTCCCCATCCCCCAGACTTACAAAATGTATTTTTTTGAGTTCTTGAAATTTTAACTCGTTTTGGTACTCCTCCAGACATTATAAATTAAAGCAAGATTATTTTCTAGCAGTTTTCCTTCTTTTGGTTTTATATTTACGACGTGTTTTTCTTTTTCTCTCCAATTTCCCATTAACTTTAATGAAATATGCTCTTAATTCTTGTAAATCCATTTGATAAAATGGTTTATTAGGCATTATAAAATTCATCGGACTATACTTTAACTAGAAAATTATATTCCCAATTATTTTCCATAACTATAAATTGTCAATCCAATTAATGCCAAAACAATAGCAAACTGTACATATTTTTTTCTTTCTTTATAAATTTGTTGTTCTTTTAATTCTTTTGGTTTATATTCGTCATAGTATTTTTCTAAACTTTCGTAAAAATTAATTTCTGGTTCTTCTATTGCTTTATTTAATTTGTTATTCATAAAATGAACCCATTTCATAAAAGACATTCGACTACTTAAATAAGGAGTGACAGGAAATTCATCTAAAAGTTTAATAAAGTAAGTACCCATAGGTTTATCTGGTAAAAACACAGGTAGATTTTGAATAAAGTCATAATACTTCTTTTTTGAAACATCATTTGGATTTGCTGGATAGGAAATAGCCATAGTCTGCATTACGAACTGGAAATGTGGAAGCCATACTTTCGGATCTAATCCCATTATATAGGAAATGATATAAAAAGAAGACAGATTTAACATATAAATGTCATCACGAACAACATATCAGTTTTGTAATAATTGTGGAAAACAAGGTCATTTATATAATCAATGTAAAAAACCTATTATAAGTAGTGGAATTATAGCATTTAGAAATAATAAAACTAAAGACAAATATGAATATTTAATGATTTGTCGCAAAGATAGTTTAGGATATATAGATTTTCTTCGTGGTAAGTATCCTTTGTACAACAAGGAGTATATTTTAACATTAATTAATGAAATGACAATAACTGAAAAACAGAATTTATTGGCATGTGATTTTGGAGATTTATGGAAAAACTTATGGGGAGATTTCGTAGGTCTTCAATACAGAGGCGAAGAAACAAGCGCAAAAGACAAATTTCTTCAAATCATTAGAGGAATTAAAGTATGTGATACGGAAAGTTATAATTTAGAAAGTTTGGTAAATGAAAGTAGTACAACTTGGGAAACGCCAGAGTGGGGATTTCCTAAGGGTAGAAGAAATTATCAAGAAAACGATTTAACTTGTGGATTAAGAGAATTTGAAGAAGAAACAGGTTATGATAGAGGAAATATTTCTGTGATTAAAAATTTAGTACCATTTGAAGAGACATTTGTTGGCTCTAATTTAAAATCATATAAACATGTGTATTTTTTAGGACTGATGAATTCTATAGATAAAAATGAAAATGAAATGTATCAAAAGAGCGAAGTAAGTGAGATGAAATGGTTTTTATTAGAAGAATGTATAGATAAAATTAGAGATTACAATGTAGAAAAAATAGATATGATAACAAAAATAAATAAATTGTTGGAAAAGTATAAATTAATAACCTAATATTATATTAAGTAGGAATGTCATCCAAAACAAAAAAACCAAAGGTATTAAAACTTAAAAAAAGAAAAATTAAAATTAAAAAGGTAAAATCCTGCGAGAGTTTACAAAATGAATATGATGAAGGAAAAATCGTAAAAAGCATAAGTAATCGTGATTATCAAAATTTACTGAAATGTGTAAGCGATAGAGACCGTGAAGAACTTTCAAAAAATGAAGATGAATTTAATTACTTATATCCAAATAAAGATGACCCATTATTTAATGTGAAAATAGCTAAGAAAAAAGAATTTTTCGACACGCGTTACGAACCTCGTGGAGAAGAAGAATATAAGAATATTGAGGCTTATACTCAAAAATTATGTGATAATACTGAATTTGAATTAGACCCGCATCAAATGTTCGTAAGAAATTTTATGTCTTTTCAAACGCCATACAATGGACTATTATTGTATCACGGATTAGGTGTTGGAAAAACATGTTCTGCTATTTCAATTTGTGAAGAAATGAGAACATATTTACAGCAGATGGGAATTACAAAGCGAATAATTATAGTTGCTTCTCCAGCTGTACAAGAAAATTTTAAATTACAATTGTTCGATGAAAGAAAGTTAAGAAAAGTAAATGGATTATGGAACATCAAAGCTTGTACAGGAAACAAATTTATAAAAGAAATTAATCCAATGAATATGCGTGGTTTAAATAGAAAAAAGATTATTAGACAAATTAAAAGATTAATCAAACAGTCTTATATATTTAAAGGTTATGGTGAATTTGCGAATTATATTGAAAAAATTATGAATAAAAACATACCTTCTGGAAGTTCAGAAGAGGTTGCTAATCGAATTAAAAAGAAAAATTTAAGAAAAGAATTTTCAAGTCGCATGTTAGTAATTGACGAGGTTCATAACATAAGATTAAGTAAAGAAGGAAAAGTAAAGGCTAGTTCTGACAACTTAGGAAAATTGGTAGAAGCTACTGTTAATTTGAAATTGCTACTACTTTCTGCGACTCCAATGTTTGATTCTTATAGTGAAATTATTTGGATTTTAAACTTACTATTATTAAATGATAAACGATATCCAGTAAGTGAAAGAGAAATTTTTACTTTAAAAGGAGAATTTCAAACTAAAAAAGGAGAACAGGTAGGTAGAGATTTATTAATTAGAAAAGCAACGGGATATGTATCATATGTAAGAGGTGAAAATCCATTTACATTTCCATATCGAATTTGGCCACAACAAGCTTTAAATCCGCAGTCTTTATTTACATTAAAAAATGATGGAATTTGGAATTATCCTGAGTATCAGATAAACGGCGCAGATATTGTACAACCTATAGAATTAATAGATTTGGTAATAAATCGAGTAGGAGAATACCAAGATATGGGGTATAAGAAATTGGTAGAACATTTAAAACGAAAAAATCCCAAACTTTCTAGAGGTTCGGGTTCAATTTCATTTACTGTATTAGAAGCACCATTACAAGCGTTAAATATGATATATCCGCATGAAGGTCTTGGTGAAGATGATGTGGATGATGATATATTTCCAGTAATTTATGGAAGCAAAGGTTTAGCTAGAGTGATGAAATTTGATCCAAGAACAAAACGAAATTTTAGCTACAAAGATAAAACTAAGAAAAATTTTGGAGAGATATTTTCTCCAGATGAAATTGGAAAATATTCGGGAAAAATTGCTTATATTTGTGATAAAATTAAAAATTCAAATGGGATTGTGTTTGTTTATTCACAATACATAGATGGAGGCGCTGTACCAATTGCTTTAGCATTAGAATCAATGGGTATTACAAGATACGGTAGAACGCCATCTTTATTTAAAACGGCCCCTGCGCCCCCTTTAAATGTTTTAACGATGAGACCTAAAGAAGATGGTAAACCTTTTAAACCGGCAAAATATATGATGGTTACAGGTCAAAAATCTCTTTCAAGTGAAAGTGATAGAGAACGAAGTTTACTTGCTGTTACAGATGATGATAATAAAAATGGAGAGAAGATAAAAGTAATTATTGTTTCAAGAGCAGGATCGGAAGGTTTGGATTTTAAAAATATTAGACAAATGCATATTTTAGACCCATGGTATAATTTAAATCGAGCAGAACAGGTTATAGGACGAGCAGTAAGAAATAAAAGTCATTGTATGTTGTCATATATTAATAGAAATGTGGAAATATATTTGTATGGGTCAGAGTTAAATGATTCTGATGAAGAAGCAATAGATTTATACATCTATAGAGTTGCTGAACGGAAAGGTTTATTAATTGCTAATGTATCCAGAGTATTAAAGGAAAGCGCTATTGATTGTTTATTAAATAGAAAAGGATTGGATTTTTCTGAGACTGCAATAGCTAGAATAGCACCTAACAATAACGTAGTTAAACAAACTTTATCAACGGGTAATACAATAGATTACACTCTAGGAGATAAGGATGGTACTTTGATTTGTGATTTTAAAAGTTGTGAATATAGATGTTTACCTGAAATGAAAGATGGAGATGAAATAGATAGAAATACATATAATGAAACATTTATAATAATGAATTTAGATAAGATTTTACAACGAATTAGGAATTTATTTAAAGAAAAATATATCTATAGAAAAACAGAATTATTAAAAGAAGTAACTGCGATTAAAAATTATCCATTAGACCAGATTTATAGTGCTCTTAGTTATTTAATAAACGATGACAATGAATTTATTATGGATCCATTAAATAGAATTGGTCGTTTAGTAAATGTTGGTGATTATTACATGTTTCAACCTGTGGAATTAACAGATAAACATATATCAAGATACGAGAGAGTAACCCCTATTCCATATAAAAGAAAAAATTTGACGTTTATATTACCTGAATTGAAAGTTAAAAGTTTGGGAGACATTAGCGATATTAATGATAAGCTGGTAGAAGCATATAAATTATTGATAGTGCCTAGAGATATTACAAGTTCAAATCGAAGTAATTGGGTTAGGAGTTGTGCTTGGGTAATAAACAATTTAGTAAAATATAATGCGGAAAGATTTAATAAATCGCCCAATGTGTTTTTAAAAATTTTGTTGAAGCTAGCTATGTTTCATGTAATAGATATATTAACCTATGAAGAAAAAGTTTTACTATTAAAAAATATGGATGGATTAGATGATTCTATAGTAGAGTTTGTTGGTTCTTATTTTGATAAATATAAGATACAAACAAGTAAATATACAGGAATAGTAATTACTGATTTTAAAAAGAAAAGTAAATATGCTATTTTAACTTTAAAAGATGATGAATGGGTAGTTGATTCTGCGGCAATATCTGGTGGATTAGGAAAAGCAACTTTGGATAAATTTACAGTATCGGTAGATGATTTATATGATAAAATAGGTTTTATGGCTCAAGTAAAGAAATTTGATTTAATTTTTAAGGTAAAAAGTATATATTTAAGTTCATCGGGCAGACCTACAAAAGGTTCAAGTTGTGAGAGAGGCGCAGATAAAAAAGTTTTAATTCAAAATATAAATACAATGTTAAAATTGGTAGACAATCAAGATAAATATGTAATGGGAGCAAAAATAGGAAAAGGAGCTAGAACGATAACACAAATTTACAATAAAGAAGGAGTCCAAATTAAACAACATCCATACGCTGTAGATGAGGATGGGAATTTTAAAAAAACAACACGTGGATTTAAATTAGATAAAAGTCGTGTGATAAGAATAAATGCGTTTCAGCTTTGTATTGAACAAGAATTATTATTTAGATATTTTGATAGCATTAGATTCCAAGATAAAAAATGGTTTTTTTCATCACTTGAAGCAATTATCAATAATGTAGAAACAATAGGAAAGAAAAAATGAAATAAATTGAAAAATATTAAAAGATATAATGTATGAATATATATATATTATGTCTACCTCAAAAGAAACAGTAACTAAACCTAGAAATAAAACAAAGAAACGAGAACGTGGAGTAGGAATTTATATGAAAAATGCTATAGCGCGAAAGGTTCATTTGCCATTTAATGTTATTGGTGAAAATTTAAAGGAGAACATAGAAAAAACATTACAAACAGAGATTGAGGGACGTTGTATTGATGAAGGATACATAAGACCTAATTCGATAGTTATTGTAAGTTATTCTGCTGGTGTTGTTAGCGGAAATGATGTTGTATTTAATGTTTTGTTTGAATGTTTGGTTTGTAGACCAGTAGAAGGAATGCGAATGAAGCTTGTTGTTAAAAATGTAACAAAGGCAGGAATTCGTGCGGAAATAAATGAACCAAAATCACCTGTAGTGGTATTTATTGCTAGGGACCATCATTATAAAAGTACTCAATTTTCAAAATTAAACGAGGGTGATGATATAAATGTAAGGGTAATTGGAATTAGATATGAGTTAAATGATGAATACATTTCGATTATTGGAGAATTGGTTGAAAAGAAAGTAAGGGTAGCAAGAATTCCAAAACCAAAAATTATAATTGAAGGAAATGAGGTTTAAATATATTTACATAATTTGTAACATAAATGACAGAAATTACTGATTTGAAAAGGTTGAGAGACAATATTGAAAAAATGGAAAGAATACATCAAATTCACATTTTTAAAATATTAAAGGAAAATCAAATTGAATTTACAGAAAATAGTAATGGTGTTTTTGTTAATATGACATTATTAGATGATACAACATTAAAACAAATTAATAGTTTTATAAAATATGTAAATTTACAACAAAAGCAATTAGAAAGTATTGAAGACATAAAAGCGCAGTATCAAAAAGAGTTTTATAAAGATAATAAAGAAACAACCTTTGCATAATATATATGACAAAAACCAAAACAACAATCGATATTTCAAGTTTACAAGATTTCGTTTTAAATGAACGAAATATTGAGACAATATTAAAACACATTTCTAACAAACCCATAATAACGAAAAAGTCTGTTATAAAAACGCAGAGTAAAATAAAACCGGTGTCAATAGATTTTTTATTACCAAAATTTTCAGACACTTTGTTTTGGTGTTATTATATTATTAAGAATGGCTTAGCTGCTTATGAAATGGTTCATGGCGACGGATATAAGGATTCATTGGAGCAAAAGATAGATTTAGTATATAAAGTTAGAGAGAATAAGGATTTATTAAAAAAAAACAAATGGAAAAAGAATGCCATTGAAGATGAACTGGTTAATCACAAAGAAATTTCTTTAATGGCTTTTATGTGTATTTGTGCAATAGAGAAGTTTAATATCGTTTATATTGATAACAGGAAAATTTATACATTAATTGATAGCATAGATAATTTGACATCAAATTTAAACATAGTTGAAAAAACACAGAAAGGATATGCTTTATTTTTGGGTGATAATGAACAGAAATATAAGAAGTATAGAGACAGTATTGATAAATATTGGCATATAGAAAGTATAAATAAACCTCTTCGGGGTATTTCGAGTTACAAAGTGAAAGAATTACAAGAAATATGTAAAAAATTAGGGTTAGATATATTAAATGATAAAAAAACAAAGAAACCTAAAAAAATATTATATCAAATGATTCAAGAACATTTATAAAAATTGAAAAAACATATAAAATTATCTGTTGTTTAGTATATATTAATGTCCAGCAAAGAACCAACACCAAATGAAAAATTAGTACAATACTTAAATATATTCTTACCACGTGATAGTGATAATACCAATGATGAATTGGAAGCCAGGTTTGGTACAAAAAGACCAACAACTCAAATTCAATTTGACGCTGTTATTGCGAAATTAAAATCATTGGGGTTTATTACAGACAATCTTTCGGGCAACTATCGTTTAACTATCCAAACAGAATATACTGACCCAAAATCTGGATACACCAAAATTTCAAGCGTAAGAACAGAAATTAGTGGGTTGGCTAATATTCAAGAGTATTGTAAAACAAATTCATTAGATATGAGTCCAATGAGTAATATAGCTAGAAATATTCAGTTTGTTCAAAAAAATCGTAAGATTTATAATGAAAACCCTTTAAATCCGATTGATTTTAATGATTTTGGATTTCGAATAAATTATAAAACAGAGAGTAAGCGAAATATAGGCTCTCCTTTAATTAAAAGAATAATTGATGAATGGAATGAAACAAAAAAGGTCTTTCGATTAATTAAAAGATTTACATTTGAACATGAAAATTATCCGTTACGTGTTGATTGTAGTATAGTGCGTTCTTCTAAACAAAAGGGTCGTCGTTTGATACCAGAATATCGAATTGAAACGTCTAATGTATTTAATAATCCTGAGACATATGAGGTAGAAATAGAGTTAATGAAACGAGGGTTTCCTACAAGTGTGGGTGTTTTCACTGATGATGCTCAATTTAGAGACGTTCAGAATGTTTTAAAAATATTTAAGAAAACAATTAAGGTAGTTTTATCAGGATTGCAAAATTCAAATTTTCCAATTTCGTTTAGTGAAGAAGCCGGAGTTCTTAGAAATTATATGAATATGCTTTATGATGGAAGACCGGAGGATAGACGAATCACAAGTAGAGATTTTGTGGGATTTTCATCCGTATCATTGGAAATGCCAAATATTACACCTTTAAATCCAGATTCTGATGCTCCTAATATTAGAAATCCTTATACAGTTACTGAGAAGGCTGATGGTATTCGTAAAATGTTGTATATTAATAAAACTGGTAAGGTATATTTTATTGATGTAAATATGAATGTACAGTTTACAGGAGTCGTATCTGGAAACCAAGATTATCACGAATCATTATTGGATGGAGAACATGTATTACATGATAAATATGGTGGATTTATTAATTACTATTTAGCTTTTGACGCTTATTATATTGGACGAGAAGATATTCGCAGTTTGGCTTTGGCAAATGGAGGTAGTGATGAGAAATTTGATAGAACTAGAGTAGTAGAAATGCATAATATAGTGACTAAATCTGATTTCCAACCGTTGATTGGTAATAAAATTCCTTTAACAATTAAAGAAAAAACATTTTACATTTCATCTGGTCAGCAGATATTTAAAAACTGTAATACTATCTTAAGCAATGTAGCAGACCAATTATTCCAATATGAAACAGATGGTTTAATTTTCACTCCGTCAAATACAGGGGTAGCAAGTGATAGAGTTGGTGAAAGTTTGCCTCCTACCAAGACTACTTGGATGAAATCTTTTAAATGGAAGCCACCTGAGTTTAACACTGTTGATTTCTTGGTTACTACTAAGAAAACAGAATCAGGAGAAGATTTCATTGGTAATATATTTGAAGATGGAACTAATATGCATGATGCTACTCAATTAACGCAATATAAAACTTTAGTTTTGCGAGTTGGATTTAGTGAAAGAACACACGGCTATTTGAATCCCTGTGAAGATATAATACAAGGTCATTTGCCAACAAAACATACTAGTTATGATAGAAATAGATATAAACCTGTTCCCTTTTATCCAACAGATCCTACACCAAAATATCCCGGTTATTTATGTAATGTTTTATTGAAGCGAGATAGACAAAATGTAGAGTATATGATGACTGAGGATGAAAAAGATACTTTTACAGATGGAACAATAGTAGAATTTAGATATGATATGACTATGGATGCAGGATGGCAATGGATTCCAATTAGAGTTAGAAAAAAGAAAACAGCAGAATATAGAGCTGGTAAAAATAATTTTGGAAATGCTTATCATGTAGCTAACAGTGTTTGGAGATCAGTTCATAATCCAGTAAGAGAAAGTATGATAAGAACAGGTGCTGATATACCGAATGAATTAGTTGAGGATGATGTTTATTATAATAGAAAAAGTGACAGTACAATTACAAGAGCATTGCGTGATTTTCACAATTTATTTGTAAAACGAATTTTAATTTTATCCGTGTCGAATCGTGGAGACACATTAATTGACATGACTGTTGGTAAAGGGGGTGATTTTCCCAAATGGATTGCTGCTAAATTGTCATTTATATTTGGAATGGATGTTTCGCGAGACAATATTCAAAATCGAATGAATGGTGCTTGTGCTAGATTCTTAAATTACAGAAAGAAGTGGAAAACAATGCCAATGGCTTTGTTTGTAAGTGGCAATAGTGCTTTAAATATCAGAGGAGATGGAAATTTAGCCTGTTTTACAGATAAAGGCAAACAAATTACACGTGCTGTATTTGGTGAAGGACCAAAAGATGAAGCCAAACTAGGAGCAGGTGTTTACAAACAATATGGGAAAGGACGAGATGGATTTGATATTGTTTCAAATCAATTTTCAATCCACTATTTCTTTGAAAATAAAATAACCTTAAATGGATTCTTGCGCAATGTGAGTGAATGTTGTAAAGTTGGAGGATATTTCATTGGAACTAGTTATGATGGAACCAAAGTATTTAGAGCCCTTGAAAATAAAAATACAGGAGAGAGTATAAAAATAATGCAGGATGGAAGAAAAATGTGGGAAATTACCAAACAATATGATAGCGATACTTTTGATAATAATGAATCTTGTTTAGGTTATCAGATTGACGTTTATCAAGAATCTATTAACAAAGTATTTCCGGAATATTTGGTAAATTACGATTATCTTATAAGGCTCATGGAGCAGTATGGTTTTGCTTTACTAACTTCAAAAGAATCAAAAGAAATTGGCATGCCTTCGTCTATGGATAATTTTAACGTTTTATTTACAGAGATGAAACATAGAATTAAAAGTAGAAGATTACGACCCGCAGACGTGGGTACTGCTTTAAACATGACACCAGATGAAAAGAAAGTATCATTCTTGAATAAATACTTTATATTTAAAAAGGTAAGAGATGTTAATGCGGAAGAAGTAGAAAAAATACAGTTGAATATAAGTAAAGAAGCCGAAGAAGAAGTTTCAAAAACAAATAAAGCTTTGGCTGAAGTAGTTAGTAAAGCTCAATCAGATAAACCAAAGGTTAAAAAACTAGGAAAAATGAAGCTAAAGAAGGCTACTAAAGCTACAACAAAAAAACCAAAAATGCGTATTAAAAGACCAAAGATTAAGATTAAAACCGTCCCTAAAGACGAAGATTAATCTTATAATTAGAAATTGATATAAATACATTGACACTTATATCAATAACCAAATGGCATACTATACATTACCTTTAGTATCATGTTCCATAAATTCATATAATCTAAAAATAAAGTTTGACAATGAACACAATTATTTTTTAAATAAAACACTAGCAAAATATTTAAACAAAATCAAAGAACAAATTGATAAACATAGTGAAGATTGGGATAATATTAAAAAACATACCAATCCATATGAATATATACATACCTGTTATCCCAATAGTAAACATCCAATTAGTAAATTAAAACCATTATCACGGGCATATTTTAAATTTGTAGAAATAGCAAATGTTTTTGATATATTTAGTCAATATTCAGGTCCAATCCAATCATTTCATTTAGCAGAAGGTCCAGGTGGATTCATAGAAGCAATACAATCAATGAGAATGAATAATGATGATATTTATTATGGCATGACATTACTTGATAATACAAACGCAAATATACCAGGATGGCGTAAAAGTGAAATATTTTTAGAAAAGCATCCTAACGTTATTATCGAAACTGGTGAAGACGGTACAGGAAATTTATATAATCCTGTAAATTTTAACTATTGTATGCTGCAATATGGAAATAAAATGGATATTATAACCGGTGATGGAGGATTTGATTTTTCAATTGATTTTAATAAACAAGAACAATTAGCATTTCGTTTGATTTTATCACAAGTGGCATATGCTATTGGTATGCAAAAATATAACGGAACATTTATACTTAAGTTTTTTGATACATTTATGAAACCTTCTATGGACATCTTATATATTTTGGCAGCATTTTATGAAAATATTCATATTATAAAACCACAGACAAGCAGATATGCTAATTCTGAAAAATATGTGGTTTGTACTAATTTTAAATATCATAATACAAGTATTATTTCACAAAAATTCCATGATATTATTAGCGTATTAAATAATATGAATTTAAAAGATTTATCTATAAGTACAATAATAAATATACCTGTCAATCACCGATTTAAAACAGAATTAGAAAATATAAATGCTATATTAGGGCAACAACAAATGGATAATATACTAACTACATTAAGATTTATTGAAAACAAAGAAAGAAAAGGGGAAAAATTAAATCAATTAACAACGAAAAACATTCAAAAATGTATAAATTGGTGTATTAAAAATGAAATACCACATTATAAAACAACAACAACCGGAAATATTTTTTTAGGAGGAGCTGACACCAAAAAAAATTATTATAGAAAATGTTAGAATTTTTCTCGTTCAAGTTTCACCCAAACTTCCTCGTTTACTGAAATAGCTAAAAGTCCTTTAATTCTTCTATCTATCTCTGGAAAAGGAATATTAATTAACATACGATTTCCTTCGGCAATATAAGTTTTAAATTGTTGATATAGTTTTTTAATTGGTTCATATTTGATATTAAGGTCAAAATCGCTTAGTTGTTTCAAAATATTTTTAACTTCTTCTTTTCTTTCTTCTTTGGTACGATAAACAATTTCTTTTTTTACTTTCTTTTTCTTCGTTTTTTTATTATTAGTCATTTAATTTGGTTAATTATAAAAATTATTGAAATTAAACTAGTAAGTTAGGTAAAGATTGTTGGTTTCTATATCCTCTGCGTGGTAAAGCGCGTCTTCTTCCACGACGATTTGTATTTGCTCTGGTTCTTTGCTCTCTAGCATAATTAGTAACTTGTCTATTGATAACAGCATATCTTGATACTCTTCTATTTGTAATAGGTGCTGCTCTTCTTCTTCCTAACGAAACACCTCTGCGACATATAGGACAATTTGGTCGGGTAGCACACCATCTAGTAATACATGGTTCATGAAATTTGTGACCACAGGCTAACGTTTTTGGGTTATCATCTAAGAAATCAAGGCAAATTGTACAAGTTGGTCTCGTATTTAAATCCGGAAGCCTTCTCCTGTGGGTTCGCATTGTTGGCGATGTATGTGGTGGTTGTACGTTACTTAATCTATGACTAAGTAACTGTGATGGATAATTTGCGACGGGAGAAGTTAATGGTGAGCGGTAAGTAGGCATTTCATCATCTGTAATATTCGCTCTTCTCGCTAATCTAGCCTGTGCGCAAGCCATCATTTTAACTATATCTTTTGCTATAAATGTATATTCTGCTGTTAAACCTCGACAATTTAATTGTCCTTTGAATACATTAGGACCAACATAATTAATTAAAAAATAGTAATTACCTGGTGGTAACCATTGGCCAGTAATATCATAAATATTGGTTGGGCTACTTATATTTGTTTTTATAGATTCGCGTAATAATTCTAAATTGGTAGACATAAGTACTTATATTAACATTTAATTTTCTGTTTAAATCCCGATTGTAGAATATATGATATATATGGCCCAATCAACATTTTAATAAAGCGAAATGAATCCTTTTCAATAAAGTTTTGAAATACAACAGAGAATTTTTGTTTTGGAGCATTTACTTTTGATTGATGAGCAAGAAGTTCAAAGTAATTTGGAGAGAAGCGCCAAAATAAAGACTCTATAAAATGGTTGAAATCGCCATTTTTCATAAGTGTCTTTCCTGGTGCTACCTCAATTTCTCCGAATTTTGTAGTTAATTTTTGAGATTTTGTATAATATTGTCCAAAATAATACCAGATAATCAATGGATAAATAAAACACACACCGTGACCATCGCCTTCTTGAAGATTTGTTCCTCTGTACGTGTATTTCGAAGTGCCGTCATAATTGACTTTGATGTCTCCTCTTGAGTTGATATGTTTTACCAAATGTTTCATAAAGACCACATCTGCTGGTTCTGGTAGTTTCATTTTTCTAGAACGTTTTCTTGACAGAATAAATTCATAATAATTTTGCGTATCGATGGTATGACCGTGTGAATTTATGTAATGACAGTTGTATCCATCTTTGGACGGAAGCATAATGATACACAACGCATGAGCATCATAGAAGATTTGCTTTTCTGTATGTGTGGTCATATAGTCTGGTACTCCCATTTGAAGAAATATGATTTTTTCTTCTTCCATCAAGAATAGTATATTTTCTATCATCATTTCTTCGTGGAAATTAAATTCGTTATTTTCATAAGTATAACGACTAGTTGTGAGTGAAGCAAAATAATCATCAATTCCTTCTCTTCTCTCCAAACAACGCATAAACTCTTCCAAATTTGCGCCGAAATATAGCAATGATGTATCTTCTTTCATTTTTTTAGTGAACTCGTTTTGCTGTATAAGAACAGCTGCTTTGTGCGCGTAAGAGTCGTGATTCATAGAGTTTGTTCCGGCAGAGGCAAGACGGCGAATAGTTTGCTCTATAGTGCCTTTTTTTCCGCGCGATAAATAATGTTCAAGTTGTTTGTATGACATATTGTGTTTGTGAAAATTGTTGTTTTGGGTTTAATTCTATTTAATAAGTTATTAAATAAAATCAATTTTTTTAAATTTGTATTTGTAAATAGTGCATTTAAGCAGAGACACTATAAAATTTTAGTATAACTACGCCACGATAACCATTGCCTCCAGACTGATTTACATCAGTAAAAATACTTCCTCCTCCTCCTGCTCCATACCCAGTTCCATTGTCACCTTTTACAAAGACCGGTCCTCCGGCGTTTTGATCTTTGTAAGCACCATCACCTCCGCCCCCCAAACCACCAGCACCAAAGGTTATGCCGCTCAAGACGTTGGTGATGGCAATAGCAGCTCCACCACCAGCAGCACCGTAATACTGTGTGGTTCCTGTAATACTACTAACAACACCATTAGCACCATTTCCTCCAGAACACATAAAATTATTAGTACTCACCGCGTTTCCACTACAATCAGTACCACCGCTATCTCCCCCATCGTTGGCGTTGCTACCACCACCAGCACTTCCGCGCATATTAATTATAAATCCGTTAGCAGGCGCATTAAAAGCAATATTCCCTGTCTCCGTCGCATAACTATAAGATGTGCCATTTGGGTCTGGATTTAAAACACTGCCAGCGTTAGATTGTGACCCGGCACCATACGCACCTCCGTCAGTAGCTTCAAGCAATGCTTGAATTGGATTATCATTCTTTCTACCTGTAGTATTTGCTCCATGTTGGCCAGCGAATGCGTTTTGGTTGGTAATTAGAGTAGAAGTGGCTATATCAGTTACTGTTAATGTAGACCCGGAAGCATCATATGGGGAGTTTAAAGAACTAAATCTTAAATTATAATTATCACTCCAATTCAAATTGGCGGCGCCCGCTGCCAGCGCAGCTGTTGGGTCATCTCCTCTCCCCACCTCAATTTCAAAACTTGAATTTCCACTAATATCAAAAGACCCCGTTCTCACCTCTCCTCCTCCACCACCTCCGGTTGTACTCCTACCTGGACCATTTCCGCCACCATATGACCCACCACTACCACCGCCCCCAACAACTAAATAATCTATTTTTAAATTAGCTGCTTCACCCGGACAACTATTAGAAATATCAATAATATTAAAATTCCAGGTAGTATTTGTATTGGAACCAATATCAAATAATAAATATTTACCATCGGATAAATTTACAAATTCGGGAAGAGGTGAGCCTATCAGCTGCTGAATTGTAAAAGTAATTTCTCCTGGTATCGAAGCAACAACAATAGAATTTGATTCATCACCAACACCAAGAGAATTTATAGCATGCATTTTAATAGTATATGGTACACAATTATCTATAACAGGAGGGTTTGGCGCAACAACTATTGTATTATTGGCAGGTGGCGCGATAGGTGAGGAAAGGAACGTAATAGGTGAAGTTATACTATATTGATAAGATTGAATTGGAAATCCTGGTATAATCGCAGGCGGAATAAATGAGAATGTAATCTGTTCATTTTCCCTAATTACAGTGTTATCAAGAATGACCGGAGCACTGGGAACATTTCCAACCAAAATGTTATTTAAATAAGCCCAATCACTACTACCATAATAACTATCTGCTCTTACTCTTATATCATATGATCCAATGGGTAAATTTGAATAGGTATATGTATTACCAAAAACTGGTTCTGTATGACCAAATGGTGAACCTGTTCTTTGTATTGTAAAACCTGTTAATGGAGCAATTCGACATAATTTACTGATATCACCCGCACGCCATGTAACAATAATACTACCACTCAGAGTTTCATAGGATAAATCAGACGGTGGTGGAGGAGGATTAATACATGTATTATCTCTTAGAGTCAATGGCTTACTTGTTCTATAAAGAGTAGCCGGTCTGCGTCCATTAATTACATTCTTTCTACCATTCACAGTTCTACCTTGTGCTTTCATTCGTGTTTGGTATTTAAGTCTATTAATACGAGAACCGCCTGATACGGCTCCTTGTTTTTTAAATTTTGGATTACTTCTTTTATAAATCGCATAACATTTTGTATTTTTGGTTTCACAAGGAAGTTTGTTAATACCAGTACAAAATCCATTTTTATTACAAATACATTTATTAGCGGGTATAAATGGTGTAGAAATACCACCACCTAAGTAACTATCTTGTTGTGGCGCGCTAACTATATTGGTAGATGAAGCTGTCCAAGTAATTCCATCATCAGAATAATAATAAGGAGATACTCCAGTAGTATCCGAAGATGCTACCCAAGGTCCACCTGGTTTCCAAGCTACAGAATACATATTATGTATGGGATTTGTGATAGCATTCCAAACGAGTCCATCATTAGAGTAGGCCATGCTTACATTTCCTGGTCCTTGAGACCCAACTACTACCCATAAGTTTCCATTGTAAAAAATATCACTACCAACTCCCTTAAAATTTCCATAAAAAGATGTAATCTGTGTCCACGTGCTTCCATTATCGTTTGAAGTAATTATTGCGGACCCTCCAACAGGCGAAGTTGCTCCAACAGCAACCCATAGATTATCTCCATAAAAACCTTTACTACATAAGTTTAAAGGAGTGGATTTAAAACTCCAACTATTTCCTTCATCTACAGATACGTATACATTAGAAGGGTCGGGTTGAATTGTTTTTTTACCAAATATTATCCATGTTCCATTACCATATTCTATAGAAGAAGGCTGAAAACTAGTAATCGGTATATTAAATTTTATAACCCAATCGATTCCATTGGAGGAAGATAAAATTTTGTATCTTCCAGAAGGTTCAGAATTACCGTAATCTGCAATAGCCATCCATAAATTGTTGCTATAAGCGGCATCGTAAATAGTAATAGTCAGAGTACTAGCAGATGGTGTTTTAGTTCCGGTCCAATTTATACCATTAATTGAATAAGCCAAAGTCGTTCCACCGTTAGCAGTGGTGCCCCCAGCTACCCAAATATTACCATTATTTTTGACAAAATGCACTGGTGTTGCTGAAAATATATCGTTACCTAATCCAATCCATGCGTTTCCATCTCTAGTATAAATTAGGCTATTAGCACTGTTATTAGTAGGAGCAACTATAATCGATGTAGCTGCTGTTTCAGTACTAAGTTGACAATTTGGACATACAGCGAATTTTGTTCCACAACCGCTATTATCAACTGGTACTTGCGAAAGAAAATTAAATTCTTGCTGTTGAAATTTAAGACAACGCCGGTTTAAATATTGATTGGTACTATAATTGTAGGATTCATCTACACAACCATTTTTATTTTGTTTTGTTTTTATGACTTGATTGTAACATGCTTCAGGATGAGTAGCACAAGTTTTGGCATAGTTATCTTTATAAACATTACCAGATACATCTTTGGTATAACCATATCCTGACAAATCAGTATTTCCGGAACCAAGATAATTACCAGTACCTGTGTTCATTAGATTTGTATCTTTGGGAACACCTGTCCAAGTTTTACCGTCTTCGGAATAAGCAAAATCATATTGACTAACCGAGCTACCATTTGTAGCCACCCATAAATTTATCGATGAGTTCCATGTAACACCGTTAACAATCGACAACGGTTGATTATTTGCAGGATTCCAGTTTATACCATCATCGGACCAAACTAAAGGTTGCCCGCCTTCACCACCTGCTATCCATATAAAACCGTTATAAAATACGTCTTGGGCAACTGTTGTAATTCCAACATTGTTGCCAGCGTTCCAATTTACGCCATCAGCTGAATAAATAATTTTATTTGTTCCAGTACCAACAGCTACCCATAAAGAACCGTTGTAAAATCCTCTGTCAGCATAAATCGATAAAAGTCCGTCCATTGAAACTGATGACCATGAATTACCGTTATCTGTTGAATACCAAATATTTTTTTTTGGGGAGGGATTCAAATCTTCTCCAAATAATAGCCATTTATCTTGCCCATAAGCAATCCCAAAGGGAGAAAAAGAAGCTGGTAAATTTGTGGGATTCCAATCAATACCATTGGTTGATGCGATAATGTTATTATTAGAAATAGCAATCCAATCAGAACCATTTGAGGCAACGTCTATACCAAAACCATTATTGGTTGACAATGAAAAAGGGTCGCCCACCCCTACCCAATTAAAACCATCATATGAATAAGCTACTGAATTAGTGTCCTTATGTCCACCAACCGCTACCCATATTTTACCATTCCACTTAACAGAATCTACTCTACTTCCAAAAACAGTGTTACCTAAACCAACCCAATTGATACCGTCAGTAGAATACATAAGTGTATTATTACTTGGTATTACCGGCGGACCAAAAAGGCTACTACTACCAGATACGAAAATGCCACTGGCACGCTGACAAGCATCCACCAAATGCTCCCTATAACCTAAAATAGGGTTGCGATAAGGCGCTGTTTTGCAGCAATAAATATTTGGTACATAAGTTAATTCTATAACTAGTGCTGTAGTAATAACCGATGCTTTTTCTTGAATTTTCAAATAGTCACCTGCTTGATATCTTTGACTATATGTTTTTGATGCACCAGTTGTTCCATTTTTTATTTCATTCACAGCCTGAGAGGCTAACGGATTTTCAGTAGGCAATGCGCCACTACCTACACCACCTATAAAAATATATACGGCATCTGACCCACTACCAGGATGGGGATTATTATATGTAATAGAAATATGATTATACAAAGTAGGCAACGGTAGACTAAAATTTGCATTGCCAGACGGAGGCGCTGAATTCCCATACACTCCTTGGTATGTCGTTCCAAGATTGGTAACTGGACCATACCATGTCGTAAAATCATGAAACGAAGCAGGAGCAATTGTATTTACACGAGTTTTATAATCTGCCACACCGGTTATATCAGAGAAAGAGGTAATATTGGGAGGAGGGTAGGGAGGGAGGTCTTTACACTGACAACCAACATTAGTACAACCAGCACCAAGTTTTTTATTACATTTTACATCTAAATAAGTGTTTCGACTTTGGTAGCGATTTGGTTTAGCTGTAGCATTTAATTTTGGATAAATTACCTTATTTCCTTCTGTTTTTGGTTTGGTTCTTCTTCGTTTTATACGCCACATTTATATAAGACAAAGAAAATACATTATTTTAAGCTAACTTATTTACAACAAGGAACACCTTGAAATGTTTGTAATGAATCTTTATTACAATCAGAGCACGGACATCTACCACTATTTAAACATTTACTACCTGGAATTCTAGCTCTATTACCCGCTGCTGTTGGTCTATTAGACCCTAGATTTAATTGTCTAGGGAAACATTTCTTAATACATGTTTTTCCAGCTGGATTTTGAGTCAATTGTGGAATACCCAATGGTTGTTGATTGTATCGAACCATATTATAAACACGACCCTTAACTTCTTGATGATGTCCATTAAACATCCATCCTGTAAATCTTGGTTGTCCCGCATCATATTTGCCTTTGGGTACTTTATAAAATCCTCCATCAATAAATTTACTCTTAATAATTTTACATCTACCACCTTTTCCTTTCTTACATTTTGAATTAGCAGATTTAATTGTATCTAATTTAAGTCTATCCAATCGACTACCAGAAGAAACGGCTCCTTGCTTGCTGAATTTTTTATTATTTGGTTTGTAAATAGTAACTAAATTTGATTTATTACTTCTACAATCTCCTACACCAATAGTTGTTCCAAGAGTCGCAATACCAGGTATAAAACCTGTTGTTGAGGTCTTGGAACTGGTTGCTGGCCCTATCTGAAGTCCAGGACAGCTATTACTCTTATTATCTGTAATTACTAATTTATAAAACTGCTGTCCTCCAAATATTGCACTATTTTCAACCTCGGTGATAGTTCCAATAACATTCTCTCCATTTATTACTTGTGTTAATGTATCACCAACGGTTAAAAGAGTCGGTGTAGACCCGGATGGAAAGGAAAATTTTAATCGTTGTGTTTTAACACAGCAGGCACAACAAGAGGCACAACCACTTTTTCTAAATTTATTTTGACACTTCCCATCAGCACCAAAACAAGCATAACGACCTACATATTTCTCCTGACTACGTTCAAAAGACAAACAACGATTATTGTTATGGTATTGCCTATAACTAAACGCGTAGTCATTTTTATTAGAGCATTTTCCATTTGAACTTTTACAACAAACATTTTTCTCCTGCATACCACTACGTATAATAGGTCTATGAGTTCGAGCTTGAATACCTGACCTATGAACTATTTTACCTGAAGAGCAGTCCGTAGGACAACACCCGCATCCATTTTCAGGAAAAGGCTCTGGTCCCTTGGCACAATTACCTTTTTTACCAGAATAATTATCTTTATAAACAGTATTTGTAGGTTGTTTCTTCCAATTAGAAGTATTGCTATCTCCTTCTTTTCTACAAGCTTTATAATCGCAATTTAAAGCTTTTCTAAATCCAGCAATAGGATTACGGTAAGGAGCGCCCATTCTTTTAGAAGTTTTTATAAATTTACTCTCAGGAAGACTGGAAATTGGATATAATGATGGTTCTTGAGTACCATCGCATAATCTATATATTCCGGTATAAACACCCAATGTTCCTCCCACTGGAGCATAAAAATATACACTTTCTATACTGTTTACGTTAATGCATCTTTCATCTTCAATATTTAACTGTATTCTGGCTCCTGGTGCTGTAGATGTTAACGAAAAACTTTCAACAATTGCGTTATATTGCCATTCACAAGGTTCATTAGCAGAACTATCAACTTTTACATTAACACTGGCAAAACTACCATATGTGGGAAAGGCACCATTAAACGCGTTACTTGAAACATCTATGGTATAAAGGCAACCAGGACAACTTTTACATCCTACTTTTGTATTTGAACCGCTACATGGTTGAGCACCTCTATTGCCTCTTATACCAGGACATCTTGGTTGAACACTTGAATAAACTGGCTGATATTGTTGTGTTTTATTCATAGTAAAACGACGATATTTCCCATTACTAACTGAACCTAATAATTTTAATCCGGTCCTTTTATTCTTGATATTGTTCATTATATATAACCAGTTGAGAAAATAAAAATCGAATAAATATATATTACCATGAATAAGATAATAATATATAGTTTAATTTTACTTTTTTTATATTTAATCATTCAACATTTTTTAATAACTAAAGAAGGTTTAGAAAGTAATTGTACAACTCCATCAGACGCAAGTGATGGAAATTCCGATGGAGGTTGTAAAAGAATTGCTACACAACAAAATAGTCAAGCAGCTCAATTTACAAAAAGAAAAATGGCAATCGCAAAAAAAACAATTACAGATTTAATGAATAAGGTCTCTAAACTTATTCAAACTGAAAAAATTCCAACTAATCAAAATACAAAAGGAATTGAAACAAATTTAACTAATGTTGGTAAAATGAAACAGGCAATTACACCTGATAAATAAAAATAAAATTATATATATAATGAAAACTCTTATTTTTGTCATTATATTTTTTATGATGTATTTAATTATTGAACATTTTTTTATGACTAATAAAGAAGGTTTAGCTAACTGTAATACAGCACAACATGATTTAACTTATAAAAACACAGCTACTATTCGACAACAACAAACAGAAATAGATGATTTTAAAAGCAATATGGAATCACAATTGAATTCTTTACAATCTAGAGTAAAAGGATTTAATGCCCAAATTTCCAAAAATACAAAAGGAATAGCATCTAATGCTACAATTATTAAATCTACCGTTAAAGATGTAAATGATGCGAAAAAACAAAAAGCAAAAGAATTAAATAAAGCAGGAGGAGGACTTTAAACAATTTCATCTATAGTTGGTATTTCAATTAAAGGATTATATCTTACAGACACGATAGATTCTATGTTGTCTGTATTTAATTTTCTAATAGTATCATTGTGTAATTTTAAGACATTTAAAATTATAAAGTAATTAATAACGGAAGACATAGCCATTGCGATAATATAAATGTCAAAACGATTACAAGTTTTGTAGAATAGATGATAATTATAAAAATAATTCCAAGCTGTCAAAAAATAAAATATATATTTTATGGTAGTTTGTTTGAAATATTCCTTTTTTCTATGAACTTTTCCTATAATTCCACCCATTATATATAATGAAAAAAACATACATATTAAATAACTTGTATAATTTGTGTAATATAAAATCCAAGTAAAACTGTCTCCCCTATTTAACTCATTTATAAATTCCATATCTTCATGTCCATTGTTAAGTATAACTATTGAATGAAAATCAGTTATTGTATCTGTTAATCCAATAATTAAGGAACTAAGTAAAAGATAACCAATATATGCGCAAGAAGAAGGTATAAGAGATGACCTACCATTATCTAACTCAAATGTTTCTTTTGGAAATCGTCTATATACTATATAATCTGCTCTGCAAATTTCACATTGGTTGTATTTTTCGTTATCTCTATTTTCCTCTCGCCATTTTTGTAAACAAGATTCGTGTACAAATGCTGTTGAGCATCGGCAAGGTTGTATTAATTCTTCTTCTTCATTACCTATTAAACATATCCTACATTCCCTACCCTCATTCATAGTTATATAAAAGATAACATTTTTATATAAGTATATTATAAGAATGTCAAGTTTTTTTAAAAATATAGCAAAAGGTGCTGTTGACTTAGAAGAAAGCATGCTTGGTCCTGATTATAAGTATTTTAAATATATTAGAAGTCCTGGTCAACTAGGAGTTAGTGGTTCTGGTAATATGGATGCTATGGCAAAAGATGTTGGCGGAATCATTAATTATGTAGAATTATTAGTTTCTGGCGGAGGTCGAGCATCCAAGACTGGAGAGCCTTTAGGACCTAAATTTTATGTGAAAACTGCTGGAAAATGTAAAGATGTTGCGACCAAAAAAGTAGTACCAAGATATATTTACATTGACAATGTACCAGATGGTAATATCCCTCTTATTTCATCTGGATTAGGTGTTAATTTTTCTGAATTTCGTGGTCTTTTACCAGGTATTTTAGAAGATGCTGGGGCATTAAATCCAATGAGTATGTTTTCCGCCTTTCAACAAGGAGCGACTCCAGATTGTAAGGAAGTAAATTTTCCTGTTCAAGGAGACGATAGAGCTAATCATCCAACTAGTGGTCATGTTGCAGTAGCAGAAATTAATGAATATAATGCTGAGAGAAACAGAAGTGAAGGTTTTTTGTCAGGTAATAGAATGCTTCGTGGAGAGAAGAGTAAAAAGAAATCTAAAAAACAATTACCACCATTCGCAAATATGTATATTACTGGATTTGGGGTTCTTTTGGTATATTTAATGTATCGGATGATACATAAGAAGTAATTGAGTTAAAATTGCCTTTTTGAGAAATAAAAACAGCTAAAACATACAACAAACTTCCTAAAATAATATGAAATTCCCATCCAGGACACTTTTGATTTCCAAACCATCGTAGCAAACCACAATTTTCCGTATGAGGATAGAAACCTATAAATAATGATGCTACTGCTAATATTGAACTAATAATTACTCTAAACATGTATAGTAATTATTAGAATTTAATAACCTATCTACGACGAGAACGTCTTTTTCTGCGTGAGCGTCTGCGTTTCTTTGTATGTTTCTTGCGGCGACGGTGGTGTTTTGATTTCTTTCTTTTTCTACGTGTTTTACGTGTTTTACGCCTTCTACGACGTCTTCCTCCTCCTTGCACTGCTTTTTTTGCGGCCGCGTGTGCGTCCTTAGCGGCTTGATGGGCATCTTTTGCGTCTGCGTGTTCTCCACTAGCTTTATTAGCTGCTTCAATCACCTTGCTATGATCTTCGTCTGGTGCTGTTTCTAATGCCTGTTTTTTTGCTTTGTCTGCTGCATGAGCTGCTGTTTCTGTTTGCTGAACACGTGTCGCAGTTTCTTTTACTTTACTTGCTGTTGTTTGTACTTTTTTATTTTTTTTAGCTGTTTCATGTGCTGCTTCTGCTGCATATAATTTATTCGTGGCGGCATCTGCCTCCATTTTTGCGGCATCTGCCTCCATTTTTGCTTTTGCAAGTTGGTCTTTAGTAGTTGGTGATACCGAAGTCCTTGAATCTCCAATTGTTATAAGTTTTTTTGGTATTGGTGGTAGTGGTATTCTGTCTAACATATATATATATAATTGCTAAAATAAATTATATATTATAAAATTATCTGCGACGACGATGAGTTCTGCGTCTGTGGCGTCTGTGAGTTCTACGATGTTTCCTACGATGTTTTCTACGATGTGTTCTGTGTCTTCGACGGCGACCTCCTACTTTTGCTACCTGTCCTGCTTGTTTCTCTACACTATGTGCCCCTGACACTAAAGCACCCTGAGCTTTGGCAGCTTGTGCTTGTACTGCGGCAAAACCGGCATTTGCTGTATTTTTAGCTTGAGCTATAGCAGCTGTTCCTTTAGCATGAGCATCAGTAATGACACCCATAGTAGTTCTGTGTGCTTCATCAGCTTCTTTTTTTGCTTTATTTGCCACTTCTTTTAAGTTAGCTTGTAACTGATTCAATGCGTTTTGCATAAAGCCACCGCGTTTTCTTCTTGAACCTCCTCTTTTTCGTGTTTTTCCCATTATATATATTTCATTAGAAAATATATAAAATTTATATTTTGACGCGTTTGTATAATTCCAAAGCTGCTAAACCTCCGGCAACTTGAGCAACAATGTATGGAAGTAAATCAGAAGCTGGCTGTGCACCCTTAGCAACCATCATAACTGTAACAGCAGGATTGAAGTTACCACCTGAAAATGGACCGAAAATCATAATAGATACGGCTAATGCGATACCAATTGGAATGGCTGACCCAGTTGCTAAAATAACATACAAGAAAAGTAAAGTTCCTAAAAATTCTGCTACTAACTTATTCATTATAATAATATAATAGAATAAATTATATTTAATTGGTGCCGATACTCTGAACACCTTTGTTAACACAAGCAACTAATCCACAAGAATTAGCTCCGCCACCACCTGTAGTTACAATATTCATAGAACCACCCATAACACGTTTCCAGTATGTAACATCTGAACCTGAACCACCATTAGGACTAAATACAAATTTACATTGTCCAGATGGCAACCATGTACTTCCAACGCCTTTTCTTAAACCAAACAAAGGTCCGAAACCGTATTTAACTGGGTTTCCATATTGGTCTCTAGATGGAGTTTTAACTTTTGTTACACGACGACGAATAGCACTAGCACGGGAATTCTCACTGCCGTAGTTACGTGTTGGCGCTGGTTTAGATTGGCGTTGTAAATAGCTCAAACGACCGATAGTAGGTCGGCTTGCTAATCCACGAGTTCTATTTGTTCTGCAAAGTCCGTATCTGTATTGTCCGCAAGGCATTTATATATACCAACAATATTATTTTATCCAAAGGTATTTTCGCCACTATAGCAGGTATAAAGAAAACCGTCTAAATCTTTATGTTCTTCATACACTGTTCCTATGAGTTGAGCACCCGCAACAATTACCGAATCTCCAACAAATAAATAAATACTTTGTTCTGGTTTAATTTTAATGCGTTTTCTAATAATATATAAGAATTGAGCCATGCTTATATCAGAAGGTACTAAATATTTCTTTCTATCTATATCTGGAATTTCACCTCCTGCGCATTCACAAATCACCGGAACTCTATTAGGATATTTTTCCATAATCCTAGAAGCTTCCTCTTGTCGTTTATGGAAAGGATGTCTATCTTTAAATGGTGTTTCTTTTGTTAAATAACTCTTACCGTTTTCGAAAAATTGTCTAATATTATATGCTACTTCTTCCATTTGATATTATAACATTATTTTTTTTTAAATATAAATAATATTATCAAAATTATTGTGGAGGTTCACCAGAAGTTTTATATCCAATTGCGACACTAATAGTTGATGGTTCTTTAATAAATAGTCCTGCTATTGATTGTGTAAAATTAATTATCATTTTCACTGCTAAAAATAAAGTAGTTCCTGCTGAGTTACAACCTAATTTTATTGGATCCCCCACATACGGCCTACACTCACACGGTTTTTGCCATTCTCCCAATTTAATTTCACTACCCGGTGCAACGTTTGGTTGACCATCATCACTAACCTCGCAAAAGGGATACCCAATAAGTGTGACGGTGGGAGGTAGTAGAGTATTTGGAGAGGAATCTAGCCAGCCAAAGGGCCCGAGAGGGCCCAAGGGCCCGAGAGGACAATTTAATTGATTAAGCTTGACAGATATGTTTGTTAACGAAAGTATAGATTGATACCCAATTGCCATACTTGGTGGAACAAATGTGTTATTAGTAGCTCTTAAAATTTTACTTGTTTGATAATTTATCATATCATGACCTGGTACTAGCCAATATTCGGTGGGTCCGCCGCTAAGGTCAATAGTCTGGACCGTAGGTGTTGTACCACCGGAAACATCAAAAAAGTTAGCTCCAAAATGAAAAAAACCTTGTCTTGTTAAAATAGTATCTCCTGTAGGACCTGTTGGACCTATGTTTGTGGGACCATCTGGTCCAGTAGGTCCATCATCACCCGTGACACCCGGTGGTCCAATTGAACCAGTTACACTGAGTCCAGGAGGACCGGTGGGTCCAACATCGCCAGAAGGGCCAGTTGGTCCTCTAGGACCAGTATATGAGTCGCCTGTAGGACCTTGTATTGTACCCGTACCATCAATACCACTAGGACCTTGTAAACCACGAGGACCCTGTAATCCAGTAGGCCCTGTAGGACCAGTTTCTCCATTACTAGGACAACAGCAATTTATTTTATTTACTCTTTTATATTTGTAACCTTTGTTAAAGTTTGACATTATATATTTATTATATAAAATAAATCCCAATTATAGTCTATTACTAAATATTTATTTTCCGGGGTTACCATTCGTAATATAGTATAACACTACACTAATATTTGCGGGTGGAGCAATACCTGGCTGTGGGATACCGGTTGCTTGTGGGCTAAAATTTACTGCTAAAAATCTTCGTTCATCACAACCAACAGTAATAGGTGGTTCCAGTTGTACACAAGAACAGGTGGTTTCTACTTCAGTAGATGTAGTTATCGCGTTCGCTGGATTACCAGAAGCATCTACATCACAAAAACCTACTATATTAATTTTCACAGGAGTTCCCCAGCCGCCTCCACCACTATTAGGTTTAGTGAGATGTATCGCTGCGTGCGTTATAGTAATTGATTGGAATTGAATTGCCATACTGGGCGGAACGGCTCTTGTGGCTGGTGTTGTTGGCGTTACAAGATATTCCAATGGCGATAATGGTGAAGGTTGGTTATTTGTTGCGATTATATCTCCCCCAGGAATTATCCAGAAAGAATCGCCAAAAATAAGTTGCCCCGACACATCCCAAAAGGTAGCTCCAAACAAAAGATTACCTGCTATTTCTTCTGGTCCGAGTGGTCCTTGTGGACCAGTTTGTGAATCTCCTATAGAACCAGTTGGACCATCAATACCATCTATACCAGCTGGGCCTGTTGGACCTGTAAATGCTTGTCCATCCTCGCCCGGAGGACCAGTTTGTCCTGAATTGGTGGGTCCTGTTGGACCTGTAAAACTTTCTCCTATTGGTCCTATTGGTCCAGTAAAGCTCTGGCCAGAAATTCCCGTATCACCCTTTGGTCCAGTAAAAGTACTATTTGCTCCAGTTGGCCCAGGAAATCCATTTCCAGAGGAAGGAGGACAACAACAATTTATTTTATTTACTCGTCTAGTAATATAGCTATTATAATTACAATAAGACATTATATATTTATAAAATAAAATAAATATTTATTAAATATATTCTTTTTATTTTCTTGGTAACTGCTAAGGCAGTATCTTATAGTGTAAAGCAACGCTAATAGATGGTTGATTGGTTAAAGAAGTAGACCCAGCAAGTTTAAATGCAACAGCTATTGCGCCTCGTGTACCCTCCGCAACCCGGCAGCCAACATTGAATGGTGGGTCTACTGGTTGGCAGTAACAGGACTCACCAGAAAATCTCCCCAATTCAATATGCTTAACAAAATCATTTGTACCCGTGTCCCATGGAAAGCCATTTAATGATATATCACAGAATAGAAAAGCAGACAGTTCAACTTGCGGGAATGTTGCTGTGCCCCATCCAGGAGGGGTATTGGATGTGAGGTGGACAGAAATAGCACTAATTTCAATATTGTCGAATGGAATTGTTATAGCAGGAGGTGGGCGTCTTGACTGAGTGGGTGCGTTGGGAGTGTTGAAGGAAGCAGAATTAAAATTACATTTGAGTCCATCTGCTGCTGCTATATTACCGTTATTTGTTAGTGGTCGTGTGGTATCTATCATATCTGAAAATGGAACCAACCAATAACCAGTACTGCCAGGTACTGTGGGAAAGGTAACAATTTGACCGTTATTGCCTCCAAAAGCAGAGAAAAAATTAGCACCAAAAACAAGATTATCTGAAATGATTTCAATTTGAGCGGTTGGACCAGTTGGACCGGTATCGCCTTGTGGACCGGTATCGCCTGGTGGTCCGATGTCTCCAGTTTGTCCTTTATCGCCTGTAGGGCCATCTGGTGCGACTGTAAAACTAGCACCTGTTGGCCCAGTGATAGTACTAGAATCACCAGTAGGACCAGTGTAACCTTCGCCTTTTGGCCCTGTAGGTCCGGTATAACTAATCCCATCAGCACCGGTAGGTCCTATGTCTCCTGTAGGTCCTGGTGCACCTCTTGGACCTAGTGTGCTGCTTCCAGAATCATTGGGACAACAACAATCTAGTTTTTTAATTCTTTTATTGATGTAGTTTTTATAATCAGGATAAGACATTATATACTCATTATAGAATTTAAATTTTCAAGCTAATCGCTAAATTTTATAAAATAAAAAATTTTATATTTTACTTACTAAATATGTTTAATTAGTCTGTAATAATTCTCGGGGCAATATTCATCGTTATCAACTCATGAAACAATAACTTACAAGCATAAGGAATATTTACCTGCGCAAAATCGGTTCTATTGTCACACGTTTTACACAAATGAATTCCCTTTTTATCATTGTAAATAGCCAACATACCACACTTTTTACAACAATGAGTAGTGAATTTATCAGAACAGTCATATATTCTTCCCTTTGTAAATCTACCTGCGCCATGACTAACCATACAATCACGCTCCATCTCTCCAAATCTCAAACCTCCTTCTCTTGCCCTACCTTCCGCTGGTTGGCGTGTCAATACTACCATCGGACCACTGCCTCTAGCATGAGACTTATCTTTAACCATATGCTTCAATCTCTGGTAGAATGTTGGTCCGTAGAAGACACTGGTTTCAATTTGTTCACCTGTCATACCATTATTTAGAATTTTATTTCCATGCGCTTCGTAGCCATGTTTTGTCATTAGCTTACAAATATCTTTTACGGGAAAATTATTAAAACTTGTTCCATCGCCAAATAATCCTAGTTCCAAAAGCACCGAACCAAGTAGTGTTTCTTTGAGCTGTCCAATAGTCATACGACTGGGGATAGCATGTGGATTAATAATAATATCTGGACGCAATCCATTTTCATCAAACGGCATATCTTTTTCTGGTAGAATAATCCCTATAGTTCCTTTTTGCCCGTGACGACTAGAGAATTTATCTCCAATAACAGGCTTGCGAAAAGCCCTAACCCTAACCTTAGCGAAGGTATAACCATCACCGTTACAATTCACATAATTTTTATCAATGTAACATTCTTCATTTGCTCTGTAAGATTTACTTTGGTCTTGATATTTAATAACTTTAGTGTGGTCATTCCTATTTTCTTTAATAGGAACCACTTTACCTAAAATGATATCTTTATTTTCGATTAAAGTGTTTTCTGGTACAACACCTTTATTATTTAACTTTCCATAATTTCCAAATTTCATACCTTTTGTTTTAGTTTTATCTGGTCTACAGCGAATTTCTTCGTCACCGTGAATCTTTTTATCTTCATCTTTTTCTGTATGATAAATAGTAGCAGCAAACATACCTCTATCAATAGCACCTTGATTAAATATGATACTATCTTCTTGATTATATCCTGAATATGACATAATTGCTACCATAACTACCTCGCCAGATGGAATTCTATTTAATTTAATATAATTCATTAGTCGTGTATCTACAAGCGGTCTCATAGGATAACTCAAAATATATGCTGTTTTGTCCATTCTACTAGTGAAATTAGTTACATACATACCCATAGCTTGTTTTCCCATAGCACATTGGTAAGTATTTCTAGGAGACTGGTTATGTTCTGGAAATGGAATACAAGATGCTAGAATTCCAAATATAGTACTAGGATGAATTTCACAATGAGTGTATGTATAATTATATTTATCCATTGTTGTTAGTTTATTTCTGTTCATAGCAATCATTGCGAAATTTTGCTCTTCTGGGTCAATATACTCTAAAATAGAGTCATCTACGACATGATTAACTAGCAAATCTTGCCATTTTATTTCTTTGTCTTTAATTTTCTTAACAATATCTGGAGTAATAACAAGTTTATTATTTTTAACTTTAAGTAGTGGTCTTGTAGGTCTACCGGCTTCATTACAAACCCTAATTTCTTTATTTGTGTAATCAAAGACAACAGAAGTGTAAATATTGATAATACCTGCGTATTTTTTACTGAGTAGATTGAGATAAAGTTCATAAGGTTCTTGTGAAATTCCAATCCAGTTGCCATTAATGAGAACTTTTACTTTATCAAATAATTCTTGAATAGGAATATCTTGAATTTTTACAACAAATGGTTCAATAATTTCATACAAAGGATTACTATTGGAACGAATAGTAATATGAGCCATATAACTTAGATTTTTAACAACGCCCACAGGTTGTCCCTCAGGTGTTTCAGCAGGGCAGATATAACCCCATTGTGTGTTATGTAATTTTCTAGGCGGGATAAGTTTACCACTTTTGTCAATAGGGGTATTAATTCTTCTTGCATGCGATAAAGCTGAAATATAAGTAAGACGATTTAAAACTTGTGCAACACCTACCTTTGTAGAACTAGTATTTTTAATTCCAAAATCACCAGTAGCTAATGCTCTTTTGATTCCGTTTTCAATAGTTGTAGATTTAACAATTTTATATACGTTAGTTTGATTGATAATATTGGTATAATTTTCGGTTGATTTCCATGAACCGTTGTTAATTTCTCTTACGATTTGTTTCTGCATATCTTTTACAAGTTTATTAAAGTAATTTCTAAAAAGATTATTTAAAAGTGTTCCTGCCAAGTCAATTCGTTTATTAATATAAGAATCTCTATCAGAAGGAGTAATCCACCCAAAACTAGTAGAGAGGAGTTTATTTGCCATAAATCCCAAAAAGTATTTTTTTTGTGTTTCGGTTTTACAATGAGGAAACAAATCATTTTCAAGAACAGATATGGTAAATTCTTTCTTTTTCCTTTCACCTGCTTCTTTTTCCATATTAATAGGAGTATACATTGCCAAATTAACAATATAATCTAGTGCTTCTTCTTTTGTAATATATTTGGCAGCTTGTACAATAGATGCTTTTAGTCCAAATAACATTTTCTTCATTTTTTCGTTATCAATATCCAGAACAATCATTTCACATATTTCTCTGTCGGAATTAATACCCAATGCTCTAAACAATATAAATAGTGGTACAGGTTGTTTAATGCGAGGAATCTGGATGTACATTGGATGTCCAAACCCAGAATTTCTGGAAGCAATCATCATATTTATTTGTTTTGGTGAAATACATCTATGGTCAGGAACAGATTTAATTTCTGCTAACCATTCCCATTTGTTATTATTTTTTTTAATATTGAAACAATATACTTTGTTTTCAGCGGCTCTTTCTTGTGGAATAACAATTTTCTCGCTACCGTTAATAATGAAATAACCACCAGCATCTACATAACATTCGCCAGTAATTTTACAGTCAAGATGTTTATATTGTTTTAATACGCAAATATCAGATTTCACCATAATTGGTAATTTGCCTATATGAATTTTTGGTAATGTTTTATGGAATGTTTCAGATTGGGATAAATTATCACCAAAATATCGAATAATTTTAACATTTAAATCAACGGTCATTGATGATGAGTATGTAAAATTACGCAGACGAGCTTCTTGTGGAAACATAAGTTTTGTTGCTCCATTATTTTCGTGAATTTGTGGTCTATAAATATGAAAATTGCTGAATGTTATAACCATTTCTAATGTATATTTATCAAATTCTTTATTATAATCATGTTCTGAGTGAACAGTAACAGGATTAAACATGTCTATTGTTTTTTGAATTTCGTGATTTACAAAATGATTATATGATTCTAACTGATGGCGAATACATCTTGTCAAATGTTGTCCGTCAAAATAAGATTCAATAATACTCCACGGCATTTCTTCCATTGCATGATGTTTCCCTTTGGTTGTCATAGTTAAATTATTACTATTCATCGAGTTAATTTATATTTCAATTTATCTTTAAATAGTTTTTGAATAAATGGTGAGTTTCTTTAAATAGTTTCCCCAATAAATAATGTTTCACTATATATATATGAATAAACCACCAAAAAATAACAAAAATCAAAATAAAAATCTTTTCTTTTTCATAAAAGACCTCTCGAATAATAATCCGTTTTTAGACTCTAGTAGTAATACTACTATTAATCCCCTTTTTTCGCCCCTACAATCTTGGAATAAGAATAAAAATTTACTACTTTTAAATGATAAAGATAATAGTAATAATGATTTTAAGACAAAAAAAGATGATTTTACAATGAGACTAGATACTATTATAAATAAAATACGAGAAGAAAGAAACGAAAATAAAAAAAATGATAAAAATGAAAACTTATTTAATTTAAAAACCACTTTAACCAATCAACAATTATTAAAAGATAAAGATAAAAAAGTGTCATTTAATCCAAAACTTTCACCAAAAGACGCAATTGATGATTTATTATTACAAATTACAAAAAAATATGATTTAGCAAGCACCAATGTTCCCAAAAATAAAACGCTCGTACCCAAAATCAAACTGCCTCCTCCTCCGCCTCCTGGATTTAAATTTAACCCTAGATTTAATCATAGAAGAAGCTCTTCTATTTATTTACCTCCATTCAAAAATACTATCCCACCTCCACTACCAGAAATTAAAAAAGAATTAAAAATCATTGATAAAGAAATCAATGGATTAAAAGATTTATTAGACCTTATTGAAGAAAATCCCATATCACCTTACATTGAATACAATATTAATATGAAATCTATTCATAATATTAAAAAACCACTAGGAGAACTTAATAACATGATTGGAATGAATGGATTAAAAGATTCTATTGTTGACCAAATTGTCTTTTTCGTTCAAAATTTACACGTAAACAAAAATGCTCTCAATCCGGATTTTATGCATACCTGTATTTACGGTCCACCTGGTACTGGAAAAACAGAAATAGCAAAAATTATGGGTAAAATATTCTCCTCTCTTGGCGTTCTTAATAAAAACTACTTTAAAAAGGTTACGCGTGCTGATTTAATCGCTGGTTACCTTGGTCAAACCGCAATGAAAACAAGAGATGTTATTAAAGACGCGCTAGGTGGTGTTTTATTTATTGATGAAGCTTATGCTTTAGGAAATCCCGAGAAGCGCGATAGTTTTGCCAAAGAATGCATAGACACATTATGCGAAGGATTAAGTGACCACAAAGATAAATTAATGGTCATTATTGCCGGATATGAAGAAGACCTCGATAAATGTTTTTTTGCTTATAATCAAGGTCTTAATTCACGATTTCCTTGGAGATTTAAAACTGATGACTATAAAGCAGGTGAATTAAACAAAATTTTTAAGAAAAAAGTTATTGATGCCGGTTGGAGTTTGAAAGATGAAATACCTGATTCATGGTTCGAACCAAAAATGGATACTTTCAAATTTTATGGAAGAGATATGGAAACTTTACTATCAAAAACAAAAATTGCTCATGGCAGGCGAGTTTTTTGTAAACCTAAAAGTGAAAAAACAAAAATTATATTAAAAGATATGGAAAAAGGTTATAAAATGTTTGTAGAAATTGGAAATAAAAAAGAACAAAATACAGCAAAAAATATACTTCAACATATGTATTTGTAATTAAGTTAGTAATTCATTGTTTTTCTATTTATTACTATTAGTATGGAAAAAAGAAAAACTATTCAAGTAAATCCAGCTTTTTTTAAATTAGGTAAAAAAACTAAAAGTAAAAAAGATAAGAAAAAACGTATGGATTTAAGACAAAGTATAAAACCAAATAACCTTAAAAAACAACTTTTAGCTAGAATTAAAAATCATCAACAAGAACAAAAAAATAAAAATGATGATGACTCAAAAGAAAAAATAGACGAATTTCAAACTGATTTTAATTCTTCTTTGAATTATCTCCAAACTATGATAAAGCAAAAAAAGGATAAAGTTAAAAAGAAAAAGAAAACTAGAAAAAGAAAAACCACAGAACAACCACCCCCTAACACAGCCACCATTAATACACAACCATTTTCTAATGAAAATGTTATAGCACCACAACTAGTTAATGCTCCCTCACAAAATTCATATACACCCGTACAGGCACCTCCTTATGGATGCTTAAAAAATGGTTCTAAGCCCACTTATTCACAATATATGAAAACAATGAAAAAAAAGAAAAAGTCAAAACCTACTTTAGTATTACCTCCAAAACCACCACCTACAGCTTCCGTTATGGAGAGAAAAGAAAAATTAAATAAATTAAAAGAAACAATGGCTATACCCAAAAAAGAGAAAATTTTAAAGACAATTAGTAAAAAACGCACTATTAAAATTTTCAAATTAGGGAAAAAAGAAGGAAAAGTTGGAGTACTAGTAAAATCTGGAAAAACAAGAAAAAAGGTTAGAGAAGAACAAAAAGTATTACATTCTAAATGTATTCTTGAAGTAAAACGCTACCTAAGAAAACATAACTTAATTAAAGCAGGAACTACAGCGCCCGAAAACGTATTACGAAAATTATACGAAGATAGCTTTTTGGCAGGGGATATCTACAACAAAAATCCAGATATATTACTTCATAATTATATGGAACAAGACCATTGATAGCTATGACTTTAACTATTATACAAATATATTTAAAGTCTCTCCATTAAAATTTATTAATAGATGGGAATACATGAACAATTCTTTAAGATTGAAACCGATGCGTGTAAAAAATATGGTGAAAAAACTTTAGTTTTTCTACAATGCGGTTCGTTTTTTGAAACTTATGGTTACAAGAAAAACGGGCAATTTCGTAATAAATATTATACTGAATATAGTAGAATTTGCGATTTTTGTATGAAAGAAAAAAATTTGACTTATAAAAGTTATGATGTTTGGATGATTGGATTTCCTGACTATTGTCTGGAAAAATATGCTTCTAAAATGACTAGTCATGGTTTTACTGTAATTATTTGGACACAAGCTGACGACCCTACCAAAATTAGAGCATTGCATAGTATTTGTAGTCCAGGTACTGATTTTAATAACACAACTAATAATATTACAAATTATAGTATGTGTATTTGGATTAAGAAAAATAAATCTATTTTATTAAACAAAGCCCCTGAAATTATATGTGGAATGTCTGCTATTGATATTTTAACAGGTGATACACATATTTTCGAATACAGAGAAAAATATTTTCATAATCCAACCACTTTTGATGAAATAGAACGATTCTACTCATCTTATAATCCAAATGAAATTTTGGTTATTTATGAAACAACTGAGCAAGAAATTAAAGATATATTACAATTTTCACAAATTAACTGTGATAAAATTCATTTAATAAATGTAAACGACACTGAAAATAGTCATCATAAATTAATTAAAAACTGTGATAATCAAACTTTTATTAAAGAGCAATTAAACCAATTTTACGAAATAATGGAATATCACGTCTTTTGTCAAACCCACCGGTTAGATGAACATCAAATGGCAACGCAGGCATTTTGTTTTCATTTAGACTTTATTTACAACTGTAATCCAAATTTAGTTAAAAAAATTAAAAAGCCGGTATATGATAATGAAGGAAATAGACTTATATTAGGTAATCATTCATTGAAGCAGTTGAATATAATTAATAATCAACAACACAGGGGAGTTTTATCTTCTGTAAGTAGTTTTGTTAATAAGTGTAATACTCCAATGGGTAAAAGAAAACTTCATAACAGACTTATAAATCCAATAAACGACAGTAAGAAACTAGTAAAGCAATACAAAATCACTGAGTATGTTAAAAGTAATTTTTCTATATTTGAAGATATTCGAAAAGAGTTGAAAAATATAGGAGATATTGAAAGATTATATCGTAAGTTAATTTTACAACGCGTAGCACCAGCAGAATTAAGCCAATTTTATAATGGATTAAAAATAATTTTGAAAATATACACAACTTTAAAGTCTGATAAAAAAATTCATAAGCATATTAAATGTCCAAATCTCTCCAAAAAGTGTAAAAAGCTCATGAAAATTTTGGATGAAAATATAGTATTATCGGAATCAGCTAAGATTTCTACGGTTAGGTTTGATGTAAATATTTTTAAAAGAGGAATACACCCAGAATTAGATAGTTTAGAAAAGGAATGGGTAGAAAGCAAAGATAAATTGGAAGCTTTGAGGATGTATATGGAGAGATTTGTAATTAAATACAAAGGTAAAAAAACACAATATATGATTAAGTATCACGAAACAGATAAAAACGGATTATTTTTATCAATGACAGGTAATCGGGTAAAAATTTTAAAGGAAGAGTTAAAAAAAGACAAATTAGGCGATAATGAAAGAATTATTCAGTATAAATCTAACTATTCAAATATTGTTAAGGAAATTAAATTTAATCCACATGAAGTAAAATATATAAAACATACCAAAAGTAATATGAAATTAGATAGTAATTTGTTGAATAAAATTTATTATTCTATTTTTACTGATAAAGAATGTTTAAAGAAAGAACTCGCCACTGTCTATAAAAGTTTCATTGTTTCACTCCAAGAATACAGCGAACAAATAGAATCTATTGTTCATTATGTCACTGAATTAGATTTAATCTTAAATAATGCTTTTATTGCGAAAAAATATAATTATTGTATGCCAGTTATAGATAAAACAGCAAAAAAGTCTTTTTTGAAAGCAAAAGATATGCGTCACATATTAATTGAAAATTTAAATGAAAATGAGACATATGTTCCTAATGATATTGAATTGGGGACAAATACTAGTCAAAATGGAATATTATTATATGGTACTAATGCTGTTGGAAAATCAAGTTTAATTCGTTCAATTGGTATATGCGTTATTATGGCTCAAGCGGGATTATTTGTACCTTGTACTAAATTTGTGTATAAGCCATATAAATCGATATTTACACGAATTTTGGGAAATGATAATTTGTTTAAAGGATTGAGTACATTTGCGGTAGAAATGTCGGAGTTACGAACTATTCTTAACAATGCTACAAATGATAGTTTAGTTTTAGGAGATGAATTATGTAGTGGTACAGAAACAACTTCTGCTATGAGTATCTTTATGGCAGGAGTAATAAAATTACATGAAATACAATCTTCATTTATTTTTGCGACACATTTTCACGAAATCACGGATGAACCAAGATTAAAATCACTGCGACATTTGGCTTTAAAACATATGGAAGTTTATTATGACAAAGCCAATGATTGTTTAGTTTATAATAGAAGACTACAAGATGGACCAGGTTTAAGCATGTATGGATTAGAAGTTTGTAAATCATTACATTTACCAGATGATTTTTTAAATTTAGCTAACAAAATAAGAAAGGAAAGAGACAATATAACAAGTGTTTTGGAGAGAAGTAAAGCGAAATATAATAGTAAAAAATTAAAAGGCAAATGTGAAATGTGTGGTACTGATGGAGTAGATATACATCATTTAATGCCGCAAAATTTAGCTAATAATGATGGATTTATAGGAACAATTCATAAGAATCATAAGGCAAATTTGATTAATATATGTAAAAAATGTCATGATAAAGAAACAAAAACAAATTCTAAAAAAAGAATGACAAAAACTACAAAGGGAATGCGACTGTTAAATGAATAATAAAATACAATTATATATAAATGAGGGATGTTATTCCAGCAGCTGTAGATTTTATTGAAGAACATATTTTAGATATAATATTAGTAGTTTTATTGTTATTTGTTATGGTAATTTACATTGTATTAAATAATGTAAAATTTCCAAAATCACACCCAACGTTAGAAAGAGTAGTAGTTTTAGAGAATTTAGAAAATATGGATGATGATGCGGAGAAAAAAACAAGTGATAAAATTTCCGAAATAGAAACAAAAATAGAAAAAAAAGCAAATACAAAAAATATTTGTGCGGGAAATTTATTAGAAAAAGATAAGGCTTGTGCGTCATTATTAACAAAAGATAGTTGTGGAAGTGTAGATTGTTGTGTGTGGGCGAAGAAAAATAAAACTAAAAACTTTAGGTGCGTTGGGGGTGATGCTGGTGGTGCTACGTATGACGGACATAACTACGACGAATACTATTATAAAAATAAGATGTTTGGTAATCAAAAAATAAAGGAAAGTGACGGCACATCTAATTAACTTTAGAAAAATTGATTTATAGGATTATGATAATATTATTAATATATATCATGATCATTCCTGTAAAGTGCTTCACATGCGGTAAGGTAATCGGTAATAAGTATAAATTTTATTTGAAAGAGGTGCGTAAGGCTAAGAGTTCAAGTGATGACTTTAGTAAAGTTACTTATCTAACCCAATCCAATATGGAAAAGACTGTAGAAGGTAGAATTTTAGATGAAATGAGACTAACGAAAATTTGCTGTCGGCGCCATATGTTGACACATGTTGATATCGAATAATTTCTCTAGCTTATATATAATGGTTATTAAAGGAGGTAGAAAATCGAGACATAGACGTACAAAACACAAGCGTCATCACAAGAAAAAACACAGAAGGAAAACAAAACATCACCGCAGGCGTCATAGAATGAAAGGTGGAAGCAGACCTGGAATAGCACCAAAAGGTGGCTCTCCAGCAGCTCCATTTAATCAAAAATGGGGAGGACCAGCACGTGCGTTCCCACCTGGTCCAATGTATACACCCGGCGTATATAATGATGCCAAATACTATGGAAAATTAGATAACCCTTTTTTACCTGACCCTACCAATACACACGGAACAGGAGTTACTTTAAAACATGGTAAAGTAGGCGGAGGTAAGCGTCGTCGTCGTGGAGGAAGAAAATCTCGCAAAGGAGGAAGAAAATCTCGCAAAGGAGGAAGAAAAACACGCAGAGGTGGTGGATGTGGTTGCGGTAAAGTAGGTGGTGGTCGCCGCAGACGTGGTGGCAGCATTTCACAATTTTTAAGTAATACTGTCCCGGGTTTCTCTGATGTCCGTGATGTTTACTGGAAAGGCGGTGAAGTATTGAAAAACGGATACAATCAATGGTTCGGCTTCCCACACGTAAATAATACTAGTGCTGGAGTTCAACCAATCGGCAAAGCTGCTAAGGTGGTTAGACCAGATGTTGTTAATGTTGGTACGAATCTTCAAACAGGAGCAGACTCAGCATCAAAATACACAAACTAAAAATAATCATTTCTTTTATAAAGTATATATAAGTAATGAGCAATCTTGAAAATAGAATACGGTCTTTATGTACGCCAGCCCAAGTGTATTTTTTTATTTCAATGATTAGTATTTTAGGCATAATAAGTCAAAATGCTATGGCTAGTGATAGTTATCGTGTGGGAATGTATACTGTTCAGTCTCCAGTTTCTAATTTTTGGTTTTTTTCAATGAAAGTAATTGGAATATTAATTTGGACATTGATACTTAATTATATGTGTAATTCTGGATGGAAAGACGTAGCTTGGTTTTTCGTCCTTTTACCAATTATAGTGATGTTTTTAGTTATAGGAGCAGTAATGTTAGTTTTAATTGGACAAAAACAAGGATTAAATGCTAGGGTAAGAACGTCTGAAAGCAAAAAAAGTGTGATTAAAAGAATGACAGTAAAGGAAAATTTATCTGTATAAATAATTATTAATATATGAAATTTCAATATTTTAATAATTAACGACATATATGTTTTAAAAATATATGCTTAACTTATATCAGAAATGGACCAATTTAACGATATTCCATGGAAAATAATTGATATGTATTTTCGTGACAATCCCACAGGACTCATTGACCATCATTTAGTATCATATAACGACTTCTTTAATAAAGGTATAAAACAAGTTTTTAAAGAATCAAATCCTATTCGATTTATTAAAGACCAGCATGAATCAAGCAATCCAAAAAATAGGGTTTTCCAATATCAAGCATATATTTATCTTGGAGGAAAAAATGCCGACCGTTTTTATTACGGAAAGCCTGTGATATATGATGATAATGACCGTGAACATATTATGTATCCCAACGAAGCCAGATTAAGAAATATGACCTATGCTTTTACTGTTCATCTTGACGTCGAAGTTGATTTCGTTATTAAAGTATATGATGAAGCAGACCAGGTAGTTTATGAAACAGTTGAAACAAAGGAAATACCAAAAATATATTTAGGTAAATTTCCAATTATGCTTCAATCGGATATGTGTATTTTAAAAGGGCTCTCTCCAGAAGTAAGATATAACATGGGTGAATGTCGAAATGATAAAGGTGGATACTTTATTGTTGATGGTAAAGAAAAGGTTATCATTTGTCAAGAAAAATTCGCTGATAATACCTTATACATCCAAGATAAAGTGTCTGATGTATATAGTTATTCTGCCAAAATTAGGTCAGTATCAGAGGACGCTTCAAAGCCTGTAAGAACACTAGCTGTAAGAATGGTTGCAGAACAACCATCATCGTCTAATAATCAAATTGTAGTATCCATACCAAATGTAAGAAAACCTGTTCCTTTATTTATTGTTATGAGAGCATTGGGGGTAATATCAGACAAAGAAATTATTGAATATTGTTTACTTGACCTAGAAAATAACAAAGATTTACTTGAAATGTTTCGTCCTTGTGTTCATGACGCAGGAATGATATTTACACAACAAGCAGCATTGGGTTATATAGCACAGTTAACAAAAGGTAAATCAAATAGTCATACAATGGAAATTTTAATGAATTATTTTTTACCTCATATTGGAGAATTAAATTTCAAACAAAAAGCGCTTTATTTGGGTTATATTGTAAATCGTTTAATAAGAGTAGCTACTGGTGTAGAAAAACCAACAAACAGAGATAGTTATTTGTATAAAAGAATAGAGGTATCGGGTATGCTAATAAGAGAGCTATTTGTTGAATATTACAAAATGCAGCAATTAAATATTTTCAAGAAAATAGATTATGAGTGGTTTTACAATAAAACTACGCCCAAATATAAACAAGCAGGTTTTATGGATTTAATTATGGAAAATGTTCCACTTATTTTTGGAGACAGAGTTGTTGAGAAAGGTTTTAGAAAAGCATTCAAAGGTGATTGGGGTTCAGCAGCACACACAAAAAGACCAGGATTACTTCAAGATTTAAGCAGATTGTCATATTGGAGTTTTTTGGCTCAACTTAGAAAAACAAATATTCATATAGCAGCTGATGGTGCGAAAGTAGTTGGACCACGTTTATTAAATAGTACGCAATGGGGAATTTTATGCCCAATTCATACACCAGACGGTGGTAACATTGGATTTCATAAACACATGTCTATCTTTACCAGAATCAGTCCGGAACTTTCTGGTTATCCATTTATAAAATTTTTACGAACAGTTGGTGTTTCTTTATTAGAAGAATGTTCTATTAAATTTATATCAAAAGCTACTAAAGTTTTTGTAAATGGTGCTTGGATAGGTGTTACATCAGATGTAGTTAAACTATATAATTTTTTAAAAATATCTCGTAGGAATGGTATGTTTAGTCCTTTTATTAGTATTCGTTGGAATATTGAAATGAAGGAACTTATTATTTTAACAGGGGCAGGACGACCATCGCATCCAGTATTTCACGTTGATGGAGATACTTTAAGTTATCAAAAAGATAGGGTAATGGATTTAATAGCAAATGGTAAATTAACTTGGAAAGAAGCGATAACAGGTATTTCAAAAAAGAAAGAAGAAATTGATATTTATAGTGACAAAATCTATTCTAAAAATGAATTATATAGTAAAGACCAAGATTTAAAAGAAAGTGAAGCTATTGTTGAATATTTGGACACACAAGAAATGGAGGGAGTAAAATTGGCAAAATATACTCAAGACCAAAATACTTATATCAAAAATAATATTACTCATAAAGAAATTCATCCATCAGCTATTTTAAGTGTAATGGCAAATCAAGTTATTTTCCCTAGTACCAATCCATACCCAAGAGATTTATTTTCATGTGGACAGAGTAAGCAAGCTGTATCTGTATTTCATACTAATTTTAAAAATAGAATGGACAAAACATCTTACTTTTTAAATTATGGTCAAGTTCCTTTGGTTAAAAGTAGATATTTAAATTACACATCAAGAGAACAACATCCATACGGTATTAATGCTATTGTTGCCGTAATGTGTTATTCTGGTTATAATGTAGAAGATGCGGTTATTATTAATAAAAATGCTTTAGATAGGGGATTATTTAGAACTACCTATATGTCAACTTATGAAGCTAAGGAAGAATCAACAAAGGTAGGAAATATCAGCATTGATAAAAATTTTATGGATGTGAATAATTTTAATGTTGTTGGAAAGAAGCCTGGTTATGATTATAGTCATTTAGAACCTAATTCTGGACTTATTAAAGAAAATACAATTGTAAATGAAAAAACCATTTTAATTGGAATGGCATCAAATAGTGTTACAAGTACCGAGGCTTATATTGATGAGTCTATTGCTCCAAAGAAAGGGGCAATAGGATATATTGATAAATCATTTATGACACGGGATGAAGAGGGAGGAAGATTAGCTAAAGTTAGATTAAGACACGATAGAATTCCAGCAATTGGAGATAAATTTGCTTCAAGGGCAGGGCAGAAAGGTACTATAGGTATTGTATTGGAAGAAGCCGATATGCCTACTACAGCTGATGGAATTCGACCAGATATAATTGTGAACCCCCATGCATTCCCCAGTAGAATGACAATAGGTCATTTGGTAGAGTCTTTAATAGGAAAAGCATGTTGTTTGTATGGTGGTTTTGGCGATTCTACTGCGTTTTTAAATAAAGGTCCAAAAGATAAATTATTTGGAGATTTACTAACAAAGCAAGGTTTTAATTCAACCGGAAATGAAATTATGTATAATGGAATGACAGGTGAACAATTGGAAACTGAAATTTACATAGGACCTACATACTATATGAGGTTGAAGCATATGGTTAAAGACAAAATTAATTACAGAGCACGTGGACCAAGAACAGTATTAACGCGTCAAACCGTTCAGGGTCGGGCAAATAATGGTGGTTTAAGAATAGGAGAGATGGACCGTGATGCTATTATTTCTCATGGTATGGCTGGATTTTTAAATGAATCTATGATGGTTCGAGGTGACCAGTTTAAGATGGCAGTATGTAATAAAACGGGAACAATAGCTGTTTATAATGCTTCTCGTAATATCTTTTTGAGTCCAATGGTAGATGGTCCATTAAAATTTGTTGGAAATTTGGAAAATACTTTAAATGTAGTACCTATAAGTCGTTTTGGTCGCAGTTTTAGTATTGTGAACGTGCCTTATGCTTTTAAATTATTATACCAAGAATTATTGGCAATGAATGTTCAAATGCGTTTTATTACCAGTGATAATGTAGATGAATTGGTACCATTGGTAAAAACAGATAATATTGAGAAATTGACAGGAGATAAAACCTATATGGAGGTTGAACAAAAAACATATAATAAAATTAATCGTGATAAATTCACTAAAAAACCAAAGGCAAAAGACCAAACACCAACAGATGAAGAGGAGTCTTATGGATGGTCACGACCTCAAGAACAATTTAGCGGAGTGGATTATATGCAACCATTCGGATTTATGGCGGAACAACCATTATATCAACAACCTTATACATCAGGATTTGAAGAGCCTCAACAAAACGTAAATCCATTTGTAGAGACACAATCAATACAAACAAAACCGAAAACACCAATAGCAGCATTTAAAACAACCCAAAGAGACCTAATCAAAGGAGATAAAGTTACATTCCAAGAAGCAGAGAAAAACGGTTATAAACCAGATGATATATTTACTGTTAATTGGATATCATATGAAGATTCTGATGCGTCAATTGTAGGGCCTGATGGAGAAGTTATTATGGCTTATCCAGGTGAATTAGGTGACCCACCATCACCTGCTTATGTACCAGAATCACCAAATTATGTACCAGAATCACCAAATTATGGACCAGCAACACCAGATTATGATCCAACATCTCCTAAGTATAATCCAAAATCACCTGACTTTAGCTTTGATAGTCCACCACCCCCACCGTCTCCTTCTGATAATATAACACCATCTAAAGGTGTTACGGTTACAGAAACAAGAACTATTACAGGACCTCCTGAATTGGTTTTACCGCCGACACAGAGTGGATTTAGAAGTTATAATCCAGGTCAGCAACAAGCAAATATAATAACACCAGAAACTCCTAATTCATTTGAGTTGCAACCTGGAGAGAGAAATGTGTTTTCTAATGAAGAAAGATTGAGAATGTATAAAGAGGATGCTGAAAATATACCCGATGATTCGGACGATGATATGGATTATGAACGTGGTTCTGGGAGTGGTTCTGGTTCAAAAGAAGAAAATAAAATGGAAAACAAGGTATTAAGAACAATTAAGGAAGTAGATGAAGGGAAAGGATTATCTTTATTGAAAACAATTAAAGATGAAGATAGTAAAACAAGTGTAACGGGAAATGATTCACAAACAAAAAATGTAAAAACAGATTAATAGATAAATTGAAAAGATTTAAAAATATTAGTTAGATAATATAAACAAACATGAGTTCTACTAGCTACAGTCCGCTTATTTCAAAAATATATAAATCACGAAATATTATTTTGAAAATTTTAAAATCTAGAGGATTTAATGTAGATGATTGGTCTGATTTTTCGGTAACAGAAATTCAAGCAATGTTTAACAGTAAAGAATTGGATATGTTATTGGAAAATCCAACAACAAAAAAGAAAGTGTATGTAAAATATCATTTATCAGGAACAAAAGGAGGAACATCAATGAGTCGTTTAGGAACTAGTCATATATACGATTATGTTGATGATTTATTTGATATTGAGGATGTTTTGACTTCAAATGATGATTTGATTATTATTTCAAAAGATAAGACAAATCAAACAATTAAAGATTTGATAGAGCAGTTATTTATTAAGGATAAAAAGTTTGTTAATATTTATAATTTCCATGATTATTTGTTTAATGTATTGGAGCATGAAATGCAACCAAAATTTAGGATATTAAGTGAAGAGGAAAAACAAAAAATTATGAAACAATACAATATTACGAAAGATAAAGAATTTCCTGACATCTCCAGATTTGACCCTGTTTCACAAGCAATGGGAGTACGACCAGGAGAGGTGATGGAAATCACTCGTTCTTCTCCTACAGCAGTGAAAAGTCTATATTTTAGAATCTGTTATTAAAATCCAACTATATATATAATGTCGCAGTATTCAAAAACAACAAAACAACAATTAGACGCATATGAAAGAACCTTTAGCACTACATTAAATACAAATTATAAAAACGCATTTATACAATGTAAAAAAACAGATGTTAATTGTAGTACTATGAAGGGACAGTTAAATAAGGTAAATGATACATTAAGTAAAGTGAAAAATTTAGCAGCTTCAGTTGAAGGAAAAGTCAATGCTGAGAAAAGAGATATTTCTAATTATGAACAAACATTAAGTTCGCAAAAAACTATTTTTGATGAAAAACTACGAGAATTAAATACAATTAATGAACAGGACCAAGCATCAAAAACATTAAGAAAAGATAGAAAAGAATCAATGACTTATGATTATTTAACATTAACATATTACTTTTGTACAAATGTTATAATTATATATTTGCTTCATAAACAATATAATTTTTCTGCTTTATATTTACTTGCTGTTTTTCTAGTGATATTAGTAGTAATTTTTGTTTTAGGTTTTTTTGGGATTCCGTATGCGTGATTAAATAAATTCATAAATACATTTTCTATGTTAAGTGTATAGAACATGTCATTAAAAGATTTATTAGGAATGTTTGAACCAAAACAAAAAAGAATGGTGCCTGACAATTTAAATGCCAGTTTAGCACAAGGAGCAAATTATAATAATATGCAGTCTAGAATTGATGCTAGTGTAGAACCACAGTTATCGTTAATTGAACAAACAACATCTCCTTCATTGGGTTCTATTGTTGAAAACTTTAGTGGAAATACTATGGAAGCTCCATTAAATAAGGTAAATACCAAAGAATTTAAAGAACTTCAAGAATTAGAAAACCAGCTTAATAAACAATTAACGGCTTATACAGCAAAACAAAATTCTATATTATCTGGAGCACAACAAGCTAAACGTGGAAAAGGATGGGATTGGAATGATATTAAAGATAATATTATGTTTCAAGGAGAAAGAAGTCCTGCTGACTGCGAAGCTGCTTGTAATGCCGATTCAAGTTGTACAGGATGGGAAACTTGTAACAATGGTAAATCTGGACCAGGATGTCAAGGTTGCTATATGATTAATAAACCAAATCTTTCACCACCCGGAGATGTTGGAGACGCTAGTTATCAGTCAGCTTTAGCCAACAGAGAATTAAAAGGAACAGTTAAAGCACAGATGAATACAATGTACAAAAATTTACAAGCCAAAGCTAAACAACTGCAGCAAAAAACAATGGCATTTCACGCACAGCACCAAAGTTTAACTGGTAAAGATGGTACATTAACTAATCAAAAAGCTTCTACTTTAAAACAATTAAAAATTTTACAAGGTCGAAATGAAAAATTAGATAAACTAATGACTGAAGGCAATACCTTAAGTGCTGAAATTCAAGACAATAGACTTCAAATGGACGCTGCTTATATGCGTTATTTTGTTTGGTTGGGAGCAGCTATTACTTTAGGATTAGTGGCTATGCATAGGGCAGCCAAATAAAGTTATATTGATTAATTCTTTTTTATCTATATATATTAGATAAAAATGACTGATTTTTATAAATCATTAGGAAATGTAAATGATGATGAACAAAACCGTCTCGGTCTTTTACAGCAAAAATTCAATGCTGCTATAGGAAAAGGAAATGATACTCAAACAACAATGATCAACAGTTATATTTCAGCAAATGTTAGCAGGCAAAAATGTTATGATGAATGTCCTCAAGGTCCATCAACTGATAGTAGTACATGGAAAAGCAATGTAGAAAAAGATGCTTCTCAAACGGAAGCAGGTGCTTCTGATGGTTTAAAAGATGTAATTGCTTCTTGTAAAGCGGGTTGTGACTTAAAATGGCCAGGTATTGTCCAAAATGCGGCGATGACCGAAGGCGTGGATGCTGGTAAAACCATCGGAAGATATACTGATTCTAATGGTAAAGAAAATAACATTTCTCAATGTACCGATTTATCAAAATATGCGCCAAAGGTGAAAATGGGCGGTTTATGTGATGCTAATGACGAATGTGAAAGCGGTCTTTGTGTGAATTGGGGAGGACGTTGTGATGATGGTAATATTATCAATACTGCGTTAGATTGGTTAGGAAATACTGGACATTGTGGTCTTGGTATGACAAGAATAGACGGAGGAACTTATAGTTGGGGAAACACATTTAATAGTATGTGTAAATCAAACATTGAACAATTGGGAATGGCTAAGTGGTCAGGTGTTACTCAATATATGAAATATCAAGGTACATGGGTGCGTTTAAATCCTGATTGGGGATATCCTAATGCTCCAAAGATTGCTAACCAACGCACAGAAGATGGAAAATATATACAAGATGAACAAACAGCATTAAAAGCTTGTGAAGCATATGGTGGATATTGTCTTGGATTTTATACAACTGGAGATGGAAATTTTATTTTACAATCCGCCGGTGGAGAGAATCCTAAACAAAACTGGGCTCAATTTTCAAGTGAACTATTGGGATTAAATAATACACAAGAAGGATTTGGTGGTTATTCCGCCGATCCTATCTCAAATAAAGATCAAGCAGGAAATCCAGAAACAATTGCCGCTTGGGGAGAAATGTATAATATTGATAAAGGTACTCCTGGTATAACAGAAAAAAAATATAATAATCCAACATTTCCTATAGCTAATATGAGAACAGCAATGAAAAAAACTTGTCCTAAATCGTGGCAAAAATCCAATGGTGATTGTGTTATTATTAATGACGATGTGAGAAAAAGCGGGAATATTGGATGGAATGGAAGTTCGTTTGGTTGTAATTTATCTGGAGACCGCTATAATACTGATTGTAAAGATGTTGCGAATAAAACGTACACTTGTTGGCATGTAGGTAAAGTTCCTAAGGGACAAGAAGCTTGTAAGACTATAAAGGGAAGCGATATTCCTTCTTGTTTTGCTTCTGGTGGAAGACCTAGAGAAGTCGGTTGTCCAGTTCCAGCTAAAATGATTGTTTGGATAGGAAGACCAGGACAAAGTTATTTTGCGACAAAAAATAGTTTGGTTCCTGCTTTACAACAATTGGCTACAGAATTTCCTGATGTACGATTAACTGACAAACCAGAGATGGATGATATTATAGCAAAAAATATGGCAAATTGTGCTTGTGGTTGGTATCGCACTGATGTTTTTAGTGGTACGACTTGGAAGACAGGGTTTGATTTATTGCCTTTGACCAATGGATATCCTTCTAATACTAAGTCTGGTGGTGGATGTGGTAGTGGCAGACAAGCAATGATTGGTTGTCCAATGGTTCCTAATAGTTGGAATAAAGGAAAAGGAGGAATATATGTAACTATGTCAGCTACTCAGGAATTCGTAATGGGTAAATTACAAGGATTGGGTTTTACTGGAAGAATTGTTGAATCTCATCAACAATTACTAGAAAAACCACCTCCTAATAAGAAACAAATTTGGTCTACTGGTAGTAACCGTTATAATAGTTCCGGGTGGCTAATTTATCAATCTCCAAAAGATAAAACTTCTAATCGAGGCACAAATTGGAACAGAATACCCGGAGAACTTAATCAAATGAGTACAGGACAAAAAGAAGTTTATGGTGTGAATAGCGAGCGCAATATTTATGCTCGTGCCAAAAATCCAGGAGAGGAAAACGCAAACGGTGCGAGAGGCTGGCGTAGGATGAACGGAACTCTTACGAATATTTCTGCTTCAAATAAAGATTATGTTTTTGGTGTTAATCGCGAAAATAATATTTATCAATGTAAAAAACCATGTAAAGGAGGATGGCAAAGAATAAGTGGTAAAGGAAGTGGAGAAGTTACTGTTAATTGGTGCACAGGTGGTGGAAGCGGATGTCAGCACACAATGGGCAATTGTAACCAATATACCGCACCTAATGGGGAAGGGGGTGTAGGTCCTTACAAAGGTCCAGGTGGGCAATATTTGGCTGATGCATGTCAAACTGGTTTTAATAAGGGCGGCGATTGTGATGCTTCTTTTCCAGGTGATACTTCAGTAGCTGATTGGAAAAGAACAGCCTGTGCAACAGGTGTCAATTTGGCAAAGGCTAGCGGTGGTATGACACAAATCTCCGGAGGACAAAACTACGTTTATGGTGTTAATAAAGGAGGTGATTTAATGCGTGCCAGACTTCCTATTACTAATCCAAGCAATCCACAGTGGTACGAAGTAAATTCACCATCTGGAAGACTAAAATGGGTAAATGCTAGCAATTCTGGTTATCTTTATGCCACCAATAATAATGATGATATATTTGTTTGTCAGAAACCATGTAATGGAGGATGGAAACAAATTAGCGGTGGATTGGAAAACATCGAAGCAGATAAAGACACTGTTTATGGTACAAATCGTGATAGAACTATATATTCTAAACCTATGGATGGTATGAAAGCAGTTGGTAATTGGAGTCGTTGGACAATTGGTGGTGGTTCATCAAACGTGTCACCAGAGCCTTTTGTAGGAGGAATGGTGCGCGAGGGGTATGCACCTTTAGAAGGAGATATGATTTCAGCTTGTAGTGAAAGTGGAACAAGAGGAGGACAAGATATACCAGGATTACAGCCTACGGGTGATTTTTTAGTTAAAAATAGAGTAAAAGAAAAGGAAGCGGCAGCAAATTTAGTCTCCATGCAGAAGCAGATAAAGCAAAGTATTAACCAATTACAGGGAGATAGTTTAAATGTTGCTGGTGCATACAAAAATCAAAGTTTAAATTTATTAAAACAATTAGCAAGTTATGAAAACGCAAAAGCAAAATTATTAAAATCAGGAAGAGAGTTAGATACATTGGATGCTCTTAAACAAGATAGTCGTTTAAGAAAAAATAGTGAGGGAATGAGTTATTATCTCTGGCTCACTTTAGCAATTTCTGTATTAGGATTCGCAATCACAAAAATTAAATAAATAATAATTTTTTATAAAGTATTATTATATATAATGTCTAGTAAAGTCAGTTGCCCCGGTTCATCAACAATGACATCAGATGGAAAAGCTTGTGAAGTAAAATTAGATATTCCTTTATTTTGCGGTCTAACTGCTGATTCAGCTCCTGGTTGGCCAAGATGCTATTCTGGAGATGGTACTCCTTTACAACCGCCACCAGCACCTAATGCTGGCGGAGGAGGTTCTTCAACTGGAACAGGAAAAGCAAAATTACAGCCAAAATGTTCTGATATTTTGAATGTCCAATATGATAATCTACTTGATAGTATTAATAACATTCATGCTTTCGAAGGTAAATTGTTTTCGGATTTGGAGGCTGTTGAAAACGGTGAAGAATCTTCTATGACGGCAATGGAAATTAAAGGAAGAATTGGTGATTTAAGTCAGTTAAGAAACCAATTGTACAAGGATTTAAATAATATTCTTACTTCTACTCAATGTAATTTGGCAGATAGTCGAATGAATTTGGCTGATCAAATCGCTATGGTAGATATAGTTAAAAAAGAACTTGATAATGCTGAAAAAGCTATTAATGAACTTCAAATTATTAGAAATAATAGAAAACGTATGGTTGAAATTACTAATTACGAAAAACAAAGATACGGTTCGCATACTGATATATTTAGAACTATTGCTTTTTGTGGTTTAGGAGTTTTGGCAGGAGTTTATTTAGTAAATGCCGGTATGAGAAATACAGGGAATGCTGTAATTCTTCTTGCTATTGCTATGGGTGTTATTTTAACAGCACGCTCTATCTACTACAATTATTGGAGAAGCGGTATGAACTGGAATAGATTTGATTGGGGTACATATTCCGGTCCACATTCTGGTCAAACAGTTTATGAACACGATGTGAGGGCATTTGAAAAACTATACGATGATACCTCAGCACAAGTGTCAAACATTGAAACTAAAGCTGAAAATCAAGCAAATAAGGTATATGATGCTACTCAAAGGGTATATCATAGCGCAACAAATGTTGCTGGAGCTGCGATGAGTAAAGCAAGAGCAGGCTTAGATGCAACTACCAAAAGTAAAACCCAAAACTAATTTCTAACTATTATACATTATGACAGATAATGCACAATTAGATAGCCAATTATCACAAATGATAAATGAATTTAATAAACAAAGAGAATCTGGATTAATTTGTGATGCTGAATGCCAAAATAGTCAAAATATTAGAGATTGGCAACATAAAGTTACACAAAAAGAAACTACATTACAAAACGCTTCAAAAGATTTGCTTAGTGCTCAAAGAACATTAGCAAGTTATGACAAAGGATATAGACCTACTTTTGCCACCCAAATTGATAATATGGCAGATATAAATATACAAGAACTACAAAATGAATTTGATAGAGCTAAAAATAGTATTTTACAAAATTTAGATTTTTATGATACTCAGATGGCTTTTAAAGGCAAAATGCGGGACATAAAACAATTTCAAGAAAATAAAATAAATGATGTTTCAGGAAATGTTGCTAGTAATGCAGGAGATTCGGCAGTTAATCAAAGACTAGCAAGTTTTTATACAAAACAAACTGGGTTGATAGAAAGAACTATTCCTTATTTAAGAATTATTTATTGGACATTGTTTACCATACAAGTTATAGCAGCAATAATGTTATTTAGAAAATCAAGTAAAAATAGATTAATTATAATTTTAGGCATAGTTTTATTAGCGATGTTTCCATTATATAATACTTTATTTCCAATTTTAGAAAAAATTTTTCATATATTTAAGCTTTTTCCAAGTCCATAATATTTAAACATTATCTATATTATTGACTAAATATCATTTGGTGTTACATCTAAATCTTGTTCGAAAGAATGGATCAATCTATAACCTTTAAATCTACCCCGTTGAACCTTACCCAATTTGGCTTCCATAAAGTCGTACAAATCTTTACCCTTAGGCACTTTACCCCCATACAACTCAGTATACCATTCAATAAATTCAGTATACATATCTTTTCTTTTAATAGTGGCTCCTTCCGTAGCCACAATTCTTTCTTCTAAGAATTGAGCAAAGTAATCTTGCTGCATCTTATATTTTTGACTAGAAGCCAAAACTGCCGGACAATCCTCTACTACTCCATCAGTTTCAAAAGCTATTTTGATTAACAAAGAAGCTAGAATTGGAGCCCATTCTTCAAATTTCTTATCAATATCTTTATCAACTTTAAACTGATGTGGGTATTTTGCCTTTGGAAATTTCTTTTCATCTTCGTATGGTTTCGACAAGAATTTAGATTGAAAATCACAAACACGGATTCTCCTCCATGTACCATCATCAGTACTTTTAATATCGAACAAATGATTTGTACAAACAACCAAAGTAAATTGTGGTATAAATGTTATTGAATCGCAATATAAAGCTCTACCAGTCAATGGGTCACCACCTGTCAATTCTTTCATTACACCTTCATTAATTGTCATATTTTCAGATGGTTCTTGCATACAAGCATATCTCTTTCCCTTTAATTGTGCAATTTCCGGTGAAGCACCACCAATCGTTGTTCTCTTACTTGTAATCAATGTAATAGGAACAGTACCTTTATAATCACCCATTACATGTCCTAGTAATTCCACCAATTTAGATTTACCATTTCTACCTGTACCGGTGTAAATATTAAAAGTTTGATTTTTATTTGTACCATCTAGAGCAGCTGCCAAATGATGCCATATATATCTATTTAGTTCTGGTTCTGGAAACAACTGTGCGAAGAAATCTGTGATTTCTTTTTTAATACGAATATGCTCACTATTATTTTCATCAAATTCAACATAATTAATATGTGTACATAATGAAACATAATCATCTGGTTTTGTCATTCGAAATTCCTTTTTCTTAAAATCAATAACACCATTTTTAAAACACAACAAATATGGATTATTATCTAGTTTATCTAGAAATAATTTATCGAAGAAATGTTCCTTTGCTTCTTTCATAATATTATTCTTGTTATGAGTTCTTCTTAAATCCAAACCAATCCCAGCAGTTCTACCTGCTAATTTTTGTAGTTTTTTCATAACACCATCCTCTTCACTTGCGGATTTTGTTTCAGTTGGTGCCGGATTTTTTTCCAAATTAGTCATTTTTTCTACTAGTTCTTTTGCCTTTAAAGTATATTTCAACGCCAATTGACTTGACAATTTTTTTCTCAAAGTAGTACCAGAATCTATTTCACTCCAACGACCATTTACCATTTCATACCACCTATTATTTTTAATACTTACACATTTGTATTGGTCTCCATACATTCTATGCAAAATACCAGCAATATCATAATCAGGAGGTTTCTCATGTTCAATCGTTTTATTAATAAAATAATCTACCGTATTACATTTAATTTTATCATATTCAGCTGGATTATCTTGTTTACACCACCACATAACAGAACCCCGTGTCATTTCATTTCTATTATTATGAAAATCATTTGTCCACATAGCCCAATATGTAGGAATATCTGAAAAGTCAAATTTATCACTTTTTGCTGAAAACAACATCCAAGTTGTAAACAATAACTCAGAATCGCAAGAATGTAAAGCTAAACCCACTTTAAACCATTCTGGATATTCATTTGCTCTAAATTCTGCCAATGCCATTGCGAATTCATGTACTTCTCGTACCTCATACAAGTCGTCATTCATTGCTGCCACTTGTAAATTTTGTTTTACAGCTTTTTTAAGTGCTTCTAGTGATGTTGGCAACACTAGATTTGTAGTCGGTACTTTATACTTTCTGCGAATTTTAATTCTATTTCTAGCACCATTTGCTATTTTGTTTGCTTCCATTTCATCTGCCTTTTTACATCTCTCCAACATATCGTCTTTGAGTTCAAATTTAATGTTATCATTTTTTCTTGCTGAAATCAAATCAAATATTTCACTATGGTTTATATCTTCACTCATCATGTCTTCATATTCAAAATCATTATCATCTTCATCCCAAGTAATATTCCAATAATTTACAAGTTGATAAGCTTCGTTTCCTGGTTTACGTGAACCGTATAACTGCCAGTTTGTTTTTCCAGTAACAATTCCTCTATCTATTACACTTTCATAATCATTTTCTAGTGGGAGCTCAGATAAAACATTATCTATTTCATTTAACATTAATTCTCTCATTGCCATTTGAGCTTCATGATGTAAATGAATACCCATTACAATATGAATACCATCTTTTGTTACATCTTCAAGTGTATTAACATTTGGTTTTTCAAGAACAAATACGGGGAAGGTTTGGTCTGTCATTTTTACTATTTTTTTAAGTTGTTCTAGGTAAAGTTCAACTGTATCCATAATATGGTCGCCTGTATGCTGGCGCTCTTCGATATCAATGCTATATCGAAAATCCAAATCAATCAAAATTGGACCAGCTGTAGGCAATTGTGCTTCCGTTAGGAATTCTTGCTCATTTTTATTAAATACTTTATCACAATAAACTTCTTTAAAATTTACGTTATCTTCATGTGGAATTAGATAAGCACCAGCGTAAATATTAAGTTGTTTATCCGGAATCCTAGTATGTGTCGAAGTCATATTTTTTCCTTTTATACATTTGTGTTCTTCTAGAAACTGGTATAATGAACCAAGTTGAGAATTCATGCTTTTCTGTATATTATCACAGATATTTTTATATCAATTTTAATTTAAGATACTTCAATTACTTATTTGTTTTTAGACGCAACTTCCTCTTGAAACTTTATCTTATAGGATAATTATTTAAACATTTCTAAATATTTCATAATAGATGTCCTCAAAAAAAGAATTCATGCCAGCTAAAAATCAAAAAAGACTGCTACGTGATGTAGCAAGAATGATTAAAAATCCACTAACTGACAATGGAATTTATTATGTACATGATTCAGAAAATATGTTAAAAGGGTATGCGTTGGTATTTGGACCAGATGACTCGCTTTATAGATATGGAGCTTATATGTTTGAATTTACTTATCCATCACAATATCCTTTTGTGCCACCAAAAGTAACTTATTTGACAAATGATGGTAAAACTAGATTTAATCCAAATTTATATAGAAATGGAAAGGTTTGTATTTCTTTATTAAATACTTGGAAAGGAGAACAATGGACGTCTTGTCAAACAATTAAATCTATTTTACTTAGTTTGGTTTCTTTGTTACATAATGAGCCATTATTAAATGAACCTGGTATTAGAAAAACACATCGTGATTTTAAGCATTATAATTCAATAATTCAATATAAAAATTATGAAGTAGCTATTTTAGGTGTTTTGTGTGGAGCTGTTTTACCAAATAAATTTGTAGGATTCTCTCCAATTATTAAAAAATACTTATCAGAAAAAAAGGAAACTATTTTAAGTGAGCTTGATAAGCTTATAGATTCTTCGCAAGATAAACAAGAATTTAAAACGGGCGTTTATAATATGAATATCAAAACAGATTATACAAATTTAAAATCCAAGTTACAAATCGCTTTTGACGAGTATCTTTAAAATTGAAATAAATATAAAAATACTGATATATATTATATTAACCATGCACTTTTGTAAAGTTTGTAAAAACATGTATTATATTCGTTTGAAAGGCGAAGACAGCAATAACTTAATTTACTATTGTAGAAAATGTGGAAATGAAGAAGAAACACTTGCTGCTACACTAGATAATATATGTGTTTCAAAAACCCAAGTACGTAAGAAAGAAGGTGGAGTTAGACATTTAGTAAATGAATATACTAAGCTTGACCCGACTCTGCCTCGTGTTAGTAATATTCCTTGTCCAAATGCTGCCTGTATTTCAAACAGACCAGATGAAGATAAATCAGAGGACACGCCGCCTCATGAGGTTATTTATTTAAGATACAACGATGCTGCTTTAAAATTTGTATATATTTGTAATCAGTGCGATACTATATGGAAAAGCGCAGAAAGTAAATAAATTGAAAAACAAATAAATAAATAATGTTATATTACAATATACAAATGAGCGAACAGGTAGAAACAACCCCAATTACTCAAGGTGAAAGTGATGCCGAATCTGTTTTGTCTGGTACTGATAATGAATTGACGGATATTGAAGAAGAACAAGAATCAAAATCTACTTCACCTATCGCAGAATTACAATCAGATAAAGCAGATGACGATGACGATGAAGATGAAGAGGAAGAGGAAGAATTAGATTCCGAAATGCTTAGAAAACTAGAAAAAGACGAGTATTCTAATATTTTGACAGATTATCATCCAGAAATTAAGCAAAATAATTATAATGATATTGTTGCTATGTGTCAAATAGTTAGGGATGGAAAAGGTGTGATTAGTGATGATTTTCACAAAACGATTCCTTGGCTTACAAAATATGAACGAGCACGTGTTCTTGGAATAAGAACTAAACAATTAAACAATGGTGCTGACCCTTTTGTACAAGTACCATCTAGTATGATTAGTGGTTATAAAATTGCAATTGAAGAATTAAAGGCACAGAAAATTCCATTTATTATTCGTAGACCAATTCCTAATGGGGGAACTGAATATTGGAGACTTGAAGATTTGGAACTACTAGGAACTTATTAATATATTTGTCAATAAAACAAACATATTATCTATTTAAGTAAATTCTGTGTCTGGAGAGATATGCAAATAATTTTTTTTTACTTCTTCTATAAGTATTTGGAAATAAATTTCCAGTCTGACGAACACCTGTTGGTCTTATATTATTTTTATATGGTGGTAATCTATTAGGTACCATCAATCCATTTGGTCTGAATAATTTTGTATTAGTTGTATTATAATTCCATCTTCCACGTTGATTCATTGGAAATCCATTTGGAAATTGTGATGGGTCTCTTGATTTTATGAACCCACTACAACAATTATTAGGTTTAAAAAAATCTGTATTGTAAGGTGTTGCTCTATTTAGATCAATTACTCCTTTTTTTTCATTAGTAAAAACACAATGACAACCAGAAGCATCATTTGGTAAAAAACCTTGTCTTGCTGGACAGTTTGAAATATCAATACTCATTATATATAATAGATATTTTAATAAGTAGTCCTAGCACCATTTAACATTGTATATTTTCTTGTTTTTGGATTATATTTTGCTCTTGACCATCGCCCATATACTGTGTTGCCAGGATTTTTAACTATATTCGCCGTTCTAAATTTAACTGATTGATGTGATGGACTTGGTTGAATAGTTGAATTTTTTGGAAGAAATACGGGTTTTTTACAAAGTTTATTATTGGCAGGATTACAGCAATAATCAAATACTGTCGTAGAGCGAAGAGGTCCTCCTGTGAGTTGGAAAACTACTTTTATTTGTTTTCCTACAGTAGCCATCCACCAAGCAACTTCTGCCTGTGATCCAGCACTTCCACTTGCATATAGCCTCCACCGCCACATCGCCTCATCTTGAGCACCGGGGACGGATTGAATGTACTGGCCGCCGTTCACCAGCCCCAAATCACCAGTGTTATATGTTCTTACTGAGCCATTATCGCAATTTATTAATGACACACTTGTAATTACTGATGTTGCGGTTGTGCCGGTCTGTGCCGTGGGGTATTTAATTCGTAGTTCAAACCTTGTCCCATCCCTATTATAATATAATGTAGTAATATCACCTCCCGCTGGTGATGGCATATTGGTTGGATTTAGAGATTGACCTGGGATTAACGGTCCTACCACGGTGGTATTAGTGTTAAAACCTACGTATAAATAACTTGGATTGTACCCTGATATCATCGTATTATCTGGTGTCAAAGCTGGGCATGATATACCTTTACCACAAGCATCCAAACAATTATCCCAAGACGCTTTTATTCTTGTTTTATTACAACAAACACAATTAGATTTAGACTTACAACAATGACTCATTTGTATAATGTGAGGAAAAAAAATATAGAAAACTAATTTAAATACATAGATTTAGATTTACTCATATGTCTAATTACACAGCAAAAACATCTGTTCCGGTAACCGCAATTCCTGTTACAGGCACTGTTATCCCTAATCAATCAATACCGGCAGAAGCTAGAGAGGTTCCATTTCAACCTACTTTTGGTTCATCAAGTATATCTCCATTGCAAGTACAATGTTACAGTTTAAGAAAAACTGTAACTATTTTGTGTGGAATAGATATATTTTTTAGTTTATTATATTCTATTTATAATCCATATTTTATAATTTCTACTTTAATTGCTTGTTTTGGTTTTTATGGAGCAAAAAATTATAATTCATGTATGATTTTTTCTTATTTTCTTTATATTACCCTCGATTGGATAGCCAAATTAGTTGTTTATAGTATAGATGTTGTTAACCAAGACCCTACAAGTAGTAATGGCTTAATGTGGTGTTTTGTAATTTTAACTACTATTGTTAATATGTGGATATCTAAAATTGTTTATAAATATTGGAGATGTTTAAAAGAAATAACATTACTTGAACTAGCTGAACTTAAAACATTACAACTTGGAAGATATTATTATGTTTATTGGTAAATAATCATTACTATATAAATTTATATAAAAACTGTTTTTATATAAATCTATAATGAATCCACAAGAAAAAAATAGTGACGATACTTTTGAACAATGTATATTTTGTAAAAATGAAACAAATTACAAAATATCACAACCAATAACTACCAGATGTTTTTATATTGAAGGATGCGGACAACTATGTAACCAATGTTACTTTCAACATATTTATTCAATTGGCAACGGTTATAATGAAATAATGAGAGATTTAAGATAATTTAACAACACCGATTAATACCGCAAAGCAAATAAGTTAAAAAAATTGATATAATAAAGTATTTAAGTGTTATAATCAATTAAAAATGAATTCCGGCAAATATAAGAAAATAATTTTACAGGAAAATTGGGGAGAAAATAAATTCTCTATGATTGAAGAAAGTGTCAATGTCCCACAATGTTTTCCTTATACATACTCTGTAGATTTTCAAAAATCGCATCCAAAAATTTTATCTGGAGAAGCGTTTTGGATTACTCACAATAAAATATGTGTTGGGTACTATTATAGAATTAATCCAGATATATTCAGACCTATATTTTCATACAAAAGGCAAAGATTATTAGATAATATTCATTATGGAAAAAAAGATAATTATAGTATTATTAATCCAAATTTAAGATATGCAAGAAAAAAATATATGGTTGCTTTTAATAAATATATTATTTGTTTAAACAATAAAAAAATTCCTATGGATTGTGTTAACATTATTTTATCGTTTATCAATGAGTTCTTACAAATCTAATATAATTGAAAGTCAACTATATTAAGTTCAATATATTATGAAATATTGAGAGATTTTCGATAATTTAACAACGCCAATTATTACCGCAAAGCAAACACGTTACAAATGTCGTCATAGGTTCATCCGCAGAACGGGTCTGCATCTGATAATATGAGCATTTACGCTTTTTACATCTAAAGCAATAAAACTCATCTGTAGCTGCTGATAAATCAACCTTTCCTTCATTTTGATCTCTTTTAATTTTTTCTTCAATCAAACTTTTCCACTTTTCCGGATACAATTCTTGATGAGACATAAAAGCCAATTCATGTGCTTTAAATTCACCTTTCTTTAATCGCTTCAATAATTGTGTGTTTTTAACAGTTGATTTAGCATCGATATTAACTAAGATGCTTCTAAACTTGTCAATGTAAATTAAAACAAACCTATCATTATCCCACTTTCTAACTATATTTTTTTGCTTTGCTGTTTGAATCGCAAAGTTAAATATCCCCTTCTCTAAATTCAATGAAATTTTCTTTTTACGAATTATTTTATTTAACTTAGTTCTTACATTCTGCCGAAACACGGTTGGGTTGGATATCCTCATCTTATTTACTTTATACAATAATTGTTTATATGCTTAATTCAATTTAATATTCATACTCTTCCTCTTTTAGCTCGTCATTAGAATCACCTGCCATTTCAGGAATTTCTTCATCAGACTCATCCTCTTCCTCTTCTTCCTCAACAGAACTTGATGCTAAATGTGCCTCTAGTTCTTCTTCTTCTTCTTCTTCATCGCCATCCTCCAATGAATCTTCTGTATTTTCTTCTTGTGATGGAATCCATTCCTCTTCTTCTTCAGAATCACTGTTAAATTCCATATCACCATCCTCTACTACAAATCCATCTTTCTTATAACCTTGCTTTGTTAAATCCTTTGGATCTACATATTCTTCCTCGCTCTCTTCTTCTTCCTCATCTAAATCTTCAAAACCTCCCATCAAATTTTCACAGATTTTTTTCCATTCTTCTCCCGTTAAATCAATACAATTTGTATTAGTTGGTTCTGTTTCAGTATGTTTAACTATAGCTAAACTACCAAAATAAAGCGGACTATCAATAGGAGGTGGCAATTCATACTTATTTTCTGTATTTGCCCTACCATTGTCTTTGGAATATAAAGATACATATTGATCATCACTTATTTTCCAAGTATGTCTTTTACAAAAATCTTTATTTTTTCTAAATCCACATTTTTTATAAATACTATCTAAATCTAAATTCTTTTTCCAATCTAATTCTCCTAGTACGCCTGTTTTTTTTACGATAACTATTTTCATTTCTGTAATTTATTTTTGGAATGGGTTTAAATAGTTTATGAGAAATAATATTAATATGAGATACTATACCCAAACTAAACTACCTAGTAATACTCTTTATCTATGTAAAAAGTATTTAAATGAGTCAAATTCTGAAAAATGGATATTAACATGTGAAGGTTTATTTAAATATGTTAATAATAATCTACACAAATTCAAATTATGGTTATCAGATGATGATTTATCGACAAATAAATCACCTATAAAACCCTCTAATTTAAGATGGATTAAAATAGATACGGTATATAATATACCTACTCAACATGCAATTATTGATATCACAAAACAAATATATAAATTACATCCAAAAAGCAATACTTCTTTTATCATTGAACTAAAAGATGATAAAATTCAAGATTATTATTTTGAAAGTAAAGAAACTCTTGAAAACTATTCTTTAAAAGAAGATATTAATTCGTTTTTATCATTGCTTAACTAATCTTCCATTTATATAATGTTATTCTTTGTAATACAACAAATCATATTATCATTAATTTTAATTGCTATTGTGCATTATATATATGAATTTTTCAAAAATAATTTAACAGAACCTAAAATAAAAGATTTAGTAAATAAACCAAAAGCAAAATATGAACAAATATATAATTCCGTTCCACAAGAAACACCATCTACTAATGAACCGTCTTCAGATATGAAAGCAGAACTACAAAATTATTTAAGCGAGCTATCTAAAAGTAATAAATCTACAGAACCATCTGGAGCACCAGTGGTGCAAAATGATTTTTTCGATAATAACTATCAATCTTTGTAAATGTCTTAAAGAGAATCCCATATCTTATGTAATATGAAACTCACTAGACGTGACCTCTCTACTTTGCTTAAAGGTTTTCCTAATATCGAACTTTCTTATGAAAAAAATATACATAAGAAGGTTCATAGCTCCAATATTTATTTAACAATACCCAAAGGTCGCAAGTATTTTGCTTGGTTTAAATATTGGAATAAACATAGTGTTTGTTTTTTATTAGAATTAGACCGCTACAAGAAAAATATTCAAACTATTTTTATTAAAAATGCTTGCTTTGATGATCTATTATGCACAGGTAAAGGAACTATTTTTTATGGAACAATGTTTCATGTTAATTCTCATTCTTTTTTTAATATAGAAGATATTTTTTACTTTAAAGGAAACAACCTATCCTACCATACACAATTTAAAAAATTCAATGTTCTTAAAACAATTATGACTAATTACATTAAACCTTGTATTTTAAATAAATCTGATATTGCTTTTGGTTTGCCCTTAATTCATACAAATCACGCAAAATTAATGAAGAAAATAGAAAATTTACCTTATAATGTTTATTGTATTCAACATAGATTACTACATAAGAAAGGGTCATTTTTAAATGAACGAGTTGTAATTACACCAAAATATGAATATACTTTCTTAATTAAGGCAACTATTCATCCTGATATTTATGAACTATATTATAAACAACAAGACCAGTTAGTTTATTATAAAACTGCTTCTATTCCAGATTTCAAAACTAGCGTATTTATGAATGGTTTATTTAGAAATATTAAAGAAAATACTAACTTAGACCTTCTTGAAGAAAGCGACGATGAAGAAGAATTTGAGAATATTTCCGACGATAAGTATGTTGATTTAGAAAAAGCGATTAAATTTAAATGCGTTTATTTAAAGTATTATAACTCTTGGAAACCTATTGTTGAATCTAAGGAAAATGTATGTGATTATAAAGACATTTCAAAATTAGAAAAATATAATTCTCGTTAATATATATATATGCCAAAACGAAAAGGTGGAAGAAAAAAAAAGGGAGGTAAAGCTAGTCCTCTTGCGAATCCAGGTAATGTACATAATCCCAAAAATTTTGGTTCTGATGAAACATTAGTAACTGGGTGTGCCGGATGTGTAGATGGGAATGTTCAAATTGGTTCGCTATGTAACCTTGGTTCACAAGCCGCAGCACAAACATCAGCAAACAGGGGAATCAACCGTTTAATGGCTGGAATTGTTGGACAGGTTGGTAAAATATCAAATAAACCTTATATTAATCCTATGCACGGTGGCGGAAACACAGGTGAAACTACTTTCCGTGATTTAAAACAAGCAGCATCAGGTGGTATGGGATATGGTCGTGTTCCTATTACTTCAGTACAAGAGTGCGGTGTTCAAAGTTCTACTTCAATGGGAGCTGGAAAGAAAGGCGTGGTACAAACCGGGGGTGGTGATAATACCCTTAATTGTGTATCTGGATGTAATAATTTAGGAACTCCTGGATATGGATTAAATGTTCCTCCTGCTAATGCATTAAACACATTACTAAAGGGGTCTGGATATCCAGCTGTTGTGCCTTATAATACTAATAAATGTGGTGGAAAAAGAAAAAGAAAAACAAAAAGAAAACGCCGCAAACACAAGAAACGTAAAACCAAAAGAAAAGATAAAAAAAGACGTAGGCACACTAGAAAACGTCGCGGAGGGGAAGGTTTAACAATGAAACAAAAATTAATGCAATTTACTCAAGAACATCTTGGAAGTATAGCATTCCCACCTCAAATGAGCGGTGGTAAAAGAAAAACTAGAAAAGGTGGAAAAAGAAGAAAAAAGAGAGGAGGTGGAGCAACTTCAACATTGGGTGCACGTGATCATGCCATGTCTGGCACTCCTAATTCTACTGAAGCATATACCTTCCATAACGGGGGTAAAAAAATGAAAGGAGGATATCATCAATACGGTAGTAATAATCCTATGACACCAGGATATGCTTCACCAAAACCAGGTCCTCTTCCATGGGCTACTGGTCCTTTGAGCAAAGCTAGACAAATTAACTGTCAAGATAACTACAATCACTACACCGGAAAAAGCAGTCCTTCACCTGTTTTAGACCAAGCCGCCCCAATTACTCCATTTGGTGGAAGCGGTAGATAAATATACTTACAAATTGATTTATAGACTAGATTATAAATCAATTCATAGATGAGTTTGCGAAATATTATCGATGTTGACAATGAAATACAAATATGTAATAATACATTAATAGCTCTTAAAAACGAAAAAGCTAAAATAAAATTATGTGAAATTATCGAAATATCTGAGAACCAATTAAGTAAAATAAAAGACTTTCAAGTTACTTGTTCTTATGAAGAATCAAATCCATCTGAATACGCACTATATATTAATTGTGAATTAAAGGTATCCTTTACAAGACATTCTATTAAGAGAAATTTAGAGATAAAGTATGCCAGTAGACAACCAGACGATAATGGTGATAGATATAGTTCAAGTATAGATTGTGATATTAATTCTAATAAACATAATGACCCAATTATAAAAAAAATACTTAACTTTGAAGATGAAGATGAGAACAATTGGAAACATTTAATTACACATTTAAAGAATTAATATAGTTACTTTATCAAACAAACTCCTTGTAGTAAATTATCTATTTTATCTTTTGGTTTTTTATGTTTTAATCGTTTTCCTCCTGTACTCAATGTATCCCAATGTCTCTTATTATAATTTTCTACATTTGTTCCTAGTATGGTAAATTTTTGTTTACGATACCAAGCACACCTTTTCTTCCATTGTCTTTGAAATACACCGTGCATATCAATTATATCGAATACCAAAGCATTTGATTCTTTTTTCCTTAAGATTCTACCTACTGCTTGTCTTACATCAGATTTAGGTGTCGCCATAATTAAGGAGGTCAATGTTTTAATATCTAAAGCCTCCTCTGCCATAGCATAAGTAGCAATAATTACCTTTTTAGACTCGCTTAATTTCAAATCCTTTTGTTTCATACCACCAATATAATAACCAACTGTAGCAATCTTTCTATGTTCAATAGCATCATATAAATATTTAAGTAAATTTTTATTATGTGCCAAAATGATAAATTGTTGTTCGGTATTTTCTTTCAATGAGTCCTCTAATAACTTAATTATAAATTCACTTCTTCTATTGAATTCACACAACTTTTTAATCATTTTAGAATAATGAACTTGACCCTTAAAATTGTATTCAACTTTTGAAAATTCATCATCATCTATCTCATAATTTATACCTTTTACAGTAACAATATCCTTACTAGTATCCCGTTCCTTTTTATATACAACTTCTCCAAGAAACATTTTAATTACAAAAGTTAATCTGTCTTTTCTCTCCATAGTTGCCGAAAGTCCTAACATATATTTAGTTACAATTTGAAATAAAGCATTACTGAATACTTCTGCCGCTATATGATGCGTTTCATCAATGATAGTTAATCCGAAATTCTGGAAAATAGAAGACGGGTATTTTTTCATGGATAATGATTGTAACATACCTATTACTATATCTTTTCCTTCGATATCTATGATATCACCTTGAATTCTACCAACTTGAGCTGTAGGCAGAAATTGATTTATCCTCTCTTTCCATTGTTGAAGCAGGAATTCTTTATGAACAATAACGAGTGTTTTCTTTTTTAATTCAGATATAATTTTTAGCGCCATTACAGTCTTGCCCGCACCACAATGGATTTCTAATAAACCTCCTCCTTTAGATTTAGCACTTTTCACATATTTTTTAACAATTGGTTTTTGAAATGGTCTTAAATCTCCCGCAAATGAAATATTTATATCGTCCCCATCTTTAATCTTAATAGCATCTGGCTCACCATAAGTTTTTAGTCCATAATATCTTGGTACATAAATTTTATTTGGAGATTCACGATAAACAGGGAAAGGAGTTGGTTGTGAAATAGAAGTTTTAGGCACAAATGCTTTTACTGTTAGTTCTTTTCTAATTAATTCTTGTTCTTGTATTGTTATGTTTTCTTTTTTGATACTGTAACCTTTAGGTCCTAGATAAGTTGCGATTTCATCTGTCATTTATATACGAATATGTTGAATTGTTTATGTTGATTCAATAATTTCAATTTCTTTGAATAAAAAATATAAACTTATGATATATGACAGATTTGTTTAAAATTATGAAAAAAGATACGCATCACTACGTATTAGCAGCTTTACTAATTGTATTTATTGTTTCAGATGTAAAAGTTCCTGGAGTTATTGGACAAATGGTAGATACCATTGTAGGTAAAATTATCGTTGTTATGGTAGCTCTCAGTTTGTTTGGAGCTCATCCTGTCGTAGGAGCAATAGGTTTAGTGGCAGCATATCAATTGATTATGCGTTCTCAAGGACAACATGCGGTAGCTGTATATGTACCAAGCGAGGCTAAAAAATCACAGGTATTATCTGCTATTAATCAATTTCCAACTACAGTAGAAGAAGAAGTTATAGCAAATCAAATCCCATATGTTTTTAAACGCACTGCCGCAGGCAATGTTCCTTACAAAGGCGTACAGGATAAATTACACGGAGCAGCAAAAATTAATGCTTCTAATTAAATAATAATTAATAAAAACTTATTATTTATTATTAACTGGTTAATTACCAACTTCCGGTATTTCTAGTTCTGCTTCTGGTGCTGCCATAACATCACTGCTTTTATTTAATTTGGCAAATATTTTTGGTACAACAAATTTAATAAATATAAATCCAAGAATCAATACCAATAAAATAATTCCTCCAATAAAATATGGACTTTGTGTTATTTTTGACCAATCTATACTTGATTTTTTAACATTAGCACCATCTATATTTACTCCAGATTTCGACGCTTCTGGGTCTGTATCATAATATTCTGTACAAACCATGGCTTCTCCACCTTCATCTTTATCTGTATTATTGGAACCTCCAGAATTATAAGTTACTAATCCTTCTTTGAATCCGCCTATCATGCCTCCTACAAATCCTTCTTTATTAGAAGATGATTTTTTAGCGGGTTTTATTACTTTTTTAATTATTGATAAATCACTTGATTTAATAGCCACCGCATAATCTGGGTCAAAAACAATCATTGTTGCTTTCATATGACAAGGTGGATAAGGAGAACTTCCTTTATAATTGTAAAATGGAGTTTTTGCTGCTGGCATAACATCATTTAGGGACCAATTAGAAACATTAACTGTTTGTTTTTCATTTTTCCCAGAAGGTACATAAGGTGTTATTTTCGAAAAAAAATCGATTGAATTACCTGACCCTTTTGATGCCTTTACAGGAACTGATACAATAACATTTAGACCGTTTCCATGATGAGTCAAAATCATTTCACCGTCTAAGTGTTTTCCATCGAATGTGTGGAGAGAAGGAGAATAAAATCGAGCATTTGCTAATGTTAAGTTCTGCCCATTATAACTGACATTATTTTTTCCATCTGTTTTGATTTCTAAATAATTCCCTTTGTTTGTTAAAACACAAGAACTATTTGGGTTATAATTATGATTAAATTCACAATTTTCTTTACATTCTTCATTTTTTTTTGATTCTAATTTAGTAGCTTCATTGTTAGGGCAACTCATTTAATATACTATGATAATAAAAAAATATAATTTTATTGTATATACACTAATGAGATTTACAAAAAAAAGAGGTAAGCATGTAATAAAACGAAAAAATAGCACATTAAGACACCGTAAACGGTCTAAATCCCATAGAAGAAGTTTTAGAAAAGGACGTTATGTAAATTTGCGTCATAGTAGCTTACGCGGTGGGCGCAAAGGTAAAAAGGGAAAATCAAATAAAAGAAAGAAGAAGAAGAAACCTACAAAAATAAAAAAACGACAACAACGTCAAAATAAACGTACTACAAACAACACCAGAAAAACAGGTAAAAGTGTTAACAAAAAAAATACGTCCACCAGGAAAAAGGCTATAAAAAGAAAATCCAACACGCAACAAAAACCAAAGACAGCAGCTAAGAAAAAGGCACCAACAGTAGCTAAGAAAAAGGCACCAACAGCAGCTAAGAAAAATGCACCAACAGCAGCTAAGAAGAAGACAACAGCAACGGCTAAGACCACAGCTACAGGTCAAAAGACAGCAGTAAAACCTAAGACTACAGCTACCGGTCAAAAGACAGCGGCAAAACCTAAGACTACAGCTACAACAACACCTAAGACTACAGCTACAACAACACCTAAGACTACAGCTACCGGTCAAAAGACAGCAACAAAACCTAAGACTGCAACTACTGGTCAAAAGACAGCAGTAAAACCTACAACTACAGGTCAAAAGACAGCGGCAAAACCTAAGACAACTACAAAGATTGAAAAGAAAACAACGGCACCTGCCCTTAAACAACAAACAGCTCCTGTAACAACCCAGAAAAAAGCACCACCAGCTACCCTTCGAACTGTTTCAGCTCCAACTGCAAAACAAGCAGCTAAAAAGCAAAACAAAAAAATAATTAAAGCGGCAAAAAAAGCTTCTCAAGATGCGGCTGTTACTTCTTCTCAAATTAATAATGCTAAAGACACTCTTGTAAAAGCAGTTGAGAAATCATTCAAAACCGTAGCTAATGCTGTAAATGTACAAAAAAAAGCTACAGATAAATTAACAGCAAAAATAACAGGAGCAACGGGTTCAATTGCTAATAAAAAACCAGCATCTGGTCCGAAAAGAGACGTTACCGTTACATTTACCAATGTACCAAATACAACTAGTGTTGGTGTGGCTGGTAGTACAGGTGCTAATGCTACAGGTGCCATGCTGAATATGGGTAAAATGGTAAAATAAAATAATAAAATTAATTAATTAAATAATTCTATTATTCACTAAAAGCACGATTGCGAGCTGGGCTTATTTGAGGCAATTTAATTGATAGCTTCTCTCCAATTGACGCTTTAAAGTCTATCAAAGATAGGATGATACTGTCAATCTTACAAATCAACTCCTTTTCAAAAGGATATGTATTTTTAAGTGTATATAATCCCGTCATTAACGAATTTGCTAAATCTTTTAATTTTTTTGCCAATTCTCTATACCTAACTTCATATGTTATTTCTAAATTTGTTAGTATTGTATCTAAATACTTCATAAATTCCGTAAAATCTTCGTCTAACTGTTGGAATGTTTGTTTTCTACCCTGATCTGTCCACCATCTTCTTAACTGAACAAAATATTCTCCCTTTTCATGTCTGTAATAAACACCACTAATATCCCTAGCTAATTTATCTCCATCTTGTAGTTTTGTAATCTCGCAAAATTTATTTTGATATGCTTCAAATATTTTTTCATTTTTTTCCAACTCTTGTCTTACCATATTAAGTTGTTGAAAGTTTGGACTTAACCCTAAGGTTTCTCCTAATTTCATCAATGCCATTTATATAGTGTAATATTTTAAACATAAGGAATGTAGCGAGGCAAAGCATTTTCATACATGGTTACTTTAAATGCTTCCTTGTAACCCTCTACATAAATGGTGTCACTATTATACAATTCATCACACCCATATTCGTTTGTACAACTTCTACCACTGCGTGAAACTGGTAATTTAATACCTTGATTTTGGTCACTTATTGTATAATACTGCCACTTATTACGGTTGGTATGTAATGGTCTTCCCATTAAAGGTAATATAGTTTCCTTGCCATTTAGTCTGGTTAATAAACCAACTTGGCGATAAGCATCCAAATAACCGCGAGTTCGTACATTAATAGGAACGCCTCTTGGATCGATGGGGGAAAACATAGGAGGCATATATCTATCCAATTTTAATGGTGGCGAATAAGGATTCATAAGTATATCACGAGGGGCTTCAGTATTAGTTACATTCCATCTTGGAAATGCTTGGTTAGAGGATTGAATTATCTCTCGATTTACTATTACTGATGGATTACTTGGAGAGAATCCAGAATAATAAAAATAAAGCAAAATAATTACTAAAGCACAAATTAAAAATGTAATTGTTACATTTTCAATACAAATTACACCGGGGGGACATTTTCTAGCCATTTATATTAAATGTTTATTTTTTTTTACCATTTGGTAAGCCAATACCTCCTACTTTTCCCATCAGTCCTTTTAAATTATCCATACCTCCTAATTTATCTAACATATTACCAGCTTGTTCCATTAGAGGCGCGAAATCTTGCAATTGCTTCATTAATTCCTTTTGCTGGTCCATTAAACCTTTGGTATCCTTAGTTAAATTCTTCATCCCGCCTTCTCCTAACATTTTGTTAAGATTATCATATGCTATTTCCATAGTAGCAGCATAATCCACTCTAGGGGTATTTACCTCACCATCATCTTCTTCTTCCTCATCTTCCTCTGTGGCTATTGCCTTCATTTCAAGAGTTTCTTTGGTTCCTTTCATTTTTTCTTTGCTTTTTTTCACAGCCTTTTTAATCTCCGAGTTTGTGTCTGAAGAGTTTCCCATACCTTCTCTCATACGACTACTAGCGTATAAAATATTAGTACCAATAAGAGCTGAGCCTAGAACAATAATCATATTTTTACTAAAATGACTAGCAAGAGCTGCCACCGCAATAAATACCATTAATGACCTAAAATCTTCGATGGCTAAATATCCTAAAATATTTGTAACAGCAATGAACAATACTAAATACAATACATACTTGTTCTGGAGTAATTTTTCCATTATTATATATAAATTAGATATAATAATAAATTTATTCAAATTTAAGCTGCCTGGCATTGACCATTCACCATCTTCTCTCCCTCTTTACATTTCGTAACTGCTTTGTTAATCTTATCTGCTGCTTCAGCATTCACCATTGCTGTTTTCTGGTCACCATTTTGGGCGGCCACTTTGGCTTCGTTATGTAAATCTGCTGCTCCCTCGCCTGCTTTCTCTGCTCCACCTTTCATTCCTTCTCTAAGGCGTCCACATCCGAAAAGAATGTTAGCTACGAAAAGACCGATGAAAATATCTGCGGTGCGGTTCTTGGTAAAGTGGTGTGCTAAGTAAGCAGCTCCTCCCAATACCAAAATACATTCAATGGAACCCATTGCTACGTATCCTAAAACGTTGATTACCATAAGTGCTACTGCTGCGTAGTGAAGGTATTTGTTCTTCAAAAGTTTATCGAATTTCATCATCTTATATATATTTCAAATATAAAAAATTGATTTAATGGGTTATTGCCAATTAATCCTAAATAATCTATGGTCGAGCAGGCAATTAATGTCGAACCCCAATATGAACTAGCTATTTGCGAACTATATCATCCTTATTTTCACGGCGATTTAGATAATGAAAACGACCAAACAAAAAATTATATTTATAACTCTTACTTATGTGCTTATACTATCGAAGAAGATGAAATATATGATGACGATTTATTCCCAACCAACAATACCGGTCCTTGGGGGCTCACACAAGAACGAATATGGCCTGAAATAGAACATCCTACTATTCGCAATTACAGAAATTTAGTTAGGCATTATCAACTTGATATTGTTCAACCTATTTATCTACCAAGTGGACATATGATGTGTATTCCTAAAACATTTTGGCTGAAAATTTTCCAGCGAAAATATAAAAAATATTATAAAGAATTACAGAAACGAATTGAACGAGCAAAACATCCTAAAGTCTTAATGCGACGTCAGCTTACCGGTTGTAAACTTTAACGACGTTTGCGACGACGGTGTTTCTTAGTTCTTTTATGTTTCTTGTTATGCTTCTTGTGATGTTTCTTGTGTCTTAAACTTTTACGACGAGTCATTCTTAATGAACGACGACTATTTGCGATACGACTGTATTTGAAACCTCCCTTATGTTTCTTTTTCTTTCTACGGCTCTTCTTACCCTTTTTTCTTTTACGACGACCACCAGTAAGATTAAATGGTGGAGCGTTTGCTCCGGTATCTGCTTGCACTCCTCCCCGTATACCAGTTGGCGGGGCTGCATTTGGGTCGTCTGCTTGGGCGTTTAATCCTTGTGCCAAATTATTTACTTCAGTAACTAAAGCTTCGATTTCTGCTGGTATATCTACATTCTGCATTTCAGTTGCTAAATCTGCCATAGCTTGTGCTTGTGCTTGTGTAGGTCCTCCAGCAGCATTAATATCCCGAATTAATTGTATAAGCGATGCTTGTGCTGCTGCTCCTGCCCCAGCTATTCGACCGATTGATTGAAGACGTACGACAATCTGTCTTAATCTCTGTAAAGCATAATCTCTAAATTGTGCTAATTTCCGCCCTACATCACGTGAATTATTCATATATCCTTGTAAATAATGTACCTTTTCTAGTGCATTTTGATAATCATTTTGTCCTAATCCTCCCGCCGCAAAAGCTAAAGGAACACCGCCCGCTGCTGGTGCGGCTACAAACGGTGCTAATTGTGCCGTCTGTCCTAAATCAGCGGCTCCAATTCTATTTTGCAGAAATTGCTGGCTGGCTGGGCCTGCTACTCTTCCTAATGCTCCTGCTCCTGGTGCTACTGCCCCACGTATAAACGGTAATCCTTGCATTTGTACTTGTCCTCCTGGTTGTGCCATTGTATATATATCTACATAGAATTTATTTCGTTAATTGCTATGATTAATCCTTGTCTATAGATATTAAATAATTTTTTAACATCTTTATTACTGTTAATCACTCTTTGAACTCTACGGATGTTATATAAGTTATCACCTGTTGCGGTAATATTGTTTAAAATTTGTTTCAATGATTTTTTTTTTTCATTTCGTTTATTCATTAATGAAACCAATGATTGAATTCTTACATTTAATGTAGCTAAACGCAACTTAATATAAGGCAACGCCATATTTGGATTTAAAGGAAGTTGTTCTTCAAAACTACCATCTCCTTTCATTTCTCCTTGTGATTCTTTTCTTTCTTTACTTGTCATTAACTTATATATGTCTTAGATTTGTTTGTTGTGGATGCGGGGCTACTTGAACTTGGTGTTGTTCTCCAGTTATTCTGTCTAACTCTCCTTTTATTTTATCCATTTCTCCTAAAATCTGATTTTGTTGGAAACGCGCCCTATTTGCCATTTCCGCCGATAATCCTGCCTCTTGTAATACTTTATCTAAATAACCCATTAACATTTCTAACTGCTTACGCTCTCGTTCCTTTTCAGACAATATATAATTATGATAACGTTTGTAGTCATTTGTGACACCTTCTAAAAATTCATTCTCTTTTTGAACATCTTTCGCCTCTTCTAAATAGTCTAAAACCGTGTCTTGCGTTTTATTAATTTCAGACTGTAATAGCTCGATAACTTTATCTCTAGTTGCCAAATCCATCAGTTAATATATAATAAGATTATTTTAATTAGTTGTCATCCGCACATGTGTAGGTAAAAAACTTATTATTTATATTTTTTCCTATTACCATTAGTAGTGTTAAATTATTTTTATTTAAAAATATTTAAATCTTTAGTGATATTATTTAGGATGTCGAAAATTCAGAATGAACCATTACTCGCGGATAATCCCGACCGTTTCGTTATGTTCCCTTTACAAGACCAAAGTATTTGGAAAATGTATAAAAAAATGATGGATTGCTTTTGGCGAGCCGAAGAAATTGATTTTTCAAAAGATATGACTCATTGGGAAACTCTCACCGAAAAAGAACAATATTTTATTAAAATGATATTAGCTTTCTTTGCCGCAAGTGACGGTATAGTTATAGAAAATCTTGGCATGCGTTTTATGTCTGATGTACAATTACCAGAAGCACGCGCCGCATATGGATTCCAATTAATGATGGAAAATATTCATAGTGAGACTTATAGTCTTCTTATTGATACTTATATCAAAGACGAAGCAGAAAAAACTAAATTATTTACTGCCCTTGACAATTTTCCATGTATCCAAAAGAAAGCCGACTGGGCTATTAAATGGATTAATGATAAACGTTCCTCATTTGGAACAAGATTGCTTGCGTTTGCCTGCGTAGAAGGCATTTTCTTTTCAGGTTCATTTTGTTCTATTTACTGGCTTAAGAAACGCGGTTTAATGCCTGGATTAACATTCAGTAACGAACTAATCGCCAGAGATGAAGGCATGCACACAGATTTTGCTGTTTTACTATTTCATAAATTAGTCAAGAAACCCAATAAAAAGAAGGTGTATGACATAGTTCAGGAGGCCGTATCTATCGAAAAAGAATTTATTTGCTCCGCGCTCCCATGTAAACTTATTGGTATGAATGCTAAGCTTATGTCTCAGTATATCGAATTTGTTGCAGATAGATTAGTACAACAATTAGGATTTGATAAAATCTACAAAACAGAGAATCCTTTTGATTTCATGGAAATGATTAGCTTAGAAGGCAAAACCAACTTTTTTGAAAAGCGCGTAGGTGATTATAGTTTAAGTAGCGGAGATAAAAGTATCAATGCTTTTGACATGGATGATGTTGATTTTTAAGTTCCAATTCAGTAATGCGTTTGTCTTGCTCTTTTACAATTGTAAGTAAAGTATTAATAGCTTGTTTTAAAACTAATATATTATAACCCGCCGTGAAAAACTGGGAATCACAACTGTTTAATTTTTCTACTCTTCTTGTTAAATAACTTATACTCTCATTCGTAACAACTTCTTCCTTATGTATATCTTGTTTTATAGATGATACTAATTCAGATACTACTAATTGGATATTATCTAGTTTATCTACTTTGTTCATTTGTATAATTAAGACAATAAATTTTATATTTGTTAAAGTTTATTGTCTAAGAGTTTCTCTATTATCACAGAACCATTTATAGGTTTCTTTTAATCCATCTTGGAGAGAAGTGAATTTAAAATCCGGATAATATTTACACAACTTGCTATTGTCAACCGTTTTTTTCATACATCCGTCGGATTTATTTGTATCCCATTCCAATTTATCTACACTAATATCCATAGATTCAGCCAATGTTCCTACCATCTCTTTAATTGTAGTTTCATCATTACAACAAATTAACGGTTCAGTATTATCGTATGTTTTATCTAATAACACATCGCAAATAATTTTCGCGAAATCAGGTGCGTACAGAAATTGACGATATGGTCGTCCTGTTCCATAAACAGTGAATTTTCCATCTTTTTTCGCTTTCTCTCCATGAAAGCGATTCATAATAGCTGGAATAACATGTCCATTCTTAATACTAAAATTATCATGAGGACCATATAGGTTTACTGGTACAACACAAATATATTCAGTACCATATGCCTTATTATGTTGACGGCATTGAACTTCTAACATTCTCTTAGCATATGCATAGCCTTCATTAGAAGGATGTGGGGGCGATTCGTGAATCATAGATTCATCCATGGGAAATCGACTAGGATTGCTAGGATAAATACACGAGGATAGACAGAATATACCACGTTTTATACCATATTTTTTACAGGCAAAAAGAATATTTTCGTTTATTTTAATATTTTCACTGAACATTTCTACATTTGAATCTAAATTCATAAAAAGTCCTCCTACTTTGGCGGCTAAATGAATAATACAATCAAAACGATTATAAGCACTTGAGAAAAATGTCATGACCGCCATTCTTGAAGCCAATTCACAATCTGAACGCTTCAAAAATACGAATTCATGTTCTGGATATTGATGTGCCATAGCTTTAATAGAGCTACCTACTAGTCCGTTACCTCCTGTTACTGCGATGCGCATTATAATAAACAAACGTGAATTTAAATTTAAATAGTATTTTTTATATTATTTAAATGACGAAACTAGCATTTGTTACTGGTATTACTGGACAAGACGGTTCTTACTTAGCCGAATTTCTTTTGGAAAAAGGTTATAAAGTATTTGGAATTGTTAGAAGAACTTCACTTCTTTATAGTCATACACGATTAGATCATATTCGAGATAAGATTACGTTGCGTTACGGTGACATGACAGATAATTCTGGATTGGCAAATTATTTATTTAATATCATAAGCGAACATCCCGATTTTGAAGTTTTGGAAATTTATAATCTTGCTGCGCAAAGTCACGTTAAAGTAAGTTTTGAAATACCAGAATACACTGCTAATGTAGATGGGACTGGTGTAATGCGTCTGTTGGAAATTGTAAGATCTTTACCACAACAAATACAACAAAAGATTAAATTTTACCAAGCAGGTACAAGTGAAATGTATGGCAAAGTATTAGCTATACCTCAAGATGAAAATACACCATTTAATCCTGTCTCTCCGTATGCTGCTGCTAAGTTGTATGCTTATTATATGGTAAAATGTTATCGTGAAGGATATAATTTATTTGCTGTTAATGGTATTTTATTCAATCATGAAAGCCCTCGTCGTGGAGAGAATTTTCTTACAATGAAAGTAGTTAAAAATGTAAAAGAAATAACTGAAGGAAAAAAGGAATTTGTTGAGTTAGGTAATTTGGACGCGCAAAGAGATTGGGGTCATGCGAAAGATTATGTATATGGTATGTGGTTAATGTTACAACAAGAAAATCCAGATGATTTTGTTCTTGCTACAGGAGAAACGTATACTGTAAGAGAGTTTGTTGAAAAAACTTTTGCTTTTAAAAAATATAACATTCGATGGGAAGGAAAAGGACTAGATGAGGTAGGTGTGGATCAACATGGAACTATTAGAGTAAAGATTAATCCAAAATATTACAGACCCTGTGAAGTTGATTTATTGCTTGGAAATGCAAAAAAGGCTGAGAAAGAATTGGGATGGAAAAGAGAGTTTGATACATTGGATAAGTTGATTGAGGATATGTTTGCTTAAAAACATACTAAGGCTTTAATATAATGCCATTAATTATTGATAATTGGTTTGGTAGATTGGGTAATAATATATTACAAATTATAAGATGTATACATTATGCCAAAACATATAATTTCGCTCAAATTAAATTTCCATCACATGATTATTTAAATACTACTACAATTTCAGTAAACAACGAATCAAAACAACAGACGATTTTAGATACATTTTTTTATCTTAAAAATATGGGAATAAACGACCCTTGTCCTAGATTAATGAAATCATATTTCCAGACTTATATTAAATCTATCGTCAAGATAAATTTAAAAGAACAACAAAACTCAAATATTTTACATATTCATATACGTAGTGGTGATATTTTTTCTCAAAATGGAGGTCATTCATATTATGTACAACCACCATTGCAATATTATAAAAAAATAATTAAATCTAAAAATTGGGAAAATATTATAATCGTTTATGAAGATGATAAAAATCCCTGCGTTAATGTTCTTAAAAGTTTAAAAATTGATAATATACAATTTCAATCTTCGTTATTAATGAATGATATAGAACAATTATGTAGTTCTAGCAATTTAGCTATTGGGTTTGGTACATTTGGATACTTAATCTATCTAATGAATGATAATCTACAAAATTTATATATACCATCATATGTTTTAAAAGAATTACCACAAGGTAAATGGGGAGATATTACATTAAATGTAATAGAGTTACCAAATTACATTAAATGTGGCGATTGGAAAAACACGAAACAACAAAGAAATATTATGATGAACTATAGATAATCAAAGATTTTTTCTTTTTGCAGGTATATTGGTATATTATCATCATTAACATTCAGTTCTTTAATATTAAATGGTCTTTTTAGATCAAAAATATATTTTTTTTCTTTGATGGCTTGTTGTAATATTTTCTTATCAGCATATGCCCTGTATTCTGGATGACTATAAGAATGTAATTTTTTAATCATATAATCTACGGGCATAATCCAACTCATATGACAACCATAAATTGCTGACGTTTTTTGTGCTAAGTCTCTTAAATTTTTAATTTTTAGTCCTTTGATAATTTGTTGAGAATTTTTCACCATTCCGTAATAATAAATTGTAGGACTAGAAAATGTACAATCCGTCCATAAATATGTATGATTAAAAAAAAACTGATTTAATCTTATACTTAATGGTTGTTGTTGCTGATTTAATTCATTTATTAATTTAGGATAAGCCTTTTTATATATAATTTCATCGATATCATGATCAATTATAATATCATTGTCTTTCAAAGTAAAATTGTTATCATTAAACATCCATGAACGTTGTATTGGTTCATTCACTCTATGGATTAAGTCTCCATTTTCATAAGCATATTCTACATAATTTGTTATATCTACTTTTTTATAATACAATTTATTTCTTAAATCTTCGGGAATAAAATGAATAACTTTCTCCATTTCATATTCTTTTTTAATACCTGTATGAGTATAATTATATTCATATAATACCAATTTTTCTATATAATTATATCCTTCTGTAAGATTTGCTATGACAAATGGTAATTCGTGTTTGCTATAACAATATGTTTTAAGATAAATCATTTTACATGTATAGCGTTATTAGTTTTAAACTATAATCAAGGTAATTGTATTATAAACGATGTTTTAAGACTCATTAAAATATTTTTCTGAATTAATATTTTTATCATCAATAAAAAGATCATAGGCAGGTTTTCCCATTCGTAGTTCATGGAATTTACAATCCCAGTTTTTTAATTGTTCATATGTTACATTGAACCATAATTTTTGTGTTACAGTGCCTCTAGCTGTCCAATAAATTATTTTATGCCCTTCATCATATAATTTATTAATTTTTGCTATACGTGATGTATATGGTATGGCTTTATTATAATTCATTTTACCTTGAAATTGTTCGGTATAATAACAAATTGTATTGTCGATATCTACGAATATTTTCATTATACCTATTTAAACAATTCTGTTTAAACATTAATATAATGGTTAAGATAATCGCTGAAATAGGCATAAATCATAATGGTTCTATGGAACTTTGTAAACAAATGATGATGTTAGCAAAGATATCAGGCTGCGATTATGCAAAGATTCAAAAGAGAAACCCGGATGTTTGCGTACCGGAAAAACAAAAATCAAAACCAAAATCTACACCTTGGGGAAATATGACTTATATTGAATATAAGCATAAAATAGAATTTTCAGAAGAACAAATAAAAGAACTAATTGAATTTGGTAAAACTATTGGAATTGAATTGTTTGCTAGTACATGGGATAAAGACAGTGTAGATGTTATGGCAAGACATACAAATATTGGTAAATTAGGGAGTGCCTCTATTAATGATTTAGAATTATGTAAATATGCTAGGGAAAAGTTTGATTTTTTAATTATTAGTACCGGCATGAGTACTGAAGAAGAAATTGCTGAATGTGTTAAGATCTGTAATCCTGATGTTATTATGCATACTAACTCAACTTATCCATGTCCTCCAGAAGATTTAAATTTGCGGTATATAGAATGGTTAAAAACAAAATATCCAAATAAAGAAATTGGCTATAGTGGCCATGAATACGGTTTAGTAACAACATTTGCGGCTGTTAGCATGGGTTCAGAATGGGTTGAGAGACATATTACATTGGATAGAACAATGTGGGGAAGTGACCAGAAATCATCTATAGGACCAGAAGGAATTTTTAAAATGGTAAGAGG
>WLWF01000079.1_pt1 | contig 82271 bp, 62 predicted proteins | sample 6718331 | NCBI WGS metagenome assembly WLWF01 (sample SAMN12718692, study PRJNA515312) | sponge metagenome | isolation source: marine sponge | host: Mycale hentscheli | place: New Zealand: South Island, Marlborough, Capsize Point | collected 2003-05-01 | reverse complement strand
CACCTCCCTTACCACATGCTAAATCTAAGATGGTTAATAATTCACCATCTGGAACTAATTTACTTGCGGGTTTTAATAGAATAGTACGTTTAATAAAATTATGATACTTTTGTAGTTGGAAGGTTTGACTTTTATGTCTATTTTCCAGAGAAGTAGACTCATAATATACTTCATCCTCCGAAGTAGTAGGAGGAATATTACGACCCGTTGTAATCATTTCTTCTGTCACTGGTTGGTGAATTGTTAACCAAATATTATTAGCAACTTCTTCATTTTGTCCATACTTAATGGCAATTGGTACCACACTAGCGTCTGGAATAATTTTGTCAAAATTGCGCTGAAGGTAATCAAATAAACTATTTTTACTCCTGCTAGATTCGTGATGATATTTTGCTACTAGACTCATAAACCCCTTGGCATCTAAATATCTCTGTCCTCTCAAATAACCTCTCTTATAGTCAAAATCTAAACTACGATTTTTGCTTAATCTAACCCCCCTCCAATCGTTATTTTTAACAAAGTTAGAGTTTTTAAGAAATCTACCTGATTTATCACGGCTATTAAAGAAACTTTTCAAGTAAATATAAATACGTTGTTGTTTTTGACGTCCTGCTAGATAGTCAAAGGTTTTATCATATCTGGTCCGCTTAGCAGTCCATTTAAAATCGTCTACCGCATCTAAATTATAGGCGCATTCTACCACGGTTCCATCCTCTATAATATTTCCATCATCAACACTAAGTAATTGATTACCATGTAATTTTACCGGCGCCATATTAACATTTTCAACCGCTGGTAACACTGGATTAAACAGTTTTTTCCCATAGACACTATCAAAGTCGGAACCCGGTGAAAGTCCCACTGATTTATCTTGATACTGACAGTTACTAGTTGGGGGTGTACTGTAACCACCAACATATAAATTTAAAGTCTTATACTTAATCGGAGTTACATCTCCATCATCTTCTAAGATATTTTGCTGTCTAATAACATCTTTTTCAATTACAGTCTTTCCCTTATTAAATACCGTCTCTTTTTGTGTCTCTACCAGGAAATCAATGGAATTTTCATCCGGGGGTTTCCATTTAAAATTAGCACCCCAGGTCAAACCAAGTAATAGTAGGAATTCATCCTTACCACTATATCCAGCGGGTAAATACATCGGAGTATAAATTAAACCATCGTATTTATAAGGAGTATTACGTTGTTGAAAGTTTTGCCAACACACCTTGGAAAGATCATAAATAGTCTTACCACTAGAGAGGGGATCTTCCAGGGAACCAAGAAAGTAAAATTGTTTGACATGTACATTAAGAATATTGTTATCATCATTATGGGGTAGCTGTAAAACACATTCCCGCATCTCATCTAGACGAGTTTTTAGGGTAGTCTTCTTATCTTTCCAAATTTCCGGATAGCATAGGGGTAAATCGTGAACCGGCTGACCCCGTCTAATGTAAATGTCATAACAATAATAACTGTAATTAATATTTCCACCCAGGTCTTTACTAATAAATTCCCCATTTAAAATAGTATTACTTTCTTCTGGGCATCTAATACCACTAAATCTTACCCGTAAATTACTGTCTATTAAATAGCCGTCTCCATTTTCATCTAGATAGAGGAGATTACCATCACCATCCGCCTTATCAGTAACAGTATAGTGTTGATTAATATTAATATCACCTGTTTCCTGAATATTACGTAGTCCCAAACTAATGGGCTTAGGACCAATAAACCGACGGTGTTCTGAGACACTATACTTACTAGTATCTGATTTAGAAGGTAAAATCTCTTGACTAGGAAGTTTAGTGGCTAAAAGGGCTTTTAAATTTTCTAGATTACTAGATTTTAAGTTACCCCCCTCCGCCATAGCCTTTACAGTGGCATTTACTAGACCCATGTATTTAGTTAAGATAAGGTCAGACTTATCATTTGGAGTGATATTAACCCAGTTTTGTTGAACCTGTAGTAGACTACCCACATTTCTAATCATATATTGTAAAATCTTATTTTGGATAGATGGATTATTGTCTAAATCATATATTTCCCCTTCTTCATCGGACATTTGATGTTCTTCGTCATCTAATTCCCTATCAGAAGTACCAATATACTCTGCTATTTTATCAATAGCAGCCTCTATTTCTACCTCGTAAGTTTCTGGTTGATTTAGGAGATCAGCCCCTTGAATACTTAGTGCCGGGATACTATAATTATAAATACGATCTCCTGACCTATGTACACGATAATCTACCTTAGAATTCTTCACCACCGTTAAGTCAATTCTAAAGCCCTCCTTACTCTGATAAGTGATTCTATTTTTATACCGGAAAGTTTTTAATAGTTTATAGAAGCCATTGGCACCCTTAGACTCAATTAATTTAACATAGGCTTGACGTGCCTGTTCTGCTTCAGGGTTTTCATTAGCTACCTCAAGGTGGATAGGTATTTCTGATTTTAAATTAGATCTAATTCCATAATTCGGGATATCAACTGGACGTTCTTCTCTTCCATTTATTACCTTGGTCTTATAAAGAAATTCCAAACTCTGTAACACCTTAGCGTCCTCTCGACAAAATAGGACAATATTATCTCTACCAGTTAAGGTAGCTCTAATTGGGATATTATCTTTTGATACTAGACTAATATCTAACGTTTCCTGTGATTTAATTTCTTTAATATCTGGAATGGACTTTAACCGTCTAATTAGATCTTGGAAAATTCCACGGTTAACTTGCCCAAAATAACCACTTGATCGTCCAATTACAAATTCCCATTCTACGGAATCCTGATTATCAATCAATGTAGAAATCTGTTCTAGTAAACGATCCTTTAGTTCACTTTCTAAATACATATTATTATTAATAAACAGTTTTTATTTTAAGTAAATTGTGAAAACTGTGTATTCAATTTTAAAAAAAAACATGGGTACCGTTTTTATTATTTATTATTTATCCATATATTAACTAATAGTAGATTAGTCCCTCTCCTTACCAAATAACTCCAACAATCTAAGAAATAGCATTATTATATCTAGGTAAAGACTCATACAAGCATAGACAAAATCATCTGGATCAAGTCTTTTAATAATATCAGAGGTGTCATAGAGAATATATCCACTAGCTACCATAGCACCAAGTACTGCCATAGCGGTATTTAGGAATTGGTCATTGGGTAGGAAGAAGATCTGAATCAGACCACCAATAATTAAAATCCACAAACAGGCAAATAATCCTGCTCCTAGAAAGGCAAAATCTTTACCGGTGATAATCACATAGAGGCTAAGAGCTATAAAGATAGAGGCAGTTAAGCCCCAAGCCAATAGGATACTTTCTGGCTGATAAAATAGGCACACGTAAGAGACAGAATAAGATTCACATAGGGTAAATCCCGCTAAAATAACATAGTTCCATGGATGTTGCTTTCCATAACACCAGGATAAGAAGAGAAACAGAAAGGTACCTAAGATAGTAGTAATTAACAGTCCCTTTTGCTGTAAGACAAAATTAGTCACAGAGGGATAAATATAGAAGCTATAACTCATTAACCAGGTAGCTACTAACTGAATAGACAGTAGTGTGTAAATCTTAGTAATAAAGTCCGATTTGATTTTACCAGATATAGGTGGTTTAGTACCCGCCTCTAGATAATCAACGCCATTATTCTGATCAAACATTTCTGTTTTTATTTTATCTTAAAGTGTAGCATATTTGGATGAGATCAATTTTTTTCCAGATCCAGTTGAGATAAATATAAATCCAATACTTCTGGTCTACATATTGGAACTATATTACCACAAGCTAATCTCGCACCGGCATTACCAGTCACAAGACTTTCTTTTCTTTTTTCGGGATCCTGATAAAAGTTAACTTGGTCTTCGGGCGTTCCAGGATAACTAATATGTTTAGAATCCACATAGGGTAGCACCTTAGAGGTACCCTGGCGTCCTAAGTCATCTGAGTCAGCATGAACAACTATACTTTTACCAATAACCGTGTAAGGTTTTTCTCTGGTAGGTATTAGGACCGCTAAATCGTCATAAAAATCAACATTGGCAACACCGGTACTATCTGCTCTAATATTATTGATTAGATCACCGACATGTCGCATGTGTGGAAACTCATTTAGGACACTACCATGTGAAGTATTAGTAGGGTTAAAATGTCCTCCACAACTTTTACAGGTTTTATTAAGATCATTAAAACTGGTGATTGGTTTATCATGTATATGGAACCCATGGTAACTATTGGGTTTTAATCCTGAAATTCTTACTTGATATAAAGCTGGACTAGTTGGATTAACTTGACTAATGGTAACAGTCCCTCTAATTCCGGGTCTTTCCGCACTATCATTACTTGGCCATCTAACTTCAGCACTAATAGTAGACATACTATATAAATATAGTAGATATATTTAGCTTATGGTTTATATAGTTTAACATCTAACTAATATTAATAAACTAGCTAGAAGTTAAATGTATGTAGAATGTAGGTTAGGGTTTCTAAAAAAAAGATGGTAATTGACGAGTCGCAAACCTAGTTAAATCACTAGACTTTTTACAGGTAGACATCACATTATCAGCGATACATCTTCTGGAAGTCCTTAAACCAAACTCTTTTCCTAATGGTTCGTAATCAGATGAACGATAACATAGCTTGTCGCAATGTAGATCACCGACTCCTAGTCCAGAAGGGTCATTAATTTTATTACAAGAAATGTCCCGACTTCCTTCATCATCATATAATTCACCGGTAGGTTTCTGAACGCTACACTGTATATCATAGGTATCAGAAAGAGTAACGCTATCACATACGTCCTTACATAAATTATTTGGGTTAAATGTCTTCCACCTATTACAATTATCTTGCATACCACTATCGTTAATACAGCCTCTGGAAACACGATCTTTTCCAAACAGGTCTTTTTTACCAGTTTTAACTTTCCCTAACCCAGGATAAGACCCTTCTGGTAATCTACAAATATCACGACATTTAGTATTTTGTTGAACCGCTTGAGCCGTAGGATATTGTGCCGCCATTTTAGATTGGAAATCCGTTGGCACTGGTTGTGCCACTGGCATAGCCTGAGCTTCAGCAAACTGTGGTTGAGACATTGGTGGTGCTGAAGCAATAGGTTGAGCCATTGGAGGAGCCATTGGAGGAGCCATTGGTGGTGCCATTGGTGGTGCCATTGGTGGCGGAGCTGTTGCTATAGACATAGGTGCCGGTGCTGGTGCTCTAGCAGCTACAGGTGTCATCATTGGTGCTGGTCTATGTGGAGTTGGATACATTTGTCTAGGATTATTTTCCATGTTTCTGACTGAAATATCTTGATTTGGGTTGTAGTTACTACAGTTTGAAATACTGGCTTCTATCTCTCTAGTAGTTGGGTTCTGGGTTTTCAAAAAACACTGTCTACTTTCTCCCATAAATCTTCCTGTCTTTGCCTTACCAAGTGGTGCGATATGCTTATCAGCGGCTCCATTCCCAACACATAGGTCATAACAATTTGCTGTCTTATAGGTATTACAACATGATCTAGCATTGGCATTGTTTGGATCATTACCAGAGGTTAAACAGACTCTACTGGTAGCCTTACTTCGGAAGCCCCGTTGGGGACAACTGGCTTTCCCTAATGGGGCATTGCGATCATTAGTTTTACATAAATTACTACATAAGTAGGGATTACCTACGGCTGACGATCCACCTTCACCTAGATACGGCTCGGCAATATCTCTAAATATATTTTTAGGGATCGCAATACTATTATATAAGACCACTAAATCCTTTTTATTTGCGCGATGAGACCCATCTCCACCCATACTTACCTGGTAATGATCTTGGTCTATTTTTTTAGTAACAACTCCTATTTTTTTTTTAAGGCGCTTATCATTAATCAGCATGACTGGGGTATTTTTATGTATCGGTAAACTTTTCCCTTTATTATCATGTGATTTCAAATTAAGATGATATTGTTTACTAGACCGGTCAATTTCATCAATGACTCCAATATAATCCTGGTATTTACTAAAATGTGAATAATTATTTGGCTTAATTTTCACTGTATCGCCAATATTAAATTTAACCATTTATATTATGTTAAAAGATAAATATCTTAGAGTAGGTTTTAATTAAAAACCTAAATACATCATGATTAACATATCTTCAAAATTACTACTACTAATAGCAGGCATACCAACATTTAACATGTTGGATAAATCTGGTATATCTGGGATATTAGTGACAGTTTGTAACATGGTATTTTGATTTTGTTGATTTTGCTGATTTTGCTGATTTTGTTGATTTTGTTGATTTGCCACCATGACTTGATCAAAAATAGGACGTGTTAATGATATTAAACTACCTGGTCTTTTGGGCCAACTACTACTTAAGACAGGTCTTTGATCTAATTGGTTATATTGCATATATAAATTTAAATCCCTATCTAGTTGATGAAAAGTGATTTCTTGATTATATTTAGTAAAAATTTCAATTAAAGCTGTGGTTAACGCACTATTCCAACCCTTATCAGTTAAGACAACACTACTAGTTTGATTATCCTTACAACCACTAATACAAGTGATAGAATTTGGTAGACTAGTCTTTTGGGTCCCCTTTACTATTTGAGTAGTATCTTTGGCAATATCATAATAGTAGGTATACTCTAAATCACCAATCGTCCCACTATTACAACTGTCAAAAATACACATGGTTTGAGTAGTGACTGGAAAGTTTTTAAGATAACTATGTATGGTATCATCAGTAATTAATTTACTGGTAGTATAATCTAATGGAACCAAGACTTCATCTTGTTGATCTGACTCGTCTCCATTACGGTCCGGTATTTGATTACCATGTCCTGAATAATAAATAATGGTTTCCTTGATACCTTTAGTATTACAGGTGTCTGATAATTGTTTTATGGCACCAAGTATATTGTTTCTAGTGGGTAAATTACCGTTTTTTTCAGTTAATACCATAATATTACTGGGTAAATATCCTAACTTATTTACCAATAGGTTGTACATATTAGCCACGTCAGTAGCGCATCCCAGTAATTCATTTGGGGTTCCTAGATATTCTATACCTATTAGTAAGGCGGTTTTCTTATATCTTCCCTCCATTGTAGTTGTACAATAAATTAATTAAAAATAACTTAAAAAAAAAATGATCGGGTAGAAAGTAAGAGATCTTAATTAAAATGTTTCAGCAAAAAATTAGTATTGATGATTATTACAAAATGTTAATGACTACTGAAAAGTGTCATAAACGCACTGATAAAGAGGTTACTGATAAACAAAATGATATCGCTTATCAACAAGCTAAACTAGATAAGATAAAAAAGGCAAAACAGCAAGAAATTATTAATCGGAGTTAAACTATATTAACATAAACTTAAAAAACATCGTTTAACCCTTCTAACCTTTTTACCGATATCTAAATCACCCGTCGCTACTGAAATGGTTACATCAATAAAATCTGGTAATGTCGCATCAATAAAGGCTAAAACAGTATGGCGAGGAACCGTGGGGGGGTATTCAATTTCCGCAACTAAACGCTTAATTAAATCCATGACAAGGGTTTTTTTATAGGGTCCTTTATCTTTAGAGATATTTTGTACTAGGGTTATTACCCTGACAGTAAAGGCTAGGATATTTGTAGTATCTAATATCATATCCCCTTCTATCCAACCTTTAATTGTATCATAACAAGTGTGAAATAATTGTGAATCATGGTTTTTAATCTCAACTACGATATTGGGAACTAATTGACTTTGTTCATTAGATTCCTGATTATCACCACCATTGTTGGTAGTAGTAATGTTGTGTTTTTCTTCTGACATTTACTTTATATATATATTATAGATAATATATTTTTAAAGGATAAAAAGTAAAAATGTTAGTCTAGAGTAGAAGTTTAAGATGAATAATCCACAATTAAATAATTCACTTAATAAGGCTAATGTATTACAAGCCAGTGCTCAATTAAAACTAAGACAAAGTAGTCCTGAGATCGCTAATTCGGTATATCCTTGGAATAATCACGACTATGATTACCAGCAATTCGTAAAAAATAATTATACTCCAACCCAGATGGGAATAAGCCCAGAGCCTTGTGTTGATGTTACAATTAATGATGGTCTTAATTTACCAAATTATGCTTTAACCGCCTTATATGATCCCATTCCAAAAAATAGTTCACAAGCTGGTGTAGATGACGTAGATCCAACTAATCCAGATGTAACAAAAATTAGAAATGAATACAAAAAATTTAAAGAGCCCTACCCAGGTTTTAAAAAGGAATATCCAGAATATTTTCCAGAAGGATTACAAGGTCCTTATTCCAGTAGTTATTTTGTCCACACTGGTTATTGTCCAACTAAGATAAAATCAGAATCTGAATGTACACAAAAAGGTTATACCTGGATACCCAATCCAATTACCCTCCCAGAAACTACTAGTGAATTTTTCCCAGAATTAGATACCTTATCAAGTATGGGGGGATGTCAAAAGCCAAGATATACTTATGTTAATAATAAATCGGGTGATATTACTGGAACTTTACAAGGTATAGCACCCACTATAGGTAAGGATGTATTAGAACTTAATCCAGTCTCATTTATTAATATTTTTATGACAGGAAGTAGTCCAACGGGCGATTTTACACAATTACCTTGCAGAGAAGGATTTACTAATGGGTGTCAAAGTGATGCGACTAATACTAATCCTACTTCCAAGTATAAAGTATCTCAATATATTTTAATACTATTATTAGTGATTTATATTACCTTATTATTAATAAAAAAGATTAAGACTTAAAAGGGTAAAAAATTTAAAACATAAACTTATTACGGTTATACATTAATATTAAAATATAAAATATAGTTAGGCTCCCCTAGATGCTATCTACAAATTATAAAAATTTAGCGTATTTCCTAATAGTGATTATCCTATTTATTAAATCATGGAATTACTTTCTATTTTATCGTCTACCATATGTAGAACATTTTTCAGGTGGAAAGCGCCTCCTCCCAGTAGAAGGTCGTCTACGGGTATTAACACTTAATGTCTTTTTAAGACCCCCTATGGTATCCCATCATCATAGTGATTTTAAGGATGAACGGACACACCTAATTACTACTATATTTCCTTATTTTGATGTCATCCTACTTCAAGAGGTTCATACCTGTCTAAATTTTAGGTGTAATCACCTTATAACAGAAGCGTCACGACATGGTCTCCGGTATCATTATTGTAATCATGGACCGTCTATCTTATCAAGGTATTTATCAAATAATGGTTTATTGATACTAAGTAGATACCCTATTGAAAGCAGTGATTGTGTCGCATTTGATCAGTGTGCTAGTTATGATACTATAATAGAAAAGGGTTGTAATTATATTAAGGTGAATGTTTTTCCTAATCTTCCGGTACATATTTTTAATACACACCTACAATCTAGCTACCAAAAAAATGACCGAATCTGTGAAAATGTTAGAAGATGTCAACTTAAGCAATTAGAAAAGTTTATGAAGAGCAAATGTGATTTACATCATGATGCTATTATTTGTGGTGGTGATTTTAATATAAATAGCAGGAATACTACAGAATATAAATTATTAAACAAAATATTAAATCCATTAACCGATATACTAGAAGGTTCTGATGAGTCTAGTATAAGGATTGCTTATGATGAAAAGGGTAACGAAAATAATCAAATTTGTACTGTGTGTAAAAAATGTCAAGTCAATATTAAAAATGGGCTAACAGAGGACCAGCGACTAGATTATATCTTTTATAATAAAAATAATACGAGACTTAAGTATAAACACAGCAAAATATTACCACTACGGATTAATCGTCCGGATATTGATTTCACTAGTTTGTCAGATCATAGTGGATTATACGCAGAATTTCAGTATTAAATATACTTAACTGATGTTGTTGTTATCACTACGTTGTATCACTACGTTGTATCACTACGTTGTATCACTACGTTGTATCACTACGTTGTATAATAACCAACATAAGCACCATTACCCATCCAACCAGATAGTCTTTGTCTCGCTGCCTTTACCTCTTTTTGTGAAATACGATTAAAGCGATGACGGTACATCATATAAAGTATAAATATAATTAAAATTATACCAACGCTACCAGATAGTATTCCTAAAACTCCCATTTGGTATTATTATATAATTTACCAATATTTTTTTTATCTAAATCTTATCTACCAAATCTATATGGGTTAGTAGATGACGACGACAACAATATCTTGTTATTTCTAGCTCGCTAAAAGCTTTTTGATTGGCTGTTTCAGTTACAGCCCCTGGATCTTTTTTGTCTTGGTGTTTACTTTCCTCCGCAGCTACAATTTCCAAGTAGCGTCGATATTTTGACGCCAAAACATTATTACAGGTAAAACAACGTACTGGAATAATCATGTTTTATATTTAATAAGATTATCTTCTTAAGCCGTATATCAATTTTATTTTAAATTAAATAAAATTAAGATGGTTAAAAATATTATAGAATTTTTTAAATTTCCTTTAAGTTAAAATACAATTACTGCTCCTGGATAGCTTCAGATTGATCAACGGAACCCTCTGAACTATCAGCATCCTTAATATCAATCTTGTCATCTACTCTTGTTAAAATAACATCCTCATCTGGACTTTGCTCTAATTCTTCCACAATATTAGTTAAAGCTTTTGAGATACTACGGTAGCCATTTTCTAAACTTTCAAACTGCTCTTTTAGGACAGCAACAGTTCTAGTTAAATCATCAATTTCTTTGCCATAAAATTGTTCTAATTTATCTATACGACCCTGTAGAGTTTCTAATTCTACTACCGGATGACGTGTTGTGGTATTTTCTTGGTTATTAGATAAGTCTCTAGGTTGTGTCTGGGATGCGTTGTTGTCAATTTCCTGACTTGTAATCGGTTCTGGGTTTTGAATTTGCGGATGATTACTTGGTGTCTCCTGTACACCACTACCGAGATTAGTCCGTACAGTCTGAGCCTCATTAGCACTAACATCAAGTCTGGATTGTAGTTGGTTTAAATTTCTACTTAGGGTCGCAATTTGGTTTTGTAAATCATTTCTTAATTCAGTATTTCTTTGGTTAAGGTTAAGGTTAGCATTAGGGTTAAGATTAGAGTTAGTGTTAGGATTGGGGTTTACGTTGGAATTAGGATTGATATCTAAATTTTGACTAGAATTTTGAGACACTGGATAGGGAACATTATTACTTAAGGCGTAATTACTTATTTGTGGAATACTGGAAACTCTGGATCTGGTAGGCACTGGCATCCGGCGCATGGGTGCCCTACTATAATTATTAGGTATCGCGATTCCTATATTATTTGACATTTATATACTGTTTTAGATATTTTAATAATTTAATTTAAGCACATTTATATATTCACTTAAATAAATTTATTATAAATGTAAACAATATGAATCGTTTAGAATCTGCGGTATTTTCTAAGGCAATCAATTATTTGTCAACATACATTAAAAACGAAGAAAAGATACAAGTAATAGAGCCATTAACCTGTATGGTAAGATTAGCTATTTTATCTTTTAAACCCAAAGGAACTAAAATATGTATCTATGAAAACTCTATTTATATTCAAGAACCTAGTTATTTTCAAGGAACAATTAGGTGGTTATCCGGTGATAATAGAAATGACCTTCATTATCTATTCGCACCTATTTCTAAAGCCTTACTAAAGTGGAAGCCCTCTGAAAATGAGAATATCAAAAATATATATAAACTTGCTATTAGGGGTTTAACTAAACTAAAGTCTGGATATAACTGTAATAATTGTTCTAGCTTAACGTCACATTCTATTGATCTCTATATCAACATGATAAAAGACTCTATTAGTGGTAAAAATCCAGTAGAAACACAAGAGGATGACCTAAATTATACCTTTTTTAGTAATTTGTGGACCGAGGAACAAATTGAAATAATTAATAATTTATTTAACGAAGCAGATGGTAATAAGTCAGATGGTGAATCTTACTTAGATGCTATAGAAAATATAGTAAGTACTAAAGTAAGATGTGCAAAGGAAATATTAGTTAAAAATATGCAAACAATTACCTAGAAGTCCGATTTTTTTTAAATTATTAATATCCTTTATTTTATAAGTAATTATAGAATTAATGATGAATCATGGATTTTGGTTTGAAAATAAAATAAACAAAAATTATGTTATTGATAAAAATAATATAACTATTTATAAGAGCATTACCGTACCATGGTCTAATAATAATAATCCAGAATCAGGTAGGTTTTTAAATTTGTCCAGTAATACTATTGCCACTCTACAAATTAAAAATAATGAAACCTTAACCCTAACGCTACCAGACAGCTATTTACTTGAAACTATGGCTGTAAATATTCAAAAATTTGGAAATGTAGATCATCCAGCTGAATATAAAGGAACTTTAAAATTAATTATTCCCAGAATGGGACATGGTTCCTGTGGTATCTACCTATCCATTATAGATAAATTACAGTTAAATATGGGAATATATAGTGGTACGGTAGTATTGTATTGTAATACCTTAAAACATGAATTTACTAGTATTCATGATAAAGCGGCGGGTATTGTGACACAGTATAGTAATAATTATCATCCATTGTATACAGATATTACCATTAGAAATAGTAATGTCTATATTTTTGGTAGTGTAAAATGTTATACCGGAATAAAACATGATGTGGTAAATAATAATTGTCTTGAATGTATTTCAGTACCCCAATATATTTATGAAAATATGACTAATATTGTAGATGATACACAAAATAACGAGTGCTATATGAAACATTGTGGATGGTGTAGTTTTGTACTAAATACAAATTTAACCATTACAAATCCAGTAACTACCATTGAGAAATCATGTATAGAAATAGATGATTTATTAGGTCATATTATCACTGGTATTATTTTTAACAGAAATATTTTGATCCAACAAAGTATTATTAAAGTTGGAAAACTAGAAATTTTCACGGCTGGGTCAGCCATTATATTTAATGGTAATAATCGTAAAAATATGTATAATAAGGGATACGATATTATAAAAAGTAGTACCCTTGAAATAGGTGATGTCTGTCTCTATAATAACACCTTTTCTACCGGTTATCTATTTACCGCATCAGGGACACTACTTAAAAACACCGTTGTTAAAGCCGGTAATATTGATAGTTGTATTAAGCATATCATTGCCATATTATTTCAAAATACCGTTGATATGGATAATAGTAGACTTATTACTGGTGGTATCGGAGGAAAGGCGGGAATCAGTATTAGTTTTAAGCATAATCCCAATTTACATAACTATAGTAGTATCGTAATTCATAATACTTCAGTTTGTAACATTATTGAAAAATCGGTAGGTATCTTATTTTTAAACCTAAACAACACTACGCTAAATATTAAAAATAATATTAGTTTAGCTGTCTTTAATGTCCCATATAAAACAGATAACTATATTTCCATTCAATTAGGTAACAAAACCTATGATCAACTTAATACTAATAATACCGGTTTAATGATATTTCCATGTCAAGAACTGTTAAATTATGGTAGTATAATTATAAGTAATGTCGCAAAGCGTACAAATTGCCGCAATGATCTTAATGATAAAGTAATTTGTAGTTACGTCATGGGTAACTTAATTAATAATGGATATCTTAATATAAATGGCAATATTCTTAATAAGTCCAATTATAAAAATGAAAGATTTTGTAAAAAGATAACTGGTGTTCTAGAACCTGATTAATTTCAAAATAGACGCGGAATAAAATTAGCGATATCTATTTGTCATCCATAATCTTGTCTAATTAATGAACACTAGTTACTTTATTTTTATTTTACTAATTACATTACCTAGATGAGCCTCAGCTTGATCTAGTTAATTGAATAGAAGGCAATGAGTTTATATCAGAGGGATCTAATATAAAACTGTTTGGGTCATTAGGATCTATACTACTTGATGTACGGGTACTAGTATTATTACTTGTATAAGAACTAGTATTTTCACCTCCAAATTGGTCAGTATGATCGCAATTAATTAAACTGTGATGGCTACCGGCTCTAATAAATCCTCCAGATTGACTAGTTGACATCTGAGATGATTCTACCGTTTCTCCTTCACTAAAACTACTGCCACTAACACTACTTTCTAAACTACTCTCACTAAGAGTAGGACTTGGACAATAATAAAACTGTTGACTACTTCCTGCTCTAATAAATCCACCGTTTTGAATTCTAGTTAGGGCGTCAATATTAGTTAGTTCAGTATCAGAACAATTATCTATCGTAGTTTGACTTCCGGCTCTAATAAAACCCCCGGTTTGTATTTCACTAGAAACATTATCCTGACAATTATTAATAGTGGTTTGACTACCCGCTCTGATAAATCCACCATACATATTAGGGAGATATCCACGTTTTACATTATAGCTACTATAGTGGCTTACGCTATCCAAGTTTGCTGCCTCGTCTACTTTTAAATTGTCAGGTAGACCTACTCCCTGATAATGACTACCACCAAGTATTTTAATATATTTTGATGATTCTGTCTGTGTACTAGTTTGTGAATCTTTATCTTGATGATCATCTTGATCATCTTGATCATCCTCTTGATCATCATCTTGATCTTCACTTTGATCATCATCTTGGTCTGATTCAGGTTTTATATCTTGAATCATATCAACCGGTAATGGATTGGTTGTATCATCATCATCATCATCATCATCATCATCTTGATCATCGTCTTCAGATTTTATACTAATACTTTCATTATCGGAATCATCCCCAATGACACTATCTTCGGAATGGTCTGTTCCTTGTATCTCACCGTCATTTACAATAGTTTCTATATTTGCCTCAGATGTCTTCTTATTATTAGCTTCCTTATTGCTTAATCCATGTTTATCTATCTCATCTTTCAGAAAAATAAAACTTAAGCTATTTAATGTATCATTATCATCAACACTACGTATCTCAATACTAACCTCTGTTTTAGTATCTTTATTTGGTACTAAAACATTATTATCCTCCCCTTCTTCTGTAAAAAGATAATTATGTATTTTATCAACCATTATGTATATTTAAGGTAGACATTATTTTTCACATAATAAACTATCATCTGCTAAATCATCATCTGACTGAATATCATCTTTTACCTCCAAGGTATATGGTACTTCTATATGTTCTTTAAAAAGATTTAGGATTTCCCATAAACTATCCCTCTTATTTAATAGAACTGGTACCTCCGTACGACAATAATCAACCATATTATAAGCTATATCAAATAGTTCATGATCCGCAAATTGGTCATACATTTCATCAAGATCATTTGTAATATGATCATCGGTTGTTTCCTCCGTTTTACTCATAATTTTAAAAACTTAGTAAGTAAGTTTACGTTTATCTGAATGTATAAAAATTATATACATTAGATGTTTAAATAAGTTTTTTTCATCCTTTATTTTATATCCTTTAATTTTACATTCTGCTTTCACTTGTGAAATCATATATCCAATAGGTTCACGGTATGTATCTATAAACTGCCTATAATTATAATTTGATGGTAGCATGGGTTTTTAAAGTTTATGTTTTATTGCGAACTCTTTTTATTTTTAAATTCTTTTTTTTATCTAGAGCCTGGAGCTCTTTTTGTTGATTAATTTTTTCAATTAAAGTATCAGATAGTTGATCCGCTGATAACTGACGCCAATTATTAGTGGAATTTAAATAATTAATTAGAGAAGTTTTAATTAATCCATTTGATAGGCACGGTTTTTGACAACTATAATTAAAATTAATAATTTCCTCATGGTATTTTAATTTTTCACCTTCTAAATTAATAACCTCTCCGATTTCTTCTATTGATTTTTCATATCGGCTTCTATCTTTTTTTAATTCAGATAATTGTTTATTTTGCTCTGAGATGCGATTATCTAAATTAATATATTCTACTAAGTGCTGCTTCATAATATTTCTTAATTGTTTTTTTTGAGAATCACTGGTAGTTTGCATTATAAATTAAAATAATATTTTAACTTGAAATATAATAACGATGTGTTCCTATTTCATCCGCATGATTTTTACGATACCTTTTTTTCTTATGGTTTGGATTTCTTGGTGGAATAGGACGTGGTGGAGCAGTTGGTTTCGGTTTTTGCGTTGCCATAGAATACATCCAAAGTGGTGGAAGTATAGTCCGAGGAGGACTACCACACCCTGGACCCTTTCCAGCGGTCGGTTTAGGACGCCTCGCATATTTAGGAACTTCCATCTTAAAAGCGGCTTCTAACTGTTTCTGCATCTTTGACATATCTGCCTTATTACGTAAAACCTGAACCTGACGGCTCTTTAAGAGTTGACAACAATTGCGTCTACACTTATTAATCGGTTTAGTGGCACACTCACTTTTACAAACTGGCTCACATGGATCCTTACATTTTTTTTTTATGGTATGTTGTAAATGGAGTGCTAATTCTATTTCATCTAAACTTTTTGAAATTTTATCTTCCGGAGTATTACCAGTCATAAGTAAGTATTAAAATAGGCTTATATTTTTTTATTTAGGTAGATAGTTATTGACTTTCACTACCATGACTTGCCATGTTAGTTTTACCATTTATAATAATATGGTGGTAGATAACATCATATTTCCTATCTATCATGAGACTTTTTAGTTAAACCAAAAAGACCATCCTTTTTGGTTTTACCCTTACGTAAATAAGTATTTTGAAAATATGATAGATGATAGGTAACTTATTATAATATCATGTGGATAGTGTAATCCACGATAAGTTCTGGTTAATGCTAACATTAATAAGATGCCATAGAAATATAGACTAATATATGGATTAGGATACAAACGGTGTATCACCGAGTAAATATAGGTTAATGACTGGACACTCTGGGAAGGGAAACTATATGAAAATTTTTGTCGTTTGTAAAATCTTATTTGTTCCGGATAAGCATTATAGGGGCGTAATTGTTTAATATTTACTTTAATATAACTATTTATCCGTCTTATGAGTATAAATCCAAGCCAGACTTTTAAAAATAACCAAGGTTCATACGCAGCAATGGTTAAAAAATAAAGATAGTAACTATAGTGTTTGGTTAATAGTTTACTACACTTTATTAATGGATAAATATAATGATAGGGAACCATAGTTTGATAATTATGTATCAGATTAGCCTCGATACTATAAATATAATTTATACTTTGGTGTAAAAGACATGGTATTTGATTTAACATGACCTATTTATCTTGTTATATTCTTAAATATTATCTCACCAAAATTATAATAATGCCAAAACCGACATGTAAATACAATCAAGATTGTTACCGATTAAATCCGGAGCACTTTAAAAAATATCATCATGACCATTATGGTGATAAGCATCAACAACGACTTTCAGCTCTAATGGTATTGGTTGGTAATGATCCGGATCAGGTCACAGACCACTGGTTTAAAAACTATCATTTACATTGGAGAGTCATGGGTTTCACAGATGAAACGGAACAATTACAGTTTTTCCAGTTTATTTTAGATAAGCTTAACAGAGAAGACCTAACTAAATTACAAGCGGTGGCATTAATACAACTATTTCATACGATGGAGGAAGATAATATCAGAGCGTTTGGAGATGGATTACATGGAGAACCACTAAGTAATATTTGGCTGGTAGATAAGTTAAGGGAACAGATGGAAAATATGTAAGATAAATAATAAGCCAAATGTGCTAAAATATATCTTATCCATTCATAGGTTTAATAAGATGAAAAATGTCACTATCTTAAAAGCCGGAAGACTTGGTAATTTCTTAATTCGACTTAAAAATGCTTTACATATTGCGATATTTTATCAATATAATGTTATTATTCCAAAACACCCATTTTTAACTACTAGATATCTAAAAATTAATAAACGGGTTACGCGCGCAAATAACAGACTTACTGATAAATATAATTTTTTTTATCGCAGTAAAATTACAAAAATTGATCATAAATTATTTAACCAAAACGGGGAACAGGTGTTAGAAATAATGAGAAAGATATTTGTGATTAAAAATATACCACCCCTAGCTACTAATGATCTAGTAATTCATATTAGGAGTGGTGATTTATTTGTTAAAAAACCATATCAAAAGTATGCTCCACCTCCCTTATCTTATTACACTAAGATTATAGAGAAGTCACTTGATGGAAATATTTATCTAGTAGCTGAAGATAAGAAAAATCCATGTATAAACAAATTATTAGCTAGATATCCACAGATTAAATTTAAACAACAGGGCTTACGAGATGATATTAAGTTGCTATTGAGTGCTAGTAATATAGTTATTAGTGTAGGCACTTTTATACCACAACTATTACTGCTCCACGACTATGTTAAGCAAATTTATTCCCCAAGTTATGGTTTTAAGATGGAAACTATGGATTTAGCAACTAAATGTCAATATATAGAATTAGGTGACTATCAAAAGACCATACTACCTTGGAAAAATAATGCGGCACAAATAACAGCTATTTTAAATTATGATAGTAGTGATAAGTAATCATATTTCTTGAAATTAAAAAGACAGACGGGAAAAATATTAACTAAGGTAGTTCATAAAAATATGGCACATCATTGCGATATTAAGGTAATTTCAGACTTAGGTAATACCCATATTACTCAATGTACAGATGTTAGACCCACACATCATAACCAATTAGGTGTTTATTGTGGTACAATTTCTGATAAGAGTCCTGTCAAAGTGGGTGATCCATGCCAGATAACCTTTAATAGTCCCTTTAGTCTTCAAACTACTTTTAATGGAGGATTTATTTCTATGGGTGAAGGTTTAAGATGCCATCAAAATGAAAAAATGGCGGGTCCATGCCACAACTTATGGAACGCATGTCAAGGTAATACAGCAGAATATCCAAAGGTATATCAGGGTAAAGTACAGGCGGCTAACTGGGGCACGCCCTTTGATAATTTACAGTATGCCGTATGTGTCCCAGACCAGTAATAAGTCACATGACAGCGGGTATTATGAGTCGGGTTTATGATAATTGTAATGGAATTATGATGGGATTATGATTAGACTAGAGTTTAATAGAGTTTAGTTGATAAAATCTATTAAAACCTAGATGACGGTGTTTTGGGAGAGGGGATTTACAAAGGGGAGAACCCTTTAAGTAGTTTTAAATACTTATTCACAGGCAATTAGATCCAACAGGTTTGCAACCCTCCGTAGATCCAGGTCCACAATATTCCATGCCCGGTCCACACTTGCCATCTCTCCCACGGACATCGCGCGTCCAAATATCTCATACTCCTTCTAAATCCTTCCCTTTAACCATTAAACCATCCATAGAGACATTAATATTAAATATATGGGTATCAAGACTGTCTAAGGTAATACCACCTTCACCTCTAAGTGGCTTGACAGTAAGGGCTAATAGGTTACCCTTCTCATCCTCCTCTAGTTTAGCATCCACAATTTCCATAGCACAACTATTACTTTCATCATTAACTAAGGTATAGGTTAGGAGGGCATTGGGTTGAATTTCCTTATAGGTAATATGTTCATTACACCTATTTGGACACCTATGGTATACCTTATGCCATAAGTCTACTAATTCAGTACTCGTCATAGTATTGTACTTACGGCATGGGCGCTCTCCTAATAGGACCCAGTAGGGTAGCTTGTCACCTGCTAAGTATTTCTCTCCACGATAATTACCACCAAGTAATACTAAATAGTGTCCGTCATCTAATTCGTTGACAACACCAATGTTAAAAGGGTTTTTTGTCGCTATGGAAAATTTGCGACATTTCTTTTTATTTTTTTGGAGCTTATGTCCACACTTGTGCATTTATAAAATAAGATTAGATTTTATAATTATCACAATTAAAATATAAACGCAAAATAAGTTTATAAATTAGATAGGTATTGCGGAAGACCATGTTCCAGAAAAGATATCCAAAAATTGCCTAAAATCTCACTACTTTTATCAGTGACATTTTCAGTATATATGGGAATTTCTTCACCTTGAAGATAGATATTATTTTCTTTAATTTCCGTTTCCTCGTCATCCACTTCTTCTCTCTCCCTCAACATCTCAATAACAAAGGTATGATCATCATGGTGTATTAATGTGATCTTACGTTGAAGGTAATTCTTAGTTAGTATTCTAGTTTCCTTATCTAATAGATTTTCTAAATCATGGATCTGATTGCTAAAATCATTGACCCAGATTTTCTCTAATTCTGTTAATGAAGCATTTAATTGAGTCTCTGGTGGTAGAGGTGGAACCGCAGACAAACTAGTTTCATTACTTGGTTTCCAGTCACCAAATAGATTAGTGAACTGAGAACTATCGGTATCTTCTTGAAGAGCATTATACCTTCTCATTTTTGATATTATAGATATTTAAACTTTAACTAATAAACTTATCAGATGCTTACTAATTTAGACTTATGTATTTTCACAGATTTTTTTAACATATAAATGTGTATCCTTTTCATCCTTAGTTACTGCCGCAATGGGACCTTTTAGCTTAAATATGTCATAATAATTATTAGCAGGCTCTTTAATTAACCCATCACATGAATTTAATGTATCACAGGCGGTTCTAGCATCATGAACATTACTTAATGTTTTATCAGCATATTTACCATTATTACTTAGCCATTCTACTCCATTATTATCTAATTTTTTATTGAAATACCTAGTATAATTCTCGGTTTCAAACTTTTCCATTTCCTCATCTAGTTGTTTTTGTTGTTGTTTTAATTGGTTACATTTTTCAGCTAATTCCACATCACTAGATTCAGAGGAGTCTGAATTAGAAGATCCAGATCCAGATCCTAAACTAGCCATTTGATCTAGGTAATAATTCCAATTTATCTTAGTATATCTATTTTTAGATCCCCGATAAAGTTTTCTAATTGTCATTCCGGTCAGAATAATAACCACGACAAAAACTAGAGCCACAATTCCGATAAGTATTTTTTTCGGGATAAATTTATAATTAATTGCTTTACCAATTCCCAAAATTATAATGGAAAAAACAGTAGCTACTAGATTTAATTTTAATAAAAATAAAGCTACGTTTCGTCTATAACTATCATTTTCATTATTTTCAGTTTGTCTGGTAGTTGTCTCTAAGGTATTTTCTGTTTTACCCATGGTTTTATCATTTGTGTAAATATGCTGAGCCTGTCTCTTGAGTGTATTTCTAATTTTGGTTAAACTATCATAACCTCTTGATAATATTTTGGAACTATCATTATAGTCTGCTCCTAAATTATTTAGTTGTGACTGATACTTATATTGTTCTTTACATAATTTCTCCTTAGATGCCTCTACTGGACTTACATATTCAGGTAAGCCAAGGAAAATCATATTTATAACACGTTTTGGATCTGGTGTAACATTATTACCTGACATCCGATATAAGTATTTCCCCTTAAAGAGATAATTGATGCCATAGATTCCAGGTGGAAAGCATAAGACAGCATCAAGATAAATAGGGCAATTTTTAAATACTTTAGACATAGATTGAGCGGTGGCAATTCCACCAATAGTTAATTTATTTGGATCCAGGCGACACCATGTGCCTCCTTTTCGGAGACAACTACCAGAACCACATTTAACAACCGGGGAATTTTTATTACTCGTCTCTGCATAGTAAGAGTACTCCTCATCACTACTAGTCCACGCAGCCCATTGACCCTTAACTCCTTGTTCCTTAATTGCTACTTCTAATTCTGCCAAACTAGCCAAAATCCCTCCTAACCCGGAAGCCATGTTAGTAGCATCTGATTGTGTATCAATAGAATAATTAGTGTTACCGTCAACAAGATAGAGAGGATATCCACCGGTACTTAAATTAGAAATACCGGGTCCACCCCAAATCACTCTATTAAGTTTACAGGTATAACACATATTACCCTTGAGAAAATAGACCTTATTTTCGTTATAGACTGGTATAGCAGCGTCAATACTATTGGGTACATTAACAAATATACTACTTATCTTACCTTGTCCAGTTACACGACGGTACAGTAAATTATATTTATAGTAAAGTGAGTCTTTAAAAAAAATAAATGATTCAATTGGGGTACTAAATGCTATATCTCCTGATACTCCAACATATTGGGGAATACACGCATCAATATTATTAGGAACTCCTACATATACTTCACTTATCCCCTTAGGATATCCCTGTTGTAGGATAAATTGCCATTGTCCAGTGCTATCATCCATTTTCATACGGTAAACACTACTACCTTTAAAGATATCATAAGTCCATCCTGATTGGGAGGACCCATTATTATTAAATATGGCCGCATCCACCATACCAGGATTATATAAATCAGATTTTGAACATTTTAGCCCACGAATCTCTAAATTATCTATACTTTTCCGGACCCCCTCACCTATCTCAATCGGAATACTATAAAAACATTTTGGATCTACATTAGTAGGAGTAAATGGATTTGGTTCATTAGTAGTAGTGGCAAGTCTACAACCGGCTAGGTCTGATTTACAATTGGTAATTTTATAATTTAGCTGATCACAAATGTTTATCTTTTCTGCTCCACATTTTACCTCACAAGTACCAGAAGGAACAACGACTACTTTTTCAGGTGTGGTATAAAAGATTTCACTATCAGTAGCTCCACTAACTATACCATTACCTCCATAAAACCATTTAGTTTCCGGATTATTCCATTGCTTGAGTAGAGAGCAATCAGAAAGATGCTGTGAGGTTTGATATTTAGCTAATTCCGCACTGACATCTACCGCTTTCCTTGGATTAACTGTCCAAATCACCGCATTAGCTTCTGAAGTTAATATAAGATTATCTCCACTAAGCCCAATATACATATTACATCTTCTTTCATTAACGGAACATCTCCATTTATTTTTTATTTTATAGGTATTTCCTTTTTTATTATTACCCGCCTGTATAAACTCCCAAGGTGTTCTATCATAAGTATTATCTTTGGGATATAGTTTTAAACTATACCCTGTAAAACTTATCCACTGGTCGCATCTCCCTTCATTTGTTTCACACCTCCAAGTATTTTGAAGGTAAAAGGTATTTACGTTCCAACTATCACTACCTTTCACAAATCTCCAATTCACCAAATCATTAGTATTATTAGCTGGATACAATTTAATAGTAGATCCGGTAAAAGATACAATCTTACCACTTGGAGCCCTGATTTCATATTCTTTACCATTTATCAATACATCTTCATAATCAATTCCAACGGACCAAGCCTCTGTTGCTCCTCCCCACTTAGGTCCCCAATCAAATTTATAGGTAGCTACCCCTTCAAATTGATAGGCACCACAATTATTTTTAGTGTTACCGCACACATTTAACCATGAGCTAGAACTATACAAATTAAGTAGCCTAATAGAATCACCTTGTTTTACTACAGTTCCATCTCCCTTAATTTGATCAGGATTACGTATTGACCATAATTGGACCGGATTAATTGGTTTTCTAATATAACTTAAGGTACTTACCGCATATTTACGATATTCTGTCGCCCAACAAGTACTTGATCCACAAGCTTCTAAAATCCAACCACTAAATTCATTTTGTAATATAATATTATCTCCGTATTTTACCTGATTAATATTAGTACTACTTCCAGTACTATCAAGAACCCTCCACCTTCCAGTACTTGGATAGGTATGTATATAGCCACCCTCTATCTTTTGATAGGTAGCCACACCTTGATTACCCTTACAGACGATATCATAACCACAACTAGCTAAATGTGAAGTGACTACCTTGTTGGAGCTCCATAAACTACGTAAGGTAATTAAATCTCCATATTTTATACTCTTATAAGGTAACACGTCTACTGAAGTTACCGTATGTTTGCTTAAAATAGTTCCATCTCTATTTGTTTTATCTACCCAATTAGCCCAATTAAATTCGTCCTGTGTTAGACAACGTTTATCTCCTTTTCTACATTGTCTCCCGGCACAACAATCCTCAGTAATACTACAGCCCGCCCAGGCTTTATTACAACTGACCTCTTTAGACTTATATTTTTCAACCGGTTTAGCCACCGGAACAGGATGACCACATATATTAGATTTAATGGTATTAGTTAGTTCTGCTGCTTTTACAGCTGCTGGACACGTACAACTTGGTAACCAAATGCGTTTACCATCTTTAAATAACCATTTACCCCCATCCTCTGGACGATATTTTTCACATTCATTACAAGTAATAATATCACCTTCCTTATTTAATTGACTATTACATGAACTTGAAACGGAGGCATTACAATAGTTTATCTTATTTCTATTTACACCGTAACAGGCATTAAAATGGTATTTATCATTAGAAGTAGCATAGTAGTTAGCCTCATTCTGTAATTCTTTGTAGGACATCATTTTACGCTTTTCATTATAAGGTGGTGGCATTGCGCTACAACCAACCGAATCCCATATAGCACGATAGCAAACTTCTCCGATATTCTTAGTACAATCTACTAGTCCACTGCAAGGATTTCTTCCATTATCTTTATAACAATTAGGAACACCTGCCAATGGATTATCTTCCCAACAAGCATTAGATATTTTTAGACATTCCTGTTTATTAATTCCAGTAGCTCCGACCGGCTTTCTTAGTTCGGAAGGTATCTGACAACGATCTGCCATAATTAATTAACTACTTTAATATAGGAAAAAAAAGTTACTATTTAATCTAAAAAAATATCCAAACGGTAAATCCTTTTCCAATTTTTACCAGTTACTAATAATTTATTATTAATAAAGGTAATTCCATTTAAGACGCCTTCACTGTTATCATTTACAATTTGGCTTAGGTTAATGCTTTTTACAACAGTTCCTGTCGTTTCGTCAATCACTATAATATCATTTTGATACCAAATATTGGCATAAATATAATTATTGTGAAATGCTAGAGCGTTAATATTGTTAACTGGGAGTCCGTCTCTTTTAACCTTAAGACTTCTAATCACTACATATGTTTCACGATCTAATACTAATAAGGTATCACTACCATTACTAATAATTAAATTTTCATTAGAATCATGAGTTAAGCCCCACCCTTCACAATCTATAGTGAAAGTATTTATCAATTGTAAATGGTCATCGGAAAGTTTATAGACATAACCTAGACGTTGTTTCCAAGTTAATAAATATAGTAAATCATCTATAATTGTAATTCCCTCCGCAAATATCATTGGGTTTAATTTATATGTTAGGCTGTGTTGTAGACTGTCATCTAACAAATTATAAAGCATTAATTTAGAGATATAATAGCCTCCACACGATATATATAACTTCCCATCCTGATAGTATACACCCTGAACAAAACAACTACCGTCTATCTGATATATTGATAATATTTGATAATTATTTAGTATTACACTAGATTTAGCACTGGTAGTTTTAGATATTATTTTTAGTTTTTTAGAAAATACCATAATTATTAGTATTATAAATAACTAAAAATAATATTATTATCGGTAATTTTGAATAGGTTGGTTATTTTGATTTTGTTGGGGATAATAGTTTCCTGTTTGTCCATATGTATCATGTGGTGGTTGACTAGGAAGTTGAATTGGTGGTAGATGTTGATTTTGATTTTGGTTATAGTTGTTTATTGGGGGTGGATTATTTTGAACTGGATACTGATAAGAACTAGAATTTTGATCTTGATTATTAGTGTGTTTATAAACAATTGGAGCTGGAGGTGGTGGTAAATAACGACCATTTGGATCCACACGATAATCAATTGGTGGAGGAGGATTAGGTACTGAATAATATGGATCTAATGGAGGTCTATCGTAAATACGTGGTGGTGGTGGAGGTGGTGGAGGTGGATAATCACGGTAACGGTGTGGTGGAGGGGGAGGGGGATGATTAGCACGAGGTGGTGGTCGCCTAATATTTTGATAAACATCATTAGGTATATTATCAATTGGATCATGATATGGATCTGGTATATGAGGTATTGGTTCGGGAGCAAATATACGTTCATACGAATTTAGAGATGTATTTGAAGGTCTCTGATCACAGGGTCTCTGATCACAGGGTCTCTGATCACATGGTCTATTATCATAAGGTCTATTATCATAAGGTCTCTGATCACAAGGTCTATTATCACAAGGTCTCTGATCACAGGGTCTATTATCACAAGGTCTCTGATCACAGGGTCTATTATCACAAGGTCTCTGATCACAAGGTCTCGGATCACAGGGTCTCGGATCACAGGGTCTCGGATCACAGGGTCTCGGATCACAGGGTCTCGGATCACAAGGTCTCTGATCACAAGGTCTATTATCACAGGGTTTAGGAGCACAAGGTCTCGGATCACAGGGTTTAGGAGCACAGGGTCTCGGATCACAAGGTCTATTATCACAAGGTCTCGGATCACAGGGTCTGGGATTACAAGGACTTGGATAACACGGATTTATATTTCCAGAAGGTTTACATCCATTATTGTGATAAATACCAGTATTATGATATAAGCTTGGATTATTCATCATATTCATCAGATGATTTTGATGACATCTAGAATTATATTGTCTATTGTGATAATGACGTTGATTATGACAATTAAGAGGATTACTTGATGAATTAACACATGAATTATTATCCATTTCATAAATATATCTAATAATATCTGATAAGCCCTGTTTTTTACGGTCTCTCTCAGAATCCCTACTATTAGGGTTAGGAATATACCTAAATTTATTATTATTTAGACCACAACATGAATCATCCTTTACCCAATCATTACCTTTATTACAAACCCCATTTTGACAGACATCATTATCTAATAGTGATTTTTTACTGTGGTAATCATTACATACACTTTCTTTATTAGATAGAGCTTTCATCTCTTCCAATGTTAAATCCGTATTATATAATTCATCATCTCCGTTATCCAATATTTCCTTAGATTTATTATTATTACTAGCATTAGGATTAGAACCCTTATTTAAATTGTCACCCAATTTAACTATATTATTATTTTTACTATTATCACTAATATTTTGGGTTTGGTTCACATTTATATTAGTATTAGTATTAACAACGGAGTTATTACTATATGATTTAACTATTGGTGGGTGAAGTGGTTTATTTCTGTTAACATTGGTTATCATATTTTGTGTCACTGGCCAGGCATAATTTCCAGAACTACCTTTTCCGTAGATATTATTACAATTCATTTCTAACTTATCAAATAGAAAGATAAAATAGATATATTAAATTTATAAAATACGGAAAACTTTTCTATCATATTATATAATATAATATGAATAACGTAAAAGCGTATGTTTTACCTGATTCTAAATTAAGATTTATTGTCACAAAAATACCAAGTGCTGAGTCATGTGCGGTATCTCTAATGATTAGAGTAGGTTCTATTTATGAACCTAAATCTATTCATGGTGGAGCACATGTAATTGAGCATATGATGTTTAAGGGCACTAAGGATTTACCTAACAAGGCAGAACTCGCTAAAGTGTTAGATTCCATGGGAGCTTTATATAATGCTTATACAGACTATACTATGACTAGTTATCATATTAAAGTACAAACTAAATATTTATCAGACGTAATCCAAATATTATGTCAAATGGTATCCCAAAGTTTATTTAGAAAAGAAGATCTTAAATCAGAAAAACCAGTAGTTATTGAAGAATTAAGGAGAGAACGGGATGATCCAGCAGCATATATACAGGAACTATATTATCAATCTGTCTTTAAAAAATGTAAATTTGGCAGACCTATAGGGGGTGAAATTAAAGACGTTGAAAACATGAAATATGAAGATTTATTGAAATTTTGGAAAGATAATTACACTATTGATAATATTGTAATTAGTGTAGCAGGTAACTCTACTATTGAAAAAATTGTAGATTCAGTATTAAAATCTAATCTGTTAAATGAAATTGGTTATAGTAAAAGACCTAATAATATGATAGTGAGTCAACCTCTTCAAGAACGTCCACGATGTAAAGTTCAAATGAGAGAAAATATGAAACAAATCCAAGTTTCACTTGGATTTCCTTGTTTCGGGAGCCAACATCCAGATAGGTTTACCTTAAAAGTATTAAGATGTATACTTGGTGGTAATATGAGTAGTCGTTTATTTATTAGTTTAAGGGATGATTATGGTTTAGCTTACACAGTAAGTTGTAATACTGGATTATATGATGATGTTGGTGAATTTTCAATTTCTTCTGGAGTAGATGGTAGTAATATTTTTAGCAATAATCTAGATAAGGAAAAAGGAAAGGCAGATCCATTAGCTGTTATATTTACACAGCTTTTTAAAATGGTTACAGAACCTGTTACTAAAGAAGAATTATCGGTAGCAAAAGAATACTTAAAAGGTGGCATGTTGTTAGAATTTGAAGATAATCAAAATATTTGTGAATTTTATGGTAGAGAATTATTAATGAACCATCCAGTATTAACTATACAAGCATATCTAGATGCCATAGACAAAGTAACTATTAATGATGTACAACGTCTTGCCCAAGGTATATTTAAACCTAATCGTATGAATTTAGTTTTAATTGGTAAGGTAGAACAAGAAAAAGCGGAAATATATCTCAAAAAACAAATGAAATATTGGTCTGATATTATTAATAGATCATCAGCGGATAGTAATAATCCTGATAATATATTAGAAGAACAAAAAAAATGGTATGAATTTTAAAACATTATATAGTATAATGATATAATGTTTTTAAAAATACTATCCCTGCCAGTAATCTTAAAACATGTTAATAAAAGAAGGGCTTTTTATGTTTTATGTTTCTTTCTATTAGTTATTTTAATTGAGCTAATAATTGTTTGTTATTTCACTCTCCGTCATTTCCATCAACAATGTTTTTAAAGTGGTCCGTATTTATTTTGAAGACTAACACGTTTATCTATTAATTTACCACGCTTCATTAAAGATATATTACGTTTTTTAATTAATTCTTGCCGTTCCTTTAGCCTCATTTTGTGTCTTAAATTACCACTATTATTAGTTTCATTATTAGTTTCATTATTAGCTTCATTATTAGCTTCATTATTAGCTTCATTATTAGCTTCATTATTAGCTTCATTATTAGTAATTTTCCTATGATTCCTATGAATTCTATTAATCTTCTCAACCCGATTAGCATGCATAATACCCTGTCTTTGTTTTATCCTTTCCTTTCTTTTCTCTAATTGTTCTCGTCTTTTTTTAGCAATCTCAATCCGCCTATTATGTTTTTCTTGAACAGATTTAATTAAATCTAATCTACTAATATTTACAGGTAGTTTTTCACGATTTTCATCCCTTCTTTTATTTAATGGGATAGGAAATCTTAACCTTCCAGGTTCTTTATTCTTGTTAATATCATCTATATTTTCCCCCTCTGATTTTATACTATTAATAAACACGTTAGAATTTTTAACTTTATTTTTAGTACGCCCTGGATATTCATTAAAATGTATAAATAATTTACCGTTAGTCCGTTTATCCATTAATCCCTTATTATACCCCCTATTACCAATAATAAATAAAACTAAATTATTTAAGACACTATTGTTTACTAAATTGTCTTTAATTGCATGGTAATTAATAAAAGGTTGGTCATTACACTTTGAATTTGATAATTTTCTTTTATCAGGTTCCGAGGTTAAATTCTGGATCAAGGAACAGTTTTGTTTTTTTAACTCTTCATTTATATGGTTTTGGATATTATTAAATAATTTTCTTATAGTTTCACTTGTGTTAAATAAAATTATACCTGAGCAAAACCCTTTTCTAAGTTTATCTGATTTGTTAAAAAAATGTCCACCAAATTTAACACTTTTGGTGGTACCTATTTTATCCACGTATAAAACATCGTCTAATGGGAAATTAAATAACCGATTAATATCATCTATAATGATAATATCACAATCCAAATATAATATTTTATCATATTTAGTAATATCTGGATAATCAAAAATAAATAATCTAGCACAACAAGCTGAAAAAATTGTTTTCATATCAAGGCAATATGTTATCCCGTCTAAATCATAAGTAGTAAATAATTCATGTATTTCTTTTTTAAATTCTTCGCATGTAATCACAAGAATTTTGGTAGTTTCCTTATCGATATTAGAATGTATAGATATGGATTTTAATAAGTTTTCTAGTAATTTTATGTAAGACCGGTCTTTAAAACAAGAACAATATATTAAATTCATTTTATCTATAGATACGATTTTATTTACTGTGCGTTTTAGGAAAACAAATAAAATGGTTAGGAAGTTAACAACATAATATGGAAACAGAAAATTGGTCTGTAAGAGTTTTAGTTGATGCCAAAACAGAGTATACCAAACAATTGCTTGATTTATTAACTCCTAGATTTTATGAAGGTATCGTTTCTATTTATGAAGATTCTAAAAGGATTTGTCATACAGAAAAGGATCCAAATATATTAATCACCTTTCAACAATTATTAAGGAGTATCCCAAAATGGAATCAGAAAATTTTAGAGACAGAATATAATCGTATTATCCAGAAGTCTAATTGTGATTTCTTAGAGGATTTAATTACCGCTATTTTTGTAGCCAATACAAAAATATTAACCACTATTAAGACGGATCAGAGGGTAAAACAACATAAATTAGATTTATCAGTTCCAAATGGTCACACCTTTATACATAAATGCTATGTTCAAATAGCCAGAGAATTTTGGAAAAATCCCTATTTATTTGATGATACTATCAGTAGTTGTGATATACAAAGAAATATGAGAGACAGTTATTCTATGATTGATAAAGCGGTAACGGAAAGTATTAGAAAACAATTACCAGTTAGACATATTCTTAAAGAATATTTAGGTGAAATCGTAGAAGAAGATGATAATGAAGATATTGAGTCGGTTTTAACTAAATCGGAAAGAAATAATTTAAAAAAGATGGTTACCAAAGACATTAGTGAGAATAGACATCATCTGGAACAGCTTAAGGAAGACTATCAAAACTATGAATATGAAAAAAATAGCCAAGTGTCCCAAGAGGATACAATTGAAAGGAATCTAGAACATGTCATAACAAACACAGCTCCGGAAAAGAATGAGAATATTGAATTAGAATGTGAAGTAAAGCAAATTGAGAATGAAAATAAAAATTGTGAACAAGAACATGAACAAGAGCATGAACAAGAACAAGAACATATTAATAGAAATTATGAACAAGAACAAATAAATGAAATTGCTAGTATCACCGAAATAATAAATGAGAATGTGAATGATAATGATAATGATAATAAGTCATTAAAATTAACATCCGCAATTATTTCTAATGAAAATGGGAATGGGAATGATAATGAGAATGGGAATGAGAATGGGAATGAAAATGAGAATATCTTAGAAATAACTACAGATCATGACCCTAAGGTAATGATGGTTAATCCAGATACAGATAATAATCAGAGTGATATCTTGGATGATATCATTAGTGAGGGGGTCAATCCGGGTAGATTAACAATTGATACCGAATTAGCTAATAGGGATAATAAACTAGAAATGGAAAATGTTAATCTAAATATCACTAAAACAATACCTTCCGAATCATTTAGTGATACCGAAAGTAAAAGGAATCTTAATAATGTAGAGATAAAATCAGTTATTATTAATAGTGACACGACTAATCAAATTAGTAATAGTGGACTAGCAATAAAAAGAAGACAACAATTAGAAAATTTGTCTGATACGAGTAGTTCCGATGAAGAAATAGATCCAATTGGGCGTAGTCATATAGATAATACTACCATTAAAACCGTTAACTTAGAATTAGTACCTAATAAACAAAAAACTAAAGGTGTAAAAAAACCAAGAAGTATGGGATATGCTTTTTACGATTAAGGTTAAGGTTAAATTTTAAAAAAAAACTCTCGCTAAACATTAAAAAATAGTTATGGTAAGTAATTATCTATTTGCATTAACTATGGGAGTGGTAGCCCTGATCTTAGTCTATTTAGACTCGCTACAGACAAAGACTAAAACTACTAAAACTACATACATTAAAGTATTTATGGCAGCAAGTATAATTTCTTTAATTACCTCTGAATTCTATAAATCAGCCATATCTAGTGGTAGTAGTGGAACTAGTGTAACTCAAGCTGCTGGGTCGTTTACACTACCAGTAAGTAGACAACAAATCTTAACTGGAAATCCAGATTTTTAAGACTTGGCATTTCTTATTTGATTAATCGTTTCTGAAAAACTACTCCAACCACTTCCTTGAAATATTTTAGCAGATACACACATATAAAAATCTATTAATGTTGCTTCTAAATCTGTTTGACGACATGAATTAGAAGGAGTTATTAAATTGATAATTTTAATCTTATCACGGTATTTTTCTAGAAATTTATTTTGAGTCGTTCTATTATCAGTTGCTAAGTATATATACTTAGTATCTTGGTTTTTATCAATAAATTTAAAAAAATCATCATCTGTGGTATAAACCTTATTTTTTTTAGCTAATCCAATATGATCAGTGCGCCGTACATGTATGGCAATATAATCATTCTCTAAAGATTTGATATTTTCTTGTACTCTAGTAAGTAAATAGGGTTTTAATTTTAAATTACCATAGATAAAGGTTTGTTTTGGGCTATATTTTGGATGCCATCTGCCTCCCCGATAGGTTATTCTTGTACCATCCCTATGATTAATAAATTCCATTCCCTCTGGTTTTTGAAAATAATCTAAAAATAAACCAGGGCAATCACGCGTAGGTTTCCAAATAACTTTTAAGGTTTCCCCCCTTTCCATAGCTAAGGTATAATATGAAAATAGGGCACGTAAACGATTACATAAACCAAAGATAGGCTCAATTACTACTACCATCTTATAGTTAAAATTACAGATATTAATTTAACATATAAAAACTACAATTGCTTGCTATTTAATAATATGGCAAGTATTTTATTTATTTGTGATACAAATAAATACTTACAGAGGTATTATCCACTATTGACAGAAATTTATCATTATGCCCATACCTATTATTTATCTACCAGTGAAATTAACGTAGATATTAATAAAAATGCCACCAAATTAATAGAACCTACTATTAATTATCAAAAGGTTAATGAGATTATTACTACATTTAATATTAAGCTATTGGTTTATTTTTATTTAGACTTGGAAATTCAGTTAAATGAAATAAATATCATTAAAATCTGTCATTATTTTAATAGAAATGAAAATATCAATGATAAAACCATTAGTCAACTAAGACAATTCCATAAAATAGTAGTTAGTAATCCTAGTCTAGCGATGATGTTACATCCATATATTAATAATGTTCAGACGATATCGTTACCTATCATACCTGATCCGGTAGATATAATACCAATTAACAATAATAGCTACCTTAATAATGACTACATTATTTATAGTGACATTACTAATATAAATACTTGGTATCAACTAGATAGCTTGTTTAAAATAATTGACCAACTTGTCAAGGTAGATACTTGTTATAAACTTATTATTGATATCACCGATGTCACAGATATTTGTGTTGATAAATTGGAAAATTTAAAACAATATTATAAAGTTAAAAACGATAATATTAGTCTATTAATTAATAGAGGTAACAGTAGAAATTTACCCAGTGATTTATATTTATCACTTAATAATTATGTAACTGGTAATAAACTGTTATTATTTCAAAATAATCATATTCCAGTAGTGGCAACTAGTACACATATTACCAGGGATTTAATCATTAATGGATCTGTGGTACAACCTCAAGAATTAGTTTATGATATAAATAGTGATGGAATACAACCCAGACATAATATTAAAAATATTAGTAATGAAATAATTAATATTAAAAATCGTGATTATGCTACTAAAGTGATGGCAAATACCATATCTAAATGTTATTGTATGTGTCTTATGGAAACTAAAAATTATCAATTATCATATACATCCGTGAAAGATGAGATCACTAAGCTACAAAAACAATTTACTATCATGGTCTTAGATTTTAAGTCACCTGGTGTAACACAAGCGATGTCACGATATAATCAAGAAAAAACAATCAATATGGGTTTAGATTACCAACTTGTTAATATACCTATTAAAGATAAAGACTACTATAAATTAATATTGGAAAAACTCCATGATTATAAATTAATAATCCAACTATGGGAGTTTGATTATATCCTAGATACCAAATTAGATATTATTTCAGCTATTTATACTTTACTAAATGATAAATTTATCCTTATAAACAGTGATAATGGTAATATTGACCTTAAAAATAGTTACATATTAGTAGCTAATCAGTTATTAGAAACATATTGTAATGATATGCTTTCTGGTCAACTTGATAATTATAGTATTCGTTTTAAAGATAATATCTATTATAACTTGGATCCATTGTCTATTAAGAGTCAGGTAAACAGAGATAAAGTGTTATTTTCACCATCAACTTTTATTATTAATTTAAATACATGGAGCAGTGTAATCAAAATTTGGGAACCAATTATTAGTTGTAATAATTGGATAAACCATCAGACCCACGTCCGTGATTTACAATTTAATGTAGACCATAATAATATTTGTCTACATGAAGGACTTCGTGGTACTATTAATGGAACCACATGCCAATGGAATTTAATAAATCAGGTCTTGACGCTTTATTATTTGGATGGTAATAATGTCATTAAGTCCAGTATTGATATTAGAGATAATATCCTGTCTAAAAAAGGAAATTTTAGGAGTGATAATACTCTAGTTCACACTAAAGATAATATATGTATTATCTATGTGACAGATACGGACCATCAAGATAGAGCTACTACTTCCTTTCTAAAAATTAAGGAATATGCTAATTATCATGGTTATCAAGTTGAAATATGTAGTGAGATAACATTAGCAGAAAGTATCAAGAAATTAAGTAATATCTACCAATATGCCTTAATTACTAGAAGTAAGATTATAGTAACCAATATAAGTTTATCACTATCTAATTTTATTGACATCTTAAATCCAAATCAGTATGTACTAGTTATAGACCAACCACACCCTATTCTAGAAAACTTGGTTTGGATTAGACTTAGTAATATTACCGATGCTATTATCTATCTAATTAAAATAAAACAATATCAAGACACTAATATTTGTAAACAAGTAAGTGGTAATAGTCTTAAGACCGGCTATTTTCCAAGTATAGATATGGATTTAGATTTAGATATGGAAAAGTACTCTATCTGGAAACCAGGTCATTTATTTATGCTACTTAATAGTACTGATGATGAGTATATAAAGATGTTAGTTTCTACTATAGAGACGTAATTACATAGGAACTTTTAAATCCATAAAGGGTATCATATACTTATAATAAAAGACAATAATACATATTAAAATTATAACTGAGGTAATAGGGACGATATATTTAAGATCCATTATATCAGTTAGTAAGAAAATAATTATTATAATTATAAAGGATTAAATAATTACTATAATTATTATAATTACAATAATTACAATAATTAAGTTTAGATAGTATAAATAAAGTAATCCCTATTGTTATAACATTCCATGAAAATAATTATCCATAGTAATGGCAATCCGTTTAATTTAAATGGCGGTTATAATGAACAAGTAAGATATCTCCTAAAAATGTTCTATGATGAAAACCATGATGTTTATTTTTTTAATACTGGTTTATCACGTGATACAAATAAGGTTAAGGTATTTAATTTTGATGAAATTAAGGTAAAATTTAATAAGGTACCAAGTAATGATATTGATGATTCCCACCTAGAGATGTTTAAGAATATCAATTATTTATGTCATACCTGTAATTCTACTACCACCCCACATTTTATCTATACTAGTAAAATAAATGAGTTTATTAAATTAATTGATGCTGACCATTTTATTACCCTATGTGATGTTTTGATAATTGAACCAGATGTTAAAACCATTAATTGTCCAAGTACTACTTGGTGGCCTAACCACTATAATCCTCCAGATAGCAAATCTGTTAATAATTTACCACTATTTTCCAATATCATTACATTGTGTCCAAGTGTAGAAAATATTGTTAAAACTATTAACCCGAAATTTAATGTCTCTACTTGCCCACATGTCATTAAATCTATAGGTTATCAATGTGATAAAAATACCAGTACTACAAGTTTAAGACAGGGATTTGATATACCAATAGACTCATACGTATGTTTAATAAATGCAGCTAACTCAGAATCAAGTAATAGAAAGGCTTTTGATATTGCTTTTATGGCTTTTAAAAATTATCTTGATATTAATCCCAATGCCTTTCTCTATATTAATAGCCCAAGTATTATAGAACAAGATGAAGTAGTTGAGTTTATGTATCCCAAGGGACATAAACCTGGACAACCCCTTCAACTAAATCATCCCCAATATGGAAATATAGTGATCCCAAATAACAATGGAGAGGTACAATATGAAGAAGGGAAAATTTATACTACTATTGTTAAAGTTAAGGTACCAAAATCAAAACCAGCCATTAATTTACTAGAATTAATTAAGATTGTTGGAATTCCAGTAGATAGATTTAAACTTAACAATATAGTCTTATCAGATGGTCGTTTAAAGCAATTATATCATTGTTCGGATGTCTTATTAGCCTGCTCTAAAAGCGAGGGTTTTGGATTACCAATCTTAGAAGCTCAGGTATTAGGCTTACCTGTTATCACTACAGAATTTTTAGCTATGAGTGATTACACCTACTTTGGTATTTCAGTAAAACCTTGTCAAATGGTGATTAATACTTGTCAATTGGGTAGGTGGGCCATGCCGGATGTTAATGGCATTTGCCAAGCAATTGATACTATTAATAAATGGGATTATGAAACAAGAAATAAGCTATTTACTAAGGCTAAATTTATCATAGAGCATAGTATGTCATTCCAGTCTGTTAAAGAGCATTTCTTAAAGGTAACCGGAATAGAAAATAATAGTCAACATAACCAGGGTTTAACACTTGAAAACATTATTAAAATTAGAGGAGTTAAACAAATACATGTTATTGGTAATGCCAATGATTTACCGTTTGGGACTCTGAGTAATCTAAATATTACTCTCCATGGGGATCAAAATGATAATTTAATTAATAGTTTAAGACAAACTTATCCTACTTTCCAGGTTAATAAATATCAAGAGGGAGAAGAAGTAAGTACTTGTGAATTACTTTACCTTAATAGTGAAGATTTCACTTTTGATTATTTATCCAAAATAAATTCGGTTTATGATAAAGACACTATTTTCGTGTCTTTAGATATTTCAGACAATATTCACTCAAAGTTAAAAACTTATCTAGAAAAGGGTAATCTAGAATTAATCGGTTATATAAATAATAATCACCATAATTTATGCTTTAGAATGTTTAAAGACATCGCGGATGATTATAAAATGCTTGACATTCAACAAGCTTATTGTTTTGTTGCTGACGAAAAATTATTACATAAAAAACTTAAAACCATTAAGTATAATTTCCCAATTCTAGAATTTGTTCCAATCCAGAAAGATGATCTATTAAGTTTAGATAATTGGAGGCAGACTCTAATTAATGATGGAATGTTAAACCCATTAATAAACACTATTGGAGCTGATGATGTAGTAGAATGGATTTCTCATCGTACTTTATGGACCCATTTCTTAAATACTAATCAGAAAAATATGCTTGTCGTTTTAAATTTAGAGACCCTATCTAGTGGATTACCATTAAAGGTTTTTGATAAAAAACTAATAGCCTATTATAAGGATAACAATACCCTTAATTACTACTATATAACACGAGATACCGCAAAGGAGTTACTAGACTTGACTCGCCCAATTAAAATTAATTTTGTTAAATTTATCATGTTGTATCTTAATAATAGAGAAAATGGTGACTTAATATTTAATTATACTGGTACTTTACCTACTAAAATAGACAATACGAGTGAATCGGATGATGATGATAGTGAAGCTAAAAATCCTGATAATGTTGATGACGATAGTGCTGGACAGGATGATGATGATGATAATGAACTTGATAATAGTGAAACACTAAATCAGGAAGAGGTAGAGCAAGAAGATAATACACATATAGACCATGGAGAAATTGAATTAAAAACAGTTACCGAACAAATACCAATTAAGAGTACGGATAAAGGTGATGATGCTGATGCTGATGATGAGAACGATGAGACTCAGGGTGTCACAATTGATATTGAGAAATCTAAAGACGAGCTTGAAATGAGAGAACTACAAAAGAAAAATTATAAACCTAAAATAGCAATTGTTACTACGGTAATAAATCCGGTCTATCATCATTTGATGGAAAAATGCCTTATGAGTAAACAAAAATATTGTGATAAACATGGATATGACTTTATTATTGGAGGACATGAACAATTAGAAAGAGGAGATAGTCCATTGTGGGTTAAATATAGATTAATACAAAGGTATTTACCTAAATATGACTATATTTTTTATTCTGATGCTGATGTTATTATCATGAATGATGAGGTTATATTAGAAGATATTATTAAAAAATATTTTAAAAAGGAGACAAAATTATTATTATCTATAGATAGTTTTTTAAATATCGGTACTAATACTGATAAATATTGTCTAAACACTTCTAACTTTTTTGTCAAAAATGAAATCTGGTCACTAGGATTTTTAGAAAATGTCTATAATCTTATTGCCTTTAGAAAGCATAGTCAAGGGGATCAAGGTGCCTTTAATCATCTATTTTATGAAGACAAGGAAAATCAAGAAAATATTACTGTAATTGGTGACCTAAAATTATTTAATGCTATTTTCCCACTTCCAAATAATAAAAATAGTTTACAAGTTTACAGTTCTACTGATTTCATGATTCATTTTCAGAAGTGGAAAACACCTTATTTAACCAGTTTACATGTAAATCAAACCTTACTTTTAACAAATGATATAGAAGATGAAATAATAGATGATGAGTCTCTAGTTAACAAGTATCAAGTAACGGATAATCAACATAAAATAAGAGTAGTAACCTTTATTAAAGATCTTGAAGAGCTTAAGAGTTTAACATCATTAATCCGAGAAAATAGTAGAATTGCTAAATTATATCAGATTGATTTTATCTATTATCTACAAAAAACAGAAATTGTAATGGAGTCATCAGATACCTTCACTACCGAGACAGATACCTCTACTACCGAGACAGATACCTCCACTACCGAGACAGATACCACTACTACTAAAAAATATCAGTTTGTTAATCCATTTAATAAAATTAATGAACTGTTAAATGAAGAACCCACTAAACCAATTGTGGTCATAAACCAATACAGTTTATTAACTAATAATTGTAAGTATTTATCTGAAAACATTAATAAATTAATGGAAAATAATGACATGGTGGTATTAACTAATAAACAGTTAGTAACAGTTAACAAGGAAAACCACTTATCTATCAGTTTGTCAACTTTTACTGTTAAAGCTACTGATTGGTCTAAAAAAATACTAAATACATTAGCACTAAGTAAAGCCCCTCCAACACAAATATTAAGTGAATTATATTATACTAATGATGAGGTAAATGACAAGGTAAAATTAATTTACACTAATAGATTATTAAAACCCTCCCTTTTTAGTGAAAAAGAAACAGACTTAATCTATGATGCCTACCATGGTTCTGAATATCTAATAGATTTAAGTAATTGGAACCAGATTACTAGACCCACCATAATTAACATGTATGTTAATATTAATAATAATACCTCACCAATTAATCCATTAATATTAAATGAAGAATATCAAACAATTGATAACCGGGTAGTACGTAATATTAATAGTTGTGGTTTATGTGAAGTCGCTAATGGTGATGATTGGGAAACCTATGAATGGATCCATGATATAGACCATAACTACTTTATTGTTAATTTAATTACCAATATTGAAAAGGGATCAATTAAACAATTAATACCCTTTAAACAAATTAACCAAAATAATAAAAATTAATAATATTGTCCATATAATAAGATGAGCTGTTTATATCGTGCCTTGTCATATTTCCATGATGGGATCGCCACTGAGCAAATGAGAAATTATTTATGTAATTATCTATCTAGTAATCCCCAATTAGGTGGTGAAAGTGCTGATAAAGTAATACCATGGGAAACTAGAAAATCTTTAGCTGAATATGTTAGAATGATGAGAAGCCATCATCAATGGGGTGGTGCTATTGAAATTAAAGCGTATTGTGATTTATTTAATACTAATGTGAAAGTTATCTCTTATCCAAACCAGAGGGAAATTGAGTTTATTTCAAGTAAACCTAATATTACTAATTGGAATACCATAAGTTGGAATGGGGTTCACTATGAGCCAGTTAGATCTAATAATAATCAAATGATCAATGCTACTAAACAAAACAAACAACTACAGTCATCGTCAAGACAGTATAACCCGAAAAGACCACAGAGAATACAAACAAGAGTACCTAATAGACAGTTAAATAATATCCAATGTAATTGTCCTAATTGTCAAAGGAAACGCTTAGGAGTAAGACGTAATTATTTTTAGAGCACCATTTTTTTATCAATTAATTAGAGTTTAAAGTTTATTTTTGTATTATTAAAAATAACTAGTCATTATAGCAATTATGACTAACTATTATATAAAACCCAGCTGTATAGATAAATTAAAAACATTAATATCACAATACAATAAAACTATTGTAATAACAGATACTACGGTTTACCATTTATATCATGACACATTGGATAGTCTAAATGCGACACATATTTATCAATTACCAGAAGGTGAACCAAGTAAGTCGTTTTCTATGACAAAACAGGTAATGGATAAAATGTTCGCATTACAACTTGATAGGAAAAGTTGTGTCGTAGCATTTGGAGGAGGTGTCGTTGGTGATTTCTCTGGGTTAGTTGCTTCTATTTACCTAAGAGGCATTGACTTTATTCAAGTTCCTACTACCCTTTTATCAATGGTGGATTCCAGTACTGGAAATAAAAACGCAGTGGATACTGCTTATGGAAAAAATACCATTGGTACATTTTACCCTCCACGGGATATCTTAATTGACCCCAATTTTATTAAAACCCTACCTCAAGAACAATTTTCTAATGGGATGGCAGAAATTATTAAGATTGCAGCAACAAGTAATATTGAGTTATGGGAATTTATAAATAGTCGTCCAATCCATCAACAAGAAGAGACTAAAGACGATTTACTGGAAATGATACGTCTATCTGTTAATACCAAGAAACGCATTGTAGAGGGTGATCCAACTGAGAAGGGTGGAGCCAATAAAAACAGTCGTGAAGTATTAAATTTTGGTCATACGCTGGGTCATGCCATTGAAAGTGTCACACAGTGGAATCATGGAAAATGTGTTGCTCTAGGAATATTATTAGAAACCTTAATTACAAGAGATGGAAATCCAGTGACTCCATATCTTACTAGAATTAATTTGTTAAAATGTCTAGAAACTTATCAATTACCGATTGTAATTCCTGATTTTTCTACTGAACAACTAGAATTAATTAGGAAATTTATTAGTAATGATAAAAAGTCAGGTAGACTAGTAACTGTCACAGAGATTGGTGACTGGACTAGTCTTGTAATTAAACCAGAAGATGTAGATCAAGTATTTGAAAAATCCAGAAACGTTAGTTGTCAAGGGGTACCTGAGGTAAAGTCTCGCTTAGACATTAGTTTACCTGGTTCTAAAAGTATTACCAATCGGGCTCTCTTACTTGCGGCTGTTGCCGATGGAGTAACCCAGGTTGAAAATATACTTATATCTGATGATACCGTCCATATGATTCACGCGTTACGCCAATTAGGAGTAATTTTAAAACAAATAAATAGTTCCACCATACTGATAACAGGAACAAATGGAGTGTTTACTCCGAAACATAAAACTACCAGTCTATATTTAGGTAATTCTGGAACTTGTGTTAGATTTTTAACAGCAATGGTTTCCGCCTGTCTATCTCCAGACTACCAAGTAGTCATTACTGGTAATAATCATATGTTAAAAAGACCAATAGGTGACCTAACTGACACCTTAATAACTCAGGGGGTCAAGTTAGAATTTCTTACGGAGAAAAATTATTTACCAATCATGATTACTAGTAGCGAAACCTCTTGGTCTGGAGAACAGTTGGAAGTAGCCGGAGATAAAAGTAGTCAATATATTAGTGCGTTATTGATGGTATCACCTCTATTAGGGAAATCTACCACTGTTAAGATATTAGATAATCCAGTCTCGTCTGGGTTTATAAATTTAACCCTCTTAGTAATGGAGGAATTTGGAGCCCAAGTAGATATATCAGTAGAAGGTGGTTACATTCGCTATAACATTTCATCTTCCGGTTATCATCAAGAAACCGGGATCTATCAAGTAGAAGCAGATGCCACCGCAGCAATTTACCCATTGATATTATCATGTGTAACGGGTAAACATATAGTCTTAACAAATTTAACGAGTAATAATACCCAACCAGATAATAGTTTAATACTAAAGACCCTTGATTTACTTAATATTGAGGTAGACCAAGATAAAAAACAGACACGATTAAACCCCATGGATATCTTTAAAAATAGACTAATAGAGGGTGATACAATTAACCTAGATTTAAACAGTTCTGATATATTTATGACCGTAGTTGTTTTTATTTGCTGCTGGTTCTATCATAATAAATTAAGTAAAAAAACATTTAATATTACAAATATCGCTAATCAAAATATTAAAGAATGTAAAAGAATTAGTGCCATCTGTCAAGAAATAAAAAAACTTGGATTTAAGTTAGAAACCCAGGGAACTGGATTGGAAATAACTGGTTATGATATGGACTATTATAATTATGGAGACACGATAAGTTTAGATAGTTACTCCGACCATAGAATGGCTATGAGTTTAGCAATATTGTCTAGTGTTATCCAAGAAATTAATATTTTAGATTGGTTGTGTGTCACAAAAACCTATCCACAATTTTGGGAAATGACAGGGCAATTTGGGATTACTACCAAAGTACCATCTATAAAACCTAACTATTGGGACCGTATATATAGTAAACCTATTGTCTTGATTGGATTTCCTGGTGCTGGAAAAACAACTCTGGGTAAAAAAATAGCTAAACATTTAAAATATCACCATTATGATACCGATATAGAATTAGGTAAAATATACAAAAAAATAGACACTTCTCTTAAAAATGATGTTATGGAATATAGACATCAGGAAACCGAGATATTGATTAGCTTATTAAAGAGGGTAGATGCTGACAGTGTTATCTCTACTGGTGGTGGTATTATAGACAGTATAAGAGTCAGAGAAATTTTAAAAACATTACCATTTGTTATTTATATAGAGAAGGACTTTCGCAATGTATTACCAAGAGTAACTCAGGTTTCAAAATTAATAAAGACGACACCGGAAAACCTATGGCAAAGACGACTTCCCTATTATCAGGAATTAGCCACTCATATATTTTCCATCCCCTATTATAAACCGGAACAGGAAAATGATAATCATTATTGGAAACAACTTAATATGAGGTGGCTACATTGGATAGAAGGCTTAAGACATAAATTTATCCCTAGACTACAAAGTCATTTTGGATGCTTCACAAGTAGTGAATTATCATTAGATGATTTAACTATTATTAAAGATCAACATCAGGTACATTGTTTACAAGCCATTGAATTTAGAGCTGATTTATTTCATAGTCATGAACCAGAGGCAATTAAAGCGGCTATCGTTAAATTACAAACAGTCATTAATAAAGATATCATTTTTACCTACCGTACCATAAAAGAAGGTGGACAAGGAGATCCATCATTGGCAAGGACTTTAGCCAACATTGCTATCAAACAAGGTTGTAGAATCCTAGATATAGAACTTAGTAGTGATCAACAAATTACTAATAGACAACACGTCTACACTATTGGAAGCTGTCATTTAACTAATCTAGATGATATTATTAAAGTACTTTCAGTGAAATGGGCATCTCATCAACCAGATCAACTAAAATTAGTTATTAGTAGAGAAAACTATCAAAAATTACAAAAACTAAATGTACCAGTATTAACAGAAAAACATAACAGTATTATTTTACAGGACCATAAAACCTCCAGATATTTAAATCATTATTTAACACCAGTAAAATTCCAAATGCTAACAGGAACCGCCCCATTACAAATTAGTCTAGATAGCAGTTATCGAATAAAGAAAGAATTATTTCATCTCTCAGATAATATTAATAAATACTATCTATTTGGAAATCCAATTGCGGGATCAGTAGGCGATCAATATCATAATCAGTGGTTTTCTGAAAGTTCTAGTTTATCTGAATATCACAAGTATCAGACGGATCAGATCACGGAAGCAGTTGATATACTACGTCAAAAACATACACAGGGGGCATCAGTAACTATTCCTCTGAAAACTGATATTTTACCTTACCTTGATAAAATCTCAAAATATGCACTTCAAATAGGAGCAGTGAATACAGTTACTAGGTTGTCTAATGGTGATCTAATTGGTGAAAATACCGACTGGCTAGCGATGAGAGATTTAATTAAATTAAACCTAAATAATTTACAGGAATTTTGTGGATTAGTAGTTGGAACTGGAGGTGTCGCTCGGGCAGCTTGCCACACATTTCAAGAATTGGGGGTTCCCTATTATATCTGGGGGAGAAATAGGGAAACAGCTGAAACATTAAAAGTTAAACATGAGGCACAAGGTGTCTTTTATACTGAGACTGGTAAGATCAATGAAATAATAGGTGAAACACAAAGAAATCGCGTAATTACTATTATCTGTGTTCCACCTGAGGTCCTGATTGATATTGAAGATTTGCCTTGTGAGCTAGTACTAGAACAGGGATATACTAAACCAAAACGAAAGTATCCAGTTGGATGTATTTTTATTTCTGGACTTGATATCTTAGTAACTCAGGCAAAATATCAAAATAAAATCTGGATGGCTAATAATATCACTGGAATAATTAACTAAGGTTAGATACAAAATTTCATTAACATATTAACAAGTATATTATACTATTATAATAACTATAATACCAATTTTCTTGGCATTGGTCCTTTAGTCTTTTGTGGTTTCATCCAATTAGTACCATACCTATTTTTTAATTTTGTTTTAAAATTATTAGGTAAATATAAAATAGAATCTTTCCATTTATATTCTATTAGTTTATTGTCTTTAGTATAACAGTTACTCCAAGTAACCTTTTCCCAATTATCTTTAAAATTACCTGAATTATCAACTTCAGACATATAAAAATCAACAGAACTATAGTTCTCGGTTTCTTTAGTTTTTAGAATATATTTAGAACCATGGTTTTCAAAAGTAAAACCATGTCTTGCTAAAGTATTTTTAACAGTTTCATAATTATTAATATCACAAATGATATCACTATCATCATCACCATCTATACATGAATTTTCTCTAACAATACCTAACAAGGTTCCATAACCAACAAACCAATTTTTAATATTATTAGCATTAAGAATTTTAATAATAATTAATAAAGTCTTATTTAATTTATCTTGAGAATTTTTATTACCATCATAAAAAAATTCCTTATTGACATTAAAAATATTCACAATAATCATTATCATTACTATAGTAGTTATTACACCAATTATAATTACATATGGTTTATCGGTATATGCATTTAAAAAAACAGACATTATTTAGTTATCTATATATTATATATAAATATATGTGTGATACTAAATATTGGGAAAAATTTTATCAGGGAAAACCTGAATTAAATAATTGTTCTGATTTTTGTAAATTTATACTAGATTATTTTAAAGATAATTATGATATAAATACCATCCTTGATGCTGGTTGTGGAAATGGACGTGATAGTCAAGCCTTATGTAAAAAATATAAAGTCACTGGAGTAGATAATTGTGGCTTTAAACTTGAAAATTCAGATAAGTTTACCTTTCAAAGTGAAAATTTTATTAGTATGGATAAGAGTGGATTTGATCTAATTTATTCCAGATTTACTTTACATAGTATTACTAATAATGATCACCAAAAATTTTTAAAAAGTATTAAACCAAATACCTATTTAGTAATTGAAGCCAGGAGTAGTAAAGATATGGATAAAGACGAATACTATGGAAAAACCCATTATCGTAATTATATTGAATTATCATATTTAGAAAATATATTAAGGGAAAATAATTTTAAGATTTATTTTATAAAAGAAGACATTAATTTCGCCAAATATAAAAGTGAAAACCCAAGTTGTATTAGAGTTATCTGCAAAAGACAAAATAATTAATTATTTTAGATCTGATATTATATAAGCAACATAAATAACAAAAATCATCATTATAATTATAATTAAGAGTTGTAATGAGATAGGGGTCGTCATATTTTGATTAGTAAATGCCTCATCACATTTTTGAATATCCAAACCATCTACTCCTTGACCCATTGCCGCGGACATAAGTTTATCAGGACTAATTTCAACCATATCATTAATTAAAGATGGAATTAAACCATTCATATCGTCAATTTGTCCAATTGTATAACCAGGTTTATTATTAAGATAAGCATAACGACCCTTATAACAACTACCAGGTGTGGTATCTGGACCCCGTAACATTTCCGGTAATTCGTAAAGTGGATTTGGAATCCAAGTAAAACCCTTGGATTCACATTGATTTTTATCGGTGATTTTACTTGGACACATCCCAATTTGAGCGAAATAACTGCTAGAATGTTGTCCGTCTAGTCTTTTATCAAAAAAACTACTATCATATGGTTTCTCTTGGGCTAATCCAGATTCTCTAGCCGCATTTAGTATTGAACAACTAACTCCCCCGGCTTGGTTTAAACAATCTACTAGATCGTTTTTGGAGGATCCTGGATTAGAAGCAGAACTAGCATCTGCTGGATTAGCATCAAATAAAAGACCTTCAATAATTTTTAAAATTGCGTCTACATCATGGATAATCGCAGTCACGGTGCCTTCACCACTAGCTCCTAATTTTTTAATATTATAATTTTTTTTCACAAATTCAGTATAGTCCCAATCGAAATTTCTCCAAGGGTAGATTAGGTTTTTCATAAATGATAATTTCCTAATATATTTATTGGTAACAGCGGCGGCACATTGTATTCCGTAAGAACCACCACCACTTAAGCAGATTTTTGCTTCACTAAACATAGCCTGTAATTGTTTTAAATATTCGGTATTTTGATCTAAACTTGAATTTAGTGAATTACTAGCATTATCAACACTACTAGCCATATAACTAATAAAGGTTTAGATAAAATATATTGTTACATTTTTATTTTTAAAAACAAATAATTAATTAACCATCCATCTTATTGATCTTCCGTTTATAATTTGGATCTTTCTGGCGGCGCTGTTGATGAATTTTATCATTAGCAGCAAGTTGGGCTTGATGACTTTGGTCTGTAAGTTGGTCTAAAAGTCTCCGTCCTTCACTTTCCTGATACATCCTATCATATCGTTCCCTTTCTGCCCTTCTAGCTTGATTTGATAATCTGACCGCATCCCTTTTTTCTTGTTTAGATTTTTCCCGTTCTACACGATCGGCTAGTTCGTTAAGACGCATGTCTTCATACCTATCATATGTGTCTGATAGGTGTTGTTGTTGTTGTCTTTCCCTTTCCTCCGCTTCTTCGGTTAATTGATCATACCAATTGGCTAATGCTTGAATTCTAGCTTCTTCGCGTCTATTATGAATATTACGCCTGGCTTTGTCTAATAACCTTCCAAATTGAGGACCATATTTAAGAGCAAGTTCCCGAGCCTCACGTATATCTGCCAAGATAAGTTTTAATTTTCTGGAAACATTATTCATAGTATTTAGTCTGGCTAGTTTCTCACCTATTTGTCTAAGTCTTTCTTGACGTCTCTGTTCCCTATCATGTCTCTCCTGTTCTTCCCTTTGTCTAATTAGTTCTTGCTCCCTTTCTAAATCTAATCTGCCTTGTTCAATGCGTCTATCAATTTCCCTTCTAATTAATTCTACCATTTCCCCTCTCTGTTGGTATTCATATCCACCAAGTGATTTAAGCCACTCCAACCAGTCTCTTGGCTGTTTTGCCCTTTTATCAAATTTCCTTAATAGGCTAGTCCAACTATCTTGCCATTTAAAGATTTGAGTAAACCAACTATCACTAAACATACCTTGCTCCCTAGCCTCATCTTTTAAGTCTTCTGCTAACTCTATTAATTGTTGTAAATATTCATGTTCTTTACGTTTCTTTTCTTGATAATAAGCCCAAAGGTTTTCTAAAGTACCTGGACCCTGTGGCTCCTCAGGTTCTCTGTCCTCCCCCTGATAGGGCACCAAGGCTCTATCTCCAGGAGATCTAGGTGTTCGGGGTGATCCATGTCTTTCCTGCTCTAGTCGGTGTGGCACCAAGGCTCTGTCTTCAGGAGATCTTGGTGATCCATGTCTTTCCTGCTCTAGTCCGTGTGCGACCAAGGCTCTATCTTCAGGAGATCTGGGTGATCCATGTCTCTCCGGCTCTAGTCCGTGTATGACCAAGGCTCTGTCATGTGGAGACCTTGGTGACATGGGCGTATCAGGTTGATCATCATCACTGCTACTGCTACTGCTTGTACTTCTTGGTGAATCATCAACATAATCACTATCACGATCGTCATCTTCTTCACTACTTGGCTCTTGTAAATATCTCTTGAGAAAACTAACTAATATTTTTAATTTATTTACATTAGCAACTGTTGTTGAAAATTTAGGTAATTTAGCCCTTACTTGACTAGTATGTGCGGAGTCAGAAATTCCCGACTTTTTACGATCTAAATTTTTCAAAACCCAGTTAGAAAGCTCGCCCTCATCTTGTTCATCCAAAAAATCAGCTAATTCACGTGGAAGTCCAAGACCAAGGTTTCCACATAAATCCTTAATTTGGACTACTAATCTAAGTGCCTCTTCCGCACGAGCGCTTTCTTCTTCACTAGATCTCATATTATTTAAATGGGTAAATTCCTCAGGCCATCGTCCTCCCATTTGCTGGTAATGTTGTAACATCTGTTTCGCGGATCTAGTAAATCCAACATTGGGATATCCTAATCTAGCTGACATAGTAAGTAAATTACCACTTGGCAAATAATCTCCATTACCACCCAATTGTTTGAGGGCTAGAGAGACGCATTTGCTAGTAACTTTACCTTGAGTGGCGGTTTCTAGTGATTTTTTTAACAACAACATTATTAATTATATAAATATATAAAAATACTATAAAATTATTAAAAATTTAATTAACACCGGAAAAACATTTACTAAAATTTATCAGCGTCAGATTTTCGGGAAAGAACGTGGATCGTGAGTAGATTAGTAGTATTCCATATAATAAACGTCATGTAGAATTTCTAGAGGCTATTATTCATCGTCGGGGAAATAATGTTGTTTTGCATTCTAAAACCATTAATTTAGAAGGCAAAACTACATTGGTATGGAGTGTGTTAAATCAGTAGTGGATATCAGTAACCGGTATCACTATAGTAAATTAGATAATAATCTAATTCCCCTCCCCTAAATAGACATCAACCTGAAATACTATTTTGCTATCGTTATAAAAAGTGAGTCTAATTAAACATCCGGAGTCTGATAATTTATCTAGGTCTTAAATGATATGAAAAAATTGAAATTATCAGTTTTAGAAATTAGATATAAATAATTTAACCTAATAACATAAAATGGAAGTGAGTAAAATACCAAGTATTCTTAATATTAGTGAAGAAGAATTGAAAAAACCTTTTAGACATCGTGTCGCCTTGGTAAAGGGAGGAAAAGTATTGGCTCATGCGGAATCTAGTCTAGGAGGGTGTCGTTATTTAGGTGGTAACTTCGGGCGATCATGTCATGCGGAAGTAAATGCTTGTAAGCACCTCCCAAGAACCTACCGTGTCTGTTCGCGGAAAGTCGCGAAGGGTCACCGTCTATAGTGTTCGTTACAATAGACAAGGCCAACTCGTAAATGCTCAACCATGTGCTCATTGTGTGGATTTCCTAATGAAAATGGGAATTCAAAATACAGTTTACTCTACAGAGGATGGTGAATTAATAAATAGTAAATTGTCAGAACTTCCTAAAAAACTTAGTTCTGGTAATAGATATTAAAAAATTAAAAATATATAAATATTTTTTATGCTACTTATTCTGGTGTATGACACTGTTTTCTACTAGTATAATTACATTCTGGGTATTGCTCACAACATGAGCGTTTATCTGAAAATTTCTTATGTTTATTACAACTACTACAGTTAACTTGTTTTTTTACTAGTAATTTACTTAATGGAATATCTTCACTTTCACTTTCACTTTCACTATCGCTACTGTCACTGTCACTACTACTACTACTACTACTACTGTCGCTGCCACTATCACTACTACTACTACTACTACTACTACCGGTATCACTATCACTACCACTATCCAGCTCGCTTTCAATTAAGTATTCTGAATCTGGTTTATGATCTATTGGGTCTAGTAAACTACCTTCAGATTCGGCAATATACTTTCTAACCTTGGCTAAGGCTCTAGCCCGTTTATCTGGAATAACAACTGGTTCCCCTTTGGGTCTAGATACTCTTTTACCCTTCTTCTTAGGCTCATCGTCTTCACTAAAGGTATCTGGTTCGGCTCCTAATACTCGGGTATCTAAGGATGCCCTCTCATCCACATAGCCCCTAACCTTAGCTAAGGCTCTAGCTCGTTTATCTGGAATAACAACTGGTTCCCCTTTGGATTTTTTGCCCTTTTTTGATTTTCTACTTGCTTGTTTTCTAGATAAGAAATCCTCTGTAAAATCCACTAAGAAACCCAGTGCATTTTCCTTAACAACGTCTTGCTCTTCTCTAGCAACATCTAATGCGTCTTTCATTTTAACAAGTGCTTTAGCTATATCAGATGTGTCTTGAGCTACTATATAGTGTAGTTGTCCTTGCCAATCATTAAATACCTTACTGATATCTTCTACTAATTCTCCACGCTGTACCCATGCGTTAAACCAATCTTCATCACTACTAAAATCGTCAACCGATATTGATTCAGGTGACGCCTCTGATATTGACGTTTCATGCTCCTCTAAAAACGTTCTAATTTTATTTAAAGCCCTCTGTTTTTTATTGGGAATAAGACCTAAAATTTCCTGACTATAAGCATTATCAAAAATACTGAAAATACTATCTAATTGCTTCTGGTTTAATTCCAATTGTTCTATTTCATTAGCCAAAATTAATTGTTCCTGGAAAACATCTCTTAAGTTATTATTTTTTGATCCGGCTTGCTGTTTATAGAAAGATTTATATTTTTTATATTTATAATAATATTTTCCCTCCATTATTTTAATTATCTAAGATTTTAAATTTGAAAATAAACGGTTCACCAATTATTATCATTACACAGATATACATCTACACACACCATGTTAGTAAAAAACACGCAACGTCATCAAATTAGCACAAGTGGTTCACGTTTAAATGTACTCCCAGATGAGATATATCAAAAGGTATTAGCTAATATATTTAACCCAGTTTCTGAATTAGGGGCAAGTTATCAAGATAAGAATACGGGTTTAAAATTATGGAATACTAAAATTTGGACTACTAGATGCTATAAGTGTCAGAGACATAGTTCTGAGGTTAGTTTAAGTCATGTCTGTCACGTTTGTCAAGATGATGACCAGTCAGGAAACGCCCAAACAACAAAAGTATGTGACAATAGATTAATTTGTTGGGATTGTGCCCATTAATATCTAACTTAGTTTAATTTTTATGAAAAACTAAAATAAATTCTTAATTAGCTATATAAAATAATATGTCTAGTCAATTTGTTGTCTATCCCAATCTACTTGGTACTTGGTCATCACCACCCTATTCAGTTGCTTTTTCTAGAGATAACCCACTCTATCCTAATGGTAGAGGAGAAATTATCATGAAATTAGTAGTTTATAAACAAGAAAATAATCAGCTCTGGGCTAGTAATTATTGGAAATTTGTAGGTGATGAAAAGTGGCATATGGAGGAGGCTACCGGTTACCTGCTACCCGATTTATCAGTTAAATTAGTTGAGTCTAATCCAACACCAGATATCGGTTCATCTGGACTTTTTACTCTAGTACCAAACCGACTCAGTAAAAATAATGTCGCTAATAGTTATCAAGTTTACTATGAAGGAGTAGGTAGAGGTATTTCATTTACTACCAGTTTAAACTATGATAGCGCTAGTACCCAAGACCTAACACCTATTATTAAGGACTAATGTGTTTTTTTTCTTTTATTATATTATAGAAAAATGGTTCCAATTCTATTTATCTTTTGTGTCTTTGCCTTTTTATTTTTCCTTGGTAAAATTTCCAAGGAGATATTATCGGGTGTAATCACCATTTTACTTGTATTATGGTTAATCAGTTTTTTCATCTAAAAAAATTTGATATTCAGAAATTAATTACTAATGTTGATATCAATATTTTGTTATGGATACAATTCCGAAAAGTTATTTTTGCAGCATTACCCAAGAATTAATGAAGGATCCAGTTATGGATCCGGAAGGTAATAGTTACGAGAAAGCTGCTATAGAGCAGTGGCTACAACGTAATAGCATTTCACCAATCACGCGTACTCGGTTAGAAATTAGTAGTCTAGTACCCAATAGGGCTTTAAAAGATGGAATTCAAGAACTATTGAGACAGCATCCAGAATTAAAGGCTGCCTCAAAATCAGCTACCAATGATGTCATTAGACGTCAACCGGTAGAAATAACCACTAATGCCATCTACTACGATAATAAGCTGCTAGTTAATGTAAAAGTACCCGAAAGCAGTGAGGGTACCGCTCCCACTGATGTGGTAGTGACTATAGATGTTTCTGGCTCTATGGGAACTGACGCCTCTATTACGGTGAATGGAACCGCGGAGAGGGATGGTTTATCACAATTAGATATTGTGGTTCACGCGGTAAAAACCATTATAGCGACACTTTCAGAAAAAGACAGATTGTGTATTGTCACCTATCATACCCAAGCAAAGCTAGAACTAGATTTTACCTACATGAATTGTATTGGGAAACAAACCGCAACCCATATTATTGAGCAACTAAAGCCCCAATGTACCACCAATATCTGGGATGGTCTACATACTAGTTTGGAAGCTATCCGTGAACGTTCCCGTCCAGGTTGTAACTCTGCCATTATATTACTCACTGATGGTATCCCTAATATCATTCCTCCACGGGGTCATCTACCTATGTTGGATAAATATTTAGACCAATATTCTGATCTGAATACGGTGATTCACACCTGTGGATTTGGTTATCAACTTGATAGTGAATTACTTGATCAGTTTTCTAAGAGGTGTTATGGTATGTATACCTTTATCCCAGATAGTAGTATGGTCGGAACCATCATGGTCAATCTGGTCAGCAATATACTTGCTACTGCGGTAAAGGATGTCAAGGTAAATCTTAATTTTGACACCCCTACACAGTTGTTAGATCATAACCTAGAAAATCTAGTTACTACCAGTTGGGGAGCCGCCATCTCGGTTGGTAATATTAGTTATGGACAAACAAGAGACCTAGTGATACCTATCAATAATGGTGATGATATCCTAATTAGTATAGATTATCGTAATCATGGTCAGGAAACCACCTCACAATTAACTACTGAAGAAATCCGGACAGAAAATAGTAGTTATCTACAAGACCAAGTGTTACGAGATGGAGTAGTCCATGCTATTAGTCACCTGATGAATTATGTTACTAGTGGAGAAACCGATCAGGTAGAAGCACATCTAAAGCTTCTTGGAGACAGATTTGAGGCGATTACCGAAAAAACTAGTTACTCAGAAGACCTATATCAAGATGTGGTGGGTCAAATTACTCAAGCGGTAACTAATCTTGATTGGTTCAACAAATGGGGAAAACACTATCTTCCCTCTCTTAAAAGGGCTCACCAGTTACAATTATGTAATAATTTCAAAGACCCAGGAGTTCAGCATTATGGGGCTAAATTGTTTAGACAACTCAGAGATGAGGCAGATGAGCTGTTTTGTAAACTGCCACCCCCAAAACCATCTAATTATGTTAGAGGTGCCAGTATGCCAGTTAACATTTCCAATTACAATAATAATAATAATCCTTGTTTTGCGGGAAGTTGTCTGGTCATGATGGCAGATGGAAACACGAAACGAGTAGACAAAATTAAGAAGGGTGACCTAGTTAAATGTCAAGTAGATAGTGATCAGACGGCTAGCGTTAGATGTGTCCTTAAAACTATTTGTGCTAAGAGTAAAGCCAATCTAGTATTAACAGAAACAGGACTCTTAATCACTCCATGGCACCCTATTCTATGTGGCGAGGAATGGGAATTTCCCGCAAATCTAGAGGAGTGTAATATTGAATACCTTGCTTGTAATGCTGTCTATAGCTTTGTGTTAGACAGACATCATACTATCTCCATCAACCAAACAACATGTGTCACTTTGGGTCATGATTTTGTCGGACCCGTGATTAGCCATCCCTATTTTGGATCTCAACAGGTGGTGGGTGATTTAGAAAATATAGCGGGTTGGTCCTCAGGTCTGGTGACCATCACATCCGACTATATTAGGCGAGATCCAGTATCTGGATATATTTGTGCCATAACGAAACCTAAATAAAAACAACTAAATATACTTGGTTAGGTTAATATATTGTAAGTTATTATTTTTTCACTATTAATTTATACTGGGGGGTAACATTATTTTTTGTTGCATCAAGATTGTCCCTAATCCAATCTGCTTGTTCTTGACTAATATAGTAGTCTACCGAAATAGCCAGGATGTAGAGTGAGGGGTCAAGTCTCCACTTAAATAAGACATCTCCCAAGGTATTCCATTGGTTTCCGTAGGTAGAGACATTTAGTTTTAGCTCTAAATCTAGAGCCTGATGATTATTTATTCTGATGATATCTCCAGATCCACTGATAGGTTGGGTAATAAAATGGGTCTCTAAATATTTTTCCACAAAAGTTCTACTCATCTCCGTGGTAGTATGTGTTAATCTAATATCGGCATGATTCTGATACTCGTCTGCCCGCTCGGATTCATGATGATCTCCATTAGCGTGGTGTTGATAATTATCCCCATAAGTGTCTTGTAGACGGAGTAATTGCGTGTCGCGATCTATGTCAAGATAGATAATGGTAAATCCCTCTCTCTTAAGAGCCGATATTTCATTTTCATACCTAACATCATCAATAATGACATATTTGTGATCCCTAGCACGTTTAATAGCGTAATTAATCCAGACATCCGGATTAATCTTTCTCATGCTCTCCCCGATAGCTTGTAGTAATTGTCGGTCCTTTTCATTCATATCAAACAAATCTGCGGCTAACTCTTTAATCTTATCCGCAAAAGCAATTTTAACAAAATCTGGGTATTGTCTAATAAATTCATTAGCTAGGGTGGTTTTCCCAGCACCCATTTTTCCTAAAATTCCTATTTTAATAGTTAATACCATCTGATATTTTATGTTTTATCTTATTACTTATTACTTTAAAATATAATCAAATTTATTTTCCTCTATAAGGACCAATTATCCTGTTATATTTATTTACTATACTATATTTCTAGAGAAGGTGGTGATAATTAACGTCTCCTAATCTTTGTCACCCTTTCCCTTACTACACATACCATCACGGTCAGTATGACGTATTAGTATATTCATGGCAACAATATCTCTTTCAAAATCAAAACTGACCTCAGGGGCTGGTTCAAAATCTATGTTAGGGTAGTTTAGATTGGTTTGATTAAATGGTGTGGGGGGAGGTGAAAATAGTGGTCCTGCTAATCCATCCAGTGCTTGATGAAAAGATGTTTCACTTTCCCATTCTTTTAATGAATTATTACAATCTGGGCAAAAGGTAACATAGGGTAGAGTTGGATGCTTACGTAAAAAACCTTGATATATAATTCCATTAAAACCCAATGGACGTGCACGCTCTGTACTATGATCATGTAGTTGTACTACTAATGTCCTAAGAGCATTACATGCGGTATCACTACAAACTGCTAAATGACTACGGACAAATCTACTAGCCATAGTGGTAGTTTTTGTCATAGCTGATTGTACATCGGGTTTATTAGCCAATGAGAATTCAGGATCTTTGATAAATGAACGTACCCCTTCACTAAATGATACGGCTTCCCGCTTTGACATAATACAACCCTTTACATTAATATGAGTCTCTATTAGATGCTGTAAATGTAAAGTTTGATACATATCAAGATGGTACTGTGATAATCTATGATCTTGATACAGTGCGAGTATTCCAGATTTTATACCATCTCTACCCTTTCTTAATGCGTCAAGAACTTTACCACCATCTTTATACTCACTTGTATTTGCGCCACACTCCTTCTTTATTAATTTTTGTGATGGAGTTTTTAATGTTATTTGTGGTGATAAAATAAAATTTATTGATTTTCTTTCGGGAAAGACTATATTATCCCTTTCAGAGTCAGTGTCAGCGTCATTTATTACAATATCTCCTAATTGATAAGGTGTTTCCCTTCTCTCCGTTCTCTCTGCTAAGGTAAAAAGTTTTTCCATCTCATCATTAAGATCATAATAATTAACACCAAGTACCGCGAGACCGGTCTCAAAATGCCTATATCGTGGCTGCTGATCCTTCTCACCACCAAATATGTATATTGATTGGTATTTATATAATTCCATAGCTTTCCCCCAATAATTAGAGTAATCAGCCCCATGGTGTGTTATTCTTGGATTTCCAGGGGGGACTCCGTCACAAGCGACTGCTTTTAATCTAGCTAGATCACTATCTGTGAATCTTGGGGTCGTAGACTTTAGAAAAGAATCACCTGTACTTGGTGTGGATTTGGTTTCATATGAATACTTTCCTGGATTTGCTGAAGCAGCTGTGGAAGCAAGGTGACCAGGATCATAGGTGAAATTATGGTCACTAGTTAGATGTTCATCATCATATGGAGTAAGACTAGTTTTCCATTTATGTGAGGCTTCCTGTCTAGCTTTTTCAAAACTAGCCTGTCTATCTCGGTGATATTCAATTTCTGGATTTATCTTATTTCTCCCCCAGACTCCTACTAATTCACTAATAGCAGATCCGGTACCCATATCAGTTTGGTTCATTGGTGCCATACTTCCCCCTTTAGTTAGTTGGTCTTTAAAATTCTTATACTTATTCTTGTATTTTTTATAACTTTTATAATTTTTATCCATTGTATATAGTGTATATATTATACATTAAATCTAATCTTTTTGGAATTTAATGTATAATAGTTTTATTGTCTAATAAAACTATGAGATAAAATTAGGTGTTTATTAGTTTTCATCCGCACTAAATAAACCAAACGGTGATTTATCTATCGTTTTATCATTAATTATCAATATGTGTTTCGCGCTTGGCTGATTAATTACTCTAGGTGCTCCAGGTGTAGGTGCTCCAGATGTAGGTGTTGTATCTGTATATACAGCAATAATATCTTTTAGATTACAATTAGCATTAGTTTTACATTGAGTAAGACTGAGTCCGTTATTACTAATAATCTTATTTGGACTATTGGGACTATTGGGACCATAGTTCTTGTTTATAAGCTCAATCTTAGTATCGCTATTTGTTTCATTACTACCTAGAGCATAACAAATGTTACCATACTCTGATGTATGATAAGCATGTGAGAATGTTAATCCCTGATAAGATGTACATTTATTCTCAAAATCGCCTATACTAGTAACAGGTGTTATATTTGGTAATTGAGTAGTTTGATCGGTCGTTTCCCTATAACATACTCCGATAATATCTGAGGGCATAATATTTATATATCCTCAGATATTAATAATTATTTCTAGTAAATTAATTTACTGGAAAATATATCATAAGTAACATTAATTACCCGTCTCATTTTTTCCCATCTACTACTTTTTTCCAAGTAGATCTATTAACACACTTATTCTGATATTTCTCAGACCGGATTTTTCTTCCACCCTGTTCTCCAATCCATTGGCAGCTTGGTAAACATTCACAGTGTTCCTGAGTAATAATTTCACAATTATTGTATTTTTTAACATACTTGTTTTTTTCTTCAGGCGTCTTTAATTTATATGGGGGTCTAACAAAGCGATCAAAGAAATAGTAGTTAAATTCATCAGTGCTTCCAAAATTTTCAAACAAGGTAATTAATTCTTGTTTACTAAAAGTAACACCATTTGGATTTTTAATAAGTGGACCGATAAAAATAGGTATATCAGGTAACATCCTATGTTGTGCGGATGCTTCTCTGCTGGGGTACCATATAATACCTAACACTAACGACATCGGTACTGTAGAATTAAATGTAGCCATTTTATGATCAAAATAAATAGGGCATCGTTCCTGAAATTTTTCCTCATATTTCAGTATTTGGTCATAATAACCACAACTTCCCTTTGGTATATCAAAGGTTAAATTATAATAGGTACATAGATTAGACCACTGATTAATAGTTCCATATAATAATTTTCTAATATCGTAGACATTTAATAAGTTAGGACTATCAAAATTAAAACTTTCCGTCTGTTTTTGTATATTTTTAGGGGTCACCGGATTATATCTTTCTAAGGTAAAGAATAAATTTTTCCTTTCAAGTTTATCTAATAAAGCGATAGTAGTATCAGAAATATATGGAATACATAGACAATTATAATAATTCAGTGTTTTTTCTTGACGATAGAGATGGCAAAAACTTAATTCTAAATTATCTGGATCCCAAAATACCTGAGGAGATCTATTGTACTTACTAATAGATGTTTTTATTTTAGTATCAAATACGTGATTAAATTTATCTAGTGCCTCACGATGAGAATATTTGGGATTACTATCTGGCATGTTACTATATAATTTAATATTACAACTACCTTGATAATTACTTGTTTTTATCTTTTGTGACCTTTCATACGAATATTTATCTATATAAATAGTATCTAGTAGTCCTATCCCAAAATTTTCTGAAATATTTACCATTAGCGATTTCTGATGGGATACCTCTTTAGCATTAGATTTATTATCCATATAGATAGAACTTTCCCTATTTTGATCTAAGTAAATTAATTTATTACTTGTATCAAGATCTTTTGGATTTTTAGAAGTATATCTCGGATGATCACGTAATAACCTGTACCATAAATTGGCAATTTTTACAAGATTACCTTGTAATTGACTACCAGAATAACTACAATCATCAAATTTACAGTCCATAATTAGATAGTCATTTCGATCATTCAAAATCTGGGGAATTAGGGTTGGGTAATCATTAAAATAAACTAGTCTAATTATAAATCTGTCAGGATAGGTTTCGTATAATTTTATAAATATAGTTCTTAAATATGATTTACTTTTACGAGAAGTAGCTCCTAAAGTTTCTAGTCCACGGTACATTAATGAAAAAACCCAGTTTTCACTTTTATAACTGTCTACCTCGTGTAAATTTAATAAGATTAACAGTTGTTGTCCATCGGCTAAAGACTCTAATTTATTTAAGATACTTTTATATAATTGGTCTGCGGTCAGAAAGCATTTTTTTACGAATTCTTGGTAACTAATATGTTTGACAAAATCAGTTATAAAGATTCTTGCAACTTGTTGATATTCTGGACGGTGAGAGGTGATCCATTGTTCTACCTTTTCCTTATCTAATGAAAAATCACTAACAGGAATTGGCATTTTACCTGGACCACATCCTATAGTAAAATTTTCTGAAATAGCATCTAAGCTAGATATTAAATTATCAAATTCATATTGGTTCATGTTTGTAATTATATTTAGATAAGATAATATTATTTTTTAGTCTTAATAATATCCTGCCAAGTATCCCGATTGACACAACTATTCTGATATTTACTGGATTTTATTTTTTTACCTCCGGTTTCACCTATCCATTGACAGCTTGGTAGACAATCACAATGGTTATGGTCAATAGTTTCGCAATTATTATACCTTTTAATATAATTTTGACGTTCCGCTTGGTCTTTTAATTTATAAGGGGGAATCACAAATTTATCAAAAAAGTAATAATTTAATAGATTATCAGTACCAAAATTTCTTAACATGTTACCTAATTCTTCTTTACTAAAATGAACATTATTAGGATTTTTAATAAGTGGACCTATAAAAATGGGTATATTATATGGAGTCTTATGTGTATCTGACGCTAATTCATTTGGAAACCACACTATGCCAAGTACTAGAGACATCGGGACAGTAGAAGCAAAAGTTGCCATTTTATGATCAAAATATATAGTAGATCTACTTTTTATACTATTAATATACTTACGTACCGTAGAATAATAACCACAATCATTATCATTAAATTTCATAACACTCGGATTTAGTTGATAATAGCGACATAATTTATCACTCTGATGATAATCTCCATATAATAGATTACTTATTTTACTAATAGAAACCTGACTATCATCTTCATCTTCATCTTTATATTTCTGTAAAAAATTAGTTATCGTTTCTATATTTTTAGGTTGTTGTTGATGAAATTGTTCTAAAGTAAAAAAAGTATTTTCAGCTACTAATGAATCAATTTTAGCTTGGGCGGTCGTTGAAATATAGGGGATACATAAACAATTATAATAATGTATTACTTTTTCTTGCCTATATACGTTACAATAGCTATCACTAATCTTATCAGGATTCCAAAATACTTTTCCCTGGTTTTTAGGATTTTTTTTTAATATCCGTTCCAATATTTTATTTATTTTATTTATCCCTTGGTAACTATATCCACGTTTACCCTGTCTTACTAAATTAGTATATAGATTACTATTAGTCTTACCTTGATATTTATCAATACTTATTTCAGAATGACTATCTTTAGAATCGTATAAATTCTGAAGAATACTAATGCCAAAATTTTCAGCAATATTTTCAAATAATTCTCTATGATTATGATACAAACGATTAATTGGAGTTTTAAAATATTCATCATAGTATAATGTATTATTAGGATGAAGTCCTATGTATATCGGACCATCATTATCAGCAAGGTCCTTTGGATTAACAGTGGTATAAGCGGAATGTTGTTGCATTTTCTGAAACCATAAATTAGCAATATATGTTAAATTACTAACCAATTGAGTTCCAGAATAACTACAATCATCAAATTTACAATCCATTATTAGGTAATCCATTGGGTCGTCTAATATATCATCTATAATGGGTTGGTACTCATCTAGATATACTAAACGAATATCTATGTGATTAGGATAGTTAGAGTACAAATCTGATAATATATTTCTAAGGTATCGTTTACTTTTATCAGAGGTAGAACCAATAGGTTCTAAACCACGGTACATAATAGAAAAAACCCAATTTTCACTTTTATAATTATCTACATTATGTAAATTCAATAAAATTAATAATTTTTGACCTTTACGTAAAGTATGTAATTTATCATTAATACTTATATTTAGTTTATCAATTGTCATTAGACATTTACTAACAAATGTTTTATAACTGACATGTGTTAGATATTCATCAATAAATAATCTAGCAGTTTCTTGATATTTACTCTGATGAGAAGCAATCCATATATCGGTTTTTCTCTTATCTAATGAAAAATCACTAACTGGTATCGGGAATTTTCCTGGACCACACCCTATAGTAAAATTTTCCCAAATAGCATCTAAGCTAGATATTAAATTATCAAATTCATGTTGGTTCATGTTATTGTTTATAATTATATTTAGATAATAAACTTCTTATTAAACTATCTATTATAAAAAATTTATAAAATAAGTAGTTAATTTCCAGTAATACTAAACCCGATCTAGTTTTTGCTTTAGATAATGAAAAGTTAATAAAAAAATAAAACTTATTGTTATTTTATAATTTCTAACATAACACTAGGATTTTTCCTCCAATTTAAGATACTTTCCAATAGATCGTCTAGCAAGGGCATATGTTGGATCAGAACTATACTTTCTCCAATATCTTTGAATTTGATACGTTTTTATGATTCTGATAGCCTGCAGCCTAATCCATTTGTCCCGTCCCTTTTCCATATCATTAGTGACAATATCAGACAGGTACCATTGATATTTTCGGATACCTTCTGGGGAATGGTATAACTTCTCAACCCAAAACAGATCCAGATTGGGATTTTCGGCATAACAAGATATCTCCCAGGGTAATTCCGGATGGTCCTGGATCATTTCCCAAGTTATATTTGGATTGGTCGTGACACTTCTCCAATACCAGGGGTAGTCTGGGTTTTCTTTAATAATATCAAGTGTAATATTTGGATGGCTTGAGATTTCGTCTCGGGGTAAAGCTTCATATAAATAGGGGTTATTTTTCAAGTCGTCCCAGGTTAAACTTGGATTGGTCGCAATATCATTTAAAATATCTGCTCTTCTAGGTAATAGATCTGGTTCGTGTTCCTGGATTAGCCGAAAGAGAGCCGTAATGTTTATGTTTGGATTTCTCGCTAATTCTTGAAAAGGTGGATCATCTGGGTCATCTGGATCATCTGGATCATCTACTAAATCCTCCCAAGTAAGGTTTTTATTTCTGGCAACTGCATTATGATCCCAAGGCAGATGATCATTTTCTAAAACCATATCTAAGGTTATCTTTGGATTAGCTGATATCTGTTCCCAATCTAACTGTTTAGGATCAACTTCTAAAAATTCTTTAAGACCAAAATTAATATTACAAGACAAGGATGACCAATATTTATTCCAAGGATAGCTGGAATTTTGTCTAACAATATCTGGTGTAATATTAGGATTGGCACAGACATTTTCCCAGTCCCAAGGGTATTCTGGATGTTGTTTAATATGATCCCAGGTAATGTTTGGACTAATTGACACTACGGACCAAAACCATTCTGAATCCCAGTCGGATTGATAAACATTATATCCTGGATCGTCTGGACCTAAAAACTTATGTCGTAATTTCTCGATAAATTTCCAATAATGGTTATTCCATTGGTTTTTTAAATCTAGGTAGGAAGGCATCAACAGATAATAAATTGTTAATCAAAGATATTAAAGTTATCTATAACTTGAAATTACAACTAAATGGTTTTTTATTACTTAAGAAATATATGAAAATTTTATTTCTAGCTATAGATGGATTAAGCTTGGATTTTCTAAACCATCACCTTAATCTACTACCTACCTTATATTTAGAAACTGCTACTAACAAAATATAAAACTATTATTAATGTACACAAAAAATTCTATTATTAATCCTTTAGTATAATCGCTAAATACTGATAGAATTGCTTATTTCTAGTATTAATAGTTTTGTCAATTGTAGTCGTATGATGGGTATTAGTAATTAAGTTTATAGTATTGGACCGTTCTATTATTTTATTAAATTTACTATTTAACAAGAGTACCTGAGACCAAATATGATCGGGTAGATAAGTTTTAAAATACTTTCTAATAGTAATTAATTTATTTATTTCTACCGGGTCTAGATAGTAGAAAAAATAGATATGATTTTCTAGTAAATATTCCAACATCTAATATTATTAGGTATATTTAAAAGCTAGACTGGTTATTTTAGAAAAGGTATTTATGAAACTTAAGATAACTCCGGATGAAATAACTAGTCTAGACCAATATCATCCGGTATTTTCAGAAGCAGATAATTGTTATAGAAGACATTTACGTAATCTACAGAGGGGATTCAGTTTAATAAGAGAATCTGAGTGGGAACAACCATTTCACATTAACCAAGATGGTAATATAGTGTATCTTAGTGATAATCAGCAACTGTCTTTAACCAAATCCTATTACCTGGCTTGCCCACACACTCAGGTTCATCATCATCATTTAGTAGCTGATAAAAAAGTCAGACAAAGTCTGAAAAGCTGGTTTTTCTATTATGGACTAGCTAAAAACCGTAATCTGATATCGGAATTACCAAAAATTATGCTGCATGTCATCGTTAGCTACCTAGATCTATCACGTTATTGTTGTTTACCAGTCGCGTCTATCTATAATATAGCAAAACTACACAGGATAGAAACAGACCTGACACGTTACATGGAAGCTAAATATTTCCACAAATACCTATCATTATTACTAGCTAGAAAAAAACTACCGGAACCAATTTACCAGATGCTACTAGTTATCGCAGAACGACAAACTGACCACAAGATAAGCTTAACACAACTAGTAAATTATCTGGAATCGGGTAAATAATATTATATTAGATAATTATTTATTAATACCTTAATTAATAAATAATTATCTAACGATATGCTAATGTTAAAATATTATAGTTCGGGAGGAGGCTGTAAAATGTCAAAATATAACCCAGATGGGGAATATAAGGTAATACGTTTATTAGGAACCGGGGGAAGTGGTAAAGTTTATCTGGTTATTAATCGCGAGGGAAATTATTTCGCAGAAAAAATAATAAGTCAAGAGCTAAAATATAAGTCTCTGATCCAAAGCGAAATTAGTTTTATGAAACTATTAAATAATCCATTTATCTTAAATTATTACGAATCATTACCTACTAAAACCAGACCGGCTAATATTTCAGACATCCCAAAAAATAGTGTAGAGATGGAACGGATAAAAAAAGCCAGAGAACGAGGACCCAATGCTGAATCAAGACAACTAGACCGAATACTTAAAACCATGTCAGATAGAATTATGTTCCGTCTAATACTTGAATATTGTCAAGGCGGTGATTTATTAGAATATGTAAAACATAATTATCTAGAATTAACCGAGGATGATTTTAAAAGCATCTTTTATCAGATATTACAGGGTATTAAATATCTACATGACAAGGGGATTATTCATCGGGATATAAAACCGGAAAATATACTCTTAAAATTTGGAGATGATATTAACTGTTTAAAAATAGCTGATTTTGGTTTAGCAAAATATTATAATGTAAATAATTGCTGCTCTGAATTTGTCGGTACTTCTAATTATATTGCCCCAGAGGTGTTTAGCGCCAATGATGATGAGGGTGACCACCTCCATAAATATAATGAAAAGTGTGATATGTGGAGTATAGGTATTATGTTATTTATACTATACTTTAGTGAGATACCTTTTGATAATGCCTTTCTTAAAAAAAATAGGAAAAATAAGACCGCGATACCAAATCTAGATACATTTCTTTATAGACATTTTAATCTAGATAAGTTGGAGAAAAATTTAAGACATGCTCCGAGTGACATTAGTCGTCTAATTAGAGGACTCTTGAAATTTAACCAGGAGGAAAGGTGGACCGCCCAAATGTGTCTAGAAGATCCCTGGTTTCAAGATTATGATACCTCTATTCATGAAAGGTGCTTTCAACAGGCTAGACAAGATAGGGAAATGATTTGTGATGAGGGTGAAGGTGAATCCAGTGTTTAATCTGACATACTAAATAGAAATCCCGTTTTTTTTAATAAAATAAATATAGTCCAATACTGAAAATCCTAAGACCCCTTTATAGTTTCCTAGGGGACGCTTTAAGATCATACTATAGTGAGAAAATAGACTATCATTTTCCCAGTTGGAATCCGATATATTACCATAAATACCATCAGTTGCTATATTTAGTTTTCTTTTCCATAAATTATATAGTTTGTGATCTGCTAACACATGCATCTCTTTAAAATTAGTAATATGTGGTAATTTTGAAGATTTAATTAGTTCACTCATGACCTTATCGTATACTTCCCGATAGGTATTGTCATATTGGTAAATTATACTGATAATTGGGTTAGGTATCACATTCATAATAAATATATCTACTATCTATAATGAATCTAACGTGTTTTCTTTATCTATATTTGTAAAATATAACTTGACTTGGTTAATATCTGGTCTTTCTAGATAATCGGTTGATACCATCTTATTAACTATTTCTCCATATGGACATCTATAAATTCCCGGTTCTTTTAGTTTTTTTATCATCTCATATCTTTCCATATTAGTTGTAAACTTGTTAGTTAACTCAAAAATAATGATCCCTAATGAGTAGATATCATATTTATAGTTAACTATTCCGGTTTTAACCTCAGGTGGCATATAGGTTGGGGTGCCAAATTCATTAGTATCCATCCCAGAATTTCTTTCCATTACTAATCCAAAATCAGCTATTTTGACATCGGTAATTGACCCATCAGTTGCGTCTTTTCTTAATAAGATATTTTCCGGTTTTAAATCACAGTGTATAATTTCTTTCTCATGAAGATATTGGACACCATTTAAAATTTCCCGTATAATATATAGTGTTTTTTTAGGATTATGTTCTAAACATTTAATATAGTCTCTAAGACTACAGTCCATGACCTCCATTTGGATATTTATATTTAAAATAATATGATCACCTTTTTCAAATGGGGTATTATCAATTGAATGGTTAAACATGGATTGGTTTAAACTCTGATCCCCCTCCCCCGTAAAAAAATCTTCCAAATTTTCAGATCGTAAGACATTTAATTTAATCACGTGTCCCTGTTCAATCCAAGAATAATAGTAGGTGATAATATTTGGATGTTTTAAGTCTTCCAAATATCGCACTTCTCGTAATTTGTTATTAATACGACAACTTAATAATACTTCCGGATTATGTTTATTAATAAGAAATGGTACTATTTTAACCGCATATTCCTTTTTAGCATGAAATCCACGAAATACAATTCCAAATCCCCCACGATTAATAATTTTGATATTGTTAAAATTATTTTGAAAATAACAGTCGTCTAGCTTAATATTTTCTAGATGACATATTTTGTCTAACATGTGAAGTGAATTTGCCGAACATTTTTTTTGTAACGACATTTATTTATAATATTAATATTTTACAGTTTATATTTAAATTATAATACTAGATTTAATTTCTGAAACAAGGCAATATTAAAATATAAAACAAAAAATAAAAAAATTTAACCTCACTCTCTCTTTAGTTAAAGAGATATTAACCAATTAAGTTATTATCTCAACTAGATTTTCATGTTTAATATTATTACTAATGAACAGGGAAGTGTAGGTGGTACTTCATTTATTGGCTATTATCCAAAATATTTATCACCAGAACTCATTAATAAGGTAAAACAGTATTGTAGTAGTCAAACAGAATGGAGGGGTGGAATGAGTAGTTTTGGAAAACCAATTCCAAGATTACAGAGGTGGTATCAGACCGAGGGGCGTTATTTTTCTCCTACCTGGAGGGGAAAATATCCAAGGTGGGAACCCTTTTCCTACGATGACAGCCTATTAGAAATACAAGAACAGGTTAATGAAATGACTAATGAACTCGTAGCACCTCTAGATGATTTAGCCATGCCAACCTTTAATAGTTGTCTAATTAATTATTATCGTGATAATCAAGATTCTATTAAACCTCATTCTGATAGTGTTACAGTCTTTGGTAACCAGCCCACCATAGCTATTATATCAATCGGAGCGAGTCGTGATATCTATTTTAAACGCAAGGATATTACAAATAATAATGGTGATGGTGGCGATAAGAAGAGTTCTCTAAAGCTAGATCAAATTAATAAGCACCTAAATGGTAAGATAACACTAGAAGAGGGTTCCCTATTAGTTATGTCTGGCGATACACAATACCATTATTTACATGAAATACCTAAAGTAGATGAAGATAAAGGGGAAAGATATAGTTTAACTTTTCGTGAATACCAAACCTAACCTAACTTAATTTACGACATTCATAAAATTTATATACAAATTATCTTTTTTTTGTTAACTATTATTATAGATGGTTTATTTATATAAATATCAAAAATATAAAAATAAGTTATATAATCTCACTGGAGGTACTGAAATTAAAGAAACGAAAACGGTGTCTGTAGCCCCACCAAATCATCACGTACCCCTGACAATAGGATCTGATGGGGAACACTGGTATCTCTTGGGTCCAGATGGCAGTCCTGGAACAATAATTGATGGACATTACCCCATGATAAAAGATAACAATGGTACTGAGATAGACTATAAACACGGTAGTCAAGTATTTGTAGAACCATACCATACCTCTAGTGGTGAACGACGTTTCAGATTTATGGAATAATATTAATATTTAGAGAAGTAGATTTAGACTGGATTTAGATTATTTTTAGATATACAAACTACCACAAAACACGATATCACGACGAAGGGCATCACTTACTTTCGTCATGGTTTCACTAATACTTGGATCGCCAATAACATCCACTGATCTAATAATTTCCTGACACAATTCATCCAGTCGCATAATACTTCTGACAATAGTACCCTCCATAGATTCAGTATACTTCATAATTTCCGAAAAACTTTCACCAGTAGCCCAATAGTAGACCGGTTTCACTAGTGACGGATTAAAGCATTCTCTCCTAAATTTATCAGGATCTATGTCAATTCCTAGAGCTACTTGGCTGTCTAAGATTTTAGTGACCATCTCATCCAGGTCTTTTAGGCGTTTAAATAGTTCCATATCAAAATCTCCAATATCACGATAGCCATTGCCTTCTGATTTTGCCTCACTACTTACTAGACACGATAACAGAGCGGCGATTTGGGCGGTTTCCATTGTCAAGAGTCCACCCTCCATCATAAATTCCGTTAATACCAATTCATGACAGGTATTAATACGTGTCGCAATTCTTCCCTTTAGATTTAATACCTCATCAGTATTAATAAAGTTAAGTTGTTTTAACAGACTGACCTTTTTACTATAGTCTGGAAATAGGGATAGAGCGCCATCAGATGCCTGTTTCGTTAATTTCGTGATTTGTTTTTCTAGCCAGTTATGTTCATGGATTAGACTGATTTCTTCTGCGGTATATTTTCGCGGAGCTATTTGGTAGATGTCGTCTAGTAATTCACCAATTTTAAGTAGATCATGACTTGTGTTAAAGGGAAGTTTGTACCGTTTAACATTCAGATGTTTTAGTTTGACAATCTGATTAGGATAAATCTCATGTGATAGGGTAAAATCTTCACACAACGCCACTAACCAAGAATATTCAATTCTGACTGGTTGGTTAGTGGTGTCTTTTCCGTCTCTATTTTCCGTTTTTGTTGTCGGGTATGATGGATCTGGATATTTAGCCATGAAATAGTTAGCTGATAATTCGGTAATAATCATAGGAACTGGATAGATATCACCCTCTGGACAAACTAATATTTTTCTGCCGACGTTAAAGAGTAGGTTAAATAATTTAGGAGTATACATATCATCTAGACAACTAAACATTAAGTTGCCCATTTGATATACCTTACTCCATATTTCAGTACCCACTTGACTATCAGTTTCAGCTAGTTGGTTTTGTAGTAACTTTAGTTGAGTATGACACCTTCTAACAAGGCGGTCAATTTTAGCTACCTCTTGGGCATCTTTATTATTACCAAATTCCGAAAAACTACTCCTTAGTAGACCAGTGACTCCTCTCTCAATATTATTGGTCGCCAACATACTTAAAATGGTCTGATAGGTTAATCGGAAACGACTTGTTAACATCAATGGTTTTCCACTAATCAGAGTTTTATAATAGGTAGGAGTTGGTTTCCAATGGGTGACAACTACCGTTCCAACATCATCCAATCCACGTCTTCCGGCTCTTCCACTCATTTGCGTATATTCACCAGGGAGAAGATCACGGAATTCCTGACCGTCATGTTTACTAACACTACTAAAGACGACACTTCTAGTAGGCATATTAATTCCCATCGCAAAGGTTTCGGTGGCAAACAGTATTCTGACAAAACCCCTCTGGAATAGGATTTCCGTCATCTCTTTTAGAATTGGTAATAGTCCACCGTGATGAATCGCAATGCCCCTCATCAATAGATCTACCGTTTTAATGATTTGAGGTAGGTCCCGATCTTCCGGCTTGAGTTTCTTAAGACACCGGTCTACAAACACCTTAATATAACTTTTTTCACGTTTATAAGTATAGTCTTTATTGGTTAGATGCTCCGTCAAGGTGACACACATCTTTTTACTAAAGACAAACACCACTACCGGAAATTTCTTTTTTATTTCTAGTAGTTTAAATAGACTTAACCAATGGTGGCGGGATTGCTTAAATGATAGGGCGCTTTTCCGTGTATTGTTACCTCTTTTATCGTTAATAAGTTGTTTTACATTTTTCTCTACTAATTCTTGATATTGATTTTGACTATCAACTACAAGATACATGCCATCACTTTCCATAAATTTAGTATCTACGTCATCTCTGAGACGGGTAGTGGTAAATTTCATCTTTTCCGCCTCTTTTAGTTTTTCTACAATATCCTCCGCGGAAGTATCTAGTTTATCTATATAGTCAGCGCGTAGCATTTCTTGGGTCTTATAATAAGGGACTAAGTCCTTATCATGAGTCCCAACGTGTAGATAGTGTTCTAGTGGAATGGGTCTTTTTGGGGTGGAAACGACATAGACTTTTCGGTTTCTTTCTCTACCTACCCATTCCGAAAATTCCATGGCGTTAGGTGTCGTAGCAGATAGAAACAGCATATTAACATGATCTGGTAGTAGAGTGATGACTTCTTCCCAGACCCTTCCACGTTCCGGATCATTCATATAGTGGATCTCATCAAAGACCACCCATTCTAGTTCTTGTAGAATTGGGTCATTATCATAAATCATAGTTCTTAAAATTTCAGTAGTTAAAATTAAACAGGGAGCCGATTGGTGAAGTTGAATATCACCGGTAATAATTCCAACGCGCTCATCTTCATCGTTATCTTGATAGGCATTAAAATCATAGATATTTCCACCGCCTCCTCCACAACCATAGTAGTCGTCTTCATCACTATAATAATATTGGTCAGTATTATTGTACATTTCATCCACGTCAATATGGTTAAATTTAACTCTAAAATCCCTAAATTTCTGGTTACTTAACGCCTTGATAGGGGAGGTATAAATAGATTTCCGTCCCTTTGCCATAGATAAGGCAATAGCCCACTCCGCGGTAATAGTTTTTCCAGCACTGGTATGCGCACTAACAAAGACGTGTTGTCCCTGATAGATTTTTAGAAAGGCACGCTTCTGAAAAGTATCTAGAGGGAAATCATATTTAATAGCACGGTCCTCCTCTGGTACTAGTTGATCATAATTAGAGACATCTGTTTCATCCTTTTCTGCCCAAACAAAACTCCGGTCTTTGCCATCGGTCTGCTCAATATTTTCCAAATCTTGGTAGAGTAATTTTTTTTCAGACATGAGGTAAATTAATATTTAATAACCTGTTGAGTTTAAATTAATTTTTCAAATTTTTCAAATATAGCTTTTTAAATTATTTGTAAAATTATAAAAATCATTAAAAAATAAAAATAATTATTAGAATATACTAATAATTTTATTACTAAGTTTACTTAATGTTACTTGGCATGTTGATTTATTAATAAGTTGTTTATACTCCAAATAATCCAGTGTCGGCATTTTTATTAACCGATAATTTATTACTAGATGGATCCCAGGTAGTGATATTTAAATTACCACCATTAAATTGTAAACATTTCCCATATTTCATACCAAGTGCCCGTTGAAAACATCCATTAGTACCAACCATAGAATTAAACCAATAGAGAATCTTATTTCTCATTAATTTAATTGCCTTTACCTTGGCTACACCATCAGTATTATTAGTATTATTTGTAATTGGTGTAATGGTTTCTTGACATTTGGTTAAATTATTATTTTCTATTTCAAAAGGACAAAGATAGGAGGTATTAGCAGCACAACTACAATATTGACTATTACCAGAACTACTACAACCATCTGTGGTACAAATGCCTCCAACCTTGGCAAATGGAAAAACACTATTACTGTTTGTAGAACTATTACCCATAATACTACAACTATTAGTCATAGTATAAGATACAGATACCGGCTGGTAAAAAACTAGATTTTGATTAAATAATTGCACATTATATTTCAGACAAATTTGATAAATTTCCTTAATACTTTCTTGTAAAACATCATAAGAATTATTTGACCAGGCATTACCAAGTTCCTCTATTTTTTCTAAGTACTCCTTATAGCCAGAAAAATGGCAAAATAATTTGGGGATATCTAAAAAACCACTCTCCTCACTACATTCTAGGGTAGTATAGTAGTATTTATAAAATTTACACATATTCTGTATAATATCAGGTAGTATTGCAAAGTAGAGACTTTCAATTAATTCTATTTCTGCGATGTAAGTAGCTATATTGGTAGAAAAGGTGGTTACTATTGAGATGGCGTAACCCATAAAGATGGCAAAAGGACCAGGTCCACCTGCTTCTGCGGCAGGAGCCTCATCTACTAAACCAAATACAGAGGTTTTTACAGTTTTGACCACCTTTTCTATTTTTTCAATTACTCCCTTTACTTTTTCTATTTTCTCCATGGTTTCACGAATCGTATGATAGAGTTGTAAAGCGGCGAGTGTATCTTTTACTAAAGTATTTGCTAATCCAGTTCCTTTCCCAAGACTGCTATTATTAGTTGGAATTGTATCAGCAACATATTTACATAATAATTCAATACCAACATCATTAGTTAGTAAACCAGTATTAGCTAAAGTTGTTGAGACTATATTAATATAAACCGTTGCCACAACTGGAGTACCACCAGTAACTCCAACACTTACCTTATTTGGAGACAATATTTGGGTAGAAAAGTTTATTTTACTAGTCCAGCTAGATGAGTCTGATAGTGTAGTTTTTTGCTCTTTAGGTCCCCAGCCATTACCTTTTTTCCAGACTCCAATGGTGACTTTTTCACCAGTATTATGATCTATAATATCAGGTAGAGTATTTTTAGTGGCACCTGGAAGACGCCCACTAGTAGGATAGGTAAAAGCAGGGTTAGTACCTTGACAACCACTATCTAATCCCCAAGAATTATTATTTGTGGTGAGACCCCCGTAGCAGGGACCTGATATAATATTATCCCGTGAACATATGTTTTGTCTTTGTTCAACATCAAGTGTAGATGAATTTACCTTTAAATTAACAGTATCTTGTAAACTTAGAGGACTATTATCATCTGGAATTTGATACGGTGATTGTACTAAATTTAGGGAATATCCGTCTGTAATATCATTACATAATAAAATATTACCAGCACCTTTATCGTTACCACACCAACCAGTATATGGATCCATGAAATGCACCAATGCCTTATTAAAATAATTTTTAAGTCCAGAGGTATCTGTATTCATTAATCTATAACTGGATATTTTTTTAAAAATATTATTACTGACTATTAAATAAATTTGTGTTAGCTTTAGCACTAATATTAAATTTATTATTACTTGGAGACCAAGTATTTACAGATAACGAGGTACCATTAAAATTAATACACTTTCCATATTTCATACCAAGTGATCTTTGGAAACATCCATTAGTACCAACCATAGTATTAAACCAATAGAGGATATTTTTCCTCATTAATTCAATGGCTTGGACACGTTTCATATTATTATTAGCATTAGTATTATCTGTACCACTTGGAATAGTAATAATACTGGCTTGACATTTGGTTAAATTATTTTCTTGTAATTCAAAGGGACAAATGAAATTAGTGTTAGCACTATTACAACTACAATAAGTACTTGATCCACTGGCACTACAACCATCCATGGTACAAATACCACCGACCTTAGCAAAAGGGAAACTTCCACTACCATTACCATTACCCGTACCTGATGATATCATACTGCACCTATTTACCAGGGTGTAGGCAACTGAAACTGGCTTATAAAACACTAGTGAACTATCAAATAGAGTAATGTTATTTGCTAAAGCCTTAGTATAAACATCATAGACACTAGATTTTAAGAAATCTTTATTATTATCCCTCCATTTTCCACTTAACCGTAAAAGTTGAAGAGAATACTCCTTATGAGCACGATATTGACAGATTATTTTATTGATTTCTAAAAACCCACTTTTACTGCTGCAGTTAAAATTAACTTGTGATTTATAAAACTTACACATGTTTTTAAGAATGGGTGGAAAGGCAGAAAAATATAAATTTTCATATACCTCTACTTCCGAGACATAATTATCCACATATGATTTAAAAGTAGTTACCATATCAGTAGCATAGGCAAGCCAGCCAACCGCAATTAGTGGATTCGCCATAGCAGCCGGTGCCTCATAGACTAAGGCTTGAATTTGTGAGATTCTAGAATCAATAGTACTACTGGTTCTATTAATAGTATTAATGTGTCTATTAGCTGTATTCATAGCATTCATCGCAGTTCCTTGGGGTCTTGGAATTGTAGTAGCAACATAATCACATAGTAATTTAATATTTTCTTTAGAGCCAAGAAGTCCGGTATTTTTAAGAGTACTACTTACGATATTAATATAAATTTTGGCAACAGAAGGTGTAGTACCCGTATTACCCAGGGCTACCTTATTAGAAGAAAGGATACTAGTTGAAAAATTTAATTTTCCGGTCCAACTACTAACATCCGCCATACTCGTTTTTTGTTGTTTAGGTCCCCATCCACTGGCTTTTACCCATGATCCGAGAGTAATTTTTTTACCGGTATTATGATCTATAATTTCAGGTAAGGTATATTTAGAGGCTTGTGGTAAACGTGAAGTGGTAGGATAGGTATAACTAGGATTATTACCATCACATCCAGCATCAAGACTCCAAGATCCACTGGCATTAAGACCACCAAAACAAGGTTGATTCATTATTTGATTAGAAGAACACAGAGTTGTTCTGGCTGGATCATCAAGGGTTACAGAATTAGTTTTTAGATTAATAGTATTTTCTAAATTTAATAGACTATAAGTGTCTGGTATTTGATAGGGAGAGCTAATTAAATTAATATCATAACCGGATGAAATATCTTGTCCCAATAATATGTTTCCAGCGCCTTTAGCACTTCCACACCAACCGCTATAGGGTTCCATAAAATTTAATAAAACGGAATTAAAATTATTTTTTAATTCGGAATTAGTACTCATATTATATATAGTTTTAGATATTAAAAATAAATAAGCTGACTAATAATTTTAATAGTCTACTTTTCAGAAGGTAAGTTTATTTAAGATTTTTTTTATTAGCTAATTTCCTTCTATTAATTGTTGTATGTAATAAATGGATTGGTTGGAATGTAATAGATAGGGGGATTAACTGGTTGATTACATGGTTGATTACATGGTTGATTAACTGGTTGATTACATGGTTGATCACACTTATTTACAATACTTTTATCTACTGAGCATAATTTAGGCAATTCATAACAACAATAAAAGGGAACATTAGGTTGTCTGATACAACTTGGTAGACAATTACAATTTATATCAATCTCACCATTATTATTTAATACTCCTAAGATTTCCACACAGGCACATCCATGACTACTAGTTATATTAATACGTCCACTATTATCAAGTGCACTAACACAATCAACATAAATGGCATTAACTATTTTAGTTAAGGTAGGAACAGTTTCAACGTCTTCAATTACGGCAATACCGATAAAAGATTGGGTACAATATGGAATATTTTTAATAACAATGCTAGAGTGACAATCTACTGATAATTGTGAGGTTAAAATTCCAATGGTGTAGTTTGATAAAAATTTCATTCTGGCATAGGTAAGTAAAATATCAGAAAAATCTTTAATATTTACTGCTCCGGCTTTAATCGCATTACTAAAATCACCAAATTTATCAATAATATAACTACCTCCTCGCATGGTAACTGTTTGTGTTGCATTAAAACCGATACTGTTATAGATACTATTAATATTAACAAGTTGATTAGCCATGGTAATATTTTGGGTAGAATTAAACAGGCGACTATTATTAGTTAAAGTATCAACTAAGATATTTACTTCCTTAATGATGATATCCCCAACACTATCATATAAGATGGTATTAACAATATTACCATGATTAGCAACTAGGTTTTGTAATACTAGAGTATTGGTTCCAGTAGATCTAATAAAAGATAAAGTACCAGTGGATTTATTATTAATGCAACTTCCAATATTAAGAGTGCTTTGAGTTATGACTGGTGGTGGAAGATCTGTTCTGGTATTGGTGTCTAGGTTAATAGTCTTAGCATTAATAATGGATACATCAGTTGGAGGTGTTGATGACCCACAACTGGTATCAATTGTTTCTGACCAATTTATAGAATCTACATTTATAGTAGATTCTGTGATATTAATTGTTGTTATTTTATTGTAATCTGTGATATAACTATTGTTAATGGTACCTATCTTTAGACACGACTTTACAATATCTAGGTTAGGATTGGTAGGCAAATTAGGAACGTAGATACGAAAGATATATGATAAATTATTTAATGTATCTGTGGAAATAGTTGAATTTGATATTGTTACAGCGTCAGGGCAACCATAAAGCAAACTGCAACAGTCTAAATTACCAGCAGAAATAGTTGAATTGTCTGATATGTCTAGAGTTCCACAAAAACAAATAGCGTTTGATTCATTAATTAGATTATTAGCAGATATTATTGAATTTGATATTGTTATAGCGTCATCGCCACCACTAATTAAATAGCAATTGTCACTTAAATTATCAGCAGAAATAGTTGAACAGTCTGATATGTCTAGAGTTCCACGAAAACAAATAGCCGTTGATTCATTAATTAGATTATTAGCAGATATTATTGAATTTGATATTGTTATAGCGTCATCGGCACCAGAAAGTAAAATGCAACAGTCTAAATTACCAGCAGAAATAGTTGAACAGTCTGATATGTCTAGAGTTCCACTAAAAAAAATAGCCGTTGATTCATTAATTAGATTATTAGCAGATATTATCGATCTGGATATTTTTATAGAAGGGGGGATAGAAGAACTATCGGGGGAGATAAGTATATATGACTCGTTACTTAAATTCCCAACAGAAATAGTTGAATTATCCTGTATAAGTATATCGCCAGTACTATCAATTAATTTAGCGTTACTAAGGGTATCAGCAGAAATAATTGATCCTGTTGTTTCACCAATAGTTACATTGCCACTAGATGTTATTAATGAAATATTAGCTACTGGTCCTACAAATGTTATATTGACATTATTAATTTTTAAATCACTGGTGGTGTTAATAAATGATATAGTTGGTGGGTAATCTGTATATATTATTAAATTGCCGGGATTGCCGGGACTGCCGTCGGGGTTCGTTGACGTAATAGTAGCAAATTGTAGCCATTGATCAATATTAGTATTGGTAGCAGTGTCAGGGACGCCATTCGGGTAGTTAGTGGTAGTTAGGGTTAGTGTTTTTCCTCCTAAATCTAGTGTACCCGTTTTATCACTAAGATTCTCCGTGGTGGAAGTATTAGTACCTAATACTAATACAGCGTCTTTAGTTATAGTAAAAATATCTGTCCCTGAATCCCAGGAACCAATATACGCTGGAACGTTAAATCCTGTATAACTCATATTTATATTATATAATAAATATATTATAAATATATTATCGTTTTTATTAAACAAATTTTATTTAATTAACTACTGTATGGAAAAGTAGGATTAGTTGGAATATATAAGATGGGTTGATTATTAGCAACTAGTGGGGGTGGAGTGGGATATGATTTTAATGGTTCACACTTAGTTGATTTATAGCATAAATATACTGGATTTGTTGGAGTTTCTGGTATATTAGGTAGACAATGACAATTTATATCAATTTCCCCAGTATTATCTAGAATACCAAATATTTCTGAACAGACACATTCACGTCCACTGGTAATAGTTATACTTCCCTTATTTTCAAGAATAGTTTCACAATCTATGTAAATACCGTTTACTATTTTAGTTAAAGCTGGAATTTCACTAATATCTCTTAGTATCGCAATGGCAATAAAGAATAAACTACAGTAGGGGATATTTTTGATGACAATATTAGAAGGACAATCTACTGATAAATAGGTGGTTAGAATACCGATGGTGTATCTTGAAACAAATCTAATTCTAACATAATTGAGAATAACATCCGAGAAATTACTTAAAACGACTCCATTTGCTTGTATGCCTTTACTAAAATCTCCAAACTTATCCACAATATAACTACCCCCTTTCATATTGAAAATTTCTGCCGCTTGAATACCAGTACTCCCTGATAAACTATTTATATTAATTAAGTCATTAATCATAGTAATATTGTTATCAGATTGTAGGCAAATACTTTGGTTGGATACTAAATTCATGTATAATTGTAGGTTATACAGATTGGTATCATGACTACTGTAGATGGCACCTGTTTCTGGATTTTTAATTATATTTACTGTGTAACTTGTATTAAATAAGGTAATATCACCATATCCATTTATAAAATATTTCATATTTTGTATTAACTTAGATGCGTCTGGAATATTAGTTTCATCTTTCACTAGAGATTGTATTCCATAACTGTTGAAATTAATACTTTGTATTGTGATAATTACATGATTGGTAATTAGAGTATTTCCAACACCATTAATATATAGTATATTATCTTTCTTATTAGTACTAATAACATTGACACTAAAGATTCCGGTATTAGTAGCTGATTGGTTAGTGTCTAAGTTATCACTAGTAGACCGTATACCATAACTATTATTACTTATATCGCTAATAGTGATTGGACAAAATCCTATAATATTGATATTACCTACTCCATTAATTAAGATTTTGGTTCCATTACGATCATTATTAGTTATGGAAATCTCAATAGTCCCCTCATTAATTCCTCCACTGGAAAATCCGTAACTGTCGTTTCTAATATCACCAATAGTGATACCATTTTGACTTTCATCGGTAGGAGTAATTTCGTCACTGCAGATAAGATTTTCAATTCTATTGGTAGTGGTATCTTCTCCTATATTAATATTGCCGACACCATTAATATATATATTTGTCTCTCCGTCAAAATTGCTAATAATAGTAATATTTCCGGATTGATAATTTATATTAGAATTGTCTATGTAAATACCAGAACTATGTAAATTATTACTACTATCACTATTATCAACCCTACCTGAAATACTTCCAATGGTTAAAGTTATATTACTAGATAAGTCTACATTTGCTATCCCATTAATAGCTATTGTAATACTTGGATTAGTAGATTCATTGTCTTCAGGGCGTTCTTGAACGATTGATATCTTAATATTACTATTATTATAATTACCCGAGTTATAGATCACATGACTATTATCATTAAGATTACCTATAGTAATATTATTCTCATCACCAATATAGACATTAGCGAGACCATTAACATAAATAGTAATAGCACCACTAAAGGTTACCCTTTGGGAGTCACCAACATCAGCCATGGTTTGGGTTTGGCTACCAAAACTAATGGTAATGTCACCATCCTCATTATTACTATTACTATCATTAGAGATCACCCGGCTAGTGCCATTAAGATCACCTACCGTGATATTAGTAAGGTCACCAATATGGACATTAGCTAGACCATTAACGTTAATAGTTATAGCGCCACTAAAGGTTACCACCTCAGAGTCATCAGCACTACCTACATCACCTGATTGGCTTTGGTTACCAAAACTAATAGTAATACTACTAGTATTCTCATTATCGTTATAAATTACCCGACTTTTATTATTAATATTACCTACCGTAATATTAGCATTGGTATCAATATAGACATTAGCGAGACCGTTAACGTTAATAGTTATGTCACTAAAGTTATCCGTTTCAGATATAGTACCGGCTATATCATTAGATTGGCTTTGGCTACCAAAACTAATATTGATAACCTGACCACCATCAGAACTACATTCTATATCTTCTATATTACTGGAATTAGTAGTGTTAGAAATAGCGATACTTTCACCATTTAAATGTCCCATGGTCACATTACATTTACTAGCAATAATGACATTAGCTAGACCATTAGCGTTAATAGTAATGGCGTCACTAAAGGTTACCTTTTGAAAGCTGTTATCTTCATCATCTGATTGGACTTCGCTACCAAAATTAATGGTAATATTACCAGTACAATTAGTTTGGTTTACGTAATAGATAATATTACTTTTGTCATTAAGATCACCTACCGTAATATTAGCATTGTCACCAATATAGACATTAGCGAGACCATTAGCGTTAATAGTAATCGCACCACTAAAGGTTGCCGTTTGGGAGTCATCGACAGCAGAGGATTGGGTTTGGCTACCAAAACTAATGGCGATGATACCACTATTATAATTATTATCATTATAGATCACCTGACTAGTGCCATTAAGGTTACCTACCGTAACATTAGCATAATCACTGATCACGATATTAGCTATACCGTTAGCGATAATAGTAATAGCATCACTAAAGGTTACCTTCTCAGAGTTACCAAAACTAATCTGGATTTTACTATTACTATCGTTATAATTATCATAGTTAGAGATCAAATATGAGTCATTAACGTCACCCATAGTAATATTAGCTTCTGTACCGATCACTACATTAGCTAGACCGTTAGCGATAATAGTAATAGCATCCTCAGAGTTACCAAAACTAATCTGGATTTTACTATTACTATCGTTATAATTTTCATCGTTATAGATCACATATGAGTAATTAACATCACCCATAGTAATATTAGCGTAATCACTGATCACGATATTAGCTAGACCGTTGGCTGTAATAGTAAGAGCAGTTCGTGGTTGCTCCGGTTGACTTTCGTTACCAAAACTAATCTGGATTTTACTATTACTACTAGTATTCTCATTATCATCGTTATAGATCACATATGAGTAATTAACGTCACCCATAGTAATATTAGAGTAGTTGCCTATCACTACATTAGCTAGACCGTTGACGGTAATAGTAAGAGCAGTTCGTGGTTGCTCCGGTTGACTTTCGTTACCAAAACTAATCTGGATTTTACTATCGTTATAATTTTCATCGTTATAGATCACATATGAGTAATTAACATCACCCATAGTAATATTAGCGTCTTCACTGATCACGATATTAGCTAGACCGTTAGCGTTAATAGTTATGTCACTAAAGTGATCCGTTTCAGAGTCATCCACACTACCTACATCACCTGATTGGATTTGGTTACCAAAACTAATGGTGATGTCACCACCAGTAGTATTATAATTATAGTTATAGATCACATATGACCCCCCATTAACATCACCCATAGTAATATTAGCATAATCACTGATCACGATATTAGCTAGACCGTTAGCGATAATACTAGTAATATCATCACACCATTGACACCCACTAAAGGTTACCTTATCAGAGTTACCAAAACTAATCTGGATTTTACTATCGTTATAATTATTATAGTTATAGATCAAATATGAGTAATTAACGTCACCCATAGTAATATTAGCATAATTACTGATCACGATATTAGCTAGACCGTTAACATTAATAGTAATAGTAATAGCACCACCAAAGGTTACCGTTTGGGAGTCATCGGCAGCTGAGGATTGGGTTTCGTTACCAAAACTAATCTGGATTTTACTATTTTTATCGTTATAATTACCATCGTTATAGATCAAATATGAGTCATTAATATCACCCATAGTAATATTAGCTTCTGTACCGATCACTACATTAGCTAGACCGTTAGCGATAATAGTAATATCATCACTAAAGGTTACCCTTTGGGAGTCACCAATATCAGCTGTGGATTGGGTTTGGCTACCAAAACTAATGGTGATGTCACCACCAGTAGTATTATAATTTTTATCATTATAGATCACTAATGACCCCGCATTAACGTCACCTATAGTAACATTAGCATTAGTACCAATATAGACATTAGCTAAACCATTAGCGGTAATAGTTATAGCACCACTAAAGGTTACCCTTTGGGAGTCACCAACATCAGCCATGGTTTGGGTTTGGCTACCAAAACTAATGGTAATGTAACCACTATTATAATTTCCATCGTTATAGATCACCCGGCTAATGTCATTAATATCACCTACCGTAATATTGGCTTTGGTATCAATATAGACATTAGCTAGACCATTAACGTTAATAGTTATAGCGCCACTAAAGGTTATCACCTCAGAGTCATCAGCACTACCTACATCACCTGATTGGCTTTGGTTACCAAAACTAATAGTAATACTACTAGTATTCTCATTATCGTTATAAATTACCCG